>Ga0302169_10000198_pt1 | contig 20032 bp, 15 predicted proteins | sample I_Fen_N1_3_FD_193493 | JGI IMG/M metagenome (GOLD analysis project Ga0302169, IMG submission 193493) | Peat permafrost microbial communities from Stordalen Mire near Abisko, Sweden - I_Fen_N1_3 | ecosystem: Environmental > Terrestrial > Soil > Wetlands > Permafrost | place: Sweden: Abisko...
CAGCTGCTGGATCGCCTGTCGAAAAACCCGGTCAAGCACCTGCCGATGCTGGAGTTGATGTACCTGTGCCTGTCCCTCGGTTTCGAAGGCAAGTACCGCGTACAAGCGCGCGGCATGCTCGAACTCGAAGGCATCCGCGACGCCTTGTACCGGCAGATCCGCCAACTGCGTGGCGACGTGCCGCGCGAGCTGTCGCCGCATTGGGAAGGCCTCAACGATCAGCGCCGCAGCCTGGTGCGCATCGTGCCGGCGTGGATGGTGGTGCTGTTCACCTTCGTCTGCCTGGTGGTGATGTATTCCGGTTTCGCCTGGGTGCTCGGCGAGCAGCGCGACACCGTTCTGCAACCTTTCCAGCCGCTAGATCCGGCCGCGGTCCAGCCGCAGTCGCAGCCGTAAACAGGGACGTGTCATGAAAAAGTTTTTCAAGAAAGTCGGCGCATTCTTGCGCAAGACCTGGGTCTGGACCTTGCTGGTGGTGCTGTTTGTCGCGCTGCTGGTGTGGTTCGTCGGGCCGCTGCTGGCGGTGGATGACTACAGGTTCTGGGAAGGTTCGACCTCGCGCTTGCTGACCATCAGTGTGCTGTTCCTGATCTGGGGCCTGACCATGGTCTTCGTCAGCTGGCGCGCCGGTGTGCTTAAAAAAGCCGTCGAAGACACCGAAGACGGACAGGATCGCATCCGCCGCGAAGAGCTGATCGACGAAGCAGAGAAAGAGTTGAAGGTGCGTTTCAAGGATGCCTTGAAAACCCTCAAGACCTCGAGCCTGTATCGCGGTCGCAGCGAGCGCTGGCGCAGTGATTTGCCGTGGTACTTGCTGATCGGCCCGCAGGGCAGCGGCAAGACCAGCCTGCTGGACTTCTCGGGCCTTGAGTTTCCGATCAACAAGATCGACCGCAAACTCACCCGCGACACCCAAGGCACCCGTCATTGCGACTGGTATTTCGCCGACCACGGTGTGCTGATCGACACCGCTGGCCGCTACCTGACCCAGTCGGATGCCGAAGTCGACGGCAGCGCCTGGAGCACCTTGCTCGACCTGCTGCGCAAGCGTCGCCGCAACCGTCCATTGAACGGTGTGCTGGTGACCATTCCGGTGGAAACGCTGCTGTGCCCCGACGAGAAAGACCTCGAAACCCTGGCCCGCCAGGTGCGTGCGCGCTTGCAGGACGTGCATCAAAAACTCCACGTCGACTTGCCGGTTTACCTGGTACTGAGCAAGGCCGACAAGCTGCTTGGTTTCGACGAGTTCTTCGATCAACTGACCCGCGAAGAAAGCGATCAGGTGCTCGGCACCAGCTTCCGCAAAGAGCAGAGCGGCACCGACGTGACCGTGCTGCGCACCGAGTTCGAAGAACTGCTGCGTCGCCTGAACAGCCAAGTGATCATGCGCATGCACCAGGAGCGCGACACCCAGCGCCGTGGCCGTATCCTCGACTTCCCGCATCAACTGGGGCAGATCGGCGAGCGCCTGTGCCTGTTCGTCGACATGGCGTTCACCGGCAACCGTTACCAGCGTGTCAGTCAGTTGCGCGGTTTTTACCTGACCAGCGCACCGCACCTGACCCAGGAAATGGACCAGACCACCGCCGGCATCGGCGCCAATCTGGGCATGAACGCGGGCGTGCTGCCGACCTTGCGCAGCGGCCGTTCCCGCTTCATCCACCATTTGCTCAGCCGGGTGATTTTCCCCGAGGCCGATCTGGCCGGTCTGGACAAGCGCGAACGCAGCCGCATCCATTGGGGCCAACGTGCGCTGTACGTGGGCGCGCTGGCGGCATTGGCACTGTTCGGCATGCTGTGGGCGGGCGGTTTCTCCGCTAATTACGAGCGTCTGGAAAACCTGCGCAACCTGGCCAGCAACTGGACGCAACAGCGCTCGACCCTGACCGCGCGTGATGATTCCATGGCGGTGCTCAAGCCGCTCGACACGGCCTACGCGGCGACCCAGGTCTTCCCGAAAAAAGGCGACGTGAGTTACCACGAGCGTGGCGGTCTGTATCAGGGCGAAGACGTCAATCCAGTGGTCAGGAACGCCTACGAGCGTGAGCTTGAAGCGCAACTGCTGCCGAAGGTCGCGACGCTGCTGGAAGGGCAGATCCGCGCCAACCTGCACGACCGCGAGCGTTTGCTCAACAGCCTGCGCGCGTACCTGATGCTGAACATGAAAGACCGTCGTGACGGCCCGTGGCTCAAGGATTGGGTCGCCACGGAATGGTCTCAGCGTTACGCCGGCAACACCGCCGTGCAGAACGGTTTGAACACGCACTTTGAACGTTTGCTGCAGCAGCCGTTTATCTACCCGCTGAACGATCAACTGGTGGCTCAGGCTCGTCAGGTCCTGCGCAGCGAATCGCTGGCCAACGTGGTTTACCGCATGCTGCGCGAGCAGGCTCGCAACCTGCCGGAATACCGTCTCAGCCAACACCTCGGCCCACAAGGTTCGCTGTTTGTCGGCACCGATTACGTGATCCCGGGCTTCTACACCCAGCAGGGTTATCAGCAGTATTTCTCGGTTCAGGGCAGTGCGCTGGTCACCGATATCCTGCGTGATAACTGGGTGCTGGGCGAAGGCTCGGGCATCAGCGGCATGGACTTGCGTCGGCTGATGGTCGAACTGGAGCAACTGTACTTCCGCGACTACGCCAACTTCTGGAGCGAAGCGGTGGGTCAGGTTGCACTGCCTGCGATCAGCGATTTCAGCGAGGGCGCCGAGCAACTGGCGGGCCTGACCTCGGCCAACTCGCCCGTCCTGCAACTGCTGGTGGAAGTGCGCGAGAACACCCGGTTTCCGGTGGAAGCCGAACCGGCTGATCAGGCGGCTGATGCTGCTGGAGCACTGGCCGATCAGAAGGGCAAATTGGGCAAGCTCGGCAAACTGGCGTCTGCGGCGGCAGACAAGGCCTCGGACATGGCCGCGATCAAGAACTTGCCCGACACCGCGAAGAAATCCCTGCAACGTCGCTTCGAACCGCTGCACCGTTTGCTGGATGACAACAACGGCCCGGCCGCTGATTTGACCCCGGCGCTGGCGGCGCTCAACGACCTGCAAATGCAGTTGGCGAGCCTGGCCCGTGCCAGTTCCCCGGAGCAGGCTGCGTTTGAAATGGCCAAGACCCGCATGAGCGGCCAGCGTGATGCGCTGAGTGCCCTGCGCAATGCTTCGAATCGTCTGCCGCGTCCGGTCAGCGTTTGGTTCAACGTGCTGGCCGAAGACACCTGGCGCCTGGTGCTTAACGATTCCTACCAGTACCTGAACCAGCGCTATCAGAGCGAGCTGTACAGCTTCTATGGCAAGGCGATCAACAAGCGTTATCCGTTCAGCGCCCACAGCACCAGCGATGTGGCGATCAGCGACTTCCGCGAGTTCTTCAAGGCCCAGGGCATCAACGATCGCTTCTTCGACACCTACATGCGTCCGTTCGTGAGCGGTGATCCGGGCAACTTCCGTCTGCGCGTCATCGACGGTCACAGCCTGCCGGTTTCCAAGGTCTACCTCGACCAGATGGCGGCGGCACAAGTGATTCGCCAGAGCTTCTTCTCGATCAACCCGGCCGAGCCGCAAGTGCAGTTCAAACTGGAGCCGTACACCCTCGACCCGGCCGTCAGCCGTTCCGAGTTCAAGTTTGGCGACAAGACCATCGAATACCGCCACGGCCCGATCGTGCCGGTGTCGTTCAAATGGCCGACCGACGCTGAAGACGGTCGCACCAGCCTGGTCCTCGACAAAATGGCCGGACGCCCGATCGGTATCGAAAAGAACACCGGCCCATGGTCGCTGTTCCGTCTGTTCGACTTGATGCAGACCGAGTACCTGAGCGGTCGCGATGTGCTGGTGCTCAAGGCTGATGTAGGCGGCCTGCGCGCCAATTACCTGCTCAGCAGCCAGCGCACGCCGAACCCGTTCGATATGGGCGTGCTGCGCACCTTCCGTATGCCGGTGCAGCTCTGATGCTGGTTGCCAGTCCCTGGCGCAGCGCTGCGCGTACCGACGCCGGCAAGGTTCGGGCGCGCAACGAAGATGCTTTTCTCGACTGTCCACAGCAGGGGCTGTGGGTGGTCGCGGACGGCATGGGCGGTCATCAGGGTGGCGACATCGCCAGCCAGTTGATCGTCGCCAGCCTGGCGGAATTGCCGGTGCAGGACGACTTCGATGAACGTCTCAAAGGCATCCGTCAGTGCTTGCACTGGTTGAACCGCCGCTTGGGGCAGGAGTTGACCGTCACCGCCGGGCGCCACGACAGCATCATGGGCAGCACCGTGGTGGCGCTGCTGGTGGACGGCAATCGCGCGGCCTGCATCTGGGCCGGCGACAGCCGCTGCTACCTGTGGCGCGGCCAGCGTTTGTATCAACTGTCCAAGGACCACTCGCTGCAACAGCAACTCATCGACGAGCAGAACATGAGCGTCGAAGACGCCCGTGCGCATCCTTCGGCACATGCTTTGACCCGTGCGGTTGGCGCTGCTGATGTGTTGACCCTGGACGTGCTCGAACTCGAGGTTTATCCCGGCGATGCGTTTTTGTTGTGCAGCGATGGTTTGTACAACGGGTTGAGCAGCGATGCCTTGGGCAACGCCCTGAGCCTGACCGCGCCGCACGTTGCGCTGGAGCGTCTGTTCGACGGCGCTCTGCGTGGCTCGGCGCGGGACAACCTGACTGCCGTGGTGATCCGCCAATGACCCAACTCATGCCGCCGCTCGACGACTTGCTGGTGAGCGACGAAGAAGTCAGCAACCTGACTTATTTCGCGTTCGCCAAGCCGAATAAAGCAGAGCCCGCACTGGCGCCGACCAAGCCCAGCCTCGGCGAAATGCCCGACGTACTCGCAGGCCGTTACCGCATTGAGCGCCTGCTCGGTGCCGGTGGCATGGGCGCGGTTTACCGCGCACGGGATTTGCTGAGCGAACAGTTCGGCGATCCCGACCCTTACATCGCGCTGAAAATCCTCAGCGAAGAATTTGCCGAATCGCCGGACGCCAGCGCCTTGCTCTACAGCGAGTTCGCCCTGACCCGACGCCTGCGCCACGACAACGTGCTGCGCTTGCACAGCTTTGAAGTGGACACCGACTGCCAGCGCGCCTTCATCACCATGGAACTCATGCGTGGGCTGACCCTGGATAAATTACTCTGCGAGCGCCCCCTGGGCCTGCCGTGGAAAGAATTGCGCGACATCGCGCTGCCGCTGCTCGACGCGCTGGCCTACGCCCACTCGCGGGGCGTGCTACACGGCGACATGAAACCGAGCAACGTGATGCTCAGCGAAGAAGGCGTGCGCCTGTTCGACTTCGGCCTCGGCCAGGCGGTGGAAGGCATTCTCCCCGGCCTGCCGCACCTGAGTCGCGACCGCTTCAACGCCTGGACCCCGGGCTACGCCGCCCCGGAACTGCTCGAAGGCCAACCGCTGACCGCCAGCGCCGATGTGTACGGCGTGGCCTGCGTGCTCTACGAACTGGCCGGCGGCAAACACCCGTTCCGCCGCTTGCCCTCGACCGAGGCCCGCGACGGCCAGCTCGAACGCGAGCTGCATGCGCCGCGAAACCTGCCCAAACGCTTCTGGCCAGCCCTGCGAACGGCACTGGCTTTCGATGCGGCCAAGCGCACCATCACCACCGCCCAATTGCGTGACGCCTTGGGCGCCACTTTGTCTTTGCTGCAACGCCTGCGACTTCGGGCGTAACGGATGACCACCGAACAGGGAGCAAGCAATGTTCAATTCAGCTAACGAAACGCATTTCAGCCTCACAGTCGAAGACTATGCCGGCGACCTGCAAGTGCTGTCGTTCACCGGCACCGAAGGCATCAGCCAGCCGTATCGCTTCGACCTCGAACTGGTCAGCGAAAACCCGGATTTGGACCTGGAAAAGCTGCTGCACAAACAGGCGTTTCTCGCATTCGACCCGCAAGGTTCGGGCATCCACGGCCAGATCTACCGCGTCGCCCAAGGCGATGCCGGCAAACGCCTGACCCGCTACAAAATCTCCCTGGTGCCGCAGCTGCAATACCTGCATCACCGCACCAACCAGCGCATCTACCAGCAGATGTCGGCACCGAAAATCATCGCGCTGATCCTCGAAGAGCACGGCATCAAAGGCAACGCCTACCGCTTCCAGCTCAGCCAACCGTGCCCGGACCGCGACTACTGCGTACAGTACGACGAAACCGACCTGCACTTCGTCCAGCGCCTGTGCGAAGAAGAAGGCATTCACTACCACTTCCAGCACAGCGCCAAAGGTCATCTGCTGGTCTTCGGCGACGACCAGACCGTGTTCCCGAAACTCGGCCAGCCAACGGCTTATGTACAAGGCAGCGGCATGGTCGCCGACGAACCGGTAATCAAAGGCTTCAAACTGCGCCTCGAAACCCGTACCGGCCGCGTAACCCGCCGCGACTACAACTTCGAAAAACCACGCCTGCAACTCGAAGCGGCTTACAAACCCGACGGCGAAAGCACCGAGCCCGACCTCGAAGACTACGACTACCCCGGCCGCTTCCTCGACCGCGCGCGTGGCAAATTCCTCAGCCAACGCGCCCTCGAACGCCACCGCGCCGACTACCAGCAAGCCGAAGGCCACGGCGACCAAACCCGGCTCATCAGCGGCCACTTCCTGGAAATGTCCGACCACCCGCGCACCGAGTGGAACGACCTCTGGCTGCTCACCGAAATCGTCCACGAAGGCAAACAACCACAAGTCCTCGAGGAGTCCGTGACCAGCGACACCACCGACAACAAAGACGACTTCCACCAGGGCTACCGCAACCGCTTCCTCGCCACCCCGTGGAACGTCTTCTACCGCCCCGCGCTGGAACACCCCAAACCCCGCGTCCTCGGCAGCCAGACCGCCATGGTCACCGGCCCCAAAGGCGAAGAAATCCACTGCGACCAGTACGGCCGCATCAAAGTGCAATTCCACTGGGACCGCGAAGGCTTGGCGGATGACAAAACCAGCTGCTGGATGCGCGTTTCATCGAGCTGGGCCGGCGACCGCTACGGCGCCATCGTCATCCCGCGCATCGGCATGGAAGTGCTCGTCACCTTCCTCGAAGGCGACCCCGACCAACCGCTGGTGACCGGTTGCCTGTACCACAAGGAAAACCAGGTCCCCTACGAATTGCCGGCCAACAAAACCCGCACTGTATTCAAATCCCTCAGCTCACCGGGGGGCGGCGGGTTCAATGAACTGCGCATTGAAGACAAGAAAGGTGCGGAGCAAATCTTCATCCATGCCCAGCGGGACTGGGATGAAAACATTGAGCATGATCAGAAGATTCGCGTCGGCAATGAACGGCATGACACGGTGGTGAAGAACACCTACACCGAGCTCAAGGCTGAAGAACATCGCACGACGATTGCTGATCGTAAGGTTGAAACGCGCCTGGATGATCACCTGACGATTGGGCAAAACCAGCATGTGAAGCTGGGGACTGCGCAGCTGACCAGCGTTGGGAAAGAGATTCATGTGAAGGCGGGGGCGAAGATTGTTATTGAGGCTGGCAGCGAACTCACCATTTTGGGGGGAGGGAGCTTTATCAAACTGGATGCCGGTGGGGTGACGGTGGTGGGCCCGGTGGTGAAGATTAATGCGGGTGGTTCGGCGGGCTCGGGGAGTGGGATTGGCATCAAACCGCCGGTGCTGCCGGGGGCGGCGGATAAAGATAAGGCGGGGAGTTTGATGGATCAGGCGTTGGGGAATGCGGTGTCTGAGAAGGTTAAACCGAAGGCTTTTTTTGTGTTTTCTGAGTAAAAGACATGAATCGTGTTTTGAAGAAGAGAAATGGCTTTGCCGTAGCGGTTTTCACCACATTGCTGCTGAGCCTGTTACATGGCAGCGTTTATGCGGATGAGTGCCCGTCTGAGGATTTTGCCCAATTCCTTCAGGCGTTCTCTGCGAATGCTGAAACCCAGCAGCGCCTGACTGTAATGACGGTGAAGTCGCTGGTTTTGAAGGTAGCGGCAGCGCGCGGTAATTTTGCGCCGCAAACGACAGGAGTCAACATCTCCACATTGGCATTTCCTTTGATGGCTCCCATAAGCGCAGACAAGACCGAAGGTGTCGAAGTCGAAGTAGTCGATGACAGTCACTTCAGCGTTGTGGATAAGCGTGCGGGTAACAGCAATATCAAGATTTTCAATTTTTCTCGTCAGGCATGCTGGATGCTTGATGGGGTTGAAGATTGGTCGATTAGCGAGGAAGACCTTGTCCTGGCGAGTACTCCGACTATGAGCACTGCGGAGAATATTTGCTATCAGCGCGCAGAAGCATTCGGTGGATTGGAACAATACCGACTGACTGGAGAGTTCTTCGAAGCGTCGTTGGAAAACTATGTATGTGCAGCTGCTTCCGGTGATCCAAAAGCCAGCTTGAAAGCTGCAAGTTTGAGTCTTTCAGGAATGGCACCGCAGTTAGAGACCCAGAAGGTCGAAGCGCTTTTCAAAGCTGCAGCGACTACCCTCGCCGATGGCTCCGCTGCGCTATCAACGTTCTATTGCTATGGAAATAACACTACGCCCGAAGGCCCTTGCGAGCATCCAGAACAATCTGAAAAGGAGCTTATTCGTGCCGCTTCAATGGGCTCAGTTGGAGCCATAAATTACCTGGGATACTCGTTTGAGGAAGGGCGGCTGGTTACCAAAGACATATCACGAGCACTGGCTTGCTACCGGCTCGCCGCTGGTAAGGGCGACGACACCGCAGTCGGGAACCTGAAACGATTGAATGCGCAAAACGCTGACGTGACCAAAGCCAGCTATTGCTATTAATTTGCAGGATGCAGAAATGACTGAACCACTCGATTTAACAGGCCAGTACACCAACAACGAATACGTTTACAAAATGGGCGGTGATGGCCAGCAAACCAACGCGGCAGGCAAAAAGCTGATCGACTGTTCCCATATGGTGAATTTGTTACTCACTGGCGCGGGCTATCAAATCCCATATGAAGATACGAGCGCCATGAATGTTTCCTCCTATTACACGGAGGTGGCGCAATCAGAGGTCAAGAAGGGCGATATCGCTCTTTGGATTGATATCCTTCCTCTTACAGGTGGCGAACGCCGTCTATTTCACACCGGCATCGTAATATCTTTCAACCCTGCTACTCGCGGGGGAAAAATCTTTGGCGCACAAACTACGAACGGGCCTTCGGAGGCGTTTTTCGGTAATAACCCTCCGGCGTATTACTGGCCTGTCCCGACAAAATTCTTGAGAGCCAAAGAACAATATAGGTCAGGCGCAGCTCCAGCGGTCGCTCCTGCACAGGTGGGGCCTGCGCCCCTAATGAACTTCCAGTACCCGTTTCGTAAAGCTGACGGTAAACAATTCGCTGATGCAGAAGAGGTCTACAGAGTCCTCGAAAATGAGGGTTCAGGTCATTATTTGCTGGGAAGCAATAAGTTTTGGCACGGAGGCATTCACATCAGTAATGCCAGTGCTCCTCAATGCGTACTGAATGAGCCTGTGCGTTGCATTGCAGACGGTGAGGTGGTTGCTTACCGGCTCAATCAGGATTACTTGGAATCTACCTTTGGCGACAACGAGAAAAAACTAAAGTACTCCAACTCCTTCTGCCTGGTGCGTCACGAGTACAAATCGGCGCCGAACGCGGAAGAAGGACCGAACAAGGGCAAGCAAAACAAGCTGAGTTTCTACAGCCTCTACATGCACGTGTTGCCTCATGCTCGTTACCCACTAGCTCCTGAAGAAACGCCCGCCAAGAAAGTCACCATGAATGTCGGTGACTTCAATGCCTATCCAATGGCGCCCCCGCCCGGAGTTGTTTCGCTGGCTGACGGAAAGCTGGTTAACGGTACTCAATTGGAAATTCTCGAAACGGCAGAGAGCGGCGAGCTGACATATGCCAAGGGCAAGATTCTTTCCGGAAGCGTGAAAAAAGGTGCGACCAAGACTCGCGGGGTTGGGGATGCAGTCTGGTTCGCCTATTTAAAAAACGGCGAACCCTACAAAAACACCCTGGGTACGCAAATCTGGAAGGGAGAGCTGGCCCCCGAACGTCTTCGGCCGAACTATTGGCAGGGCAAAGTTAAAGCGAAGGTAATGAAGCGCTTGTCGCTTTACGAGGCGCCTGCAAACCCGACGAATGGGCAGCCTGCCGGTAGTCCGAAAGGGGCCTTGCAACTGAGCGTTGACAGCATCATCGAATTTGACAGTAAGGCTGTTTTAAACCTGGCCGTTGGCAACCAAATAATGCGCATGGCCTCGTGCACGTTAGTGAGTGGAGGTCTTTGGGGAAATGGCGTTGCACCGACGACTTTCTGGGCCTGTGTTGAGAACGTAGTGCCGAATAAATACGTCAGTTGGGAGACCGTCACGCCCAGCGAGTTCGATAGCGTTGTAGCCACGAGTGCCGGCATCAAGGCTGGTGACCCCATCGGCTACTTGGGGCAGACGGAAAACCTCACCAGCGAGCAAGGCACGTCGGACACCAAGTTTCAGGTCCACGTCGAAATATTCACCGTCGAAGCAGAGGTGAAAGATTTCCTCAAAAATCTCGCTGGCCTTAAGACAGGTGCGCAGTACCTGCAATTGCCGACCGGAACAGAGCTTAAGAAAGTACCCCCAGCAACCGGCTCGACACCGCTCAAACTTGACCACGCAGTCGACCTCGGCAAGGTCCCGGTGATCAAGGTCGGCACGGAAGACTGGTACAACGTAAGCATCACCGACGACGGTCAACCGGTCAGCGGACTGGTAAAAAAAGCAGGCGCGGAAATCATCACCCCGCACGACTGGGAAAAACTCGGGTTCCAGATAGTTGAAGAAACAAACGCTACGGCGGATGGTTTCCTTGATCCCGAGGACATGCCGCAGTTTTTCAAAGACTTGTTCTCCAAAATTGATACAGACCATAATGGCCAAGTCGACTCAACCGAGCTCGCGAATGCGTTAAAAAATCCAGAAACACGTTCTCGATGGTCGAAGCTGATCGCTCATCATCCGACAGAATGGAAGGACAAAGCGGACTCTGCAAAGTGGGGTAAGTTGGATCAGCTATTGGCAACGTCTCCAAAGACGCTGAAGCATGAAAAAGAGCGTATTAGCAGCTACGTTTTTTGGGATAAGCTTCGCGGAAAAGCGGCCATTGAATCAGGTTTGATTTATCATTTTCATCCCATAGGTTTTATCGAAAACTCCCTTGCCATGGATGACGACAATGATTTGAAGTGGCTGAAGGTTGATAAAGGCCAGTTAACATTTGACGTGGAAGGGAACGATCTAGAGGATCCGGCGAACCCATTGCATATGTATTTCAGTCGAAAAGTCCATTGGCCTGGGGGCGTTTCCGGAATAACGATTGGGAGGGGCTACGATCTCGGTCAGAGACCTAATCCCGAAAGTGATCTTGCCGCTGTAGGTATTAATGAACCATTGCTGGGTTGGCTCTTGGGGGCAAAAGGTTTAAGTGGAAGTGCTGCAAGAAATTATCTGCAGAGCGCGAGTCCAGAAATCAGGAAAATATTCATAACGCGGAAGCAGCAGTATCAATTGTTCGTGCCAATTTATGAATTCATGAAAAGCGAAGTTATAAGGATATCGGATAAAACAGATACTATTAACCTTTATGGTCGTTTGAACTGGGATTCGACGAGTCCAAAAATTCAGGATATGGCAATCGACTTGATTTATCGCGGTGACTACACTGGCGATTCGAGGGCTATTATTCAAAGGCATATGACTGACAATAATTTGTCTGCATTTTCAAGTGTAATAGGCGATCGTTCGAAATGGGGCAATGTGCCTGAAGATCGGTTCAATAGACGTGTTGATTATCTTAGGTGATTTATGAATTTTTCGAAATTGGTACCTTTATTTTGTGCTTTTTACTTGGGGTACGCAGCAGCGGAGATACCAGATATCGGCCCTGTTTCGGAGGTCGGGGCCGGTCGCGTCGGCAATAATGTCGTCAGATATGTAAAAACATTCGGTAATAGCTGCCTTGAAGTTCAGGTGGTTAGCCCTGAAAAAAACTGGAAAGTTTTGTCTTCTTCGAATTTTTGTACCTTTGAAGGGAAAAAATTCAGTTCGGATTTTGCCGATGCTGGTTTCGAGGATATTTTGGTGAAAGCTGACGGTATACATTTGACACTCAGCCTTACCCCTCTGCAGCCAACCGGAGAACAGCGCAGAAGCTGTATCATTTCTGTCACAGCGACGGTAATTAAAGACCTGAGCTGTTCCGAAATAGAAAAATAACTGAGCGGGAGCGGATTAATTTAGCTGTCCTCATCTCTGACGACGGGAGTACAGCAAATAAATCCGCCTCTTAGGTTTAATGTGAGTCTGGTAAATAATTAATACTCTCTAAAGTATGAGTCGCCTGATAACAGGCGGACAGGTTTGGCTGGTTTGTTCGGTAAATAAATCCGTCCCGTTTCACTCGATAATAAAAAAAATAGAAATCTTGTCGATAAATATGATGTGGCGGGCTCGGAGCCAAAAATCGAGTCGATTTTCTTTTATCCGGTAAAGGGTAAGAAAAATGTACTTGTTTTGGTTTCTTGGGAAATCACGAGCAGAGGAATTGGAACGTACGGAACCCTTTATCAAGTTTATGGGTATGAAAAAGGTTCGGACAATAAATTGGTTGTGAATAAGCTTGTCAGGTTTGATAAGAACTTGAGTGGGATGGAAGGGTATCAAGAAGGTGAGGAGCAACATTTCCCTTATGTTAATGCAGGTTTTATCAAGTCCTATATTAACGGTGCTAAATAGTGATGGCTGGCAATTTTTTGCGTGCCATAGGGGAACGCCACGCTTTATCACTTGTGCGTAAACGTGGCTTGTCCCCGGATTCACGGTTTTCGTAAGTGATTGGGAGGTAGTGGGCAAAAGTGCAGTCAGCGGCTTCCTTGTCGCGCATTTCAGGGTGAAAAGGGGACGGATTTATTTATGATATGCGGTCTCCAATAAATAAATCCGTCCCCTTTTCCTATGAAGTTGTTAGGAAAATAACGAAAGTTGTGAATGGCGGTGATAACCATCTTGCAGAACGGCAAGCGCTCTTCAAAAAAATTAAAGGTGAATTGAAATGAAAGCGTTTTTAGCTTTCTTTGCGGGTGTGACTTTTTTTTCTACTGCTGCGCATGCCGAGTTTAAAAATGTAGTTGTCAAACCGGAGAGCGAATTTACTTTGCCGGCTAGCTGCATCGGTTCCAATAATAGAGTCCAGCTAAAAGGCGAGCGCGTCAGTATTATCAAAGTGTCCGGTGAGAGCTATGGTCTCGGCCTGGATGATCAATCGGAAGATCTTCCGATGTTTTTTGGCTCGAATGGTGATTCTGGCGTGTGTATTCTGGCGATTAAATATGCGGAAAATGACGTGAATGAAAGCTTCTCTCTATTTGTTTTCGATGAGGGAACTGATAAATATAAAGCTTCAGCTGTGCGTATGATAACGAACCCTGAGTTTGTCGATGAAAAAATCTCCAGCAATTATAATGATGGGCCGGTTACGCATAATGATAAGTTGTGTTTTTCCAGAACAATAAACGACTATTATGTATGCGAAAAGCGCGAACAGTTTACTGAGAAGCTTGAAAAGAAGGAGGAGTGTAATGAGTTATCTTGCTCCAACTCTCAGATCGTTAAGGAAAATACTTCCGAGCCAGTTGTTGCTTTGGTCGTGCCTTCAAAAGCCTATTTGTCCAACCAAAGTGATGACTCGAAATTTATTCAGCGGAAGGCCTATTTAGTACAGGGCGATGAAGTAACGTTGAGCGACTTTTTCCAAGGGGACGATGGCCTGTACTATAAGATTATTTATACAGGGAAAACTAGAACTGAAGGGTGGATCTCCTCCACGCTACTGCATGTCAAAAATTAACATCTTGGTTGTTAGAGCGTGAAAAGGAGATGTGGGGACATATTTGCTTAAGATGGGTGAGCTTTCGGTAAATAAATCTGTCCCCAATATTCCAAAGGGATTCGCCATGGACAGCTTTAAGTGGGTAATGATAGTTCTGAGTTTATTTGCTTCAGCCAGTGCCTTGGCGAAGGACATCCGGATCATTGGCAGCAGTGGGAAAGTATTGACGCTGAAGGATAAGACATGGAACAGGCCTGCTCCGGAGTCAGCGGTCGCCTCATTTAGCGCGAATGGGAAAACGTTTCCCCTCTACGTTTCCGATGTTGGTACCGAAACGCATGACAGCTGGCTAAGTCCTGACAAGAAAACATTGCTGCTCCTTCATACTCTGTATGGCGTTGTATTTGGCCAGGAGGGTGAAGAAATCCCGACAGAGGAGACAGGGTGCGATGCTATTTCGATGGAGACCGGTTGCGTATTGAGTCAGCACATGGCTAGTTTTTGCTACGGCAAGTGGGAGGGCAATCGATGGACCTCCGAGGAGGGCGAGGATTCTGACTTTGTCATGAATACGCCATCGCCAAAGGAATTGCTGAAGCAGGTCTCAAGCATTGAGACTGCCGAATCCCGCATGGAAGCCATCGAATTCAGTCTGCGCACTGTAAGTCCAGACGCCTATATGGCTTGTCATCCGCCGTCGCGCAATGCTCAAGGTTTAAACGATCTCGGCTTTTACTTGGCCGAGGGCGGTAACGATGAACTGGCGCTGAAGTTTTATCGAGGCGTTGAGGCCGTTGGTAAACGCACAGTGTTGATGTTGAACATCGCGGATTCACTGTGGCGACTTGGTCGCAAAGACGAAGCTCAGCGTTATTACCACGGGTACGGCGAAGCGATGACTGCTGCCGGTAAGGCGCAGAAAATTCCTCAACGAGTCGTTGAACGAACTGCAAATCAGGGTATGAAAAACTGAACAGGATTGTCCGCTATATCGCATTGCCCCTTGGATGCTGTGTTCGTCAATCGCGCACACCGAGGACACCTGCAAAGGGATAGGGGGACGGTATCGACAGCGTGAAGCGTTTGAAGGGGCTCAGTACGGAGTCGATCAATGCCAGTCATTGTCTGTAAATTTCGACGTTCAAACGTGAGCGATGCATGTTAGCGAAGAAGGGGACGTTAAATCCCCTTCATGGTTTCTACTATCCCTTCGCCCGATGCACCGCCGGATTCGACGTATCAATATGATCCAGCGCTCGCTCCACCAACAACCGAACCCCGTCCGACATTCTGCTGATCGCCAACGCTACGGAGCGCAGCGGGCCTTCCACATCGTCGGCCAGGTTGGCGGAGATGGCGCTGATGGACAGCAGGTCTTCTGAGGCGTTGGCCAGGAGGGCTTCGGTGTCGATGTCGGGGGAGACGGTGAAGAGGTTGCCTTTGCGCGGCTTGGGCTTCTCCGGCAGCGGGGCGAAATGGTGGTTGAGGGCGCGTTCGGCGGCTTCGTGGAGTTTCTTCGAATCGAGGGATTCGTAGGGGGATGTGTCTTCGTGTTCTGGTGGATTCGGTGTTGGCTTGATCATAGGAGTAATTACCGAGATTAAGGAGCTTTACACCGTTTCGCTTGCTTCGAAAGAGGTGGCAGCTGTGCATAGGTGTGCAAGACCGACTCGGTAACCGGCAGACCCGTAGGTCTCCCACACACAGCTGCCATAACGATTCGCGAGCATAAGAAAACACTCGATGAATTGCCATAACCGATTGCATGCCGAGGCGGACTTGCACGTCCGTGTCACCGATTTTGCGGCGACCCACAAAGACTATCGGTCGAGCCCAAAGCTGCCTAGTTCACGAACACCCCCACGTGTTGAAGGAAACTTCCGATAGCGTCGACCGTAGAAAGCTCAAATCTTCCACGCTTTTAAACACGAGCGTTTCGTCAATGACTTGGTAGTCATCGGCGTCAAAAAGCGTGTCATCTTCTTCTAACGCAACGCGATGCTGTCGTTATCGTCCGAAGCCGCTACACTGCGCCGGCCGTTCATTTTTCTCTTGAGGCTGTGCGCATGAAATTTCGTTTTCTTCTGTGGATGCTGGGTTTGTTGATGGGTAAGGCCAGTCGGACTAATCCTGTGTTTCAGCAGCAGTTGGGTGACAAGGAGCTTGTATTCCAATTACAGACCCAGGACGGGAAGGCGGCGCGGCATTTCTTTGTGAAGGACCAGCGGATTACCAGCAAGTCGGGCGTGTATGCCGAGCCGGCGTTTGCGATTGCGTTTAAAGATGCGGCGTATGGCTTTGCCACGATGCAGGCGAAGAACAAGCAGCTGGCGTTTATGACGGGGATTCAGGACAAGTCGATTCAGATCAAAGGGAATCCGGCGTTGGTGATTTGGTTTCAGGGGTTGACCAAGTATTTGAAGCCGCGGAAGGCCCCGAAGGCATAGGTCTTTCAGCCATTCGACTTAGGAGGCTCGCGGCCGTTGAGTGCCTGGGCCCGGTATGACTTGTAGATTTGCTGGACTTGCGGGTTGTCCAGGTTCTCGTAGGTGATGTCTTCCTTGTCCAGGCCATCCAGGCCTCTGATACCACCGATGGTCTCTTGCCACTCGTCACGACTGGATATATCGACTACTAACGGGTTGAGGTAATTATCGAGGTGCCTCTCGCGAGGCTCTCGGATCTCGTCGCTGAGAGCCCGCAGGTAGTCGTCTTTGCTCGTCCTTGACCAGTCGATGGCGAACTCGGCTCGATAACAGAGCTCCATGAAGACTAATAGAATTGTGCGCCCATTGCCGTCCAGGAATGGGTGTGCGAAAGCCAGCTGACCCATCACCCCGCCGGGGTGGTCTCTGAAGCGTTTCTTGTCAGCGGCTAGCTTCAGCGCATAGTCGACAGACATTTTGATGGAGTCCGGGCGCTCAAACACGGTGCTGCGGGGATCGTCGAGGGAACCCTTGAAGACTGCCAGGTGAGGGACAAGCTCGTTCCGGTCTTTTCCGGCCCAGTGATAGAAGCCGGAGAAGAGTATTTCGTGAACTTTGAGTACGGTGTTGTAATCGATTAGCTTTTTCTTGGCCAAATAGGCAAGCGCTTCTTCGATACTCAATTCGAACGAAAGATGCTCCGACTCTTTTACTTCAGTGGGATCTTTCAGTTGCAGCGAATTTTGAAGGTATCCAGCCGTGTCGAAGTCGCCGAACGGATCAAACGTCATGCGCTACGTTTCTGTGCACGCCTTTCCTGAAGATAACGCCCTTGGAGCGCCAGGATTTCAGCTTTGCTCAGCACGCCTTTTCTCTTGAGGTTGACGAGCAACTGTTCGATGCCATCCAACTCGACTGCATCGCCAGCCAAGCGGGTAATGCTCACGGCCATACGACTCATGCCGTCACGTTCGGCGGTGACCTTGTTTTCTTTCGCAAGCTTGCGGACTTGGTTTGCAACACTGACAGCAGCTGATTGGGTCATCGGAAAGCCCTCTATTTGCCGTCAAATCATAGCAGGGCGCCTGCCTATTGTCCTCGCTGGCTCATAGCCAACTATCAGATGAAAAGTGTGCCTCCATATCGCCGAGCCGGCGTTTGCGATTGCGTTTAAAGATGCGGCGTATGGGTTCGCCACGATGCAGGCGAAGAACAAGCAGTTGGCGTTTATGACGGGGATTCAGGACAAGTCGATTCAGATTAAGGGCAACCCGTCGTTGGTGATCTGGTTTCAGGGGTTGACCAAATATTTGAAGCCAAGGAAGGCGAAGGCTGCCGCTAAGGTTTGAGGTGGTCAGTTAGACCGAGGTGGATTCATCGCGGGCAAGCCCGCTCCCACAGGGATTGCGTGAATCCTGTGGGAGCGTGGCTTGCCCGCGATGCTTTTAGGCCTGTGTGAATTGCGAAGCCAGTTCGCGCAGCAGGACTTCGGCTTCGAGGACTTTGGTGACTACGTCGTTGGCTTTGTCGCGGGTCAGGCCGACGCGTTCGAGCAATGCGTCGGGGATGTCTTCATCCGGGCCGGAGCCGATGCCGCGGCCGCGCAGCAGGCGCACGGCCAGGCAGACGAGGTTCGGGTATTCGGCGTAGTCGCCGTCGTAGTGCGGGTCGTGCTGGAAGCGCAGGGCGGTGGCCAGTTCTTCGGGCATGTCCCAGTAGCGCATCAGCCAGGAGCCGATCTGTTCGCGGCTGATGCCCAGCAGGTGTTGCTCGACGTAGCTGTGGCACAGGTGCTGGTTGACTTCCAGGTGGCGGCAGATCAGTGAGAAGTGCGGCGGGAAGACGTGGGCCAGCAGCAAGTAGCCGAAGTTGTGCAGCAGGCCGGCGAGGTAGGTCAGGCCGGCTTCCGGGCGCTGGGCGCGCGGCATGGCGCGGGTCAGGCCTTCGATGACGGCTGCGGTGTAGATCGATTGCTGCCAGTACGGTGTGGCGTGTTGCGGGTGGTCTTTGGGCAGCGCCAGGGTTTTGCCCAAGGCCAGGCCGAGTGCGAGGTTGATCACCAGGTCGAAACCCAGGACTCGCACGATGGCGTCCTCTACTGAACGAATCTTGCCCGGTGAGGCGTAGTACGGCGACGCGGCCCAGCTGACGACTTGCGCGGCCAGCGCCGGGTCGGTTTCGACGACGCCGGTAATGTCGTCGATGGTGGCGTTGGGGTCGACGCGCAGTTTGATAATTTTCTGCGCGGTCTCGGCCAGCGGTGGAATCTCGATGGTCTCTTCCAGGCGTTGCTGGATGCGTCGCGCGGTGAACACTTGAACGGCCTGGGTGATTTCCTTGCGGTCATCGTCGGGACGGTCGAGGTTGGGGCGGATGCTGGTCAGGTTCTCGCCGAAGTTGGCGGCGCTGGCCTTGGTCAGCATGGTCTTGAAATTTTCGCTGGTGATTTCCAGCAGCAGGCCCGGCTCGCCCGAGTTGATCAGCAACTTGGGTTCGCGCAGCAGGCTTTCTTCGTACAGGCACGGCGAACTGGTCAGCGCCGGCAGGCCGGGCAACAGGCTCAAGCTGTGTTTGCCGAGCATTTTCACCAGGCGTTCGGTGGGCACGGCAGTGAGGCGGCGGCCGGTCAGTTCAGCGAGGCGATTGAGGTCCAGCAATTGGCTTTGTGGAAACAGCACCATCAGCGCGCCGACGGCGTCGTCCAGCAACACAGCCTGTACTTTGCGCGAGGCGTTCAAGCCGTGGTGGTCCAGCACTTCTTCGTAGGCAATGCCCAGCTTGCCCAGCAGCAACCGAATAACAGACGGAGCGTGCAGGGGTTCCGGGGCGAGGGCAGCTTCAGTCATGGTCTGTATCCGTATTCAAACAATTGCAGGAGTATAACCAGCTTGTTTAAAAGCATCGTCCTCAAACTGCGACGGTGCTCACACTTGGCCGTATTGCTGCCCATGGCGCAGCCAGCGGTCGAGCAACGGGCTGACGTGGTCCGGCCAGCGCTCCAGCAATGCCTGGGCGGCGTCGCGCACGGCGGGCAATAAATCGGCGTCACGCATCAGGTCGGCGACCTTGAATTGCAGCAGGCCGGTCTGGCGCGTGCCGAGCATTTCGCCGGGGCCGCGCAGTTCGAGGTCTTTTTCGGCGATGACAAAACCGTCGTTGGTTTCACGCATGATACCGAGGCGCTGACGACCGATTTGCGACAGCGGCGGATGGTAGAGCAGCACGCAATGGCTGGCGGCGCTGCCCCGACCGACGCGGCCGCGCAACTGGTGCAATTGCGCGAGGCCGAGGCGTTCAGGGTTTTCGATGATCATCAGGCTGGCGTTCGGGACGTCGACGCCGACTTCGATCACCGTGGTGGCGACCAGCAGTTGCAGGTTGCCGGCCTTGAACTCGGCCATCACGGCGGCTTTTTCCACCGGCTTCATACGGCCGTGGATCAGCCCGACCTTCAACTCGCCGAGGGCGGCGGTGAGGTCTTCGTAAGTGGTTTCGGCGGCCTGACAGGTCAGCTCTTCCGACTCTTCAATCAGCGTGCACACCCAATAGGCCTGACGCCCTTCAGCGCAGGCGCCGCGCACCCGTTCGATGACTTCAACGCGTCGGGTGTCGGTGATCAACACGGTGTTGACCGGCGTACGACCGGGCGGCAGTTCGTCGAGGATCGAGGTGTCGAGGTCGGCGTAGGCGCTCATGGCCAGCGTCCGTGGAATCGGCGTGGCGGTCATGATCAGTTGATGCGGACACATGCGCCCGCCGACACCTTTCTGCCGCAACGCCAGACGCT
>Ga0302169_10000199_pt1 | contig 20010 bp, 17 predicted proteins | sample I_Fen_N1_3_FD_193493 | JGI IMG/M metagenome (GOLD analysis project Ga0302169, IMG submission 193493) | Peat permafrost microbial communities from Stordalen Mire near Abisko, Sweden - I_Fen_N1_3 | ecosystem: Environmental > Terrestrial > Soil > Wetlands > Permafrost | place: Sweden: Abisko...
CCTGACGTTAAGGGCGATCGCGTCCGCTTAAAAATACGCGGATACCATCGCCCTTAATGCTGGAGTTCGGAAGGTGTGTTGGCTGGACGCTTACCGATAGACGGAGGGACTGACGTCTCCGGAAATCAGCGCGGTGCTAATTTGTTGTAAACAGAACGAGTGACCGTTATTGGCCGATGACTGCCTGTCGCCAGCGGCAGCAATGGGCAGCTCTCTACCGATCTTCTTTACTAAGAGTGCTGGTCAAATCCGATGCAATCGGTGGTCTGATCGAATGTAAACGCCTGGTCAAGTGCAATGCAAACAAGTGGTCAGTACCGATGCAATCAGGTGATCAAGTGGAGTGTAATTTCGCAAATATCACCGTCCGGCCGAGTCACCTACCGAACTCCAGAATTAAGGGCGATGGTGTCCGTATATTTTTAAGCGAACGCGAACACCCTTATCGCTGAGATTTCCATGCGCCAACGTAGCTCTTATCCCAAATGGTTCAAAGTCCAGGTCGTCCAGAAAGCGTAATGCGGCAAGGTGTGATTGCGGGACGCTTACCGCCGATAAGCGCCCCCCCCCAAAAATAGTGGTTGCGCGGCCATTTTCGGTTAATATTTTCTGATTGTTGGGCGCACATTTTAAGAAAATCTTGGCGCGGTTAAGAAAATCTAGCCAACGACAGGGGAAAAATGGGAAATCTAGTGGGTTATGCCCATTAGCATCAATGCGATGGAGCTACCCATTGGTGCGGCAGCAACTGTCCAATCTCACTGGCCCTCTGTGTCGGCATCCGCGCAAGTACATCCTCCAGATAGCCATAGGGGTCATGCCCGTTCATGCGTGCCCACTGAATCCGGCTCATGATTGCCGCAGCCCGTTTTTTTTGCTGCTACGCACCGACGGCTTATAGCTGCTCTCTTAGTCGATACGGATGCAATTATACTATGCCTCCAGAGTCCAAAGCATGGAGTGCCCGGCGGACTTGCCGAGCACCAATTTCAGTCTCGCACAGCATAATTGGTAAGCTACCGCCGATGGCTTTATTTGGTCTTGCCATCCATTGAACCGCGGCATCTCTATTCTCAAAGACTTTTTCGGCCAGGTGTGAAACGGTAGCGATGCGATCCAGCCGCTCGGACGCGGCGGTACCAAGGGTTCGCTGCTCTCGTACTCTCCGTTCAAACGTTGCCATTGATATATTGAGGAGAACGGCGAAGGCGTGTTCTTGAAGGTTAAAAGTCCGGAGCATGGCTTGAAAAAGATGGGCGGGAAATCCGTTCTTGATTTGGAGCAATCGCTCTGAGTCCCTAAGTGCACAGCGAACGGAACTGAAGGCCCAAAACTCTTCGGCGCCTAAGATACGCAACCTTTCACTCCTTTTACTTCGGTGCTGTTCAGTTGCAAAGCTCAACGAGTCTACTCCTCCAAGCCGGACTAGAAAGATTTTGATGATCCTATCATCAGGTTACGTCGACCTTTTGTTAAAATATCCCCTTGCAAATGTCGAGAGTCTCCCTACCTACTGCCTGGAGTCACCAAAAAAGTCACCCCTGACAACCAAGCCAAGTTCTTCAGAATTAGCTTGGTCACTTTCATCGAAAATATTCTGTATGCGCCGCTCTTGCTTTATGTAAGCAATCGTTCCGAAGAAGCAGTTCTCACAGAGATGAAGCTCATACCGTTCGCCATCATGTTTTGTGCCAAAACCCCAGTGTGCTTGGAGAGTTGCGAACTGAAATCCATCGATCTCCGATCGGGTTGAGCACCTACACACGTCGCACTTTACGTCGGTTACTGCCTCTATCTCGACTCGCTCAATAATCTTCATCGCTCGCCTCAAGACTTACCGCCATTCGGTCGGTTTGATTTAACGTTTATAGGGCATCGTCAACTTAAATTGCTGGAGCGTTTGCTGGGGAAGGATCATCGACGGCTAGTAGTAGGAGAGGCAGTACCTTCGCTGCCGGGCCTACCAGCATCAACTCGTTCGGGTTACCAAGAGCCACATCTGACAGGTTCACATGGATGACCGTTGCACCCGCTGCCATAGCGATTTCGGGAATATCAGCCGCAGGGCGGACAACGCCCGAAGTGCCGACAGATATCAGAACGTTGCAGCTTTTAACTTCAGCCATCGCTGTTTTCCACGCTCCGTGAGGGAGATCCTCTCCAAACCAAACTACCCCGGGACGTAGCCGACCGTTGCAGCGCAGACAACGAGGTGGTTGGATTAACTCGAACTCATCCGAGATCGCCGCTTGCTCGTTTGTCAGATCCGCAGGACGCTTGCATGCGAAACAGATTGGCGTGGCCAAGCTTCCATGGAGGTGCAATACATTTCGAGAGCCGGCACGCTCATGCAAGTCGTCAATATTCTGAGTTACCACAAAGACACTTCGGCCTGAGTCAGCCAGGCGCGTAACCACTTGGTGTGCGGCGTTAGGTTTTGCTTGCTTCGCCTGATTGCGGCGCCATAGGTACCAACCCCAAACCAAAGCAGGATTCTCTCGAAACGCGGCCGCCGTTTCGAGGCGCTGGGGATCATGCTTCGCCCAAAGCCCCGTGAGCTTATCCCTGAAAGTGGGAATACCACTCTCTGCTGAAATACCTGCACCCGTGAAAAATACAACCTTTCGAGCTGCACGAAGAGCTTGTATAGCCCTGCTCATGTCGTCCATCTGATCAGCCTCTGTTCACGTATTCACGATTCACCGCGTATTTACGCTAATTCACAATTTCGGTGCCGACAAATACAGGACGGCGAGAAGGGACTCGAGAACCGTACGGCATCGCCATCCCTGCCCTCTTCGTCTATCCGACCCCGGCCTTACGAGCGTTTGTGTTTTACCAGTCGACACCTAATGTTGCATACCTTACGCACTGACCAAAGGCAGTACGGCGCGCTCCACCACTTCAAGTACCTAAGAAAAATTTGCCGCGGTTATGAAATGATTATATTGGCCTTAAGGTTGGTGGTTTTTTGCGGTGAGTAAGTCGGGAATAGCCTCGTCAGCCATAGGCATTTCTTTGTAGAAGGGGCTGACTTAGACATTGGAGGTTTTACGCATATCTATGCTATTACCCTAAAATCGAAGGCTGCAACCTGAGTTTTCCGGCTGCCGAGAAGCTATTGTGCCCTATAGTGTTCATCTTTCAAGTGCCGACGTGCGATTGTTTTGCTCAGATGACAGCGATCTTAGCTCGAAAGACCGTCGGCCAAGCCGCTTGGGGCCACTGATTTGTGTTCGTTTGATCCAAAATCAAGACTCGATTTCTTTGATGACTTGCTTAAAGAGCGAGGCAAGATCCGCTTCTGGCTCAAGAACTAAGAACATTTCCACTATGAGGGTTAGAGGGTGGACCCCGGTACGTCTGGCAAGCTCGACTGCTTTTTCTAAGGTGACGTTCTTAAGCCCCCTCTCCAGGGTGCTCAGGTAGGTCCGGCTGCTGATCCCATGGAAATCCTCCTGAGTCAGTCCCCGCCGAGCGCGGGCGTTACGCATCGCAACCCCAAAGGCTTCTTTGACTTCCATTTTCGTTCCTCGCAAAAGGAACGATGAAGCCTTTTTGAATACTATAGGACTACAATCTATAGTGTTCATTTAGCTAGAATTAACGTGTTCGCGTGATTCTCTGCCGAAATGCTTCCCGTACGCCATCCTAACGTCGGGCTAGTCCTTGCTGCTCACTAGAGCAGTTACAACTCACTTATCACGGTGCCTTGAGTGATTTTTGTTTTTGACCCAGCCCATCTAGAGGTTCGCACCTGGACTCACGGGGAAATGGAAGGTCCTTGCTTCATTGCTACCATCACGTCTATGCGCACGGGTGAGAAAAACCGCGCTGCAGTGATCGAATGCGCGTATGAATTGCAGCACTACCTGTCCGTGGTGAAAGACGTAGTGGTCGAGCATGTCCACATGATGTGTCCTCCGACGGTCAGCGGTCGAAGTGAATGGGCTCTTGAGAAGCTTGAGAGCATCATCGTATTTCAGGGGGTCGCAACTAACGCAAACGCGGTTGTTTACCGAACCGCCATCGCAAGCTACAAGGTCGGCGACCTAGACTTGCGGAAAAAAAAGAGTTCACGGGTTTTGTACTCGCCTCAGCATCTTCAAAACCACACACCAACGCGTGGGCTAGAAAGGCTCCAGGGCGATAGTGCATCTCTCTATGGTCCTCTCTGGCGGAAGTAGTTGATTTGGCACTAGGGGAGCGGAGAAAGCGGCCGCGCCCACGGAGCTGGACAAAGCCCGACATTCGTTGCTCAATCCGGTCTGGTGCTGGCCGGGCCAAAGGCAAGGATTCAGGAAAGGCTGTGAAGCCGTCGCAAGGCATGTCGGGCCATGATCAGATTTTCGTCAGTGGGTATGACCCAGGCCGACACAGGGCTGTCAGGCATCGACAGACAGCCTGATAACTCATTTGCCTCACTCTTATCGCGCTGCACACCTAACCATTGGCAACCGTTAAGAATCGCGGTGCGCACCGGGGTGGCGTTTTCACCGATGCCTCCCGTAAATACCAACGCATCTACCCCGCCCAATACGGCCGCATACGCTCCAATCTCACGCACAACGCTGCGTACGAACAAAGCAACCGCCGCCTTGGCTTCAGGCGCTTCACTGGTCTGCAATACATGCATGTCGCTGGAGATTCCCCCTGACACACCCAGGAGCCCGCACTCGTGGTACAGCAGGTGTTCCAGGGACGAAACGCTCATGCCGCGTTCACGCATCAAGTAGAGCAGGATGCCCGGGTCGAGATGCCCAGGCCGAGTGCCCATGAGTACCCCGTCCAGTGTGGAGAAGCCCATGCTTGTTGCCTGACTGACACAGTTATGCATCGCGCACAGGCTGGCACCGTTGCCCAGGTGGGCGACGATGGTCTTGCCCTTCGCCGCTCGTTTGTCGTATCGGGGCAGAATACTGGCGATGTATTCGTAGGACAAACCATGAAAGCCATAGCGGCGCAGGCCTTGCGCGGTCAACCCACGGGGCAGTCCGTAGGTCACTTCCACCGTGTCGAGGGTGTGGTGGAATGCAGTGTCGAAACACACGAACTGCGCCAGGCCTGGGTGCTCATGCGCCAGATAGATGATTGGCGCTAGGCACTGGGCTTGATGAAGGGGCGCCATCGGGATAAGCGCTTGGAGTTCAGCCATCACCGAGTCGTCGACCCGTTGCGCCACCTCAATACGATCTCCGCCATGAACCACACGATGGGCCGCTGCACAGATTTGCCAAGCGTAATGACGCTCAATCCAGTTCATCAGATTGAACAAGGTTCCGCCTGGCGACGAGGCGTCGTTGCGAGGCCACTGTTCTTCCTTTCGTGCTTGGGCGCCCGTGCGCTTGAAGATCAGGTGCTCGGTGTCCTGATGAACGTTGAAACTCCCGCTGCCCAGGCATTCAGGTCCGCGCCAGGTAACAATGTCCGTCTGGTAAAGCGAAAATTTGATACCCGACGACCCCGCATTCAGGACCAGCAGCACATGGCGTGAATCGTCAGTCATGATGCACCTCGTGAATGAACCCTCTTACCCAAGCCGCCAACGCCTGACAACGGCACGCTCGAACAACCAATGGTCAGTTTGATCGCCAATAAGCTGGCAGTCTTGACCTAAATCAGAAACACCCGACATCTGAGGGGTACACAAGAGAGGCAGCTTCGTTTCAGTGGTATTTACGATTGACGAGGAATCTCACCATGACCGCCCTACCCCATAACGCCTCAAACAGCACCCCCACTGTGTCGGACGTTCAAACTGATCATTGGATCGACCCTTTGAAGGACGGTACCCATGTACTCATTCGCCCGTTGGAAGCCAAAGATCGAGAGCGCGAATTCGCCTTCATCAAGAACCTTTCTTCCGAGTCACGGCATTTTCGCTTTCTATGCAGCATCACTGAGCCGGGTAACGCCCTCATGAATCAATTGATGGCCGTCAACAGCCCGCAACAGATGGCGTATGTCGCACTGTTCATGGACGGTGGGCACTTGATCGAGATCGGCGTCGCGCGTTATGCCTCGGCCGAGGGCGACACTCAGTGCGAATCGGCGGTGGTAGTTGCCGATCAATGGCAAAACAAAGGCCTGGGCAAACGGCTGATGCAACACTTGATCGATGCGGCACGCCTCAATCGTTTTGAGTCCATGATGTCGATGGACTCAGCGGTGAACACTCACATGCGCGGTTTGGCGCTAGAACTGGGCTTTGACAGTCATCGCGACCCGTTGGATGCGACGCAAGTCGTGTATCGATTAGCGCTGAACTGAGCATTCAAGCCGGTCGCCGCTGCAAGGAGCGGGATTGGCGGTCACGTTGATAAAATACGCGCTTGAGAACTTCGGCCGCTGCCATGTAGCACAGGCTGATGCTTAACACGGTTACGAGGATCGGTAGTGGCAGCGGTACCAGTCCAAACCAGCTTGCGGCCGGGCTGTAGGGCAGCGCTAAGGTCAATAGGCCGATGACCAGCGCGCTAACCATCAACCAAGTCGCTGGTTTGCTACGATAAAACGGTTTTGAGGTGCGCACGATGAAGATCGTCAGCAGTTGGGTCAGCAACGACTCGACAAACCAACCGCTGCGAAATAACTCAGGGACCATGCCGACCCACAGGTACAATGCCACGAACGTCAGCAAGTCAAATATCGAGCTGAGCAGGCCGAACACCACCATAAAGTTGCGTATCTGCTTCATGTCCCAGCGATGAGGCGTCTGTTCCCATTCCCGGTCCACATTGTCGCTGGCGATGCCCATCGACGGGATGTCGGAGAGGAAGTTGTTCAGCAGAATCTGCTTGGCCAGCAACGGCAGAAAGGGCAAGGCCAGCGACGCCAGAGCCATGCTGATCATGTTGCCAAAATTAGCGCTGGAAACGATGGAGATGTACTTGAGGGTATTGGCGAAAGTATGCCTGCCCTCCTCTATGCCTTCGCGCAACACATCAAGATCGTGTTTTAGCAGGACAAAGTCGGCGGCCTGTTTGGCTACGTCGGCGGCATTGTCCACCGAAATACCAATGTCGGCGGTCTGGAGCGCGGGCGCGTCATTGATGCCGTCACCCATATAGCCCACCACGTGGCCGGTTTTCTGCAAGGCACGAATGATGCGCTCTTTCTGATTCGGATCAACTTCGGCGAACAGCGCTGTCAAGGGCGCCAGGTTCATCAGCGCCTCGTCCTTCATTGCATCCAATTGCTCTCCCGTGATTACGCGATGCACCGGTAGCCCCACGGCTTGCGCCACATGGCGGGCAACCAAATGGCTGTCACCACTGATTATCTTGACCTGCACGCCGAGTTTTTCTAGGGTGGCCAGGGTATCTTTTACGCCGGGCTCGGGTGGGTCGAAGAACAACAGGAAGCCTCGAAACGTTAGCTCCTTCTCGTCCTCCCTACCATAGTGCGCCTGCTCTGGCAGCACACGGCTGGCGACGCCCAGTACTCGAAAACCCTGCTCACTCCAGTCGGCGAAACGCTGACGAATCGCCTTGAGGGCTGTTTCATCCAGTGCTGCAGTCTGCGCGCCACTGCGTAACTGGGTGCAGACCTGAAGCACGTTGTCCAGCGCGCCCTTGGTCACCATCAACAGACTGGCCTCGGGCGCGTTGCCCACCACGACACTGAGGCGTTTGCGCACGAAGTCATAAGGGATCTCATCGCGCTTGGTCACCTTCAGGTTGGTCGGCAAGTCCTTGCCGGCCAAGGTGATTGCATCGTCCATAGCGTTGCGCATGCCAGTTTGCAGGCTGGCGTTGAATACCGCCAGTTGCAGCACGTCTGGATCCGCAACGCCTTGCACACCCATGGCACCGTCCAGCACAACGACGCCCCGGGTCAAGGTGCCGGTCTTGTCGGTACACAACACATCCATCGCCCCAAGGTTTTCGATAGCGTTGAGGTGACGCACGATGACGCCTTTGGCGGCCATGCGTTGGGCGCCTTTGGCCAATGTGATGCTCAGAATTGCCGGGAGCAGCTCGGGGGACAGCCCGATGGACAAGGCGATGGCAAATAACAACGTATCGAGGGGCGGACGATCCAGCAGAATATTGATGCCAAACACCAGAATCGTGATGACCAGCATGACCCGCAGCAGTAAACCGCCGAAATGACGTAGTCCACGTTCAAATTCGGTCTGCGGTGGTCGCAGCGACAGCGTTCGGGTGATGTTGCCCATTTCGCTGTCTTGAGCATGGCGTGTCACCAGCACCTGTGCAGTGCCGCTGCGAACCGAAGTGCCCATAAACACACAATTGTGACGTTGGCCAAGGGCGGCATCCGGCGCGCTTTGTCCTGGAGCTTTCTCTACTGGAAAGGTTTCGCCGGTCAATAAGCTTTCACTGACGAAGCAATCGACCGCTTGCAGCACACGCCCATCCGCGGCAATCAGGCTACCCGCGCTCAGTACCAGGACGTCGCCTTGCACCACGCTGCTGGCTGCGACGTCAAGGTGTACGCCATCGCGCAATACCGTCGCCCGTAAAGCGATTTTCTGCCGCAGTTGTTCAACCGCGGTATTGGCGCGATTTTCATACCACGCGCTGAGCACTGCGCTGATCAGCACAATGCACCACACAATGGCCGCGTCGAGCCAGTCGCCGATGATCAGCGCCACCAATGCCCCCACAATCAGGATCAACACCAATGGGGTACACATCTGCTCAAGCACCAGCCTTGGCAGACCTCGTGAGCTCTTCACTGCAGGGGCCTGTGCAGTGCTCATCCGCGCTAGAGCCTGTGCACTGCTTAAACCCTCGGTGGTACTGTGCAACGCATCCAGTACGTCGCTGACCGGGCGGCTCCAGTAGTCCGCCTGCGCTTGAGTTTGAGCGATCTTTGCCGTGGGCTGCCACTGACTGCGCGCCAACCAAAGGCCAGGCAACATCGGCAGCCAGAATGTCAGGCCGCGAAACAGCAGCGTTGCCGACAGTGCAACAGCAATTTCCACCCCCACCCAGTGCAGGCTCAATACGGCTGCTGCTTCGAACGCACCCAGCCCCCCGGGGACAATGCCAATACTGCGCAAGACGCTGGCGAGCATGAACCCCGCAAACAACCCTATCGGATCGACTGACACTCCTAACGCCAGAACCAGCAACCAAAATGTCACGCTGTCGAGCAGGATGATTGCCAGTTCGAGCGAAGTCACCCGGCACAACAACCCCCAGTTGCCTACCAACTGCGTATCGGCGCCGGTGATCAGTGAAATACTTTTGCGGATCAGGGCAAAACGTTGTCCCGGCAGGTGAGCGGCCAGCTTGGCATTGCCCGCCAGTTTCGGCGCCAGAACGGCCAGCGCCAGGCTGACCGCAATAAAAACTAGGCATAACGTGGTCACCGTTGCTGTCGCGTGCCCCTGAAACATCAGCACCAGCAACGCAACCCCGACGGACAGCACGTAGGCAAGAAAATAACCGGAAAGGTCCAATACCATGCACGCCAGCACCACCGGCCTGGCAAAGCCTAGGCGGGTGAAGGAAGCCACCACTGCAAATGCGCCACTGATCCCGGACGATGGCAGGGCCTGATCGACGAATAACTTCATCAGGCTCAACTTGCCCGCTTGCCACAACGACAGTTGTTGCGCACCGGCTTTCAATACGCTGCGAAAAATCTGTCCCTGGGCGACATAGGTGAGCACTTGCACTGCCACCGCGGCGGCCAGCCACAGCGGTTGGACCTGGGTCAGCAATCCGGCGAAGGATTCTGCATCGGTAAAGTGCAGCGCGAGCCCAATCACCGCCGCCAGCATCGCAGCCCCCAGTAGCCAGGTCATCCAAAGCGCTGGGCGGTTGTAGTGAGCGGCCTCATCGACTTGCGAAGAATGAGCTGCGCCGATTATTGGGATAGGTGCCGACATGTCGTGCCCCTGATGAGTGGCGCCGATGAATGAATTACAGAAAGACACCCCGGTTTGCCGGCAGCGCTGTGCAGGCTTTTTATCGCTCGTAGATTCGCGGGTTGAGTGTCAACAGGCTGCTGGGCAAGTGATGCGCCACTTGTTCCGTGGTACTGCCCAGCAAAGCGTTGAGTCGGTCGCGATGCACGGTTCCCATCACAATTACATCAATACCCTCAGACTGAGCGAAGTCCTTGATCACCTTCGCCGGGTTGCCCATAAGCAAATGTTTGCACGCTTGCGGTACACCAAAGCGGTCGGTCAATTGGTCGAATGCGTGCTCCTCGGTTTCATACAAGGTCTGCGCCAGGCTCGATGAAAAGTCCATCAACCCTTCCGATGCATAAATGTAGCTTAGGTCGTAGGCATAGAGCAGATGCAACTGCGCACCGCATTGTGCCGCCAGCCTCTCGGCCCCCGTAATGATCGTGTCATTGACCTTCGCAAAGTGCTCATCGGGGCCGAATGGGTCAACGGCTGCGAGAATCTTGCGCGGTAGTGCATGGGCCACTTTCGAAACAAGGTGCAAGGGTGCTGGGCAATCATGCAGCAGGCGCACATCCAACGGGGTAAACAAAGCACGCGTCAGCCAGGACAGATGCTCAAGGTCCTTGATCACCATCGACGGTTTTATCTCCCGCACATGCACCATGATTTCTTCATGCGGGCGAGGCGCCCACACCACCTGGGTAGTCACGCGCACGCCTTGATGACGGATGGAATCAGCCTGTTTTTCCAGCCATTGGCGATGGAGCATCAGGTAACTTTCACGCGCGTGTTTCAGTGCGAGCTCGTCAAAAAAAGCCCTGCGCTGGCAAGCCCGTCCAAATAGTCGAATGCGACGATATGCAGCGCCGCTCCCTTGGCCAGGGCGAGCGCTGTTGCGCGCTCAAAGGCAGGGCTGCGGGTCATCAGGGGCGGAGCAACCAGCATTAAACGCTCTGGCTCAAACACGACGCACCTCCCTCCTCACAAGCAAAACATTAGTATTCATGACTACAATACTCGCCCGGGCTTTACCGCCAGCACACTGCACGGCGCCTGATGCAAGAGCTGTTCGGCAGTGGTTCCCAACAGTTTTTTCAGGCCTCTATGCTGTACGGTTCCCATCACGATGACATCGGTATGATGGTCGGTGGCGAACTCACAAATATTCATCAGCGGTATGCCCTCAATGAAGTGGCGACATTCCACAGGTACGCCATGCCGCTCGCACAGGGCCGCGAAAGCCTCACGCTGGGCCACGCCCAACGCTTCATAAATCCCGGTGGCCAACGGCAGCGCGCCATAGCCCATGTCTTGGGCGTATACGGCCGTCCAGTCATACACGTGGACCAGCTCAAGCCTGGCATCACACTGATCGGCCAACTTCACCGCGGCGTCGATGATCTGGTCGTTAAACACAATGTCTTGTTCTTCACTGCGCAACAGATCAACGATAGCAAGCACATTGCGTGGGAGTGGGTTGAGACTGTTGGTCACCAGATGAACCGGCGCGGGGCAATTGCGCAGCAACTGCCAGTCCAGCGGTGTGAAGAAGATGCGCTTCAACACAGACTCTTCCTCGGCATCTTTGATAATCAGGGCCAGTTGTGTCTCGTTGACAAATTGCAGGATTTCTTCGTAAGGGTGTTTAATCCAGATCACTTCACTTGTGGCATGAATACCCTGCTGGCGTGCCTGCTCGGCTTGCTTCTCCAGCCACTGGCCACGGGTCTGCAGATACCCATCCCTTGCCTGGTTTATTTGTTCGGGAGCGAACAGTCCCGCTACCGCCAAGGCTTGTAGATAATCAAATGCGACGATATGCAACGGTAGCTGCATGGCTTTAGCCAACGCATTCGCCCGGTCGAACGCCGCCGTTCGGATCATGGCAGCCGGGGCAATCAACAGTAAGCGCTGTGTATAGGACATGGTGCACCTCGGCTGCATGAATAAGACTCCAGACTGAGCGTTTGTGGCCCGGATAACTTGATCCTTGTCAGTTATCCTCGCGCAGGAGTCGAACCGCTAGTGAGTCAGTACCACCGCAAAGTAGCCAAAGACCGTCAGCAATATGCCCGACACGGCATAAGCCACAGGAAAGCCGATCCAGTGCAAGCTGCTTTGCGCTTGCTTGGCGGCCTCGCGCGCAGGGCCCAAATGGCTGCGTGCGCCTGCAACACCGCCCATATGGCATTAACCCTAACGAGAGGAATGTTGACTGCTGGGTTTTGTACCCACCTTCCAGGGGTTTATGTCTGGAGTTTGATTGGCCGCCAAGGTCACGCTTCCCCGAAGTACTTAATGTCATCGCCATCATAGGGTGAGGGTGCAAACACGCACAGCGTCGGAAACTACTCATGCATACTGAGTGCAGGGCGTGGATAGGGTGTGCATGCAGGTTGGGCGATACGCGCTTAGTTAAGCGTCATACGTACATCTACTCAGGTCTGTATTGACCGAGCGGTGGGTCACGCTGACCGGCTTGTATGACTGCGTTGGCAAAACGCTTTTAGTCGGACTGTGTCCAGGATCTCGACGCTGCGCCCTTCAACCGTGATTAAGCTAAGCTCGCGCAGACGCGCAATCGCCCGGCAAATCGTTTCGGACCTTACGCCAATAGACAAGGCAATGTCTTCACGTGACATGCGCAGCAGAAAACGGTGCGCGGAGTAGCCCCGTTCTGCAAAACGTTTGGACAGCCCTAGCATGAAGATTGCCAGGCGTTCTTCTGAGTTGTAGTGCCCCAGTGCGAACAGCCTGTTTTGACCGTGGGTGATCTCTCGACTGAGCATCCTGCTTAGGTTCAAGCGCAAAGCGGGCAACTCGCGCGCCAGACTTTCGAGCCGCCGATAAGAAATCATATACGCCTCACTGTCCTCCAGTGCCACCGCCGAACATAAATGCAACTCTCCCGTAATGGCTTCCAGGCCCAATGGTTCTGCGGACATGGTAAATCCCGTTACCAAGCTGAACCCTTGATCGCTGACAAGAACGGTTTTAAAACTACCGTGCCGCACAAAATATAAATATTGTGAATTCCCGCCCGCGTGGTAAAGCTCGGCGCCTTTGTTAATGCGCACTGTGTGGGTGATTAATTCATCGAAACGCTCACACTCCGCCTCAGAGCGCTCGAGCGACAAAAACGCCTCATAAATAGCGGATTGATCAAGGTTCTTGACCGGGTCGTAGGCGCGTAAGGGAAACGACGTAACAGGTCTTGTTCGTTCAGTATTGATTAGCATCGTGCACACTCCGGCGGCGTCGACTGAGGCGTTACCCAAAGGTGGGCGACAGCTCGAGTTCATAAATGATTTCGTCATCGCCAGTGGCCGGATATCGGCAATGAAATCCGAGGCTACGGGCGAGGCGATGCATACCAAAGTTGTTGACCTGGTGGACCGACATCATTTTTTTGAACCCATTCCGTTTGGCCGCAAAGATCAGGTGCCCCATCAACAGCGTTCCCATGCCCTGACGTTGCCAGCGGTCCGCGACAACTACCGTGCAATCACACTGTGGGTTACCGGCAGTCGCGTCATAGCGACTTATTCCAACTTCCGTCAGTTGGCCGTTCTCATGAACCATTGCGATGTACGCCATGCGAGAGTGATGGTCCACATCCATCATTTGGTCCAGCAGCGACACATTCGGTTGCCCCATTACTCCAAAAAAACGTGTGCGAAACGACTCGGCTCCAAGCTGTTGAATAAATATGAACTCACGTTCACGGTCTTGTGGATGCAAGGGCCGAATCAGCACATGGGTATCGTTGTTCAAGGCCTCTATCCAATGCTCGTCGGGAGGTTCGTGACCGAGCCCCGCAAGAATTTTTTCTACCGCATAGTCATTTATCATGACGGGCTGCCCTATCAGGAAGTGAAAGAGTGGAGTCGAGCACCAAGACAGCGGCGCCTTCGAACTTGCCTGAGCGCAAATCTTCGAGTGCTTGATTGGCTTGGGTGAGGGGGTACAACGTGGTGTGGGTGACGATGCCTATTTCAGGCGCCAATCGCAGAAAATCGATACCGTCCTGACGTGTCAGGTTGGCCACTGACACCAACGAGCGCTCGCCCCACAACAACTCGTAGGCAAACTCGGGGATCGGGCTCATATGGATGCCGGCACAGACCACCCGCCCGCCTTTGCGCACGGCTTTTAATGCGAGGGGCACCAGTTCGCCCGCCGTTGCGAAGATAATCGCCACGTCCAGCTTTTCAGGCGGCATTTGATCGGAAGCTCCCGCCCAACAGGCGCCCAGTTGCAGTGCGAATGCTTGAGTCGAAGTGTCTTCGGGACGGGTGAAAGCAAACACTGAGCGTCCCTGCCATACCGCCACTTGGGCCACGATATGCGCGGCAGCGCCAAAACCGTAAAGGCCAATTTTTTTGCCCTCGCCACCAATCTGTAAGGCCCTCCAGCCTATAAGCCCGGCACACAACAGCGGCGCCAGTGAGGCATCCGTCCCCTCCTCGCCCAGGGCAAACACATAGTGGGCGTCTGCAATCACCGAGGTGGCAAAACCACCCGCTCGGGTATAACCAGTAAACGCGGGGTGATCACACAGGTTTTCTTGATGGTTGAGACAGTATGGGCACACCCCACAGGTGTGCCCCAGCCAGGGAATTCCGACACGCTCACCGAGGTTCAGCCCTTTGACGCCGCGGCCGATGGCGTCGACTCTGCCGACCACTTCATGGCCCGGGGTAATCGGTAATCGAAGGTTTGGAAGTTCGCCGTCCACCACATGCAAGTCGGTCCTGCATACACCGCAGGCACTAACCTTTACACGTACCTCGCCGACTCCAGGCTCCCGATCTGGCAAATGGGTCCACTGCAGCGGGCTACCGACCTTATTCAAAACCATCGCGTACATGATGGGCCTCCCCGCAGCTGTACAGCCGACGGAGTACCGCCGGGAGCATATCGGGCAAATCTTCTGCCAATAACCCGGGACCAAATTCGGCCGCCGCCGCCCCATGCAACCAGACACCCGCTGCCGCAGCGGTAAAAGCCGATACTCCTTGGGCGAGCAAACCCAGAATGATGCCACCCAACACGTCGCCGGAACCGGCAGTCGCCAATGACGAAGGCGCATTGGTATTGACGATTGCGCGACCATCAGGCGCTGCGATCACGGTGTCACTGCCCTTAAGCACAACCACCGCTGAGCAACGAAGGGCTGCCGCTCGGGTACGGGTCAGCTTGTCGCCGGAGGCGTCAAATATTCGGCAGAATTCACCGTCATGGGGTGTCAGCACACAAGGCCCCCGTATCGCGCGGTCCAGAGCTTCGGGGTCATCCTGAAAGACCGTAATTGCATCAGCGTCAATCACCGTGGGGCGACCGGTTGCGAGCATCGCCAACACGTGGCCGAACGTATCTTTGTTAACGCCGGCACCGGGACCGATTAACCACGCGGAAAAACGGCTGCCGTTTAGCAGGTGACCAAAGTCTTCCGGGGTTACCCAGGGCTGCACCATGATGCTATTGAGCGTCGCGGCGTAAACGGGCAGTGCTATGTCAGGCACGGCAATCGTCGTCAGGCCCGCACCGGCCCTTGCAGCACCTCTGGCGGCCATGCGGGCGGCCCCGGTCACCGGGTAACCGCCGAATACCAAGGCATGTCCACGGCTATGTTTATTGGAGTCGGCCTGCGCTCGCGGCAGTTCGGCCAGCCACAACGCCGGATCATTCTCGAAGGCCCGCGGTGTGATGGAATCAAGCACCGATTTAGGATTGCCGATATCGGCAACCACGACTTCGCCGCACAGGTCTCGACCCGGTAACAGCAGGTGGCCGGGCTTTTTACGGGAAAACGTCACCGTCAGCACTGCCTTTACCGCCCCTAGCGCGGCGCCCGTATCGCCCATGACTCCGCTGGGTGTATCGATCGCGACAATCGGTACACCGCCATGCCCTGCTGCAGCCAATGTATCGAGCGCCTGCCCTTCAAGTGGACGGCTGAGCCCAGCGCCGAAGAGTGCGTCAACGATAAGTTCCGCGCCCTGGAGTACCAACGGGCTGAGTGCTTCGACCTCCCCACTCCACCGCTGTGCATGTTGCCTTGCTTCATCCTGGAGGCTGAAACGACTGCCCAGCATGGCCACCCGCACCGGCCAGCCGGCCTCTGCCAACAGGTGGGCCGTGACGAACCCGTCCCCGCCGTTGTTGCCTGGCCCACACAGCACCAGCAGCGGCCTGGGTGTCCAGCGGCTCTCGATCTCGCGTGCTACTGCTGCCCCGGCGTTGCCCATCAACTCGAAAGACGAGACGCCGGCAACGACCGAAAGCCGGTCGGCCTCCGCCATCTGTCGCACCGTTAACAAGGCGGTCTGGTGACAGCTCAGCTCAGAAGTGGAATTTAACCTGCTCATGGGTTTTCGCTCTCTTAAACAGCACCGAAATCTATGACCACCCGCGATGGAACGTCGCCGTGTTCAAGGCGATCGAAAACCTGGTTGATCGCTGACAGTGGTTGCAATTCAATGTCGGCTTTAACCTTGCCTTGAGCGGCGAAGTCCAGCGCTTCGGCCATGTCTTGACGGTTGCCGACAAATGAGCCACGAACGGTGATGCAGTTGGCAACCACGTCGAACAATGGCAGCGGGAACTCACCGGGTGGCAAGCCCACCAGCACACAGGTACCGTGCTTGCGCGTCATGCCCACGCCCTGACGGAAGGCACTCAGGGACGGCGCGGTAATCAGCACACCATGGGCACCACCACCGGTGGCCTTGATAGCCGCCTCGATGGGGTCGCCCTGTTTGGCGTTGACCACCGCGTCGGCCCCAAGGCGTGTGGCATGGGCCAGTTTGCGGTCGTCAATGTCCACTGCGCAGACCCGTAGCCCCATGGCCTTGGCGTATTGCACCGCCAGATGACCGAGGCCGCCGACACCGGACACCACCAGCCATTGCCCTGGACGAGTTGCGGTTTCCTTGATGCCCTTGTAGGTGGTGACGCCCGCGCAGATGATTGGCGCCGCCTCGCAAGCCGATAGCCCCTCAGGGATGTGGGCGACGTAATTCGGGTCGGCAAGGATGTATTCGGCAAAGCCACCGTTCTGGGTGTAGCCCCCGAATTGCGCTTGGGCACACACCGTCTCCCACGCGCTGAGGCAGTATTCACAATGCCCGCAGGCGGAATACAACCAGGGCACCCCTACCCGCTCGCCTTCGCGCACACTGGTGACGCCCTGTCCCAGCGCCGTCACGATGCCAATCCCCTCGTGCCCCGGGATAAACGGTAACCCGGGCTTAAGTGGCCAATCACCCTTCGCGGCATGCAGGTCGGTGTGACAGACCCCGCAGGCCTCAGTGCGAACCAGGATCTGCCCCGGGCCCGGGGTCGGAATGTCGCAACGTTTGAGCACCAGCGGTTGGCCGAATTGTTCAACGACGGCGGCCTGCATTGTGTGAGTCATGGGAGCATCCTTTTTTGAGTAGCCCCTTGGGGAGGGCCACATGAGGTGACACATAAGTCCAGTGATGGCGACAGGTTGTTGATCAACTTGCGGCGGACAACCCCAAGCCCTTTACGGCTTCGACCATGCCCGACATCACGGCCAGGGCATCGCCATAGACCATGTCGCAGTTGTCGGCATAGAACAGTGGATTGGCGATACCCGCGTAGCCCTTGCCCTGCCCGCGCTTGACCACATAAACCTGTTTGGCCTGGTCTGCATTGAGAATCGGCATGCCGTAGATGGGCGAGCTTTTATCTGCGCGTGCCGATGGATTGACTACATCATTGGCGCCGATGACGAGGACCATGTCGGTGTTCGCGAACTCCGCGTTGATGTCTTCCAGTTGGAAAATCATGTCGTAAGGCACACCGGCTTCGGCCAGCAGCACATCCATCTGCCCGGGCATGCGTCCGGCGACCGGATGCACGGCAAAGCGCACGCCGACACCGGCAGCCTGCAGTAGCTTCACAAACTCGTAGAGCTTTTGCTGTGCCTGAGCCACCGCCAGGCCATAGCCCGGCACAATGATCACACTTGCGGCATAGCGCATGGCTGTGCCGGCGTCGCCAGGCGAGGTCACCTTGAGCGGGCGAGTCTCTGCGCCCTGTTTGGGCTTGGCGCTGTCACCGAAGTGGCTGAACAATACGTGCATGACTGATCGGTTCATGGCCTTGGCCATCAACGCGGTCAAGGCAATGCCCGCAGCGCCCACCAGCATGCCTGCGATCATCAAGGCCGGGGCTTGCAATACGAAGCCCTCCAGGCCAACCGCAAGCCCGGTAAACGCGTTGTAAATCGAGATCACCACCGGCATGTCTGCGCCCCCGATCGGCAGCGTCATCAACACCCCAAACAGCAGCGCACCGATGAAGAACAGCCCAATCAACCCACTGACCGCCGTTAACGGCGTGGCGCCACCTTGCAGTAAAAATACGATGTAAGCGCCCAGGGCCACGGTACCCAGCATCACGATTGCGTTGATCAATTGGAGGCCCTTGAGGCGCAGGGGCGCGTTGAGCAGCCCACCCAGCTTGGCCCAGGCGACTAACGATCCAGACAACGACAGGGTCCCGATCAACGCCCCCACCAATGTCACCGTGAGTGCCGTCACGCCTTGTGCATGTGCGCCAAACAGCGCCACGGCTGCGATGGCGGCGGCAGCCCCACCGCCCATGCCGTTATATAGCGCAACCATTTGCGGCATCGCGGTCATTGCCACCTTGCGCCCGGCCCACCAGGCGGCTCCACCACCGATGATCAGGGCACTCAGCGCCAGCGCACTGTTGACCAGCAGGTGGGGCCTGGCGGCGTCGCTAACGGTGAATACCACCAGGAAGCTGGCCATTACCGCCGCCAACATGCCTACACCCGCGACGCTGATACCCGCCGCCGCCGTCACGGGCGAGGACATGCGCCAAAGGCCATAGATCAACAAAAAGGCCACGGCGAAATCCACCAGCCCCATTAACAACGTTGGAATCATCAGGAACATGACGGCACCTCAAGTCTTTTTCAGTGGTTTGACCACTGAGCGGTGGGCGTGCGCGTGGGGCTTTGGATGAGCGCTGGTATGAAACATGGCCAACATGCGGTCGGTCACGGCATACCCACCAGCTGCATTGCCGGCGCCCAGCAGCACTGCAACGAAACCCACTGCCTGCTCCAGTCCGCTGCTGGCGTTGAGCAAAGCGCCCACCCCGCCGACCACCACGATGCCATGGACAAAGTTCGAGCCAGACATCAGCGGCGTATGGAGTATCGCCGGCACCCGGCCGATGATGACCCAGCCTGCAAACCCGGCGAGCATGAAGATGTACAACGCAAGCAGAATGCTGATCGTCATGGAAAGCTCCTTAATACCTGGTCCGTCACGCCATTGATGAAGGGTTGGGCGTGGTGGGCTGAGGGGGCTTGTTGTCACTCGATTTGCTGGCCTCTTCCATCAGGTGCCCGTCGTGGGTCAGGGCTGTCTTGGCCAGTACCTCGTCGGTCCAATCGCAACTGATGATGTTGTCCTTGAGCATGAGCGCCAGCAGGTTGAACTGGTTGTGAGCAAGTAGTTGACTGGCATCCTGGCTGAGCAGTGACGGCACATTGAGTGGCGCCACGATCGTCACACCGCCGACCCGCAGGGTGTCGCCCGGTACGGTGTCCTCGCAGTTGCCTCCGCCTTCAGCCGCCAGGTCAACAATGACCGCGCCGCACTTCATGCCCGCCAGTTGCGCCTTGCTGATCAGCTTGGGTGACGCGCGCCCTGGTACGGCCGCGGTGGTGATGACCAAGTCAGCCTTTTGCAGGTGCGCGGTCAACACCTTGGCCACCTGGGTTTGCTCTATCACACTGAGCTCACGGGCGTAGCCACCCGCCCCGCTGGCATCGATACCGGTGTCGACAAATGTTGCACCCAACGACAGGGCTTGCTCGCGGGTCTGCGCGCGGACGTCATAGCCTTCGACGAGAGCGCCCAGGCGATGGGCAGTGGCGATTGCCTCCAATCCGGCAACCCCAAGCCCCAGGACCAGCACCCTGGCGGGGCCGATCACGCCCCCGGCGCTGGTGATCTTCGGCAACACACACCTCAAGTGAGTGCTGCCTAACTGCACGGCGTAATAACCGGCCAGCGCTGACTGGCTGGACAATGCGTCCATGCTCTGAGCAC
>Ga0302169_10000200_pt1 | contig 19842 bp, 7 predicted proteins | sample I_Fen_N1_3_FD_193493 | JGI IMG/M metagenome (GOLD analysis project Ga0302169, IMG submission 193493) | Peat permafrost microbial communities from Stordalen Mire near Abisko, Sweden - I_Fen_N1_3 | ecosystem: Environmental > Terrestrial > Soil > Wetlands > Permafrost | place: Sweden: Abisko...
CAGGCGCAGGGCATGGCCGGCCTTGATCAGGTTGCGCGCCATCGGCGCGCCCATGTTGCCCAGACCGATAAAAGCGATTTTCATGTCCGGCTCCTTAACGCAAGTTGATGGTGGTGTTCACACCGTCATTGACGCTGTCGTCATCGAACCAGCGACTGGTGACTGTCTTGGTCTGAGTGTAGAACTGCACCACTTGCTTGCCGTACGGGCCGAGGTCGCCGAGTTTGGAACCACGGGAGCCGGTGAAGCTGAAGAACGGCACCGGCACTGGAATCGGGATGTTGATACCGACCTGGCCGACGTCGATTTCGCTCTGGAACTTGCGCGCCGCCGCACCGCTCTGGGTGAACAGGCCGGTGCCGTTACCGAACGGGTTGGCGTTGACCAGGGCAATGGCCTCGTCGAGGGTATTGACCTCCAGCACCACCAGCACCGGACCGAAGATTTCCTGGGTGTAGATCTGCATGTCGGTGGTCACGCCGGAGAACAGCGTAGGGCCGACGAAGTTGCCCTGTTCGAAACCGGGAACCTTGATGTCGCGACCGTCCAGCTCCAGTTTCGCGCCTTCCTTGATGCCGCTTTCGATCAGGTCGAGAATCCGCGCCTTGGCCTTTTTCGAGATCACCGGACCGACGTCGGTGCCCGGCTCACTGCCCGCATTGACCTTGAGCTTTTGCGCCAGCGCCTTGAGGTCCGGCAGCCACTGCCTGGCCGCCCCTACCAGCACCACCACCGAGGTGGCCATGCAGCGTTGACCGGCCGCGCCGAAACCGGCACCGACCAGCGCATTCAGCGCTTGTTCGCGATTGGCATCCGGCAGCACCACGGCGTGGTTCTTCGCGCCCATCATCGATTGCACGCGTTTGCCGTGCTTGCCGGCCAGGTCGTAGACGTGGGTACCGACCGCGGTCGAGCCGACGAACGAAACCGCCTTGATGTCCTTGTGGGTGCAGAGCGCATCCACCACGTCCTTGCCACCGTGCACCACGTTGAGCACGCCCGCCGGAACGCCGGCTTCGATCGCCAGTTCAACCAGGAGCATGGTCGACAGTGGGTCCTGCTCCGACGGCTTGAGCACGAAGGTGTTGCCGCAGGCGATGGCCATCGGGAACATCCACAGCGGGATCATCGCCGGGAAGTTGAACGGGGTGATGCCGGCGCACACACCGATGGGCTGGCGCAGGGTGTAGGTGTCGACGCCACCGGCGACGTTTTCAGCGAACTCGCCCATTTGCAGCGTGCCAATGGAGCACGCGTGTTCAACCACTTCCAGGCCACGGAAAATGTCGCCTTCGGCGTCGGCAATGGTTTTGCCTTGCTCATTGCTGAGCACGACGGCGATGCGTTTGGAATGTTCGCGAATCAACGCCTGCAGCTTGAGCATGATGCGCATCCGCGCGCCGATGGGCGTCAGCTTCCAGGTCTGGAAAGCGCGATGGGCGGCGCTGATGGCGGCATCGACTTCTTCGGTGGTGGCAAACGGCACCTTGGCCAGCACCTGCTGGGTCGCCGGGTTGATGATGTCGTGCCATTCAGTGGTCCTGGATTCGACCCACTGGCCGTCGATCAACAGCTTGACCTTGTGCAGCGTGGTTTCGTTAGGCGTGAGCGAAGCGTTCATGTGGGTCTCCGGGTGTTTGTTTTTATCTTGGGAGCCAAGGCGAAAAAGTCGCCTTGCGATCAGGCGTATGTCGCGAATTGGTTATGGGACTGTTTTTGGAGTATAGATGTGCAAACTTCTAATAAGAACGCACATAAAAGCCGGTCCATCATGCAAAAAAACATCACATCCTTAGGCTCGCTGAACTGGGATGACCTCAAGTTTTTCCTCGAAGTCGCCCGCACCCGCAAGGCCAGCACTGCGGCCAAACGCCTGGCCGTCGACTACACCACCGTGTCGCTGCGCATCAGTTCGCTGGAAGCGTCATTGGGCACTTTGCTGTTCGAGAAATCCCGGACCAACGGTTTCGTCCTGACCGCCGAAGGCCAGCGATTGCTGGGTTACGCCGAGTCGATAGAAAGCACCTTGCACATGGCCTGCGAGCAGGTTTCCGGCTCGGGGGTGGCGTTGTCCGGGCATGTGCGCATGGGCTGTACCGAAGGTTTCGGCAGTTTTTTCATCACGCCTCAGCTTAGCCATTTTATCGACGCCTACCCGGCCATTTCGGTGGACATCCTGCCGCTGCCGCACTTCATCAGCCTGTCCAAACGCGAGGCGGACATCGTCATCGCCCTGGAGCGCCCGGAACACGGGCCCTACGTGTGCTGCAAACTGACGGACTATCGCCTGCAGCTGTATGCGACCCAGGAGTACCTGGACAAACACCCGGCGATCCGCCGCCCGGCCGACCTGGGTAAACATTCATTTATCAGCTATGTCGACGACTTGGCGTTCAGTTCGGAGCTGCTGTACCTGGCCAATGTGTTGCCCGGTGCCAGTGCCAACCTGCGCAGCACCAGCGTGATCGCGCAATTCGTGGCAGCGCAGCAGGGCCGGTCACTGGCGATCCTGCCGTGCTTCCTCGCCGCCCAGGACCCACGCTTGCTGCCGGTGCTGCCGGAGCAAATCAATATCACCCGACAGTTCTGGATGTACTGCCGCGAAGACCTGCGCAAGCTCAAGCGGATTACCCTGTTGTGGGATTACATCAGGGAAGTCACTGAGCAGAATCAACGGCTGTTGATGGGGGAAAGTCGGGAGATGTTGTTTGCCGACTGACGGCTCTTCAAGGAATCAGTTAGGGGCATCGTAACGAGGCCGCCCAGCCTTACTGCATTATTGCGTTAACGGATTGAAAACTGTCACCTTAAAATCAATGTAGACCCGCACATCAAAAACCGTCCAAAGCAGGTATATCGTCAACACCCAAAACAACAGGAAAAACCAGGGAATATATAATGAGAGATGAAAACCATGTTTTGCGGCTTTAGGGTTTCCGCCTCCAATCAGTCTAGGAAGGTACTCTTGCGGATTTTTCTCCAGGATCTTATTCCACTCGGAATGTAAACCTTCAATAGCCCTCCTGGCTGCACCCACAGAAAAAACAGCTATTAAGCTGGTTGCAACACCCACAAAAGCCAACGCCAGCATCAAGCCATTGTATTCATTATTAATACTTATATCAGGGAGCTTATGCTTATCGAGTAGCATGGCGGCAATCTCAAATCTTTTTTGATAGCAAAGGCCAAAGGTCGCAAGCAAAAAAGATTGAATGGTTACGAGAGAGTGAGTTCTTTGATAGATGAGCTCATCCTCATGTTCAACGTAGTCTCGATATATTTTAAAAACAACAAGCACATCCGGATCTATCGACGATTTCATACGACACCCCTATATTGAGGGCTAGCGCAGCTGATAAATATAGAGCTCTTGGCTATAAGGCTGATTCTTTATGATTATTTAAACCCGTGGCGAATTCCTCATTACGATTGCTCCATAAGCTTTTTCACGCTCAGGATCAAACACAGTGTGCATGATTAGAGTAGCTGAGGTTTTCACTACAGGGTTCACACGTCACGCAAGGGATCAAGCAGATCACCCTGCTCAGGGATTACATCCCCAGGCAACGCAAAGGGCCAGCGTCCAGGGGCCTGAGCGAGCGCTTTGATCGCCTGACCACCCGGTTGGAGGGGTAGCCATCATTGAATTGACGGCAGCGCATCAGCGCTGCCGCCTTCTCGACAGCCCTGGCTTAGAGCACCATGTCCGCCGCGGTCAATGCCGTGACGCCGATCAGCTTGATCGAGAAATCAGCCGTGTGGTCGGTGTTGCTATTACCGTAAATCACCACATAGCTGCCTTGCTCGTCCGAGCCGGTTTCGTAACGGAGCTCTTTGGCCGCCCCGGTGAAATCGTCCGCCTCGCCCACAAACGTGTAGCCCTTGAGTGCCGAGAAGTCGAGTTTGTCTCCGGTCCCCGGTTTATTGGCATCTGTGGTGAAGTTGAAGATCTCATCTTGCGTGGCACCCAAGCCCATTTCGTCAAGGGCATTGAACTTGAAGATATCAACGCCGGTATTGCCCTCCATATGGTCGGTGCCGGTCCCGCCGATCAGGATATTGGTACCACCGGCACCGGCCTGGAGATTGTCGTCTCCCGCACCACCGTTGAGGGTGTTGTTACCCTCGTTACCAAAGATCAGGTTGTTGGCCGCGTTACCGTTCAAGGTGATGTTCAGCGTCCCGGTTTGTCGTGCATCAAGCGCTTCCAGATTGGCACCCAGGGTAATGGAAGCACTGCCTTTGAAGGCAGCGATGTCATTACCGCTCATCCGCAGTACCAGCGTGTCCTGATCGCCTTCACCGGCTTTTTCGGTGATGGTGTCTTGCAGGACGACGATGGCTTTGGCACCGACGCCGCTGGTGACCAGGTCAACGACGTAGGTGTCATCGCCTTTGCCACCCACCAGGCTGTCCGCCCCCGCGCCGCCATCGATCAGGTTGGCCTCGTCGTTGCCGGTGATGATGTTTTTCAGCCCGTTGCCGGTACCTTTGATAGCCGACCCGGTCAGGATCAGGTTCTCGACGTTGGCCGCCAGGGTGTAGTCGACCGACGCACTGACGGTATCGACGCCTTCATTGAGCAACTCGACGACCTTGTCGTCGACATTGTCAACGAAGTAGGTGTCGTTGCCCTTGCCACCGATCAGGGTATCCGCGCCGGCACCACCGTCCAGTACGTTGTTGGCGGCGTTACCGGTCAGGGTGTTGCCCAGGTCGTTGCCGACCAGATTGAACAGGCCGGTGCCGGTGACGGTGAGGTTTTCGAAGTTCTGCAGGTTGGCGCTGCCCAGGTCGATGCTCTGGGATTGAGTCTTGGACCCGTTGTTGTAGGCAATTTGCAGGGTGTCGTTGCCTTCATCCGCCAGTTCCGTCACCAGCGCCAGTTCTTCCGCCCTGTCGAGGACGTAGGTGTCGTCGCCTTTGCCGCCGATCAGGGTATCGATGCCGGCACCCCCATTGAGGACGTTGTTGCCGTCGTTGCCGGTGATGATGTTGTTGCCGGCATTGCCGGTCAGCTTGATTGCCAGCGAGCCAGTCGCCGAAGCATCGAGGTCTTCGAGGTTCAGGCCCAGGGTCACGGCAGCCGTACCGCTGAAGTTGATCAGCGCATCGCCGCGCAGTTCCAGGGTGTCGTGATCACCTTCACCGGCCTTCTCGGTGATGCTGTCTTCCAGGACGGCGATGGCTTTGGCGCCGACGCCGCTGGCGACCAGGTCAACGACATAGGTGTCGTCGCCTTTGCCACCTTTCAGGCTGTCCGCGCCAGCGCCGCCATCGATCAGGTTGGCCTCGTCGTTGCCGGTGATGATGTTTTTCAGCCCGTTGCCGGTACCTTTGATAGCCGACCCGGTCAGGATCAGGTTCTCGACGTTGGCCGCCAGGGTGTAGTCGACCGACGCACTGACGGTATCGACGCCTTCATTGAGCAGCTCGACGACTTTGTCATCGACATCGTCAACGAAGTAGGTGTCGTTGCCCTTGCCACCGACCAGGGTATCGGCGCCGGCTCCACCGTTGAGGACGTTGTTGGCGGCGTTACCGGTCAGGGTGTTGTCCAGCTCGTTGCCGACGAGGTTGATCGCCGCCAGGGAGTCGATAATGGCGTTTTCGATGTTGTCGCCCAAGGTGTAGCTGTTGCCGGTGTAAGCGGCGACACGCACGGTGTCGTTGCCACCATCGGCCGCTTCGACCACCACGTCCTTGTTGCTGTAGATCACGTAGGTGTCATCGCCGTCGCCACCGGCCAACAGGTCGCCGCCGTTTTTACCGTCGAGCAGGTCATTGCCGGTACCGCCGGTGATTTCGTTGCGTGCCGCGTTGCCGGTCAGCTTGTTGCCCAGGTCGTTGCCGACCAGATTGAACAGGCCGGTGCCGGTGATGGTGAGGCTTTCGAAGTTCTGCAGGTTGGCGCTGCCCAGGTCGATGCTCTGCGCTTCGGTCTTGGAGGCATTGTTGTAGGCGATTTGCAGGGTGTCGTTGCCTTCATCCGCCAGTTCCGTCACCAGCGCCAGTTCTTCCACTCTGTCGAGGACGTAGGTGTCGTTGCCTTTGCCGCCGATCAGGGTATCGATGCCGGCACCACCATTGAGGACGTTGTTGCCGTCGTTGCCGGTGATGATGTTGCTGCCGGCATTGCCGGTCAGGTTGATTGCCAGTGAGCCCGTCGCGGAAGCATCGAGGTCTTCGAGGTTCAGGCCCAGGGTCACGGCAGCCGTACCGCTGAAGTTGATCAGCGAGTCGCCGCGCAGTTTCAGGGTGTCGTGATCACCTTCACCGGCCTTCTCGGTGATGCTGTCTTGCAGTACGGCGATGGCTTTGGCACCGACGCCGCTGGTGACCAGGTCAACGACGTAGGTGTCGTCGCCTTGGCCACCGCTCAGGCTGTCCGCCCCCGCTCCGCCGTCGAGGGTGTCATTGCCGGCACCGCCACTGAGGATGTTCTTGCCACTGTTGCCCGTGATGACGTTGTCCAGCCCGTTACCGTTGCCGTTGATCGCGGCGGTGCCGGTCAGGGTCAGGTTTTCCAGGTTGTCGCCCAGGGTCCAGGTGATCGAGGACTGTACCGAATCGATGCCCTGGTCGGCCTCCTCGAGAATCTGGTCCTTGAGGTTATCGACCACGTAGGTGTCGTCATCCGCACCGCCCTTCAAGGTGTCGGCCCCGGCACCACCATTGAGGATGTCGTTACCGGCACCGCCGTCGAGGGTGTCGTTACCGGCGCCGCCAGTCAGGCTGTCGTTGCCATCTTCACCTTTGAGGATGGCCGCAGCCGAGCCGCTCCAGATCAAGGTGTTGTCATTGGCATCGCCCGTGAGCGTTGTGGAGTTGCCATTCGCATCGAAGCGCTGGCTATGGATATCGCCGATCTGGTTGTCCCACGACAACACTTCCCAGGTGATCACGAAGCCGCCGTCCTGGGTGGCATTGACCACCGGGAACATGTCGTTTTCATTGCTGGTGATCAGCAGCTGATTGCCGACCTTGACGCCGTTTTTGTCATAGACCTGCGCATACAGGTTGGCGTCTGCCGAGTGCGCTGCTTCGTCGGAAGTTGCCCAGCTGATGACGTAGCCGCCACCTTTGAGTGCGGTAATTGCCGGCTCGCCTTGAATTTCCGAACTGGGCGTATTGACCAGCGTTTCGCCGCCCAGCTTTACCCCTTTGTCGTTGTAACGCTGCATGTAGACGTTACCGGTGACCGGCGTGCCGTTTTTCAACGTGACACTGGTCCAGGTCAGTACCAGGCCGCCATCTTCGAGCGTGGCAACTTCCACCCCATACTGATCGCCGGCCTTGCTGGTATTGACAGGTGCTGCACTGCCATCGCCGACCTTTTGACCGCTGGCGGTGAAGCGCTGCATGTAGATATCGACGTCACCAGCAGATTTGGTTTCGCGTTCCCAGACGATGACAAAGCCGCCATCTTTCAGGCTGGTGATGCTCGGTTCTTCGGCGAAGATCGCGGCGTCCTTGACTTTGGTATCGACCTTGACCATTTCGCCGAGCGGCGCGTGGGTGTCTCCGCTGAACATCTGCATGAACAATTCGGAGGCGTAATACGGCGAAGAGCTTGAGCCGCTGGAGCCATTCATCTCCTCTGCCCAAGTCACCACATAGTTGCCATTGGCCAGAACGGTAACCGCGATGTCCTCGAAGTGAACATTGGGTTCGCCGCTGTCTTGCGGCGACAGGCTGATCAGGGAGCCGGTGGCGACACCTTCAGCGTTGAACTCCTGGACCTCGAGCTTGTTACCGTCGGTCGTCCAACCGATCACGTAACCGCCGTCGTTGTTCGCAGCGATCACCGGGTTGCGGCCACTGATGCCTTCCAGTAAATGGTCGTTGAGCAGTTCATGGTCCTGGCCAAACTGCTGCAGATGCAGCTGCCCGGCTTCCTCCCAGACCACCACGTAGCTGCCATCGCTGAGCAGCGTGGAAGCTGGCTCCATGGAGACCACACTGCCGGATTCGTTGTCGAACTTGCCATCATTGATGCCGATGGTCGTGCCGTCGCCGAAGACTACTTTTTCAATGCCGACCAGTGTTGTGTCCTGTTTGCCATGCACCACTACATTGCCTTGGCTGTCCTGGGTAAAACTGTAGCCGGACTGGCCCGACAAACCGGCGGTATCTTCACCGGCGCCACCGTCGAGGGTGACGTCGTCGGTGCCACTCCAGTTCAAGGTATTGTCGTGCGCGTCGCCGCTGATCACCGTGGTGCTGGAGCCGACCAGCAGGTTATCGGCCGTGACCTTTTGCACGTGGACTTCAAGACCGCCTCCACTTTTGACGCTTTCCCAACTGACCACGACGATACCTGAGGTACGCACTGTGACGACCGGGGTGTCCATCAGTTGTTCGTCAGCATCGGCGGTGGCCACCAGCACCGGCGAGAGGTCGGTCTTGGTGCCGTCGGCGGCGAAGCGCTGGATGTAGACTCCGGCGCTGCCCGGGGCGTATTCGTTCCAGGCCAGGACATAACCACCGTCCGGCAGCGAAGTGATTGCCGCGCCGTTGATCGAGAGGTGGCTGCCGATTTCAACCGGGTCTCCCACAGGGGCGAAATTCTTGTCGTAAAGCTGGGTGATGATCACCCGACCCATGGTGCCCGTGCCTTGGTCGACATGGCTCAATACATAACCGTCGGTGACGGCAGTGATGTCGAAGTAGGAGGCATATCCGATGTTGCTGACCAGGCTGTCCAGAGTCTGGGCCGAATTCGCGACGACCTTGCCGTTGGCGTCAATCCGGCTGATCTGGAACTTGGAGTCGAATGTCCCGTTATCCACGGAGAAATGCTGGGTGGTATAGGTCAGCCAGTACCCGCCATCACCCGTTGGCAGCACGCTGATATCGTCGGCTTCGCCCAGGGCTTCGTTGCCCTTGGACAGGGTTTGCACCGCCCCCGGCTTGCCGTTGGTGTAAACCACAGCCTTGATATCGGCAAGGTCGAGCCGTTCGTCACCCGATGCATGTTCATGGGTTTCACCCCAGGTCACGATGTACTTGTTGTCGGCCAGTACCGTGACTTGCGCGTCCTCCAGCTCGAAAGCGGCGCTCGCGACTTTCACGGCATTGCCACTGGCGACCCCGTTGCTGCCAAACGACTGGGTATACACGGTAGAGACGTGAGTGGCGTCGTTCTCCGACGTCCAGGACACAATGAACTGACCATTGGCCAGCGCAGTGACGCTAGGATCATCGGCGTCCGGCGTTGGAATATTGGTGCGTTGCAACATCTCGCCATCGGCGGTGTAACGCTTGACCACGATGCCGTCAAAATCGGCGTTACTCAGCGCCCAGGAAATGACATAACCACCGTCGCTAAGCGCCGTCACGTTCGGGCTGTTGGCACCGTTGCCGGCCGTTTTCGTTTCTATTTCACGAGTCGCCGTCAGCACGCTGCCATCGGTAAACGCCAGAACCCGGTCACCGCTGTCGCCGCCGACACTATGGATAACAGTTCCTTCGTTGTCCGTTACTACGATGTTCTCACCGTCATCACTGAAACTATAATCCGTTTGACTTCCTGGGACCTGGGTCGGAGTGCTCATAATCCTTTCCTTGCATAGCGAGATGCGGCGTTTGCCGGGCGTTGTTTGGGGGTGTGAGGATCACTGTCACGCACGCGCCAGTGCGAAACAGTTTAAAGTCAGTGCTAAATCTATAGCCTTATAGCAAGCCGGCCAGCCAATGGCAATCCGCCACCCCCCTCTTGCTACGCGCTTTCACCGAGCCGTTATTTTTTCTCGACAAGCCGCCAGACTCGCCGCGCGTGATGCAAGGTGCCAGGCATCGACAAACTTTCTTTCTTGTCGCAATTATTGTTCTGACAATAAAACGACTCTATAAAAAACTGCTTTGTATCGAGGCCGAAAGTTTGTTTCCGAATTTATTTAATGCCTGACTGTGCATTGAAATGCTGTTTAACTCACGGCGGCTCATGTGCCATCCAAAAAAAGCAAAAATGACGACCCTAAAGAGCGGATATACAACCGGCAGTGCCGGTTGTGATGTTTTGATCTTTGAAGTTGAAGGTTGCATCAACGAGATGCTGTTCGCCGATCAATCGCTGCCGAGCGCCAGCATCAGCCCGCTCAAGCGTTTGACCTTGCGCCTCACCGCCTCCTCAAACACCCCTGCGCGCGGCTCGATCAGGGTAAACCAGTCCTTGGCCCGGGTAATCCCGGTGTAGATCAGCTCCTTGGTCAGCACCGGGTTCAGGGCATCGGGCAGGATCAACGCGGTGTGGGTAAATTCCGAGCCCTGGGATTTATGCACGGTCATGGCGTACACGGTCTCGACATCGTTCAGTCGGCTGGGCAGGACAAAACGCACGCCGCCCTGCCCGTCGTTGCGCGGGAACGCCACTCGAAGAACCTGCTTGCCGGCGTCCGGACCGTCCCGCTCGGGAAGGTTGAGCGCAATACCGATGTCGCCGTTCATCAAGCCCAGACCATAGTCGTTGCGGGTCATCAGCACTGGCCGTCCCTCGTACCACTGCTGGTCGCTGTCGATCAGACGGGCCTTGAGCAACGCGTCGGTCACTCGCCGGTTCAAGCCCTCGACCCCCCACGGCCCTTTGCGCACCGCGCACAACAACTGGAAAGCGTCGAAAGCTTGCAAGACCTGCCGCGCCCAATCCATCCAGCCTCCATCATCGAGCGGACTGTCGAGGGCTGGCCGCCGGTTGCGCAGCAGGCTCAGGTAATGCCGATAACCTTGCGGTCCTTCGCCATGGCCGTCGAGCAACAAACGCTCCAGCGCCCGATCCTGTTCATGCTTGAGGGACAGGCAAAACACATCGTCGTGGCTTCGAGCCGCCAGCAATTTACGGGCTTCATCAGGTTGCTGTTGATTGACCCAACGGGCGAGCTGACCAATACCACTGCCCTCGCCAAACCGTCGCGAGTGGCGCAGCATCACCACTTGCTGGGCCAGTGGATGAATGCCCTGGGTGTCTTCCTGCAAACCACTGGCCGCCAGGCTTTCACCACTGACCGCTTCCAGCCACTGACGTGTCTGCGGGCTGTACCAACCCGCCTCGGCATCACGGCACAAATCGCCCAACACGGCACCGGCCTCCACCGATGCCAGTTGGTCCTTGTCACCCAGCAATACCAGGCGCGCGTGGGCTGGCAGCGCGTCGAGCAGATTGGCCATCATTTCCAGGTCGATCATCGAGGCTTCGTCCACCACCAACACGTCCAGTGGCAGGCGATTGCCAGCGTGGTGGCGGAAATGTCGCGTACCGGGACGGCTGCCAAGCAAGCGGTGAACGGTGGTCACATCCGAAGGGATTTTCTGGCGTATGGCGTCGCTGACTTTCAGCGTTATGACTTGCTGACTGATGGACTCCGTCAGCCGCGCCGCCGCTTTGCCGGTCGGGGCGGCGAGACGAATGCGCAGCGGTTTGCCCGCCTCTACCGCTGGCGCCTGAAGCAACGCCAGCAAGCGCACGACAGTGGTCGTCTTGCCGGTTCCCGGTCCGCCGGTGACGATGCTGAAGGCACCTCGGGTAGCGAGGGCACAGGCCAGTTTTTGCCAGTCGATCACGTCCCCCGGCTTGGCCGGACCGAACAAACCGCCGAGGCGCTCGAGCAAGTCGCTCGGCGTTGCTTCGTGTTCCGCCAGGCGCTCACGCAGCGCGTTGTCGATACGCCGCTCGTAAGCCCAGTAACGGCGCAGGTACAGGCGCTTGCCCGACAACACCAGTGGCCGGCTGTGCACCGCCTCACGCCCGTCGGCCGCCAACGCGACCAGACGGCTGGAGGCCAGCACCTTGCACCAATGGGCACCGTCCAGCGCTTCCAGCAACTGTGACGGCAACAACATCGCGCCACTGTGCAGATCACCTTCCGGTGGCAGCGACAGGGCAAAATCCGGCTCCTTCAACGTCTCGAACAAGTCGAGGCAAACGTGCCCGTGACCCAACTGGTGACTGGTCAATGCCGCGGCCAGCAGCACCAATGGGTCGTCATCCGGCGCCAGTTCATGAAGGAAGGCCACGAAGGCCTTGTCCAGCGCGCGTAACCAGCCACGCTCGACCCAGCGGGTGAGCAGCAACAACAAGTCGCCAGCACGGCTCAAAGGGGCAAGATCGGCGAGGCTCTCGGCTGCCAATGAAGTGGGCAGCAAGTCAGCGAAGGTGCGGCTCATAGCAATACTCCCTGTTCCCAGGCGGGTTCGGTCCTGGGCTCTGGCTTACCTTGAAACAGCCGGTCCATGCGCTCGATCAGCTCTTTGGGCGGCCGGGCGAAGTACACGCCCTGGCTGGATGCATGGGTGCCGCGCAAGAACAGGTACAACGCGCCACCGACATGCCGGTCGTAATCGTAATCGGCCAGCCGGGCCTTGAGTTGCCGATGCAAGGCCAGGAGGTACAACACGTATTGCAGGTCGTATCGGTTGTCGAGGATCGACTGCTCCATGGCCTGCTCGGTGTAAGCCGCGTCGTCGACACCCAGCCAGTTGGATTTGTAGTCAGCGACGTAGTAAAGACCGTCGTGCTCGAAGGTCAGGTCGATAAAGCCCTTGAACATGCCATTGAGCATTACCGGTTCGGCCGCCACCCGGGCCACGCCCTTGTGTGTGTATTGGCACACCAGCGCATCGAGCTTGAGCACGTCAACCTTGTGGCTGGCGAACCAGAATTCCATTTCTACCTGGTACTGGGTCAGTTGCGCCAAAACCACCGGGGCCTGCCCGGTCCCTAGCGGCAACGGCGACTTGAGCAGATGCTGCAGCCAATCGCTCAACGTGGTGATCCAGCCTTCCCAGCCACGGCGGTTGCATCGGCGGGCAATGGCATCTTCCACGGCTTTGGGGCTGGCCACAAAACCCTCGACGCCGACCCATTCGAGCAACCCGTGGAGAAAGGTGCCCGGATTCGGGCCTCGCGGGAAGCGATGGAGATCGGCGCCCCCGGCGACCATCTCACGGGGAGCTTGCGGATCGAGACGCTCGTCGTCGAAGAGTTTCTGGGCCTGCGGGCTCTCTGGTGCTTGATCACTGCCGACACTCAGGATGTCGCTGATTCGCAGGGCACTGTAGGAGGCGATCCACCAGTTTTCACTGGCCTTGCGCTTTGGAATCAACGGGGCCAGCAACGCCGCTTCGTTCTGCGGCGGGTGGTAATGCTCGGCGCTGGCTTCAGGCATTTCGCCGCAAGCCAGCGCAGCGCAGTCCTGTTGCAGGTCTTGCAGCCAGCGCTGCAACCCCGCCGACTCGAGCAAAGCGGCGCCGCCGCCCAACAGATAACCCAGCGCCGAAAGGTGCAACACCGAGCTGTTGTTATTGCCACGCTTGAGGTCCGTCACGCCCAGCCAGCAGGCATGCTGCGCCCGGGTCAGGGCGACATAGAGCAAGCGTAAATCTTCGGCCAGGCGTTCATCATCGGCCAGGGCAATCAACTCGGCGGTCGGGCTCAAGGTCACCTGGGCCTTGCCCGTGGCGTCGTGGTAATGCAACGGCAGTCGGCTGCCATCCACCGGTTTCGCCGAACAGATGAACGGCAGGAACACCAAGGGATATTCCAGCCCCTTGGATTTGTGGATGGTCACGACCTTGACCAGTTGTTCATCGCTTTCCAGACGCAGGATCTGCTCTTCACCGGCCTGGCCGGACAACGCCAGATGCTCGGACAAATGGCGGATCAGGGCCTGCTCGCCATCCAGTTCGGCAGCCGCCTGCTGCAGCAGCTCGCAGAGGTGCAACAGGTTGGTCAGCACGCGCTCGCCATCGCTGCGTGCGATCAACGCCTGGGGCAGCTGGAAGTCATGCAGCAGGCGTCGCAACATCGGCAGCACGCCCTGCTTGCGCCAAATCTCGCGATAACTGCGGAACTGCATCACCCGCGCTTCCCACGCCAGTTCGTCCTGGTTCAGTCGTTCCAGTTCCGTCAGTGACAGATCCAGCGTGATGCAGGCCAATGCGGCGCGCAGTGGCCGCTCGACATCCGGTTCGGCACAGGCCTTGAGCCAGGTCAGCACGTCGTGGGCTTCCTGAGCGGCGAACACCGAGTCCTTGTCCGACAGATAAACGCTGCGTACGCCTCGGGCCGAGAGTTCGGCACGCACAGCCTGCGCTTCCTTGCCATCGCGGACCAGGATCGCAATGTCCGCTGGCAACAGGCCTCTGAACCCCTTGCCTTCGTGGGCAAACCCGGCACGCCCTTGCTGGCCGCCATTGAGCAGTCCGGTGATCGCGCTGGCACAGGCGCCAGCCAGTTGTTGCCGGTACACCGCACCGGACAACGGCTGCTCGGTGGACAAGTGCCAGATGTTCAGGGCGGGCACGACCTGACCATCGACGCACAGGACTTCTTTGCGGCCCTGGGATTCGACGGGCAGGAACGGTACCGGGTTGTCGCCGTTCGCTTCCCGGAACAGGAAGGCACCCCGCCCGGCCTCACGGGACTCCGCACGCTCGAAGACATGGTTCACGGCAGCGACCATGCCATGGCTGGAACGGAAATTGGTGCCCAGGGTATGCAGCCGGCCAGCGGTGGCCTGACGCGCTCGAAGGTAGGTATAGATGTCGGCACCGCGGAAGGCGTAAATCGCCTGCTTCGGGTCACCGATCAGGAACAGGCCGCTTTGCGGGTTGTTGTCTTCGATGCGATAGATGCTCTCGAATATCCGGTACTGCACCGGATCGGTGTCCTGGAACTCATCGATCAGCGCGACCGGAAACTGCTCGCGGATCAAGGCCGCCAGGCGCTCGCCGCCATCGGATTGCAACGCCGCATCCAGCCGCAGCAACATGTCATCGAAGCCCATTTCGGCACGGCGGCGCTTTTCTTCTTCGAAGCGTGCACCGACCCAATGGGCGGCGTGTTGCAGCACGGCGGCATCAGGCGTCGGTAATTGATCGAGCGCGGTTTTCAGGCCCGGCATTGCATCCAGCCCCGGATGACTGGGCACGTCGCCCTTCTTCCAGGCTTCAGCCATGCCGTCGGGCGTCAGACGCGTGAAGCCGGTCCCGATATCCAGTTGCTCAAGGGACTCATCCTCGGCCCAGGCCTTGAGTTTCTCGAACCAGGGCTCGAAGTAACGCGCCTGCATCTTGCGACCGTCGACATTCTTGCTGGCGACACCCTCGTGGCAGATGGCGAGCAACTCGTCCGCCCACTGCCGCCAGGGCCTCTTGAGTTCGAGCAAGGCCGCCCGCCGTTCCTGCAAACACTCGGTGATCAGCTCGACAGGTTCTTTACCTTGAACACTGTCGCGCTCACTGGCGAACAGTCCGCGAACGCGGGGCAACAATGCTGCCGGGCCACCCCAATTGCTACGCACCCAGTTCAGGGCATCGCCTTGCATCGGGTAGCAAAACAGCCGCCAGTAATCGCGCAAGACCTCGCCCAGCAAATCGCTGTGGTCGGTCTCCAGGGTCTGGGTAAACAGGCTGCCACTGTCGAACGCGTGTTCGCGCAACATGCGCTGACACCAGCTGTGGATGGTCGAAACGGCGGCTTCGTCCATCCATTGGGCGGCAATGTCCAGGCGATTTGCGCAAGCGGACCACTGCTCGGGCAAGTACTGCTCACGCAACTCGCCGATCAGGCCGTCCGGGGCGGGCGTTTCATCGCGGAAAAACCGCGCAGCTTCTGCCAGCCGTGTGCGAATACGTTCGCGCAGCTCTTTGGTGGCGGCATCGGTGAAGGTCACGACGAGTATCTGCGGAGGCAACAACTCGCGCCCGAAACCACTCGGTTCGCCGCCATGACCAAGGACCAGGCGCAGATACAGGGCAGAAATGGTAAAGGTCTTGCCGGTCCCGGCACTGGCTTCGATCAGTTGACTGCCGCGCAGCGGGAATGCCAGGGCCAAAGGCGTCTTGCTGGTCATGAGCGCGCCTCCTCGCTGGACAACGAGCGCCAGGGCGCCTCGAGTAGCGGCCGATACAATGCGTTGCACCAATCGACGAACGTCTCATCGGCGCTCAGCGCATCGTAATCAGCGAATTGACGTGCCAGTGCCATGCTTTCCCGTCGCTCCCCGTCAGTGTTCACTCCATCACCTTCATAGGCTTTGCGAGCGGCCGCTTCGGCTTTGACCGGATCGGTCTGAGCCAACCAGGCGAACGCCGTCTTGACGGCGATCGGCAGTGGCTGACGCATGCCCGATTGCCAGGCCAGCAACAGGTCCCCCAGAACCCGTGAGGCTGATTGCTGCTCCATCGGCTCAAGTACCAGGCTGTCGTCACTGGCCACCAGTGCGGTGGTCATGGCCATGCCACTGGCGCATGCCACCAGATGATTGACCCAGGGCCGCGTCAGGCGATGCCATTTGCGCGATTTGATCGAACCGATGCTGTTAGGGATGGTTGTGACCGAGAGCAAACCGCCGTCCGCCCGTTGGTGCAGTCCGTTGAGCCAGCCCTCGATGCGCAGGTCATGCAACTGCAGACTCACTGGCAGGGCACTGGTCAGCGGCGTTGGCCATAAAGCCAGCAGCTGATCGTAGCGTTGCAGCAGGTCCGGTAATGGCTCGATCAATTCGCGCTGAAGGCATTCGCCGAATCCTGCCATCGGCAGCAGTCCACTGTTTTGCAGGCGCCGCGCCTGCGAGGCCAACGCTTGATCCACGTCAGCCGGGGCTGCCAGTGCCGCTTCGAGCAAACTGTCGCTGAGGCTATAGCGTTGCAGCGCGTCGAGCACAAAGGGCTCCTCATCGGCCAAGGGTACTTCGGCAGCCTCGAAGAACACCTTCAACCGCTGGCTGAAGAAATGTCGCACAGGGTTGCGCAGGAAATCCTGCAATTGGCCGAGACCCAGCGGCTCTTCTTGAACGTGGGCATCCAGGACTTCGATATCTGTCACCTGCTCGGTAGCGTGATGAAGCACCTGCCATTCATTGGCGTAGCTGAACAGTGCATCGCCTTCATGGAAGTAACGAGCACTGAAGGGTTGCAGAGGGTGTTCCTGGGTGGTGGCCTCAAGCAGATCCTCTTCGGTGTCGGTCAATCGCCAGCCGCTGGCCAGGTGGTCACGCAGCTGGCCGATCAGTACCGATGCCGGGCGCTCGCTGTTATCGCGGATACTTCGGCCGACCCAACTGATGTAGAGCTGGTCACGGGCCGACAATAGCGCCTCCAACAGCAAGTAACGGTCGTCTTCGCGTCGCGATCGATCTCCGGGGCGGTAGTCACTGCCCATGAGGTCAAAGTCCAGGGGCGGTTGCGCTCGCGGGTAGTCACCGTCATTCATGCCGAGCAGACACACCAGTTTGAACGGGATCGCTCGCATCGGCATCAAGGTGCAAAAGTTAACTGCACCGGCCAGAAAGCGCTGAGACAGACGCCCCTGATCGAGCCCGGTCAGCCAGGCTTCGCGCACGACGGTCAGTGGCAGTTCGTCCTGCAAGCCTACCGATTCACAATTCTCGAGCCAGGCTTCGCGCAACGTTTCAAGTTCGCTGAGCAGGTAGTCGTCGTGCTCGTTACTGGCCTGGAAGAACAACGACACCAGGGCCTGCAAGCGCAAACTCCATTGCCGGGGCGATGCCGGTTGCGTGAGTTCGTGATGGGCAATCTCCAGCGCATCGAGCAACGCGACCAGCGGGCCAATGAGTGCGGCATCCAGTCCACCAATCTCGTCGTAGGGTTCGATACCTTCACAAGCACTGGCACTGCCCACGGCATAACCCAGCAACATCCGGCGCAGACCAAAACGCCAACTGTTTTGTTCCAGCGCCTGCGGCAGACCCAATCCTGCGCGCTGTTCGGCATTCATGCCCCAACGAATACCCGCGCCTTCGATCCAGCGGTGCAGGGTCGGCAGGTCACGCTCCTCTACACCGAAGCGAGCGCGCAGTGCCGGGACATCCAGCAGATCAAGAATTTCGCTGACCGGGAAACGGCTGTCCGGCAGCTTGAGCAGATGTTCGACGGCGATCAGTAACGGATCACGGCCACGCTGGCCCTGGTCGGCCAGTGTGAAGGGGATGAATCGCGGATCCTGGCGCTCAAGCTGAGCGAACACCGCCCGAATATGCGGTGCGTAACTGTCGATATCCGGGACCATGACGATCACATCCCGTGGACGCAAGTCGGCGTCGGCGCTGAAGCGGGCGAGCAATTGATCGTGAAGGATTTCGACTTCGCGCTGGGCGCTATGAGCGATGTGAAAACGAATCGACTGGTCTGCCTCAAGATCTACAGCCGGCCAACGTTCGCGGGTTTCGTTCAGGGGACGCAACTCAAGGATGTCGTCCTGCAACTGATTGAGCATGTTCAGGGGCTGGCTGTCGCTGAACAAGTCGATGCGACCGTCACGGAACGCAGAGCGATAGCTGTTGGGATCGTCGTAGCTATCGAGCAGGTTGATATAGTCCCGTCCCTGCTTGCCCCATGCGGCCAGTAACGGATGGGCATGCTGATGAAGGGTTTGCGGGTCGAGCACAAGCGGCATGCCGCTTTTGCGGGCTTGCCGTTTGTATTGATGCCGCAACAGGTCCTTATCGGCGACGATGTCCGCCCAATGGTGGCGACACGGATTATGCACGCACAACAGGACCTGACTGAATCGAGCCAACCCGGCCAAGGCCTCGAGGGCTTGAGCAGGCAGAGACGAAATGCCGAAAACGATGACCCGGGAAGGCAGCCCGACGGGGGCGACATCGAGACTGTTGATGCGCTCGATGAACCGCTGGTGTACGCCGGCGCGGCTTTGCGCCATGCCCTCTTCACCGACATCCAGCAACAGCGCGCGCCACAATTGCGCTTGCCAGCAATTGGCCGGGGTCAGCGGCTTGGCTTCACCTCTGCCGTTGCGTAATTGATGCCGACCTTCTGCCCAGTCTTCGAGCCAGTCAGCCCGATACACCTGGTATTGGTCGAACAAGTCTGCCAGCCGCTCAGCCAATTGATAGCGTTTGCGCAAATCGCTGTCATTGGTCAGGAAGCGCTGCAGGGGCTCGAAATGCGCTTGATCGATCAGTTGCGGAAGCAGACGCATAAGGCGCCAGGTCAATGGAGCCTTATCCAGCAAGGATTTGGCCGGGATTTCGTCACGGCCAAGAACCATGCGATACAGCTGCCACATGAAGCTGCCGGGTAACTGTACGTCGATGGCTGCGGCAATCCCGCAACCACCCATGTCATCTTCTTCAGAGTCTTCAGCCAGTGCCAACTTGAGCCACTGGGCAATGCCATTGCTCTGCACCAAGGCAATTTCATTTTCCAGGGGAGCCAGCGGGTAACGCCGCATCCAGCTCACCACCAGGCTGCGTAACTCGTCCAGGCGATTGCCGTGAACCACCATAAAACCAGCACTGAGGGACGTCGCGTCCGGCATAAAGGCTTCCTTGGAAAGCGCAAATCGAGGGACGACTTTAACATTGAAGGCGACTAGCCTCATCGTAGGAGCGAGCTTGCTCGCGAAAAACCTGAGGGCAACGCGGGGTGTCAGGCTTCCCGCGTCATCGTTGACGACCCTCGTCGGAACGCCGCCCGGAGCAGGCTCGCTCCTACAGGACAGGCTGTGAACACAGCATTTGTGGGCCCTGCCGAACCAGTGTAGGAGCGAGCTTGCTCGCGAAAAACCTGAGGGCGACGCGGGGTGTCAGGCTTCTCGCGTGATCGTTGACGACCATCGCGAGCGAGCTCGCTCCTACAGGACAGGCTGTGAACACGGCATTTGTGGGCCCTGCCGAACCAGTGTAGGAGCGAGCTTGCTCGCGAAAAACCTGAGGGCGACGCGGGGTGTCAGGCTTCCCGCGTTATCGTTGACGACCATCGCGAGCGAGCTCGCTCCTACAGGGGAAAACCTGAGGGCACGCGGGGCGTCAGGTTTCCCGCGTTCTCGATGACGACCCTCGTCGGAACGCCGCCCGGAGC
>Ga0302169_10000201_pt1 | contig 19817 bp, 16 predicted proteins | sample I_Fen_N1_3_FD_193493 | JGI IMG/M metagenome (GOLD analysis project Ga0302169, IMG submission 193493) | Peat permafrost microbial communities from Stordalen Mire near Abisko, Sweden - I_Fen_N1_3 | ecosystem: Environmental > Terrestrial > Soil > Wetlands > Permafrost | place: Sweden: Abisko...
TCACGACTGATGAACTGCAAGCCGTGATGACCCCACTTGTGACTGGCCTCGTGTTGCCATTCGGTCAACAGGCTGACCCGTCGCGGCATGACCGAGGTCCATAGATGGCCGGATCGATAATCACAGTCGAAGCCATGACGCCCCGGCAGTTCACGTAGCTCCCGGGCGGCCCAGCGCATGCCGTCCCACAGGCGTCGGGCACGTTCATAACCCAGCGCAGCTTCCAGTGGCGGCATGTCGCACGACCAACCGAGGATGGCCTGCCCGCCGTTGCGCCCCGAAGCAGCCCAGGCCACGCGACTGGCTTCCAGCAGCGTCACCCGCTTGCCGGCCAACGCCAGGCGCAGCGCGGTGTGCAGGCCACTGAAGCCAGCGCCGATGATCACCACTTCGGTGTCATGGTCGCCCACCAGCGCCGGTCGAGAGGCCAGGCGATCGGCACAACTGTGGGCGTAAAAACTGGCGACATGCTGGGTGGACTGCTGGAACATACGGGCCTCATGAAATTAAGCTCTTATAATTTCATGAAAAAATACACCGTAAATTTCATAAAGGCAATGCCGATTGCAGCGTTGGCTATCCAGACAAGACCGCTCTCACAAATGGAGCCTTACAAAAACCGTGAAATATTCGCCATCGCACGGTTCACGTACTCGTCTTTCTCCCCCACCGGGGCCACGTAGTGGATCGCACTGCGCGCAGCCTCGACGCCTTCCAGACGGGCAATGAACCAGGCTGCCAGGTACTGCGACGACAGGCAGCCGCCGGCGGTGGCGACATTTCCCTTGGCCACGAAAGGCTGATTGAGCACCTCCACACCGGCCTCCTCGACCCACGGTCGGGTGGTCAGGTCGGTGCAGGCCGGGACATCGTTCAGCAGACCCAGCCTGGCCAGGATAAGCGTGCCCGAACATTGCGCCCCCAGCAGTTGGCGGGTCGGGTCGAGCGCCAGCCGAGACATCAACACGGCGTCAGCGACTACTTCCCGGGTCTTTCTCCCGCTGCCCACCCATACAGCGTCCGCACTACTGGCATCCTCCAGCGTCGCTTGCGCCTCGATCAACACGCCATTCATCGACAGCACTTTTTTCGTGGGGCTGGCGATGGATACACGCCAACCCGTTCGCTGGACCCGATTGAGGATACCGAGCGCGATCAGCGAGTCGAGTTCGTTGAAACCGTCGAACGTCAGGATGGCGATGTGCATGGGGAGCCTCGGGCGAGTGGAGACGTTGTGTGACGCCATCGTAGAATCGACGACTATTACAATCAAAAAATTGTCATGGATACATTTCGCCCACCCCGTCGATGCCCTAATGCGGCGCAAACACGACACCTACCTGCTCTGCATACTTCATCCATGCGGCCTTCAGACGCTGCACCGTTTCCGGCTGGCTGGCGGCCAGGTCGGTAGTTTCACCCCGGTCCTGCGCCACATCGAACAATTGCCATTGCAGCGGCTGCGCGTTATCACCAAAGCCCGCCTGGGGACGCATGCCCAGCAGCTTGAAGTTGCCCTCGCGATAATAGGCATTGCCGAACAACTCCCCGGCCAGGCTGTCGTGTGGGTGCGGGCTGCCCCTTGCGGCGAGCATCGGCAGTATTGATTGGCCGGTGATCGGGTGTTTGCTCGTGTCCGTCGGCGCTTCGGTCGGCACTGGTATACCCGCCAGATCCAGGAAGGTCGGCGCCAGGTCATCTACTCTCGCGACACCGCGCTCCACCCCCTGCCGACGCAGTGCCTTGGGCAACTGGATAATCGCCGGCACGCTGATGCCGCCCTCTGCGGTGGTGCCTTTGAACAGGTGGAACGGTGCCGCGCTGACCTCGGCCCAGCGCAAGCCATAGTCGATCTGTGAACCCTTGCGACCAAGGTTGGCATAGCTATTGTCGGTGCTCGCGCCAGGCGGATAGAACTGGGCGTGGTTCTCCCCAGCCGCACCGTTGTCCGACATGAACACGATCAAGGTGTTGTCGTACTGACCGCTCTTGCGCAGGTAATCGAGCAATCGGCCGATGTTATGGTCGAGGTTATCGACCATGGCGGCATAGATTTCCATCTTCCGCGCCTCGATACGTTGTTGGTCCGGGCTCAACTGCTGCCAGCCCGGCAGTCTTGGATTGACCGGGAGCGGGTTCGCCGGCTGGGCGTCGCTGGCCATGAGGCCAAGACTCTTCATCCGCTCGATGCGCGCCAGACGCACGCTGTCATAGCCCTGATCGAATCGTCCCTTGTATTTATCCAGGTACTCGCTGGGTGCTTGCAGGGGCCAGTGCGGAGCGGTGTACGCGGCGTAGGCAAAAAACGGCTTGCCGTCCTTCTTGCTGTTTTGCAAATAGCTGATCAGCTTGTCGGTGTAGAAATCCGTGGAGTAGAAATTGTCCGGTAACTGCGCGGCCTTGCCGTTCTCACGGTAGTGCACCTGCTCGATTTTTGTCGGCTCGACACTCGAGGGTTTAAAGTGTGCGGCACCGCCTTCGAGCAGCGTGAAGGACTGCTCGAATCCACGCTGATCCGGTCCTTGATCAGGTTCGAGCCCCAGGTGCCATTTACCCACCATGAGCGTGTTGTAGCCGCCTTCTTTCAACAACTCGGCAATCGAGTAGGAACGTCGATTCAGATAGCCCTCATAGCCAGGCTTGTCCCGCTGAAATGGCTGCAACGCTTCGGCCATGGTGCCAAGCCCGGCGAGGTGGTTATCGGTACCGGACATCAGCATGGAGCGCGTGATCGAACAGGTGGGTGCGGCGTACATGCTGGTGAACTGCATGCCTTCACGGGCCAGTGTATCCAGGGTTGGCGTGCTGATTTCGCCGCCATAGCTACCCAGGTCGGAATAGCCCAGGTCGTCGGCGACAATCAGCAGAATATTGGGCTGCGCCGGGTCGGCACTGGTCGCCATGGCCAGGCTACTGCTCAGTGCCAACGCGCCCGTCAGCAAGGTTAAAGGCATACGCAAAGGTGGCATATTTTCGCTCTTGTTGTGTTTAATCGAGGACCGTTGATTTTGCTACCTGCCCGGCGCGGTGCTTACGCTTCGAATATCGCCACCGCGCGAACAAAGCCTGCCGATGCATGCTTGATTTTGTAAGGGAAACAGGACACCACGAACCCGTTGGCCGGCAGCGCGTCAAGGTTGGCGAGCTTTTCCATTTGCCCATAACCGATATCGCGCCCGGCCTTGTGCCCTTCCCAAATGATCGAGGCATCACCGTCAGCGGCAAAACGTTCGCGGGTGTATTTGAACGGCGCGTCCCAGCTCCAGGCGTCGGTGCCCACGACCCGCACGCCACGCTCCAGTAGATACAGGGTGGCTTGCCGGCCGATGCCGACGCCGGCATCCAGGTACCCCGGTTGACCAAACAAGTCGCCGGCACGGGTGTTGATCAGCACGATCTCCAACGGCTGCAACACATGGTTAATACGCGTCAGTTCGGCTTCGATTTCATCGGCCGTCACCACATGCCCGTCCGGCAGATGCCGAAAGTCCAGCTTCACCCCCGGCTGCAGGCACCAATCGAGCGGCAATTCGTCAATGCCAAACGCAGGCTGACCGCCATCGGTGGTCGAGGCGTAATGCCAGGGCGCGTCCATATGCGTTCCACTGTGGGTGGTGATCTGCAGACGCTCGGCAGCCCACGACTCCTTGCCCGGCATCTGTTCCAGTTGCAAGCCGGGGAACATGGCCGCCATTTCTGGCCACCCCTGCTGGTGGTCCATGTAATCGATCTTCGGCAACAACGGTGGCGGGTCCGTGTAAGGGTTGTTGTCGAGGGTGACCGAAAGATCCACGAGGCGACGTTTAGGCCGGGTTGGTTGCGACATACAGGCTGTCTCCAGTGAGTGACAAGTGTGGTGGGGTGACGGGGTTCAGGGCGTTGCGGATCAGCGCTGCAGCATTGCCGTCATGGCTGAAACCGGCTGCGCGAGCCAGCGGGGTCTTCAGTGGTGGCATACGCCCGAACAACGCTTCCAGTCGGGCGTCAGGGACGTAGCTGACAAGGCTGCGACGTTCCTGCCCATAACTGGCCGCCAATGCGTCGACCACTTGGGCAATGGACAGATGCAGCACCGGCAACTGCCAGACACGTTGCAACCCAGGCTCGGGGCCATTGAGTTCGGCAGCATGAATCAGGTTGTTCACACAGCAGCGTGCCGACATCCACCAGGCCGTTGCCTGCTCCGATACCGGGCAACGATAGGCCTCGCCCTCGGCAAATGAGCGCAGCAAATCGCTCATAAAGGCCGAGCGCAAGCCATTGGGTTCACGTGGGCGGGCAACGATGCCTGGCAGACGCAGCACGCGGCCGTCCACTTCGGCGCGCCGGCCAAGGTCGATCACGGCACGCTCGACCATCGCTTTGTGCGTACCATAGGACAGTTCCGGGCGCAGCTCGGCGTGCTCGGTCATTTTCGTCGGCAAATGGCCGCCGTACACCGCCACACTGCTGGCGTAAACCAGTACCGGCGGCAGCGCTTCATTGCGCAGCTGGTTGAGCAATTCCAGACTGGCCAACAGATTGACCTGGTAACCCAGTTCGTAGTGCTCTTCCGCCGCTCCACCGGCAATACTCACCAGATGGAACACGACATCGATGCCATCGGCCAGAACCCGGCGGATCAGGGCCGCATCGGTAATACTGCCGCAATGACGGCGCAAACGCGGGTCCTGCGGCAAGCCTTGCAGTTCGGTATCAAGCAATAACAACGCGTCGATGACCCGACCACGCAAGCTGCCCCGTGCCAACAGGCAACGCACCAATTCGCGCCCGACAAAACCATTGGCACCGGTAATCAACACACGCATATGCCGCTCCTTAGCACTGAGCCTTGACGACACGTTGATTGATTGCACCGAACAACGACTGACCGTCGTTACCCAGTACCTCCATGTGCACGCGGTCCCCAAAGCGCATGTAGCCGGTTTTTGCGACGCCGTGCTCGATCATCTCGATCGCGCGACGCTCGGCAATGCAGGCCGATCCCGCCTGGCGTTCGGCGTTCGAGACCGTACCCGAGCCAATAAGCGTGCCTGCGCGCAGCCTGCGGGTCAGCGCGGCATGGGCAATCAACTGGGCAAAACTGAAGGTCATCTGCCCGCCGTGGGGGTGACCGAACCATTGGCCGTTCCAATGCACTTGCAAGGGCAAATGCACGCGACCGTCGCGCCAGGCATCGCCCAGTTCGTCCGGGGTAATGGCCAGTGGGGCGAAGCTGGACGAGGGCTTGGCTTGCAGAAATCCAAATCCAGTGGTCATTTCCCGCGGTGCCAGGGCCCGCAGGCTGACATCGTTGATTTGCAGAATCAGCTTGATGTGTTGCATGGCCTGCTCGGCCACACAGCCCATTGGCACCTCATCCACCAACACCACGTACTCACCCTCGAAGTCGATACCCTGGCTTTCGCTGGGCAATGGAATATCGTCGTGGGCACCGATGAAGTCGTCACCCGCGCCCTGGTACATCAGCGGCGTGTGCTCGGCACCTGCAATGGGATCAAGGTTGAAAGCCTTTTGCATCAACGCACCATGGCTCAGGAATGCCGAGCCATCACACCACTGGTAAGCACGCGGCAACGGTGCCATCGCCTGGGCCGGGTCAAAGGCAAACGCCTCTTTTGCCTCCTGCGCATTCAGCCGGGCAGCCAGTGCCTGCAAGCCTGGTTCGGCGCTCTCCCAGTTTTCGATGGCCTGTTGCAAGGTCAGCGCTACCGAGCTGGCATCCAGCGCCCACATCAGGTCCCGCGAGACGATCACCAACCTGCCATCACGACTGCCGTTTTTCAGTGTGGCGAGCTTCATGCCTTGTCTCCCCGGTCATTGCCCAACTCAGGGGCAAAGCGCCCGTCAAGAAGAATGAAGACCATGCGCGCCATGGCTTCGGTGCGATTGCTCCAGGCATGGTTGGTGCCGCGCTGTACCACCACATCACCGCGTTTGAGGTGCACTTCTTCCTCATCCAGCACCAGCCACACTTCACCCTCGGTGACGATCCCGTAGTCGAGGGTTTCGGTGCGATGCATCAGTTTGTGCCGGGCATTGGCCTGGCCGGTAGCGGCGTGGGACTGGCCAATTTCAGCAAATACTGCCGCGGCATTTTCATCGCTGACCTGGTTCTGCACACTGTCCGGTGGAATGTCCACCACACGAATCACGCTGCCCTGCGGTCCGGGGCTCAGTTGCAAGGGTTTACTGCTGGGATCGCTGGCGTTATCCAGCAAAGCCGGGCTTGTGCTGCTGTTCCACAGTTCATGAAAGACCGTGCCGGGCACGGCCAGCAGCGCGAACACATTGGGCGTCGGCCCGTTGCTGGCGACGATCGCCTGGCCTTGGGCATCGTGGCCGGTGACCACTCGTTTGAATTCAGGAAGCGCTTGCATGGAAAATCCTCGTTCAGTTTCCATTGCCGGTGGGGGTGCCACCGACCACAACATTGGCATCGACCAACCGTCCACCGAGTCTGGGCACCGCCAGACAAAACACTGCCACCAGCAATTGCAGGCTGCCCACGATGGCCAACGCATGCGGCAGCGCCAAGGCGACGCCCTGGGTGATGCCCAGCACGACCAGCGGGCTGATGAATTCACCGGCGAAGATGGCGGCGGTAAAGCAACCCGAGGCCCGTCCACGCTGATGGAAATTGACTTGCGCCATGATCCAGGTGATCAACGCAGGCAGCATCAAGCCAATGCCCAGGCCATTGATCAGTACTGCAACCACCACCTGGACATGGCTGAGGGCGTCAGACATCAACAAGCCGCCGACACCCGCCAGCACATAGGCAATCAACAGCATGTGCGGCCTGCGCATGCCACTGAACAAACGAAAACTCAGGGCACCGACGAGCACACCCAACTGATTGGCGCCCATGGTCATACCGATTTGCTGCGCAGCATCCACGTGCAACAGGTTGAGGAGATAACCGGCTTGCACCGGCACGATAAACAGACTCAAGCCCGCCAGCAGTGCCAGTGCGTACATGGGAGTGAGCGCGCGCCACGGAAATTTTCCGGACGCTATCGGCGGCGTCGGTTGCGCAGCCGCAGCGCGGGCCCGGGGTTCCCAAAGCTTCCAGGCCATCAGTGGCAGGAAGACCAAACCCACTGCATACAACGCAAAGGGTGCGCGCCAGTCGTTTTGCCCGATAAAGCCACCGACCGCGATAAACACCGCAGCGGACAGCGACGTCGCGACCATCTGCAAGGCAAACAACCGCTCACGTCTGCGACCGCTGTAATAGTCGCCCATCAGCGTGGTGCAGCAAGTCATGATGCCCGCCTCGGCCAGGCCAATCCCGGCTCGGCTGAGGACGATGGCCTGTAGCGACTCAAGCCACAGCGGCAGCACTCCGCAGAGCACGTACAAACCCATGCTCGCCAGCAGCAGCGGCTTGCGCCCGAGGCGGTCGGCGATCAACCCGGCGAAAGGCGCCAATAGCGCAATCACCAACGCCGGCAAGGTCAGCACAATCGGAACCAGCAGGGTGCTGCCGGCTACATCGCTAAAATGCGCCTGCATGCGCGGCAACACCGGGGCGAGCAACACCGCGCCCAATACCGGCAGGCAACTGCCCAGCAACAGCAACGCCGAATGCGCCATCCCAGCTTGCCGGCCGGGCAATGGGGCAGTGCCTTCAACAACGGGCTCAACGGCCATGGCAAATCTCCTTGATGCACAGGTGCGGGACGTCAGCCACTAGCGGGCCGGCAGGCACTGACACATTGATCACATTCACGGCTGCCACGGCATCGGTCGCCGAGCGGCGTGCCGGTAGCAGGAAGTACGCCAGTGCCGGCAGCAATACCAGGGCACCCACCATGTTCCAGACAAACATGAAGGCCAGCAGCACACCCATGTCGGCCTGAAATTTGATGGGTGAAAAAATCCAGGTGGCCACGCCAATGGCCAGGGTAATGCCTGTCAGCATCACTACCTTGCCGGTCGACACCAGCGCGCGGTAGTAGGCTTCGGACAGGCTCGCGCCCTGGCGCAGATGGCCGAGCAGAATGCTCATCACGTACAGCGCGTAGTCGACACCGATGCCCACGCCCAGGGCAATGACCGGCAGCGTGGCGACCTTCACGCCAATGTTCAGCCAGACCATCAGCGCTTCGCAGAGAATCGAGGTGACAATCAACGGGATCACCGCGCAAAGCGTCGCGCGCCAGGAGCGAAAGGTGATCAGGCACAGCACGATCACCGCGCCATATACCCAGAACAGCATCTCGCGGTTGGCTTGCTTGACCACGATATTGGTGGCGGCCTCGATACCGGCATTACCCGCCGCCAGCAGGAACTGGACCTCAGCGGTGTTGTTGGCAGCGGCAAACTGTTCAACGTGCTCGACCAGACGTGTCAGCGTCTCGGCTTTGTGGTCGGTGAGATAGGCGTACAGCGTCAGCAGGCTGCAATCTTCGTTGTACAAGCCACGGGGTGCGCTGGCGGTGATCATGTTGAGCATCGCCTGGTTGTTCTGCAGCTCGTACCACTTCGCATTGCCTTCGCTGAGGCCCACCAGCATGCGCCGGTTGAGCAGTGCCAGGGAGTTGGTCGAATCCACGCCGGGTAAAGCGCGCAGTTGCCAATCCAGGGCGTCGACCTTGGCCAGGATGTCGTAACGCGCGCAGCTGCTGGCCGGGGTTTTCACCATCACCGCAAACAGATCGCTGCTGGCACCGTAATGACGGGTGAGGAACGCATCGTCCAGGTTGTAGCGTGAGTCTGCGCGCAACTCCGGTGCGCCGGCGTCGAGATCGCCAATTTTCAGTTGCAGGCTGACCACAAAGCCGATGGCCGCCAGGGCCAGGCTGATAGCGATACACAGGCTGGCCCAACGACGCTGGGTAAACAGATCGAGGAAACGCCAGAAGGCATGGCGACGTTGGCCGGCTTGTTCGGTTTGTTCGCTTCTGAGGCTCAGTTGCGCCGCACGCGGCGTTACCCCTATGTAGGAAAGCAGCACCGGAAGCAGGATCAGGTTGGTGAAGATCAGCACCGCGACGCCAATGCTGGCGATCACCGCGAGGTCTTGTATGACCTGGATCTTGATCAGCATCAGCACCGCAAACCCCACGGCATCACACAGCAGCGCCGTCAGCCCGGCCAGGAACAGGCGCCGGAAAGTAAAGCGCGCGGCCACCACCCGATGCATGCCACGACCAATGTCCTGCATGATGCCGTTCATTTTTTGCGCGCCGTGGCTCATGCCGATGGCGAACACCAAAAACGGCACCAGCACCGAATACGGGTCAAGCTGGTAGTTGAGCAATGGCAGCAAGCCGAGCTGCCAGACCACCGCCACCAGGGAGCAGAACACCACCAGCAAGGTGCTGCGCAGGCAGCGGGTGTACCAAAAGAGCACCGCTGTGGTAATCACGATCGCGACCGCAAAGAACAACAGAATCTGTTTCAAACCGGCAATCAGGTCGCCGACTTTTTTCGCAAAACCGGTGATGTGAATGTCGATCTTGTCGTTTTGATAGGTGTCGCGCAGAGCCTCCAGTTGATCCGAGAGGGTCGAATAGTTCAGCGGCTGACCATCGGCAGTGCTGGCCAACAGCGGCACGTAAATGATGCTCGAAGTCTGGTCATAAGCCACCAACTGCCCCAGTTCGTTGGAGCGCTGCACATTGCGCCGCAACGCTTCAAGGTTGGCCAGGGTGCCGCTGTAGTCATCGGGAATCACCGGACCGCCATCCAGGCCGTCTTCCGTCACCGCCACCCAGCGGGTAGCCGGCGTCCATAACGATTTCATGTACGCACGGTCGACGCCCGGCAACAGGTACAGCTTATCGCTCATGGCTTGCAGGGTTTTCAGGTACTCGGCGTCGTAGATATCGCCATGCCGGTTGGCTACCACTATGCGCAAGGCATTGCCCAGGCCGCTCAGTTGTTGCTGGTGCTCAAGGTAATTGGCGATGTAGGGCTGTTGGGTCGGGATCATCTTCTCGAAGCTGGCGTTCAGCTCGATACGCGTCGCCTGATAACCCAACACCAGGGTGGTCAGTACGCAGACCAGCAGCACCCACAGGCGATGGTTGAACAGTGTGCGCTCCACCACCGAGCCCGAACGTGGATCAAAATTCGCCAGGCTGGCCGTGGCGTTGTCGAATGGCGTCATAACCTCACTCCGAAGCAGTAGCGGTGGGCGGCGAAACCCGCGCCAAACCGGTGAAACCCGCCAGCACCAGACTGCCGTCCGCGGCCTCGGCCACGCTGGCGACCGGAATGCCGAGCGGTTGGCCATAAGGCTTTAGAAACGCACCTTGCTGGCCACTGGTGCGAAACAGCGCACCACTCTGATTGACCAGCAGCAGTTGACCGTCGTCGGTGCGAATGGCATCGCTGAAAGAAATGGGCAGTGCGACCGGTGCAGGCTGGAAGCTTTCGCCCAAGTCATTGGAGATAAACGCGTTGCCCTTCAGGCCGGCCGCCAGCAACGTACCGTCGTCGCGGATCTGCAGGGTGAAGAAGCTGCCGGCATAGGGGCTCTGGAGCGCCATGAACGACTGGCCAGCATCCTCGGAACGGGCCAGATAACCCTGCTCGCCAGCGACAAACCAGTGCTCGCCCTGCCGCGCAATGGCATAGAGATGAACCCCCATCGGATTGTCGATTTGCCCCATCGACGACTGCCAGGTGCGGCCACCATCGTCAGTGTGGAATGCCAGGCCGTAGGCACCGACAATCAGCCCGTGTCGGTCATCGATGAACTTGAGTGCGAGAAAGGGTTTATCAGGGCCTTCACTGACAAACCGTTCAGCCGTCTGCACACGTGCGGCGGCTGCGTCATGATCGCTCGCGGTGGACAGTTGCTGCCTGGCGGCTTGTAATTCAAGTTGCGCCGCACGGTATCCGTCCAGTTGCACGCGCCAGTGTTCACCACCGTCGTTTGAAGCGAGCACGACACCGGCATGACCGACCGCCCAGCCCGTATTGGCATCCGTAAACTGCACGGCCGTCAGACTGACCGAAACCGGCACCTGGGCCTGACGCCAGCGCTTGCCGTTATCATCGGAAAGCAGCACGATGCCCCGCTCCCCCACCGCCACCAATCGCGCCCCCGCACGGGCCACGTCCAGCAGTACCGCGTGTTGTGCTTGCGGCGCGAGCATCGCCGGGGTATTGAGCGCGTCCCCTACCGCCCCGGCATGGGCGAGGCTCAATGGCATCGCCAACGGTAGAGCCACAAGCCATATCAGCCGACCCACTACCTGACAGATTCTGTTCATTACCGACCTCGAAACCTGTGAGCCGGATCACGATCCGCGAACCGTGATCCGGTCTGACTCAACGAACCCCGGCACCCGCCATCGCCGCAGGCGAGAACTCGGAGGCCTTGTAGCGATCCACCATGCCGTACTGCTCAGGCAGGCCGGTGTAGACGTTCTGGATAAACCAGGCGCCAGAGGTGAGGTCGTAGAAGCCCGAGGACAATTGCGCTTGCGCAGGCAGGTCCGGCAGTACTGCCGGCAATGACCACAGGGTCTTGGCCAACTGGCCGTTGGCATCCCAGCGGTCGCCCAGCATGGCCTGCCAGGTGTCCTCGTCGAGGTAGTAGCGGCCCTTCGGCAACTGATGACGCTTGCCCGGCGCCAGATCGGCCTCGACCACCCAGACCCGGTGCAATTCCCAACGCACATAATCCGGGTTCATGTGGTGGGCGAGGAACAGGTCCTCAGGTTTGGCGGCGGACTGCACCTTGTTGGTGTTGTAGGGGATGTACATCTCCTGCTTACCCACCAGTTTCCAGTTGAAACGGTCCATGCGGCCCTGGAACACGCTCAACTCGTCGAACGACATGACCCCGGCAGTCGCCGGTGTCGGTGTATCGCAGCAGGCATTGGGCAGCTTGCGCACTCGGCGCTGGCCGGTCAGGTAAACGTGCGCCTGGGACAGGTCGCCATTGATGTTGGTACGGCCCATGATCTGCTCGCCGGCACGCAACGGTGGCCCGACGTTGAGCAGACGGAACAGCCAATAGTCACCGGCAAACGACTCCGGCGAACCGTCCTGGTAGTAATACGGCATCTCCTGGATCGCCTGGCCGTCGGTGGTCAACACCTGCTTGCCATCGGCGGTCATCAGGTAGTGACGAAAATGCATCGACACTGAAGTACCGCGCCAATTGAGCAGGTGGTTCCACATGGCTTCAGCGCCGTTTTGCGGCACCGGGAACGGGATGCCGCCATACGCGCCTTGCGGAACCGGACCGGCGCTGCTGTCGACCAGTTTGGCGCGGGTGGCGTTTTTCAGTGTGTTGTCATACACCCACTGCGGCGCGGCAGCGGTACGCCGGGTCGGGTAGACATCGATGCGATAGGTATCCGGGAAACGCTTGAACATCTCCAGGGTGCCGGCGCTGAGCTTGCCGGCGTATTGCGCAAGGTTTTTCGAGGTAATGCTGAACAGCGGCTTGTCCGCGGCGAACGGGTCGGAACGTTTGCCACCTTCCTTGTATGAAGGATCGACCTTGGTGTAACCACCGTCCCAGGCAGGAATGCTGCCATCAGCATTGCCAGCGCGCTCGGCACCGAACGGCGTGAGGTTTTTCGACAGTTTGGCGGCGTCCTCCGCCGACGCCGCCAGGGTCACCTGGCTGCAAATGGCCAGGCTACCGAGCAGTGCAAAGCAAAGGGCCTTGAGCTTGAAGGCGCAGGTTTTCTTGTTGTGGGTCATGCGCAAGTCCTCTTAAAACGTGGTCTTGACGGAGAAAGCCAGGTAGTCCCGGTCTTTCAGCGATTGCTGGTAATTGAACTGACTGGCCGCGTCGAGGTTGGTGTTCTCGGGGCCGTAGTAGTGCGTGTAGGTCAGGCCTGCGGTAACGCGGTCCAGGTAGGTGGCGGTAATGCCGATGTTCATATCGCCGCCGTTGTCTGGCCCGAAAGAGCTGACAACCGCCGATTTACCCATCGGGAAATAGCTGAGGCCGACCGGGATGCTGATATCGATGCCGGGGAAAAACTGGCGGTAGGTCGGCGTGTAAACCATCTTCATACCGAGACCGTCGCGGGTGGCATTGGGGTCGAGGGCGCTGTTATTTTTGGTCACGCTGAGCAGGCGATTCCAGGCGACTTCGCCGACAAATGCTGACTCCTGGGCAAGGAAGTTCGGCCCGAACGAAGCCAGCACGTTGAGGTTGACGTGGGCAGTACGGCCGACGGCGTACAGCGGGTGGCTGTCGTTGTCGGCATCCACACCGGGCAGAACGGTGACGCCGTTGGACACCAGCGGCATGTTCCAGCGCATCGACGCTTCACCGGCAAAGCTGTATTCATCGACAGTCGTCGAAAAACTGGTACCAAAGGCGCGGATATCTTCCGGGTAGACCCAGTAGTAATCACCGATTTGTCCGGTGCTGAAGTTCGGCGTACCGGTGGACGGTTTCAGGTACAGCTTGGGGGTTTTGTCGTGGTACTGGATCGCATACAGGCCGTATTCAACGGTCTCTGCGTTGTACTTCAACTGCAAGCCGCCCTGCCCGGTGTTGCGTGCGTCTTCATCCTTGCCGTGGAAGAACGCCGCCGGGCTTCCCGGGTTCCCGCCGAGGAAGGTGGGAAAGGGTGCGCCCACGATCAGGCGTTCGTTGCCTTCACCAATGGTGTCACTGTTGGAGAAGTAGCTGCCGGCACCCGGCAGGCGTGTCGCTTCCCATTCGAACTGGTAGAACGCTCCAAGTGACACGTCATCGGTCAGTTGAAAGGTGCCCGACAGTTGATTGACTGGCCGGGTGATCTCCTTGAACTGGGTATTGGGTACCGACTGCGCCTTGACCACGTCGACCGGCGCCATGCCACCGGCAATGCCGTTGGCGCCGAAGAACAGGCTTTCGCCCCAGATCAACCCGTGACGGCCGGCACGCACGGACGTCGCGCGGTCGGCCACTTCGCCGTTCCAGTACACAAAGGCATCGAGCAATTCACCGTCACCGCCATGCAGGTGGCGGGTGTCATCGGTGAATTCGTCGTAGGCCACCGAACGTGCGTTGGCGCGTGTTGGATCATTGTTATCGTTGTCCTGCTGGTATTCGGTGTCGTACCAGGCGGCGCCACTGAGGCGCGCGCCGACGTTTTTGAACGACATATCCAGTTCGGAAAGAATGTCCATGCGGTTGGAGATCAGGCCTTTCTTGAAGGCGCGATCACCGTCGTCCTGATTGAGTGCCACCTGCCCCTGGGTCAGTTTGCTGCTGGGATTCTGGGTTCGCCAGGCGGCGCTGTACTTCACCGTGTTATCCCAACGCAGGCTGAAATCCGGATTGCCGGTATCCACCTGAAAGGCATGGGCCGCCTGGCTGCACAGCACCAACGCCGCGGCCAAACTCAAACCAAAGGGTGCAGACGTGCTGACCGGGCGGCGCGCAAGCGTCGCAGTCGTGGAACTAACCATCGCGTTAACCTCTTGTTTTTATAGTGGTAACTGCTGTGGAGGAATGGCAGATTTGATCAGATGGGCTCAGCCGTGCGAGCGAGCATCTGCTTGACCAGGCCAATGCGGTCGAACTCGCGGTCGTGCTGCATCTCCTTGTCGCCAGCCAGGATCGAGCTCTCGCTGATAAACTTGCAGCGCTCGAAACGGCGCGCCATGAAGCGCTGCAGCTGTTGCTCAATACCGCCGTCGCCAGTCAGTTCTTCACTGAGCACGATGGCGTCTTCGATCGCCATGCCGGCGCCCTGGCCCAGGTGCGGTGTGGTGGCGTGGGCGGCGTCACCGATCAACAGCACGCGACCGCGATACCAGGGCTCGTCGACAAACACCACTTCCATGGGCTTGTAAACCACCTGGCTGCTGTCGCTGATTTGCTCGCGCAGTTCACCGATCAGGCCGGAAAAACCCTGCAAGCGCTGACGCATTTGCTCGGCCAGTGTCGCGGGGTCCATCCAGGGGTTGGACGGTTCGTGGGACGTCAGGAACAGGTACATCAGGTCACCCGCCAGCGGCACCAGACCGGCATTGCCCTCGGCGCTCTGGTAGTTGGCCAGGTGATCGATTTGCGGCGCCCGGGGGAAGTTGTAGCGCCATACCGATTGGCCAGTGAAGCGTGGTGCGTAGGTCTGGCCGAACAGCAAATCGCGAACCCTGGAGAACAGGCCGTCAGCGCCGACCACCAGGTCGTAGACGGCGCCAGTGCCGTCGGTGAACAACACATCCACGCTGTCGCCCTGGTCTGCCAGGGATTCCACGCTGAGCCCCAGGCGTACCTTGGCACCCAGTTCGAGGGCGGTTTCACTGAGGACCTTGTGCAAGGCCAGGCGCGAGATACCCACGTTCGCCGGATACGCAGGCCCGGCCAGTCGCTGCCCCGGGATGCGCGCCAGTTGCTGGCCGGCGGGGCCATAAATGGCGACGTCTTCAAAGGCGTACGCGGCATCGAGATAACCGTCGAGCACGCCCAGCTTGGCCATTTCGCGAACCACGTTGCTTTGCTGGATGATACCGACGCCGTAAACCGTCCACTCTGACTTGAGTTCGATCAGGTCGACCTCAACGCCCTTGCGCCGCAGTGCGATGGCCGCACACAAGCCACCAATACCACCGCCCACGATCAGAACTTTGTTCACTGCACTCATGGTTTTCTCACTTTTTATTCTTGTGATTCGATGCAGCGCCAGGCACTGCGTCGTTGGGATCAGCTTCCGGTCAAAGCAGGGATTTGACTAATCGCGATCAGGGATGCGATGTATCGTCAAACGCGATACCTCAAGGTGCGGCGGCGCGACTTCCATGGCGGGCATTTGCAGCACCAGCCAGCCCTCCTCCACACGCCACGGCATCGCCTCCAGTGTCTGGCCCAGACACGGGCCGTAGACACATTCGCCGGTGCCCGGCAGAAACTGCGCACCGTGCGCATAACAGACAATCAACTGGCCGTCGGCGGACAAAAAACGGTCTTTGCGGTACTCCAGGCGTACGTCCAGATGCGGGCAACTGTTGCGATAAATCCGCAGCTGTCCCTCATGCACCAAGGCAAAAAAACTGTCCTTGCCGCGTTGCAATGGATCGAATCCGCGCGCCTGCCCTTGCACCAATTCGTCCACTCGGCACAGGGGGAAATCGCTGTGGTTCATGACAGAAACCTGTACTCAGCCGTGATTGGGGGGCGGGCCGCCGGGTGCCCACTTTTCTTTCGAGCTGAACAGGAACAACTGCGAGTTATCCGCCGACAGCGGCGCGCGGCGCGCCTCCCAGGCGTCATCGTGCTTGTCCATGTCGGCGTCGTATTCGATGTGGCAACCCAGCGGGCTGTTGAAGTACCAGAACCAGTTGGAACCAAAGAGATGGCGGCCCGGGCCCCAGAAACTGGTCCAGCCTTTTTGCTCGAAACGCGTACCGGCCAACAGCACCTCGGTACCGCTGCCCATGTGGAAGGTGAAGTGCTCGCAGCCCTTCATGTGCGGCGGGGTCTGGATCATGAACAGGCAATGGTGATCATCGGAGCCTGCGGGACGCATGAACGGCCCGGCGCCGATAAAGGTGTCGGTGGTCCTGAAACCCAGGCGCTGGGCATAGAACGCCTCGGCCCTGGCGGCATCCGGCACGAAATACACCACATGCGACAAAGTGCGCGGCACAGCACTCATGTCGAGGGTAATGCCCGGCTGGTTCAGCGGGCGCTGCGGCGCATTGCCAGCGGCATTGGTCAAATCGTCCGGGGCGCTGTACGCCTTGCGCACGGAGACCTGAAAGGCGATTGCAAAGCCCATGTCGTCAACACTGTGCAGCACGCCATTGTCGTCACGGATGACCTGGCGGTCTCGCGCCAGCTCGTCCTCGATGGCATCGAGATCCGCTGGGCCGGCAACGCCGTAGATGGTTTCGCGAATCGACGGGGCCGGGCCGATAGCGACTGGCAGGCTCGGATCGTCCGCACGGCGAATGATCACGGCAGTGCCGTCCAACGCTTCAAAACGCCCGCCATTGTCGTCGACCGCAACGGGTGCAAGGCCGTAGTCACGCAGACAGTCAGTACAGGCTTGGATGTCATCGACGCCAAAGATCAGGGCATCAAGGCCAATGATGTTCATCGCTACCACTCCATTGAAATTAGAATCCGGAGACCGCTGCCGCAGACTCGAAAAAGCCGATCGGCGATGCATGGAACCCGGTGGTGGTGTCGGCAAGAAGTCCGACTGCGGCGAAGATTGACGCGCACTTTGGCAGCTGACTAATCGAGTGTCGGGATGCGACCTATCGGCAAACGCGATACCTGGCTGCAGCGGATGATGCGGCATGGATGGGGTTGACGCCGTGATGCATTCATCCGAATGTATCGCGAAAACAAATACAAAAACGGACCTGCCTGATGCGTTTCAACCACCTGGATTTGAACCTGTTGGTCGCCCTCGATGTGTTGCTCGAGGAGCAGAACATTACCCGCGCGGCCGAACGCCTGCACATGACGCAGTCCGCCACCAGCGGGGTTTTGGGGCGCTTGCGGACCTATTTCGAAGACGAATTGCTGGTGCAGGTCGGGCGAAAAATGCAGCCGACCCCCTATGCCCTGGAGCTCGTCAATCCGGTGCGCGAAGTGCTGCTGACGATCAAGTCCTCGATTACCGCCAAACCGGTGTTCGCCCCCACGACCAGCAAACGGCATTTCCGCCTGGTGACCTCGGACTACCTGATCAGCGTGCTGTTTGCCCAGGTGATTCAGAAGATTCATCAGGAAGCACCGAACATCACCTTCGAGATGCTCGGCCCCGGCGACAACTCCGGTGAGCTGCTGATTCGCGGCGAGGTCGATCTGATGATCGTGCCTGAGCGCTACATCATCGAAGGTCACCCCTCCAAACTGCTTTTCGAAGAAGAACATGTCTGCGTGGTGTGGCAAGGCAATACCCAGGTCGGCGACAGCCTGACCCTTGAGCAGTACATGAACATGGGCCATGTCTCGGTCGGCTTTGGTCGCAGCCGGCACATGAGCATCGAGGAGTGGTTCATGAACCAGTACGGCTTCAACCGTCGACTCGAAGTCATCACCAACGACTTCAATACCCTGCCGCAGCTGATCGTCGGCACCCTGCGCATCGCCACCATGCACCAGCGTCTGGCGCGCCTGTACGCGCAATACCTGCCGCTGCGTATCCTGCCACCGCCGGTCAGGATACCGGTCATGCGCGAGTTCATGCTCTGGCACCGCAGCGTGGACGGCGACCCGATGCACCGCTGGCTGCGCGAGCGCATCAGTGAGTTCATCCAGCATCTGGAGCACGATCATATCGCCGCTCGCGATACCTCCCATCCCGAGTCACAATTGGTCAAGTAGCCGGGTTGTCCTTAACGTGCCTTGCAAACTTCATGGCAAACACAAGGACAACAATAATCATGTTCCGCTATTTCCCAACCAACTATGTGTGGAATCTCTCGGTCGACCTGGCCATTGAAATGGGCGCCCGCATGGGCGAAATCGAAGAGATGTGCGCGCCACTGCAAGAAGCCGCCAGGCAGCCTGATGCCGCCGGAACCCAAGCGTTCCGCGAAACCTGGTCGAAGATGGCCGACAAACTCTGCGGCCTGGCCGAGGAAGACGAAGGCAATGGCCGGCTGTTGTCCGCGGGCGAAAAGTACAACCGCGCCGCGACCTATTACCTCACGTGTGAACGCCTGCAAGCCCATGGCGCTGCAGGCCGTACCGAGTTGTACCAGCGTTTTCTGCAGACCTTCAAACGCGGCATCGAACTGTCCCGGGAAAACTGCGAGCGCGTTGAAATCCCCTACGAAGGCAAGCACATTTCCGGCCTGCTGGTACGTGCCGAAGGCGTGAACGGCCCGGCACCGCTGCTGGTGCAGGTCAATGGCCTGGACTCCACCAAAGAGATGAAATACCGCGTCGGCCTGCCCGCCTGGCTGGCCAAACGCGGCGTGTCATCGTTGATCATCGACCAGCCCGGCACCGGTGAAGCACTGCGCCTGCACAACCTGATTGCCCGTTACGACAGCGAGCACTGGGCCAGCCGTGTGGTCGACTGGCTCGAAACCCGCAGCGATGTGGACGCCAGCCGTATCGGCCTGGAAGGGGTTTCACTGGGTGGTTACTACTGCCCGCGCGCAGTAGCGTTTGAGCCGCGTTTCGCTTGCGGTGTGGTGTGGGGCGCCAACCACGACTGGCGCGACGTGCAAAAGCGTCGACTGGAAAAGGAAGGCAGCTTCCCCGTGCCGCACTATTGGTCGCACGTCTGCTGGGTGTGGGGTGCCAAAGATGTCGAGGAGTTCATGGCCATCGCCGAAAACGTCCATCTGGACGGGGTGCTGGACCGCATCAAGGTGCCGTTCCTGGTGACCCACGGTGAAAAGGATTCGCAGATCCCACTGAAATGGGCGCAGCGCACCTACGGGCAATTGGTCAATAGCCCGAAACGCGAGCTGAAGATCTTTACCGAACGCGAAGGCGGCGTGCAACATTCGAGCTTCGATAACAGCATCAATGCCGGCCAATACATCGCCGACTGGATCGCCGAAACCCTGGGTGGCCACACCGCCTGACTTGCCGGCTCCAAGGGATTGGCGGTGTATGCAGATGCCGGGGCCACCACAAAACCTGTGGGAGCTGGCTTGCCAGCGAAGAGGCCGGCACATTCAGCATTGATGTTGGCAGACCAACCGCCTTCGCTGGCAAGCCAGCTCCTACAAGGGATTGTCGGTGTATGCAGATACCGGGTTCGCCACAAAACCTGTGGGAGCTGGCCGGCACATTCAGCATTGATGTTGGCAGACCAACCGCCTTCGCTGGCAAGCCAGCTCCTACAAAAGATTGGCGGTGTACGCAGATACCGGGGCCGCCACAAAACCTGTGGGAGCTGGCTTGCCAGCGAAGAGGT
>Ga0302169_10000202_pt1 | contig 19807 bp, 18 predicted proteins | sample I_Fen_N1_3_FD_193493 | JGI IMG/M metagenome (GOLD analysis project Ga0302169, IMG submission 193493) | Peat permafrost microbial communities from Stordalen Mire near Abisko, Sweden - I_Fen_N1_3 | ecosystem: Environmental > Terrestrial > Soil > Wetlands > Permafrost | place: Sweden: Abisko...
GCACCTGGCAAACCGCCGACAAGATGAAAAAGCAGCGCGGCCCGCTGCCCCTGGACGGTGAAGGCAACGACAACTTCCGCGCCAAGCGCTACATCGCCAAGTACACCATCAACCCGGCGATCACCCATGGCATCAGCCATGAAGTGGGCTCGGTGGAAGTCGGCAAATGGGCCGATCTGGTGCTCTGGCGCCCGGCGTTCTTCGGGGTCAAACCGACGCTGATCCTCAAGGGTGGCGCCATCGCGGCAAGCCTGATGGGTGACGCCAACGCCTCGATCCCGACGCCGCAACCGGTGCACTACCGCCCGATGTTCGCAAGCTTTGGCGGCTCGTTGCATGCCACCAGCATGACCTTCATCAGCCAGGCCGCACAGGAGGCCGGTCTTCCTCAAGCCCTGGGCCTGAAGAAGAAAATCGCCGTGGTCAAAGGTTGTCGCCAGGTGCAGAAAACCGATCTGATCCATAACGACTATCTGCCGAACATCGACGTCGACCCGCAGACTTATCAGGTCAAGGCTGACGGCGTGTTGCTATGGTGCGAGCCGGCAGAAACCCTGCCGATGGCCCAGCGCTATTTCCTGTTCTGAAGCCCTGGGCGGTGCACATACGCCCTTGCAGGCATCCGACTTGCCGGCGATAGCGCGTTGAAGAACGCCATCGCCGGCAAGCCCGGCTCGTGCTCTGCATCGCGGCACCAGCGGTCGTGTTTTTCTCGCCAAAGGGGCTACTATTCGAGTCGCTGTCCTTCGATTCAAGCTCAGGTAACCGCCATGCGTCTTTCCGAATTCATCGTGCAACAGATTGATCGCATCGTCGATGAGTGGGAGCAGTTCGCCAGGACCATCACCCCCGCCGCCGAATTCATGGACCGTGCCGCCCTGCGCGACCATGCGAAGTCGATCCTGCTGGCAGCTGCCGGGGACATGACCAAGCCTCAGACCCCCAGTGAGCAGGCGGCCAAAGCCCGCGGCGAAGGCCCGGAAAAAACCTCAAGCCTGGATGAGGCCGGTGCCAGTCACGGAGAACTACGCCATACCGTGGGGTTTGACCTGGTGCAGATGACCAGCGAATTTCGCCATTTGCGTGCCAGTGTGATTCGTCTGTGGGTTGGCAGCCTGGACAGCCCCGACCTGGCCTACTTCCAGGACATGATTCGCTTCAATGAAGCCATCGACGAAGCCTTGGCCGAGTCCACTGCGGCCTATGCCGAGCAGGTCAATCGTTCGCGGGACATCTTCCTGGCGATTCTCGGCCACGACCTGCGTGCGCCGCTGCAAGCGGTGAGCATGTCTACCGAACTGCTGCTGCGCAAAACCACACTGGAGGGCGATGCCCTGGCGTGCGCCATCAACATCAAGCGTGGCTCGCGGCACATGGCCGCGATGGTCAGCGACTTGCTGGAACTGGTTCGCAGCCGCCTGGGCAGGCGTTTGCCGATCGAGCCCGCCCCCATGGACCTGGCCGAAGCCGCACACGCGGCGATTGCCGAAGCCTGTGCGGGCAATCCGGAGTGCGATCCGACCCTGGAAGTACTGGGCGACGTACGCGGTGTCTGGGATGCGGGGCGAATCGACCAACTGTTGCAGAACCTGATCGGCAACGCCTTGCAGCATGGTTCGAACAAACGCGATGTAACGGTGACCCTCAAAGGTGAGCCCGACACGGTTCAGCTCAGGGTGCACAACCACGGCATTCCGATTCCCGAGGACGCCATCGCCACGATCTTCGATCCGCTGGTGCGCAGCGCCGACGAAGAACTGGGCCAGCCTTCAACCAGCCTGGGTTTGGGGTTGTTTATCGTCAAGGAGGTGGTCAACGCTCACCAGGGCACGATTGAAGTCAGCTCCAATGAAGAGGACGGCACGCTGTTTACGGTGGTATTGCCCAGAAAGGTGTAAAGCCCTTGTGACCAATGGGCGTTTGTGGCGGGCTGTTGTAGAGAGGGAGCTTGCTCCCACAGGGTTGCGCAGCCCCCCACAGAATCTGTGATCGATTGTCCTGAGGCACACCGAGCTGGCAGGCCTTGCGAGCGCTTCGCGCTCGAACGCGAGCAAGCGCCCTCGCCACAGATCCCGTTCCACACTTGTGAAAACTACTCCACGACCAACCGCCCCAACCGCTGGCGCAACATCCGGTTCTCCGCCCGCAGTTGCTGCACCTCTTCAAGCAGGTCCAGTGCCAAGGCGACGCCTTCCCATTCCAGATCCAGATCGTGGCGCAACTTGGCGGCGCGCTTGGCCAGGGTCAGTTCGTAATCAGTGAAGCGCCAATCCTTGGGCGCGCCCGCCTGGGGTTCGAGGATGCCGTGCTCGACGATTTCGATCACGTAGACGTCCGACAGGTCGGTCGCCTCACAGAATTCTGCCATGTCCAGTTGAACGATCAGGGGGCTGCTCATATCGGGCTACTCCGGGTCTTGGATCAAAAATTTTCTCTTGGGTCGAACGCGGCCTTTTTCGCCAGTTCCTGCCACAGGGCCTTGATCTCATCGTCCGACTTTTTCGGCATGACCGCCTTCAATTGCACGAACAGGTAACCCCGCTCACCCGCCTTGCTCTGCAGGCCATGGCCCTTGGCGCGCATGCGCTGGCCGTTCTGGCTGCCGGCCGGCACCTTGAGGTTGATCTTGCCGGTCAGGGTCGGCACGGCCACTTCGGTGCCCAGCGCCAGTTCCCAGGGGGCCAGCGGCAGCGTGATGATCAGGTTTTCGCCTTCGACATCGAATTTCGGGTGCGGCGCAAAACGGATGGTCAGGTACAGGTCGCCATTGGCGCCGCCACCGATACCCGGTGCACCCTGGCCCTTGAGGCGAATGCGCTCGCCGTCGGTCACGCCGGCGGGGATCTTCACGTTCAGGCTCTTCGTGGTATTGCTGACATGCTGGCCGGCAGGGTTGTACTGCGGCACCTGGAAGGTGACCTTCTTCGACTCGTTCGAGAGGGTTTCTTCCAGAAAAATCGCCAGTTCCATTTCCACGTCTTGCCCTCGACGCCCGCTGCTGCGACGCGACTCTGCCCCCCCGAAGCCGGGGCCACGGTTGCCGAAGATCGAACTGAAGAAGTCCGAAAAGTCGCCGGTGTCCTGACCGCCGCCACCGAAACCGCCACGGCTTTGCCAGCCCGGTGGCCCCTGGAACGGTTGACCATGCTGGCCATAGCGGCGCAAGTCGTCGTATTCGGCGCGCTTGTCGGCGCTTTTCAACGCTTCATAGGCCTCGGAGGCATCCTTGAACTTGGCCTCGGCGTCCTTTTCCTTGCTGACGTCAGGGTGGTATTTGCGCGCCAGCTTGCGATAGGCGGCCTTGATCGCCTTGTCGTCTGCGGTCGGCTCCACACCGAGAATCTTGTAATAGTCTTTGAAGTCCATCGCGGGAATCACCATCCGTTATCGAAATCGCGCCACCTGACACAGCATGCGCTTATTTGCAGCACAGGGTTTGACCGATCTCAAGTTTGTGACCGGGCAGCGCTTCAGAAGTTTATCGGCAGCGGGCAGGGCGTCTTGCCCCTCGGCTGACCGGTTGATGCAGGGTAGTTTGGGGGTAATGGCGCGTCTTTCAAGGCATTGATCGGTAGATTTAGCAGATAGTCGGCCTTCGATTCTGTGCCGCACTGACATACACTGCGCGGCCGTTTTTTAACCGGAACCTGAAAGACATGAAAAACGCATCTCCAGCCCGTGCCTGTGGCATCGACTTTGGCACGTCCAACTCCACCGTCGGCTGGCTGCGGCCCGGCATGGAAACGCTGATCGCGCTGGAGGACGACAAAATCACCCTGCCTTCGGTGGTCTTCTTCAACATGGAAGAACGCCGCCCGGTGTACGGCCGACTGGCGCTGCACGAGTACCTGGAAGGCTACGAGGGGCGCCTGATGCGCTCGCTCAAGAGCCTGCTGGGCTCCAAGCTGATCAAGCACGACACCAGCGTGCTGGGCACGGCGATGCCGTTCAAGGACCTGCTCGGGCTGTTCATCGGGCAGCTGAAGAAGCGTGCCGAGGCTGCCGCTGGTCGGGAATTCGAAGAGGTCGTGCTGGGTCGCCCGGTGTTCTTTGTCGATGACGATGAAATGGCCGACCAGGAAGCGCAAAACACCCTGGTGGACGTGGCACGCGCCATCGGCTTCAAGGAAGTCTCGTTCCAGTACGAACCGATTGCCGCGGCGTTCGACTACGAGTCGACCATAGAAAAAGAAGAGTTGGTGCTGATTGTCGACATCGGCGGTGGTACTTCGGACTTCTCCCTGGTGCGCCTGTCCCCGGAACGTCGCCACCACGACAACCGACACGACGACATCCTGGCCACCGGTGGCGTGCACATTGGCGGGACCGACTTCGACAAGCAACTGAGCCTGCAGGGCCTGATGCCACTGTTCGGCTACGGCAGCCGGATGAAGAGCGGCGCCTACATGCCCACCAGCCACCACATGAACCTGGCGACCTGGCACACCATCAACTCGGTGTACTCGCAAAAGTCGACCCTGGCGCTGGGCAGCATGCGTTATGACATCGAAGACACCGGGGGCATCGATCGCCTGTTCAAACTGATCGAACAGCGTGCCGGACACTGGCTGGCCATGGAAGTGGAAGAAACCAAGATCCAGCTGACCCATGCCGACAGCCGCCACGTCGCGCTGGACCGCATCGAAGCCGGCCTGAGTGTGGAACTGAGCCGTGCACTGTTCGAGTCGGCCATCGACAATTTGCTCGAACGCGTGCGCGACAGCGTGACCCGGTTGCTGGCGGACGCCGATGTGCGGGTCGATCAGGTGGACACGGTGTTCTTCACCGGTGGTTCGAGCGGGATTCCGGCCCTGCGCAACAGCGTTTCGGCGATGCTGCCCAATGCCCGGCATGTGGAAGGCAACATCTTTGGCAGTATCGGCAGTGGCCTGGCGATCGAGGCGGCCAAGCGCTACGGCCCGATGGGCTGATCCAAAACCGAGGCGCCCCCTTCGCTGGCAAGCCAGCTCCCACAGGTTATGCGCTGTCCTTGATCTGCCCTCAAAATCAGAATTGGTGTCCAACTTTTGGGGTGCAGATCCCCCTTGTGGGAGCGGGCTTGCCCGCGATGGCGTCAGAACAGGCACTAAAACCGCCTGATCAAACCATCCCCACCTGTCTCAACTCGCTCTTCAGATACGCGTAGTAAATCGGCCCTGCCACCACCCCCGGCAGGCCGAACGCGGCTTCGAACACCAGCATCGCCAGGAGCAACTCCCACGATTTGGCACTGATCTGGCCACCGACAATGCGTGCATTGAGGAAGTATTCAAGCTTGTGGATAAAAATCAGATAGCCCAGCGCCGCCACGGCCACCCAGATCGACAGCGACAAGCCGACGATGGTGATCAGGGTGTTTGACATCAGGTTGCCGATCACCGGCAACAGGCCCAGCAGGAAGGTCAGCACGATCAGGGTTTTGGTCAGCGGCAGCTTGATGCCGAACAGCGGCAGAATCACCGCCAGGAAAATCCCGGTAAAGAACGTGTTGAGCAGGGAAATCTTGATCTGCGCGAACACGATGTTGCGGAACGCCTGAACCAGCAGGTGCAGACGATCAAAGAGCGCCGCGGCCAATGGCTTGCGCTTGGTCAGATCCGGAACGCGCTGTAAGGCAATGATCGCGCCCAGCACCATTCCGATCAGCAGTGTCACAAACATATGCGCAGCGTCTTTGCCCACCAGTTGCAACTCGCTGAGGTGTTTACTCATCCACTCGCCAATGGCCACTCGAAACTCGGCGGCGCTGGCCGGCAGGTAGGCATCGATGAACGGCGGCAGTTGCCCGCGCGCGCGGTCGACCACGTGCATGAATTTATCGAGGGAGGCACCAGGGTTCTCCGCCTCGTGCAGCAGAAAGCTGATGGCGCCGGCGAAGATCAGCGTCAACACACTGACCACCAGTGTCCCAAGCAGCGCCACGGCCAGCCAGCGTGCGCGCCGACCCTCGATCAACCGCTGCAGCTGCGGGGTGAGCATGTTGACCAGTTCGAACACCAGCAACCCGGCCAGCAGGCTGGGCAACAACCGTAGAGGGATCACCAGCAGCAGTCCGCCAAAAATGATGACCCAGCTGATGACCAGCAAAACATGACGCTGAGAAAACGTTGGCATACAGCCTCAAAACGAACGGCGTAGAAGGATGGGCAGTCTGCCAGCGATCCGGTGGCAGCACTAGGGATTGTGTGGGCCGACCTTAGTGGGGGTTCAGGTAAATTTTGCAGCGTCCGCGCTGGCACCTTCACGAGCAGGCTCGTTCCCACATTTTTCCTGTGTACACACCACCACTGTGGGAGCGAGCTTGCTCGCGAAGAGCGCCATCACAGCCCCCGCCCCACATTTGCAAAGTTTATTTCTTCTTCAGGCAATCACTCATGAACGCCTTGCGCGCGTCACCCTTGAGGGCTTTGGTGGTGGCGTCGGCGTTGCAGGTTTTCATCTTCTCTTGCTGAGGTGTCAAGGCTTTGCCGGCATCGTTAGCCGCTGGCGCGGCTTTCAGGCAATTGCTCATGAAGGCTTTGCGCTCATCGCCCTTGAGGCTTTTAGCGGTAGCGTCGGCGTTGCAGGTGGTCATCTTGTTCTGTTGCTCAGTGGCGGCAAAGCCCTGGGCGCAGAGCAGCAAACCGATCATCAACAAAGGGACACGCAATATCTTCATGGAGTTTTCTCCTTGTCGCCGTATCGAGAGATGCGGCCTCCCCGAAGAGTGTAGTCAAGCCTTGTTACACCTTCCTCCAGCCCTAAACGATCGTTAAAACATCTTGTTGCGCCGGTAGTAGTCGGGCGTACATCCAGCCTGGCGCTGGAACATCGCGATAAATGCCGAGCCAGTGCTGTAGCCCAAGTCAAAGGCGATCTCCTGAATGCTGTGGTGGCTGTCCAGCGCCTCAATCGCCGTCAGAAAGCGCAAACGCTGGCGCCACTCGCCGAAACTCATGCCCAACTCGCGGACAAACTGCCGCGCCAGGGTGCGCTCGCTGACATGAATTTGCCCGGCCCAATCGGCCAGTGGCCGGTTATCCCCGGGCTCGGCTTGCAGAGCTTCGAGTATGCCCAGCAGCCCGGGATTGCTGGCGTAGGGCAAGTAACACTCATGCACCGGTGCCTGTTGCAACTGGTCCACCAGGACCTGGGCCAGGCGTTTGTCCGCATCCCGCTCGGGGATCTTCACGTCCCGGGCCGCGAAGTCCTTGAGGATCGCCTTGAGGATGTCGCTGATGGCCAACGTGCAAGCCTGTTGTGGCAGAGCGGCACAGACCGTCGGCGCCAGGCATACGGCACGGTAATTGATCGGCTGATAACTGTAGAAACTGTGCTCGACTTGCGGTGGCACCCACACCGCGTATTGCGGCGGCGACATGAAACGGCTGCCGTCAACGTCCATGTGCAGCACCCCGTGGGCCGCATACTCCAGCGTGCCCCAGGGGTGACGGTGCGGCGCGGCGAATTCATGGGTATCGAAGTCGGCGTAGCGAAAGTAGACCGACGTAGGCAGTTCGCTGAAATCCAGCAGGTCAATGTGTTTACGGGTCATGCTGTCCGGATTCAGGGGCAGGTTGTCTGGATCGAAGTATAGACTTGTATCCAGACAGAGGATAATTGCCCTCCATCAACGCTCTGGTTTACCCAATGCAATACGCTTATCCGCTGCTGGCCATCTTTATCTGGGCTGGCAACACCGTGATCACCAAGATGTCGGCCGGGGCGATCTTCCCCGCCGAGATCGGTTTTTACCGCTGGCTGCTGGCCGGTTTGCTGTTCACGCCCTTCATGCTCAAGCCGGTGATCGCCCATTGGCCGGCAATCCGCCCGAACCTGGGCAAGATCCTTGTCCTCGGCGTGCTCGGCATGGCGGTTTACCAAAGCCTGGCGTACTTCGCCGCGAGCCTGACCTCGGCCACCAACATGGGCATCATCCTGTCGTTGATGCCCTTGATGTCACTGGCCATGGCGATCATCAGCCTCGGCCAGCGCCTGACCATCGGCGCACTGGCCGGTGCGCTGCTGTCGTTTGCCGGAGTGTTGGTGGTTGTCTCATCCGGCAGCCTTGAGGTTCTGCTCGAGCACGGGGTGAACCTGGGCGACGCGATGATGCTGATCGCCACGCTGGCCTACGCGATCTACAGCACGTTGCTGAAAAAATGGCAGCTGCGATTGCCGCCATTGGTATTGCTGTACTTGCAGGTGCTGGTCGCGGTGGTGGTGCTGTTTCCGCTGTTTCTCGCTTCAGCGAAAGTCGGCCCGACCCTGCAGAATATTCCGTTGGTGCTGTACGCCTGCCTGCTAGCCTCGATGGTCGCACCGCTGGCGTGGATGCAGGCCGTGGTGCGCCTGGGACCGAGCCGGACCACCTTGTTTTTCAATTTGCTGCCGTTGATCACGGCGCTGATTGCGGCGGTGGTGCTGCATGAGCAGTTGGCGCCGTATCACCTGGTGGGCGGGTTGTTGACCCTGGGTGGGGTGATTCTGTCCGAGCGCTGGACCACGGTGTTGGGCCGCGCGTAATTGCGTTATGGCGGTCTAAAGGCCTGCCGCGTTCAGCCGAGCCGCATGCTCGACAAACAGGCGGATCGGCTCGGCCCCCTTGCCCACCCATCCCCAGGGCTGATTGACGATGTCGAAATGGTTCAGCGCAAACTCGTCGCCAATCACCGTTCCAAGGTGCGAGCTGTAGCGCCCGACCATCCCGTCGCAATACCCGGATTCACGAACGAAGGTCTTGGCGAACAATTGGCAACTGCGATGGGTGCCATCGAGCAGATTGCGCCCCCGATCGGTCTTGCCCGGCTGCAAGGTCCCGGACCAGGAGTAATAACGCACGCCGTTGACCTCTTCCGGTCCGTGCCCGCCCCAGGACTCGGGCAGCCCCTGTGGATAACGTTGATTGAACAACGCCACGCCTGCGCTGGTGAGCGAATGATGGGACGCATGGATATCCACCGGCAGCTTCGGCCCGCGATAGCCGGTTTCGAGCAGGCTCATCAGCGCGGCGACGCTACGCAGCAGCAAGCTCAGCATCCGCCCCCTGACACTGGCATGGGGATAGTGTTGATGCAGGTAGTCCGCCAGTTCAGAGCCATGATTGGGTCCTGCCACCGACGTCACCGATGCCACCCGATCGGGGCGTTTGGCGGCGGCGTATCGGGCGGTCAGCGAGCCCTGGCTATGACCGATCAGGTTGACCTTCTCGGCCCCGGTCTCGCGCAGAATTTCTTCAATTCGCGCCAGGAGCTGCTCACCGCGCACTTCGCTGGAGTGCAGCGGCGAGACCTGTACCGCAATCACCACCGCCCCACCCTGACGCAGCGCGAAAATGATCCCGTGCCAATAAGGGTAAAGCAGCAACCGGACAAACCCGAGCATTCCCGGAACCAGCACCAGCGGGTAGCGCGGGGCAGAATCTTGCGACATGGGCGGACATCCTGATGATCGGTGAGCTGTTGCAAGGCACAAGGCAAAGGATTCGCCAAGCATCGCCAGTGAAGATGACAACTCATACAGCAGTTTATGACATCCACCCCGCTTCGGCCCCACCACCGGCTCCGGCTTTTTTGCGTGGTTGCGTGAATAGGCCGTCATGGACAGCCGATTATCGAGTGGGTTTGACGGTCACCGGCGCCTTGCCCGACTTCATCTGTTCCAGCAGCGGCGCACACTGATTCGGCTCGCCCCCACTGGGCGCCACCAGCGCCAGCAAGCCTGCCGCCGGCGCGGCGATCACACCCAATGCGAGCATCCCTGCACCGCGCAACATCAGCGGCACGGCCTTGACGCCCGCATCGGGCTTGATGAACTTTCCTCGCACGTACAGCGGCGAACGCAATGAAATCAGGCGCCAGCCCTTGGACTCCGGGGTAATGTTCAGGTCCAGTTGCTCGGTTGCCATGTTCGCCGTGCCATCGATGTAGATGATCGCGTTCTCGGTATCGAAGACAAACAACCGCGTGGTGGCCAGACCGGTCTTGATGTCGAAGTCGGCGGCCGCGCAGTTGATCTTCACTTCCTTGTCGCCAAAGATCCGCCCGACCACGTAGTTGCCGACGTTCAGCCCGGCCAGTTCCATCAACTCGCGACTGATGGCGCCATCGTTGATCAGCATTTTCAGATTGCCGTTGGCGCTGCCCAGCAACTTGGCCACCGAGTTGCCGCGACCGTAAATGTCGGCATCACCATTGAGTTCACCGAAACTGGTTTTCATCGGTTCGAAGGTCGGGAACAACTGCTTGAGCTTGAACCCCCGGGCCGTGAGTTTGGCCCTGCCTTCCAGTGGCTCGGCCTGACCGTTCAGGCGAATCTGTGCCTCCAGTTTGCCGCCCGCCACGCCGAATCGCAGCGGCTCAAGGCTGAGAACGCCATCGCTGAGCAGCAGGTGCGTGTAGAGATCGTTGAACGGCTGTTTTTCACTGTGGACGATGCGCTTGCCGGTGAACTCGACGTCCGCATCCATATCGCGCCAGCGTTGCGTCTTGAACGCTTCGACCGGCAGTACTTTGTCCGCCGGCTGCTGGCTGTCGCCACCACGGGCCTTTTGCCTGGCGTTGGAGTCGGCGCCAATCAGCGGGGCCAGGTCGGCAAACAGCAGTTGATTGGAAAGCAGCGAACCGCTGAGTTTCGGCCGAGGCTGGCTGGCGACGTAGGCCAGGTTGCCATGAATGTCACTGGCGCCGATCTGGCCGTTGAAGTCCTCATAGCGGAACACCGCGCCGCCCGGTTCATGCAGCCTGGCGATCAAATGGCCGTCGGTGGCGTAAGGCGGAGTATCCGGCAGGGTCACGCCGGTCAGCGGATAGAGATTGCCCAGGCTGGTGCCGGTCAGTTTCAGACGCAGATCCAGGGCACCAAGATTCAGCGGATCGGTCAGGGTCCCGGCCAGTTCGACGCTGGTGTCGGCAATCGTCACTTGAGCCTGTAGCGGAAACGGACGGTTCGCATCCTGCAAGGCCAGCAAGCCGCCGACCTTGCCCTGGCCCGCGAGTTTCTGGCCGTGGTACTGGCCTTTGACCTTCAGGGCGAACGCGTAATCCTGGAGTGCGCCCGCTTTTTCCTGCGCGGTTTTCGCCGCCTTTTCGCCAACAATCTCGCTGAACGGGATCGGTTTGCCCAGCGGGTCGATCAGCAGCTCCAGCTGTGTTTTAAGGCTCTGATCGTCCAGGGTAACGTGCCCCTTGTCGAAGCCGATTGCACCGATATCCACCCCCCACGACGAAGGTTGGGCATTCGGCTCTTTCGGGTCGAACGTGAAGGTCCAGTTGGCGCGACCGTCGGCCAGGCGTTGCAGCTCGGCATTCGGTTCAGTCAGATCAATGCGTGGGATCACCACGCGCTGCGCCAGCAAGGCCAGGGGCGATAGGCGTAGCTCGACGCGCTTGAGACTGGCCATCTGCTGGCTCTTCGACCAGTCCGGGTTGCCCAGGCTCAGATCCTCGGCCACCACATGGGGCCACGGCACCCACGCCCGCCAGCCGCCCTCGTCGGGTTCACGCCGCCAGACCACCGCCAGGTTGCCGTTGATGGCAAACGGACGGTGCAGCTCTTCAGACACTTTGGCATTGAGCGGCGGTTTGATCCGGTTCCAATCGAAGAACGCGATGATCAGAACCAGTATGGCCAGCAGTACGACAAGGCTGGTCACGGTCCAGGCGAAGATTTTACGAGTGCGCGTCATTGCACAGGGCTCCTGATACGGCTGAGCGCCCCGACTGCGACGCACATGAAAAAAGCCGGGCCAGAACCGGCCCGCCATGGAAACTACGACTGAAGAACCGCCCGCAGGTTTAATCGAAAAAACAGTTTTGCCGCAATCTCGTGGCCCAATGCGGCCTCTCACGCCATCACGCGTTACCGGTCCCGCCCTTTTGCGTGGCGCAAGTGAGTCGAAAATACCCACCCCGGTGCAAAAGTACTCGGCGCAAAGGCCCGGTTTGCAAGGGCTGCAGAGAACAATCAATTCCGTTGATTATTACCATTGCGTTTATGAACTTTTATATCGACTTATCGAGAGTAGCATTGCACTCGTACCCACTTTATCGCCCTTCTACGGAGCACCCGATCATGAAACGCCACCTTCTGCTTAGCCTGACACTCTCTATGTTGGCCAGCACTGCATTTGCACTGCCGGCCGCTGACCAAGCCACGCCACAAGTCAAAGACAGCCACTCGGTGTTTAGCCACACCCTCGCCGCTGATGGTTCTGACCGCACCCCTGGACAAACCCTGGCTGCCGATGGTTCTGACCGTACCCCTGGGCAAACCCTGGCTGCCGACGGCTCCGACCGTACCCCTGGGCAAACCCTGGCTGCCGACGGCTCCGACCGTACCCCTGGGCAAACCCTGGCTGCCGATGGTTCCGACCGTACCCCTGGCCAAACCCTGGCTGCCGATGGTTCCGACCGTACTCCTGGTCAAACCCTGGCCGAAGGTGGTGGCGATCGTGTGATCGAACGCAACAGCGCCATGAGCTAAGCCCATGGCGGCCTTGAAAAAAAGCCCAATCACCGGATTGGGCTTTTGATTTTCTGGCGATTCATTTGATGCAAGTCGCATCTGTGCGCTTGATCTCCTTTCGTCGTTCGACGCCGGCAAAGCCTATTTGCTAGAGTGCGGCGCTCTCTTTCTCCAGAAAACTCCCTTGCGATGCTGCCCCGCGCCGAACAGAAACAGCAAACCCGCAACGCCCTGATGGACGCTGCCCGCCATTTGATGGAAGGCGGCCGAGGATTCGGCAGCTTGAGCCTGCGCGAAGTGGCGAAAACCGCCGGGATCGTGCCCACGGGTTTTTACCGGCACTTCGCCGATATGGACGAACTGGGCCTGGTACTGGTCAGCGAAGTCGGCCAGACCTTCCGCGAAACCATCCGCCTGGTACGCCACAACGAGTTCGTCATGGGCGGCATCATTGATGCCTCGGTGCGGATCTTTCTCGATGTGGTGTCGGCCAATCGCTCGCAATTCCTGTTTCTCGCCCGCGAGCAATACGGCGGCTCGCTGCCGGTGCGCCAGGCCATCGGTCGCCTGCGCGAAGACATCAGCTCCGACCTGGCCGCCGATTTGTCGCTGATGCCCAAGCTGCACCACCTGGATATCAGCGCCCTGAGCGTCATGGCCGACCTGATCGTCAAAAGCGTGTTCGCCACCCTGCCGGATATCATCGACCCGCCAGCCGAGGCGCTCCCCGAACACCTGACGCCTCAGGCAAAGATTACCCAGCAACTGCGATTTATCTTTATCGGCTTGAAGCATTGGCAAGGTTTGGGCAGCACCGAATAACCCCTGTGGGAGTGGGCTTGCTCGCGAAGGCGGAGTGTCAGTCAATATTGATGTCGACTGGTGCGCCCTCTTCGCGAGCAAGCCCGCTCCCACATGGATCAGTAGCGCACTCATTTGGCGCACTATAAAAAGCCAGCGCACCAACATCACTCAAAACCAACGCTCCGTCTCATCACGCCCTACGTTTGCGACGGGCATTTCCTACACTTGCGTCGATTGGCAAGCCCCTTGCTCTAGCCTGAACATTGTTCATTGCTGGAAGCTTTCCGATGCTGGTGATTCATCGCAGAATCGACCCTCAACCTGTCTGGGCCGCCGAGTTGCACCTGACCTTCGAAGCCCGGAGCAAGAGCCGTTTGCGCTGTTTCAGTGCCGAGGGCGAAGACGTCGGCTTGTTTTTGCAGCGTGGCCAGTCGCCTCTTTATGATGGCGAATGCCTGCAGGCCGAAGACGGGCGCATCGTCCGCGTTTGCGCCCGCCCCGAACAACTGCTGCACGTCACCTGCGCCAATGCCTTCGAACTGACCCGCGCTGCCTATCACCTGGGCAATCGTCACGTCGCCCTGCAGGTGGGCGATGGCTGGTTGCGCCTGCTCGATGATTACGTGCTCAAGGCCATGCTCGAACAACTCGGTGCCTCCATCGAGCAGATCGAAGCGCCGTTCCAGCCGGAACACGGGGCTTACGGCGGGGGGCATCACCATTCGCGCCACGGCGATGAAGACTTCAACTATCCGCCGAAACTGCACCAGTTCGGCGTGCGCCAGTGAACCCGGCCTGGGCCCTGCTGCGCCTGGCCAGTCCGCAATTGCCGATTGGCGGCTACAGCTATTCCCAAGGCCTGGAAATGGCCGTGGACAACGGTCGCGTCCAGGATCCAGACAGCGCCCGGCGCTGGATCAGCGACCAGTTGCTGTTGAACCTGGCCCGCTTCGAGGCCCCGCTGTTACTGGCCCATTGCGTGGCGGCGGCCGAGGACAACTGGAGCGAACTGCTGCAGCGCTGCGAAGAACACCGCGCCAGTCGGGAAACTCGCGAGCTGCATCAGGAGAGCCGGCAAATGGGCTACTCCCTGCAACAACTGCTCATTGGCTTGCCCGAACTCGATGCACCGGCCCGCACCTTCCTCGAACAACGCGCCGAGCCGCACCTGGCCCTGGGCTGGGCGCTGGCCGCCCGGGCCTGGCAGATCAGCCCGCAGGACGCGCTGGCCGCCTGGCTTTGGAGCTGGCTGGAAAACCAGCTGGCGGTGCTGATGAAAACCCTGCCGTTGGGCCAGCAAGCCGCGCAACGCCTGACCAGCGAGTTGCTGCCGCTGTTGCAGCAAGCCCAGCAGGACGCGACCCGAATCAACCCCGAACACTATGGCAGCACTGCTTTCGGCCTGTCCCTGGCGTGCATGGCCCATGAGCGCCAGTACAGCCGTCTATTCCGTTCCTAGGGCCTGTTATTTTGGAGAATCACATGAACACACAACCTCTGCGCGTCGGCATCGGCGGCCCGGTCGGTTCCGGCAAAACCGCCCTGACCCTGGCCCTGTGCCTGGCCCTGCGCGACCGCTACAACCTGGCGGTGGTCACCAACGACATCTACACCCGCGAAGACGCCGACTTTCTGGTGCGCAATCAAGCGCTCGCGCCGGAACGCATCATTGGCGTGGAAACCGGCGGCTGCCCGCACACGGCGATTCGCGAAGACGCCTCGATCAACCTCGAAGCCGTGGATCAACTGAACCGGCGCTTTCCAGGCCTGGACCTGATTCTGGTGGAGTCCGGCGGCGACAACCTGTCGGCGACCTTCAGCCCGGAACTGTCGGACCTGACCATCTATGTGATCGACGTGTCGGCCGGCGACAAGCTACCGCGCAAGGGCGGGCCGGGGATCTGCAAATCCGACCTGCTGGTGATCAACAAGATCGATCTCGCACCGCTGGTGGGGGCATCACTGACCCTGATGGACAGCGACACCACGCGCATGCGCAACGGCAAGCCGTTCGTGTTCAGCAACCAGAAAACCGGCCAGGGCCTGGAAGAAATCATCGCCTTCATCGAGCGTCAGGGCCTGCTGACGGCCGCCTGATCCCGACTTATCAACAAGGAAGCTTATCCATGACACTCAAACGCATCCTCGGCACCCTGGCCCTGTTGCTGACCCCGGCCATCGCCTTCGCCCACCCCGGGCACGGCGACAACGGCTTGATCGCCGGCATCAGCCACCCACTCGGTGGCCTCGACCACTTGCTGGCCATGCTGGCCGTCGGCCTCTGGGCGGCGCAGCAACAAGGCGCCGCGCGCTGGGCGCTGCCGTGCACCTTTGTCGGCACCCTGCTGGTGGGCGGGCTGCTGGGTTTTCAAGGGTTGAACCTGCCGGCGCTGGAAAGCGGCATTGCCGCATCCGTGCTGGCGCTGGGCCTGGCTGTCGCGCTGGCGGCGCGTCCACCGTTGAGCGTGGCGGTGGCTGCAACCGCCTTGTTCGCACTGTTCCATGGCGTCGCCCATGGCCTGGAACTGCCGGACATGTCGAACCCTTGGGCATATGCCGCCGGGTTTGTGGTGGCGACGGCGGTGTTGCATGCGGCCGGTTATGCGCTGGTGCGGGTATTGCCCCAGGCAGCGGCGCCACTGGTTCGACTGGCGGGTGCGGCTTCGGCGGCGACCGGGCTGTGGTTGCTCGCGGGCTGATTCTCCACAGCCTGTGATGGCCTCTTCGCGAGCAAGCCCACACAGGGGGATCCGTGTGGGAGCGGGCTTGCTCGCGAACGCGGCCTGACGGACACCGCATCTCTGCGGCCTGCCTCTCTGCTAACATGTCGCGCAATCGCCCCTGCCGTGACGACGCCAGCCAATGCCGCATCTTTCCCGCTCCACCTCCCAGCCTGAACTGACCGCCCTGTTCACCTCGGTGCAACAGCACTTCCAGGACGTGATCGTGCCCCTGTGGCAAGGCCCCGGCTGGAATGCCGACATGGCGCTGCCCTATGAGGCGCTGGACGCCGAGCACCAGCCACTGCCCCCTCAGCGCTACCGGGCGATGGCCTGTGCGAGGCAGCTGTACCTGTTCGCCAGCCTGATTGGCCAGGTACCGGCTGCCGAAGAACGCGCGGCAGCGCTGTTGCGTTCCTTGCAGCGGCACTTTCACGACGCCGAGCATGGCGGCTGGTTCTACAGCATCGACCCGCACGGCGCGCCACTGGACCAGCGCAAGGACCTCTACACCCACGCCTTCATTGTGTTCGCCTGCGCGCATTACTGGGACAAAGTCCGCGAGCCGTGGGTGGAATCGGTGCTCAACGCAGCCCTGGAAGTGATCAGCCGGCGATTTGCCACGGGGGACGGCCTCTACGAAGCCAACCTCGCGCGTGACTGGTCTTGCCTGGGCAGCGGGCCGTTGCAAAACCCGTTGATGCACCTGGCCGAAGCCTTCCTTGCCATCCTGGCGGTACGCGAAGACCGCGCCGTGCAACGTGCACTCGTCGAGTTATGCACCGCCATGCACAAGCGCTTTATCGACCCGCAACATGGGGTATTGATGGAAAAACCGCTGGAGGCTGTGGATAACTGGTTTGAACCCGGACACCAGTTCGAATGGTATTTCCTGCTGCAATCATCGGAGCTGCTGCGCGGGTCGAAACTGCATGCGGCGCTGGAACGCGCCTTCGCCTTCACCGAGCGACTGGGGGTCGATCAACAGACCGGTGCGGTGCGGGCCATGCTCGACCTCGGGCCGCACGGCGGCTCTCGGGACGCCACCCAGCGCATCTGGGCCCAGGCCGAATACCTGCGCGCGCTGACCCTGCGCCCGGACTGCGAGCCTGTGCTGTTGCGCCAATTGCAGGCGCTGCAACAGCACTCGCTGCACCCGAGTGGCTGGTACGAATGCCGCGATGAACAGGGTCAAGTGAGCCGCCGGGACATGCCGTCGACCACGCCTTATCACCTGGCGACCTGTTATCGCGGGCTGGCTGACTATCTGCGTTGAGTTTTAGCTGGCCATCGCGGGCAAGCCCGCTCCAACAGTGGATTGTTGTGCGCAACGATAGCCTGCACACCGCAATTCCCGGTGGGAGCTGGCTTGCCAGCGAATGGCCGTTACGCGGTCTTAAGCCTTGCCACCACTGCGATCGATGGCAAACCCGGCCCACGTCTGGCTCACCGGCATCAGCTCCAGGCTGTTGATGTTGATGTGGGCCGGCGCATTGAGGACCCAGAAAATGGTGTCGGCGATGTCTTGCGGCTGGATCGGATCGGCACCGGCGTAAGTGGCGTTGTAACGCTCCTGATCACCGGCAAACCGCACCAGCGAAAACTCGCTCTCGCACAGGCCCGGCTCGATGTTGCTGACCCGCACGCCCGTGCCTTGCAGATCGCAGCGCAGGTTCAGGGAGAACTGTCTGACGAATGCCTTGCTCGCGCCATACACGTGGCTGCCCGGGTACGGGTAGTTGCCGGCGATGGAGCCCAGGTTGACGATGCCGGCACCACGCCCGTGGGCGATCAGGCGCGGCAGCAGCAAGCGGGTGCTGTACATCAGGCCCTTGATGTTGGTGTCGACCATGGTGTCCCAGTCATCCAGATCGCACTTGGGTGCCGGGTCGACACCCAGTGCCAGGCCGGCGTTGTTGATCAGCCCGCGCAGCTTGGCGAAGGACGGCGGCAGGTTGGCAATGGCCTCTTCCATGGCCTTGCGGTCACGCACATCGAGTACCAGGCCATGCACTTCAGTCTGCTTCGACAATTCGGCGCACAGCGCGTCGAGGCGTTCTTCACGACGACCGGTCAGCACCAGTTTCCAGCCCGCCTCGGCAAAACGACGGGCACAGGCTTCACCAAAACCGGAGGTCGCGCCGGTAATAAACAGGGTGTTGGACATCGTGTTCTCCTTGCTTCGGCTGATCGGCAGCCATTGGAATAGAAAATCAGCAGGCAGCATGCCCGGCCTTGCCCACAGCGGCAACCACCACCCGACCTGTACAAAAAACGATCAATGCTCGCAACACCTCGTCCAGCGCGGCCTACAGACATGTGCGCGCATGTTATCCACAGGCGGGTCCACAGTCTCTGGGGGCAAGTTATAAAAGCTGAAAGCCGCTATCCACAAGGCTTTGCGACGGATTTTGAAATTTTTTTACTTGACCCTCATTGGCCTGCTGTGCAGCAAAGGAGTAACAAGCCGACCGGGCGGTCAAGCCGACGATGGCGCCAAGCCAGTAACCACGGCCTTTATCCGGGTCTTTCCAGAGTTTAACCACAGACTTATCCACAGGCTGACCGAAGCCTGTTCGAGTCGTTTTCGACGCCAATAAAAAGGTTGACAAAGCAGCCTCACGGCTGCGCAAAAACACCTGATCAAAAAACAACCATATGCCTGCAGACCTTGTATTCAAAGGCGTTAAGCCAGCTACTCCCACGTTATTCACAGCCAGTTCCACAGCAAACGGGGACAAGTCAAATCGTGACAAAACAACTATTTGCAGCGGCTTTATGTCGCGCTTTGGGAGGTCGACAATTTTGTTTTCCACAATTTCCCAATGTCATGCCCGCAACCCTGTGGGAGCGGATTGGTGTGTATCAAGGATGTAAAAAAGCCCCGGCGATGGCTCGTCGGGGCTTTGTCATTGCAACAGCGAATCAGTGCCCGCCGAGATAGGCGTTTCGCACATCCTCGTTGACCAACAGTTCCTTGCCGGTACCGGTCATGCGAATCTCGCCGTTGACCATTACATAGGCCCGGTCCGACAGCTTGAGGGCGTGGTTGGCGTTCTGCTCGACCAGGAAGATGGTCATGCCGGTCTTGGCCAGTTCCCGCAGGGTGGCGAAGATCTGTTTCACCACGATCGGCGCCAAGCCCAGGCTCGGCTCGTCCAGCAGCAGCAGTTTCGGCCGGCTCATCAGCGCGCGGGCGATGGCGAGCATTTGCTGTTCGCCGCCGGACATGGTCATGGCACGTTGGGTACGCCGTTCTTCGAGCCGCGGGAACAACTCGAACATGCGCTGCATGTCTTCCTTGGCGTACTTGTCGCCGATCGGAATGGTGCCCATCAACAGGTTTTCTTCGACGGTCATGTCGGGGAAGACCCGCCGGCCTTCCGGCGATTGCGCGATGCCGTTGGACGCGATGTAGTGCGACGACTTGTGGGTGATGTCCACGCCCTGATAAACAATCTGTCCGCCCGCCGCCCTTGGCTGGCCGAAGATCGACATCAGCAGGGTAGACTTGCCGGCACCGTTGGAGCCGATGAGGCTGACGGTTTCACCTTCATTGATGTGCAGCGAGACGCTCTTGAGGGCCTGGATCGGCCCGTAAAACACATCCAGCTCCTTGAGTTCGAGGATGGGTCGGGTCATACCAGCTCCTCTTCGTCGGCACCCAGGTAGGCGGCAATCACTTTCGGGTCGTTGCGGATATCGTCAGGGCCGCCCTCGGCAATGACGATGCCGTGGTCCAGCACCACGATGTGATCGGAAATACTCATTACCATGCCCATGTCGTGTTCGATCAGCACCACGGTCAGATCATGCTCGTCGCGCAGCAGCCGGATCAT
>Ga0302169_10000203_pt1 | contig 19771 bp, 20 predicted proteins | sample I_Fen_N1_3_FD_193493 | JGI IMG/M metagenome (GOLD analysis project Ga0302169, IMG submission 193493) | Peat permafrost microbial communities from Stordalen Mire near Abisko, Sweden - I_Fen_N1_3 | ecosystem: Environmental > Terrestrial > Soil > Wetlands > Permafrost | place: Sweden: Abisko...
TTGAGCAGAGGTAGCGGCGAAAGCGTTCACTGCAAAAACCGAGAAAGCGATGCTGAGAAGAGTCTGGCGTTTCATGGTGGTGTGCTCCGGGTCTTATTGGGTGGGTATGGAGCAGATGTTACGCCGCGCAATTTTTATGAGAACTTCATTGGCATGATGGTGAACATCGACAGGATTGATAGGGCGAATGGCATACCCCTTGTGGGCTTGATGATGCAGTCGTCGCAAGGCAGCGGTGCCAGCTTTTGCGACGACAGTTTTGAGGCCGGAACTCGAATGAATCCGCTCAGAGCACTTTCACCGCGCGGCCGATGTACTGAATCGGCCCGGTTGGCTTGCCGATTGGCGAGCCGTTGGGGTTCTCCAGGGTCAGTTCAAACAGTTGATTCGGCTCCAGCGGCGGCAGTTTGTCCAACGGCACCGACAGTGTTTGCCCTGGCTTCACCAGGCCCAGGGATACCGGGCCTTGCCAGCCTTCGGCTTTGGTCCAGAACTCCAGCGTCTTGTCGGCCGGAACCTCCACAACGCCAAGGGGGATCAATTGGATTGCCCTTGGGTTGCTGGCTTGAATCACCCAACCCGGTGCCTTGTCTTGCGGGGCGACCAGTACTACCAGGTAGGCCGGTTTGACCGTGGTTTGCGTCAACAGCATCGCTGCCAGCAACAAGCTCGCCGCCAGCCCTGTACCGGCGAGTCCACGCCACAGTGGCAGGCGGTTCCACCAGGCCACTGGCGGCACCGCGGTCGGCGTCGATTGCTGGCGATTCAAGACATTCACGCTGCGTTCGATACGCTGCCACAGGTGCGGCGACGGGGATTGCGGCTCGGTCAGTTCGGTCAGGCCCAGCAAACGACTTTCCCAGGCGTCAACCGCAGTGCGCAGCCGCGTATCGTGGCGCAGGCGCTCTTGAACGTCGATTCGCTGCTCGGTCGAGAGGGTGCCCAGCACATATTCACTGGCCAGTTCGTCAAGTGCCCGTGGGCTTTCGTCGCTCGGTCCGGTGGTCATCCCATGCACTCCCGCAATGCCGTCAAACTCCGCTTGATCCAGGCTTTGACGGTGCCCAGCGGGGTGCCGAGTTTCTGTGAAATCTGTGCGTGGGAATACCCGTCGACGTAGGCGTGCACAATGCAACGACGCCGCGCAGGCTCCAGTTGTTCGAGGCACAGGTGGATGCGTGCGCCGTGCAGTTGGGCATCGAAAGCATCGGCGTTGTCCAGCCTGTCGATGTCGCCTTGGGTCTCGCGACTGTGATCGCGCAGACAGTTGAGCGCCAGATGCCGGGTCACGCTGAACATCCAGCCTCGGGCCGAACCGCGCGCCGGGTCAAAACGCCCGGCGCCCGTCCATATTTTCAGGAAGGCATCGTGGACGATATCCTCAGCCAGCGCCGTATCACGTACCAGGCGCTTGGCAACGCCCAGCAGGCGCGGGCTTTCCTGAACGTACAAATCGCGCAGGGCCTGGCGCTCGCCGCGAGCACAGGCAGCCAGGTGGTATTCATAATCGAAAAGGGTTTCGGGCAAGGACACTGTTCTCGGGCGTCAATGGTTGGCGTGGTGACAGGCCGGTTTCAATCTAGCAGGCAATTGCTAATCCTGTAGGAGCAAGTCTGCTCCTACAGGCGTTCGAGTCGAATCGCCGATGTTAGCTGGCCGCCCAGAAAATATAATCCGCTTGATATTTCACCACTTCCTGCTGACCCTTGTTGGCTGTCGTGCATTCCGTACTCGGCGCGACACCGCCCTTGAGCGCGACCCGCTGGATGTAACTCACACCACTCATGGCGCCTTTGCCTTCGGCCGGGTTGGCCTTGACCAGTTGCAAGGGCAAGTTGCCCGGACTCGAGGGCGCGACAGCCAGTTGGGTGCCGGTGACTTTCGACCCGTCCTTGGCTTGCCAGGTGGCCGGCGGTCCGAAATAAGTGCCGACCTGTTTACCGCTGCGATCATTGAGCACAGCTTTTGGTCCGACGAAAAACCATTCGGTCTGGCCGGCCGCATTGGCTTTGTCCCGGCATTCGTAGGTGATTTCGCCGACCCCGGTGGTTTCCAGGGCGACCTTGTGCCCGTCCGGCACCTTGATGCTGTCGGGCAGGCCGGTCTGGGCATGGACCGCAGGCACGGTGGCGAACAAACCGATAAGGCAAACCAGTTGTTTGGCGTTCATCTATAGCTCTCCGAAGGTAGGTCTTGCACTCGGCAGCAACAGGAGCTGCTACAGGTACTACCCTTGGCAAAGTGATTTGGATGCAGTGCGCCGAAATTTTTTAACGGGGCGAGCGTCGCTGTCAGGGAGCATCCCAAGGAGGTGTGTATGTATCAGCTCTACGGTCATCAGAATTCGGGCGCAGCCGCAATCGAAGCGGCACTGGAACTGTGTGAGATCCCCTATCGCTTCATTGATGTCGAGTCGTCATCGCAAGCCGCCCTGGCGTTGGAGAAGCTCAACCCGCTCAAGCAGATTCCGACCCTGCAGCTGCCCGATGGCAGCATCCTCACCGAGAGCGCGGCGATCCTGATTCACCTCGGGCTGACGTTTCCCGGGTCCAACCTGCTGCCGGACAACCCGGCCGACCGCGACCAGGCCATCCGTGGCCTGGTGTTTATCGTCAGCAATTGTTATGCGGCCATCGGCGTCATCGATTATCCGGAACGCTGGTTGGCCGAGGCACATGAATCATCTCGGCAAAACCTGATGGCTGGCGCCCGTGCAAGGCTGCATTGGAGTTGGGAGGTGTTTGCCGATCAGTTTTCCGGCGAGCTGTATCTGGGGGACGAGACGCCGGGAGCGCTGGATGTGCTGGCGGCGGTGATCAGCCGATGGTCAGGCAGCCGTGAACATTTGCGCGCTGCCCGGCCAGGGTTTTACGCCTGGCTGGAACGCATCGACCGACATCCGACGCTGGCGCCGGTGTTCGCCCGGCATTGGCCTGCCTGAACACTGCAAGACAACGGTGGGAGCGGGCTTGCTCGCCAAACAGCAGTGTCAGCCAATGCCGGTGTCGGCTGATCAACCGCTATCGCGAGCAAGCTCGCTGCCACAGGGGATGCGTGGTGTATCTGGGTTATTCCCCGCGAATGTACTGTTCCAGCTGGCGAATCAGTTCCGCCTGCTCCGCGATGGCTTCCTTGACCAGGTCGCCAATCGACAGCAAGCCGATCAACTTGCCGTTCTCCACCACCGGCAAGTGGCGCAGGCGTCTGTCGGACATGATGCCCAGGCAGGTATCGACGGTTTGGTGGGTGTCCACGGTAATCACCGGTGAAACCATGATGTCGCGTACCGGCGTACCCACCGAAGAACGCCCGTGCAGCACCAGTTTGCGCGCGTAGTCACGCTCACTGATGATGCCCAGCACTTCGTCATTATCCACCACCAGCAAGGCGCCGACGTTTTTCTCGGCCATCTTCATCAGCGCTTCGAGCACCATATGATCAGGTTTGATCTGGTGCACTTCCTGATTCTTCTGATCTTTCAACTTGAGTAGTTGCGCGACGGTTTTCATGGCGGTTTCTCGGGTGTTGTCGTTGTTACTGAAGAATCGTAGACGCAGGCGCGCAGGGCAAGAGAGAAAGCGGCAGATAACCCGCAAAAAACGTCATTCGGCGGTTTTTCTTCGGTAAATCCCGGATTCCTGCCTGGCAAAATACCTGTGGGAGCGGGCTTGCCCGCGAAGAGGCCTTATCAGTCGACATCCATGCCGAATCTAAGGCCACCATCGCGGGCAAGCCCGCTCCCACAGGTTTCCCGGTTGCTCAGGCAGGTCTGAGTCTGGTGCGCTCTCGCCATCGATGACGCGTAGAATTGCCAGCCTGAATCAATGTTGAGGTATGCAGTGGTGGATTTACCGCAGGGCTTCGTCCTGACCCGGCATTGGCGTGATACTCCGTCCGGTACGCAAGTCGAGTTCTGGCTGGCGACTGACAGCGGTCCCCGGCGCATCCGCCTGCCTCATCAACCGTCGGTGGCGTTTATTCCGGCCTGCCAGCGCGAGCAGGCCGAAGCGCTGTTGCACGATGAAAAAAATGTCGAACTGCGGGAACTGGCCTTGCTGGATTTCGAGCATCGTCCGGTGCTCGGGCTGTATTGCCGGCAACACGGACAATTGATGCGCCTGGAAACCGCCCTGCGCAGGGCTGGGGTTGAGGTCTACGAAGCTGACGTACGCCCGCCGGAACGCTACCTGATGGAGCGTTTCATTACCGCACCGGTGCGTTTTGGTGGCACGCCAGGCGCCGAGGGCGTGCTGCTCGACGCGCAGATGAAGCCCGATCCCGGCTACCGGCCGAAGCTGCGGCTGGTGTCCCTGGACATCGAAACCACCGCCCAGGGCGAGTTGTATTCCATCGCGCTGGAGGGCTGCGGCGAGCGGCAGGTGTACATGCTTGGCCCAGCCAATGGCGACCCCGGCGAGGTGGATTTCCAGCTCGAATACTGCGATTCGCGCACCCTGTTGCTGAAAAAGCTCAACGACTGGTTCGCCCGGCACGATCCGGACGCGATCATTGGCTGGAACGTCGTGCAGTTCGATCTTCGGGTGTTGCATAAACACGCCAGACAACTGGGTGTGCCGCTGCAATTGGGGCGTGGTGGCGAGGAAATGCAGTGGCGCGAACACGGCAATGGCAACCATTATTTTGCGTCCGCTGCCGGTCGGCTGATCATCGACGGCATCGAGGCGCTACGTTCGGCGACCTGGAGTTTTCCGTCGTTCAGCCTGGAAAACGTCGCGCAGACCCTGCTGGGCGAAGGCAAGTCGATCGACAATCCGTACCAGCGCATGGACGAAATCAATCGTATGTTCGCCGAGGACAAACCGGCGCTGGCCAAGTACAACCTCAAGGACTGCGAGCTGGTCAGCCGAATTTTCGCCCACACCCAATTGCTGACTTTTTTGCTGGAACGGGCCAGTGTCACCGGGTTGCCGGTGGATCGCATGGGCGGCTCAGTGGCGGCGTTCACCCACCTCTACATGCCGTTGATGCATCGCCAGGGTTTTGTCGCGCCAAACCTCGGCGGACGCCCGCCACAAGCCAGCCCCGGCGGGTTTGTCATGGACTCGCAACCGGGCCTGTACGAGTCGGTGCTGGTTTTCGACTACAAAAGTCTTTATCCATCGATCATCCGCACGTTCCTCATCGACCCGGTGGGCTTGATCGAAGGGCTCAAGCATCCCGAGGACAGCGAATCGGTCCCCGGTTTCAGGGGTGCACGGTTTTCGCGAACCCGGCATTGCCTGCCCGCCATCGTGGCCAGGGTTGCCGAGGGCCGGGAAATCGCCAAGCGCGAACGCAACGCGCCACTGTCCCAGGCGCTGAAAATCATCATGAATGCCTTTTACGGTGTGCTCGGTTCCAGCGGATGCCGGTTTTTCGATACGCGCCTGGCGTCGTCCATCACCCTGCGCGGGCACGAGATCATGCTGCGCACCCGTCAGTTGATCGAAGCCCAAGGCCACACGGTGATTTATGGTGATACCGATTCGACGTTCGTCTGGCTGCGCCGCGCCCACGGTCAACAGGAGGCCGCGCAGATCGGCCACGCGCTGGTGGAACACGTCAACCAGTGGTGGCGCGAGCATGTGCGGCAGGAGTTTGGCCTGCAGAGCGCGCTCGAGCTGCAGTTCGAAACCCACTACAAGCGTTTTCTGATGCCCACCATTCGCGGTGCGCAGGAGGGCAGCAAGAAGCGTTATGCGGGGTTGGTGACCCGCGCCGATGGCACGGACGAGATGGTCTACAAAGGCCTGGAAACCGTGCGCACCGATTGGTCACCGTTGGCCCGGCAGTTCCAGCAGGAGCTGTACCTGCGCATCTTCAACCGCAAACCCTATCAGGATTACGTGCGCGACTATGTGCGCAGGACTCTGGCCGGAGCATTCGACGATCGCCTGATTTACCGCAAGCGCTTGCGCCGCACCCTCGATGATTATCAATGCAACGTGCCGCCGCATGTGCGGGCAGCGCGCATCGCCGATGACTACAACGACCGGCAGGGCCGTCCACGGCAATACCAGAATGGCGGCTGGATCAGTTATGTGATCACTGTCGCCGGCCCTGAACCGCTGGAGATCCGCAGCGCGTCGATCGATTACGAGCATTACGTCAGCAAGCAGTTACAGCCTGTGGCCGACGCGATCCTGCCGTTCGTCGACGACGATTTCTCAACCCTGATTGGTGGGCAACTGGGCCTGTTTTGAGTCCATCAGCGACAACGTCCAGTCATCCAGAATGCCGTGAAAGTATTGATTCAGGGCTTGATGGAACAGACTGTCCTCAGCGGCGACCTGGGCGAACAGCGTCATTGACGAATGAAATTTCAGATCGTCGGGATGGCCGAAGATCTCCGTCACCGAACGCTGCTGGATATTCAGCACTTGTTGGGTGCACGTGCGTAACCGCGCGCCCAGCAATGGGTGCTCGAGATAGGCCTGGGCTTCTTCGCGCGAACCGATCGCGAAGCGTTTGGACATGTCGCTGCCACCCAGCCCGGAAAACTGCGGAAAAATGAACCACATCCAGTGGCTGCGCTTGCGGCCGGCATTCAATTCGGCCAGGGCCCGGTCAAACACCGGGCCCTGCGCCTGAATGAAGCGCTGCAGGTTAAAGGCGTCCAGCCGATCGGTGCTTCTCATGCGCAAGTCCTCTGACAGACTGCGATGGCTCAGACCATGGCCAACCGCTGTTTACGTTGTGGCGCTCGAAACGCTTGGTCCAGCGCCTCCAGATCCCCAGGTTCAAGCACTAACTGCGCCGCGTGGGCGTTGAGTCGCACATGCTCGGGGCGTACCGCCTTGGGGATGGCAATCACCCCATCCTGGCGCAAAAGCCATGCCAGTGACACCTGGGCAGGCGTCACGCCGTGACGGGCGGCCACTTGCCTGAGCGTGGCATTGGCCAGCATTTTCCCGCCCTGGCCAATGGGGCAGTAGGCCATGAGGGGCATCCTGCGCTGCTGACACCAGGGCAGTAATTCAAATTCTATGCCGCGCTCTTCCAGGTTGTAGAGCACTTGATTGGTGGCGCAGGCCGGCGCGGCCAGTTCCTGCAGATCATCGACTTCGAAGTTGGACACGCCCCAGCGACCGATCTTGCCCGCCGCGCGCAGTTGCTCGAAGGCTTCGACCGTTTCCTCCAGGGGGTACTGGCCGCGCCAATGCAGCAGGTACAGATCGATATGGTCGGTGTCGAGGCGCCGCAGACTGCGTTCGCAGGCCTGGGGAATGCCCTGGCGGCTGGCGTTGTGCGGGTAGACCTTGCTGACCAGAACAACCTCGTCGCGCCTGCCGGCGATGGCTGCGCCTACCACTTGCTCGGCGCCACCCTCGGCATACATCTCGGCGGTGTCGATCAGGGTCATGCCCAACTCGATCCCCAGGCGTAATGCCGCGACCTCCTCATTGTGCCGGGAGCGGTCCTCACCCATTTGCCAGGTGCCCTGGCCTATGACCGGCACGTTGAGGCCGGCCAATTCGAGAGAACGCATGTAAACCTCCTGTAAACACTCAAGCAGTATTGCTTTTGGCAATAAGCATAGCTTCCGGGTTCCGCGCTTCGATCAAAATCGCAGCCTGCCGGTGATCGATTGGTGACGGCATGACTGCACTTTTGCGAAATCATCAGCTCTACTTTTGGGCAGCCTGCGGCGATCCCCCCGCTGGCCCATGCCCAGGTTCAAGAACCCATGGCTCGAGCGTTACCTATCAGTATCACCTTAATTCGCCGCCGTTGCCTGCTGCTGGTTGGCCTGTCGACGTTTCTCGTCACCGGATGCAGTCACCAGGACGGCAACGACCTCTTGACTCAATTACGCAAAGGCAACCCCCAGGAATTTCTGCAAACCAGTGTCGACCGCATGGCTACCCTGACCATGCGCGACAACCTCGACAGCCTTTACCTGCTGATGAGCAAGCTGTACCTGCGCAATCCCGACGAGCTGAAAAAGTCCGGCTTCCTCGACGCCCGCACCGCTGGCAAGCAAGTGCGCATGGCCATCGAACTGCAGCAGCCGTTACCTACGCTTGGCGGTAAAAAGGACCTGGCGGCGTTGCGGTTTGCCATGAGTCCGGAGTTCCTCGGCGACCGGGTCGGCGCGTTCATCTATGCCATCGGCAGCATGCTGGTCACCGCCCACGACAATCGCCTGGAGTTCTACATGACGGACGCGATCAACCCGACGTTCGTCAGTAACGCGGCACGCAACATCGAGATTGCCACCTGGATACTGAGTCAGCGGCAAAATAAAAACGGCGGACCCATGCTGTTCTCCAATGAAATCTCGGAAGAGGGCAGCAACCTGAGCTTTGCCGTGGAGTTCGGCAAAATAGTCGCGCGCCTGGATTTGCTGACGCAGATGCTGGATGAGCGCTACCGGCGCATCGCCCTCAATTACGCCCAGAGCCTGCTGTTCCTGAACTTCCTGCCGGTGCAATAAATTCTCCATCTATGTCAAGGAGCTGGTTTGCCAGCGATAGTGGTGGGGCGGTCGACACGTTGTTCGCCTGAACGGACGCCATCGCCGGCAAGCCAGCTCCTAAAGGGGGGGTGATGCGGATATAAAGATAGATCGTATCGATATAACTGGTTATAAGAAAAATCGCTATGCTGCGGGCCAGATTTTCCCTGCAGTCTTTGTGGACGTATCGATGGATTTAGTGAATTTCGGGTTGATCGTAGCCGGGTTGGTGGTCGGCTTCATCGTCGGCATGACGGGCGTGGGCGGCGGGTCGTTGATGACCCCCATTCTGCTGTGGTTCGGCATTAACCCGGCAACGGCGGTGGGCACCGATTTGCTGTACGCGGCTATCACCAAATCCAGCGGCGTGCTGGTTCACAAAAAGAACAACAACATCGACTGGGCGATCACCGGCTGGTTGACGCTGGGCAGTGTGCCGGCAGTGGCATTGACCCTGTGGTTCCTGAGCAGTTTGCACGGCGCGCCCGAGGCGATGAACGCCATCATCAAGCAGGCCTTGGGTTTCGTCCTGTTCGCCACGGCGCTGGCGATCCTGTTCAAGAAACGCCTGCTCGATTTCGCCCACAAGCGAGCCGGCGGCAACTACAACCCCAGCGGTACGCGGCTGAATGTCCTGACGGTCATTACCGGCCTGGTTCTCGGCACCATGGTCGCGCTGACCTCCATCGGCGCTGGCGCGTTGGGCACCGTGGCGTTGTTCATCCTCTATCCGTTGTTGCCGACCCGCCGCCTGGTGGGCACGGAAATCGCCCACGCTGTACCGCTGACCCTGGTCGCCGGTCTTGGTCATGCGAGCATGGGCAACATGGACTGGCATGTACTCGGTTACTTGCTGGTCGGTTCCCTGCCGGGGATCTATCTGGGCAGCCATTTGACCGGCCGCATCTCTGATGAAATGCTGCGTCCTTGCCTGGCGACGATGCTGGTGCTGATCGGTTACAAACTGGTGTTCTAGGGTACACCACAGAAAAAATGTAAAATATATGTATTAAAGCCCTGATATTCAGGGCTTTTTTATTATTGTTGCATGCAAATTTTTTCCTCGGCTATGGCCTTATTTTCCACCCTGAACCTTTGCAAAGAATGAATGGTTTGAAACCGTTGCTCATTTCGGCGTTGCCGGGGTTCTTGTCCCAGGCACCCGCCTGTACGTAAGGCTCGGGTGTTATCTGATAGCGGGCGCGGATCGCCCACTGGCTGATAGGGAAGCTGCTCAACAAGCCATTCCAGTTGCCCTCCTGAGAACCGCACAAACTGACGTTCTGGAATTCGCAGGGGAACTGGTCGAAGTCTTCACCATGGCCGAAACGACTGACGGCGCTTCGGCTGTTTTGGCTACGCCTATAATCGGGTCAATATTTCACTGAGCAGTGGACCCCAAGCGGCTGCTTAAAGGCGGATTAAACATGAAGCAGATCCCTGAAGACGCCGCGGCGTATAAGAGGACTCCAGTTTTTACGGAGCAAAGCATCCCCGCCGGATTGCTAAACGAACATAAAACCAAAGAAGGTGTCTGGGGAAAAATAGTGATTCTAGATGGGAAGTTGCTTTATACCATCACCCATGCTGCAGAAGAACATATCCTCGATAATAACCATTCTGGTGTAGTGGAGCCGACCGTTATTCATCGAGTAAAGCCTCTTGGTAAAGTCGCATTTTATGTAGAGTTTTATCGATAGGCTGATAGCCGCGTAATTCGAATCTATGGCTTCGTGGGTGTCTGCCTGATTTGGGTCGCGGGGTTGATTGAGTTCGTGCTGTGTTTGTTCGGGTTTTGCGAACACAGTTGTCGGGCCGGTATGGGTTGTCCAGGTCCGCCACGAGCCGTAACGTAGTCGTGGTGTGTTTTTAGAAAATTAATCAGTTGAAGTTGGTCGGCGATGTTTGCGCCGATCAAAGTTAAATATGTGAATCTATTGAGTCGCGTGGCCATGCTAAGAGTAAGTTTTGGCTCGCGTTAGTGTTGTTGCGCCAATATGTTTTTACAAGCTGAGCACAACACCTTTTGTGAAAAATACGCGTGCCCGTCAATAAGGACGCGATCAAACTAGCGCGTCGAAGTTCAGGATGGATAAGTGGGCCCGAGTTTTAATGGGCCGGTGCGCAGGCTATTTCGGAGCAAACCCATGACCAATAAGAATAAAACACTGCTGACAAGTGATCTCTCCCGCCGCGATTTCCTGCGCAGTACCGGCGTAGCCGTCGGTGGCGTGGCACTGGCGAGCATGCCCTTCACCTTTGCCATCAGTGGCGAGCGGGTGATCAAGTTGGGTTACGTCAGTCCGCAAACCGGGCCATTGGCGCCATTTGCAGCCGCTGATAACTACATCATCGAATCGCTCAAGCAAGTCTTGAAGAACACCATCGATGTGGGAGGCAAGGCCTACCGCCTGGAGGTTATCGTCAAGGACAGCCAGTCCAACCCCAACCGCGCGGCGGAAGTGGCCAGCGAGCTGATTCTGTCGGATCAGGTCGACATGATGCTGGTGTCATCGACACCGGAGACCACCAACCCGGTTTCCGACCAATGCGAAATCAACGAGATTCCGTGCATCTCCACCGTGGCGCCGTGGCAACCGTGGTTCTTCACCCGGGGCGGCAAACCGGAACAGGGCTTCGAGTGGACCTACCACTTTTTCTGGGGGCTGGAAGATGTGATCGGCACCTACAGCGCGATGTGGGGTGCCATGCCTTCGAACAAAGTGGTTGGTGGTTTGTTCCCCAACGACGGCGACGGTAATGCCTGGGGCGATCAGAAGCTCGGCTTTGCACCGGTACTGGCGCAAAAGGGTTTCCAACTGGTCGACCCCGGTCGCTTTCAGAGCCTGACCGACGACTTCTCGGCGCAGATCGCCGCGTTCAAAAAGGCCGACGTCGAGATCGTCACTGGGGTGGTCATTCCACCGGATCTGAGCACCTTCTGGACTCAGGCCCGGCAGCAAGGCTTCAAGCCCAAAGCGGTGTCAGTGGGCAAGGCGCTACTGTTCCCCACGGCAGTCGAGGCGTTGGGCAAGGCTGGCAACAACCTGTCGACGGAAATCTGGTGGAGCCCGACGCACCCGTTCAGTTCGTCATTGACCGGGGCCAGTGCCGGGCAATTGGCCCAAGGGTATACCCAGGCCACCGGCAAGCAATGGACACAGCCACTGGGGTTCGTCCACGCCTTGTTCGAACTGGCGGTGGACATACTCAAGCGTACCGAGGAAGTCGGTAACGCCCACGCGGTGCGCGATGCCTTGCTCAAGACTCACCTCAATACCGTCGTCGGGCCGATCGACTGGAACGGCGGGCCGGTGAAAAACGTCGCCAAGACGCCACTGGTCAGCGGCCAATGGCGCCTGGGCAACGACAACAAATACGACCTGATCGTGACCAGCAATGCCACCGCCGCGGCGATTCCCGTAGGCGGCGAGATGCAGGCCATTACGTATTGATCGCGCAACAATAGGCAGGTGCACCATGCAACAGCCACTTCTGCAAATGACCGACGTGCATAAAAGCTATGGCTCGGTGAAGGTCACGGACGCCATGGACCTGACCCTGCAACCGGGTGAAGCCATGGGCATCATCGGCCCCAATGGAGCCGGTAAAAGCACGTTGTTCAACCTGATCGCCGGTGGCGTGGCGGCCGACAAGGGCACGATCCATTTTGAAGGCCGCAACGTCACCCGCGAACCGGTGTTCAAGCGCTGCCAGCAGGGCATTGGCCGCTCACACCAGATCCCGCACCCGTTCGTGAAAATGACCGTGTTCGAGAACCTGCTGGTGGGCGCGACTTTCGGTGCGCGATTGCGCGACAAGGAGGCCAGTCAATGGTGCGCACAGACCCTGGAACTGACGGGTCTGTTGCGCAAAGCCAACGTACTGGCCGGTTCGCTGACTTTGCTCGACCGCAAGCGCCTGGAAATGGCCCGCGCCCTGTCGACCCAACCGCGTCTGTTGTTGCTGGATGAAATCGCCGGAGGCCTGACTGAACCGGAGTGCCTGGCGCTGGTGGAAACCATCCAGGGCATCCACAAGGCGGGCGTCGCCATCATCTGGATCGAACACATCGTGCACGCCTTGCTGGCGGTGGTCAGCCGTCTGACGGTAATCAACTTCGGCGCCAGGCTGGCCGAAGGTGAGCCGCGCAGTGTGATGGCGGACCCACGCGTTCAGGAGATCTACATGGGCATCGGGAGCTGAAGTATGTCGAACCAAAAAAGTCTGCTTTCCATCGAGAAACTCTGTGCGGGCTATGGCGACTTTCAAGCGCTGTTCGATATCAGCCTGACCCTGGAACAGGGCGAAACCGTGGCAATCATTGGCTCCAACGGTGCCGGTAAATCGACATTTTTGCGCTCGCTGGCCGGGCTGATCAAAAACCAGCCCGGGGCCGTCACCTTCAAGGGACAGGCCATCGGCGACCTGGCGGCCAATCAGGTGCTGGAGCGCGGTATTGCCCTGGTGCCGGAGGGCCGCAAGCTGTTTCCGTCGTTGAGCGTGGAGGAGAACCTGCTCATCGGCGCCTACAGCAAACGACCCGGGCCATGGACCCTGGCGCGGATCTATCAGTTGTTTCCGGTGCTGGAAAAACTGCGCAAACGCCCGGGTACGGCGCTGTCCGGTGGACAGCAACAAATGGTTGCGATTGGCCGCGGCTTGATGGCCAACCCGCACTTGCTGTTGTGCGACGAGATCAGCCTGGGCCTGGCGCCGACGACGATCAAGGACATTTACGCCGCGCTGCCCTCGATCAAGGCCGACGGCACGACGGTGATTCTCGTCGAGCAGGACATCAATCAGGCATTGAGTGTCTGCGACCGCTTCTATTGCTTCCAGGAAGGACGTGTGTCCCTGACCGGACGCCCTGGGGATGCGGACAAAGCACAAATCAAAGCCGCGTATTTCGGGATCTAGTGATGGAATGGCTCAATACTTTGCTGCAAGGCATGTTGCTTGGTGGCCTCTACGCGATGTTCGCGGTCGGGCTGTCGCTGATGTTCGGCATCATGCGCCTGGTCAATATCGCCCATGGTGACTTCATCGTTTTGGCTTCATACCTGGCGTTGATGGTGGTCAATCATCTGGGTTTCAGCCCGCTGGCCAGTCTGCTGGTCGTGGTGCCGCTGATGTTCTGTTTCGGCTACCTGCTGCAACGGTTGTTGCTCAACCGAACGCTGGGCACGGACATTCTGCCGCCGCTGCTGGTGACCTTTGGTTTGTCGATCATCGTGCAGAACCTGTTGCTGGAATTTTTCAGCGCCGACAGCCAGAAACTCTCCCAAGGTGATCTTGAAGTCGCCAGTGTCGGTTTCGGCGGCCTGAATGTGGGCGTGATGCCGTTGATCGTCTTTGCCAGCGCGTTGCTGATCATCGCTGGCCTGCAATTGCTGTTCTATAAGACCTCGGTGGGCCGGGCGTTCCGCGCCACTTCCGATGATCAGCGCACGGCGCGACTGATGGGCGTCAATAACGCGCACATTTTCGGGTGGGCCATGGCGCTGGCGATGGCGGTGGTGTCGATTGCCGGGGTATTTCTGGCGATCCGCACCAGTTTTGACCCCACAGTGGGCCCGGCACGGCTGTTGTACGGTTTCGAAGCGGTGATCATCGGTGGCCTGGGCAGCCTGTGGGGCACCCTGGCCGGTGGGGTGATCCTCGGTGTCGCACAGGCACTGGGCGCAAAAATCGATCCCGGCTGGCAAATCCTTGCCGGTCATCTGGTGTTTCTGCTGATCCTGGTCGTGCGCCCGCGCGGCCTGTTTCCCCGGAGTGTCGACTGATGAATGCCTTGAACAATCCCGCGCTGGCCTGGCGCGTACAACGCACAACCACCAGCAGCACCATTGGTCTGTCGTTGTTGGGGCTCAGTCTATTGGTACTGTTCAGCGCGCCGTTCTGGGCGGACCGCGCCAGCCTACGGCTGGTGGTGGAGTTCGCTTATTACCTGGCCCTGGCGCAAATGTGGAATCTATTGGCGGGGTACGCCGGTATGGTTTCGGTGGGGCAGCAGGCGTTCGTCGGTCTGGGCGGGTATCTGCTGTTCATGTTGGCGAGCCAGTTTGGCGTGCCGCCATTGTTCGCCGTCTTGCTCTCTGGCGTGCTGGTCGCGCTGCTGGCCATTCCTACGGCACTGATCGTATTTCGCCTGCGCGGCGCCTATTTCGCCATCGGCACCTGGGTCGTGGCGGAAGTTTTTCGTCTGGGGCTGGCGCAGATGAGCAGCCTGGGCGGCGGGTCGGGGCAAAGTCTGCCAGCAGCGATCGTGAGGCAGATCGGCAATGACCGGGACGGGCGCGAGACCCTGATTTACTTCACTGCCCTGGCGATTGCCATTGCCGCCGTGGCGGTAGTGTTCTTCCTGCTGAGTTCCAGGCAGGGGCTGGCCCTGGCGTCAATCCGTGATTCCGAACCGGCGTCCGGCAGCCTTGGGGTCGATACATTCCGCACAAAACTGATGGTCTACGTGCTGGCGGCCGGGTGCACGGGGGTGGTCGGCGCGCTGATCTTCCTGCAAAAGCTGCGGATTTCCCCGGACGCGGCGTTCAACCTGCAGGACTGGACGGCGGTGGTGATCTTCATCGTGATCATCGGGGGCATCGGCACCCTCGAAGGCCCCTTGATCGGCACTCTGATCTACTTTGCGTTGCGCGGCTGCCTGGCACAGTACGGCGCGGTGTACATGATTATCCTCGGCGTGGTCGCGGTGGTGATGATGCTCAAGGCTCCGCAAGGGGTGTGGGGATTGATCAATGAACGTCTGGGCTGGCAGGTTTTCCCGATGCAACGGAAATTGTCTGCCCGCGATTAAAGTTGATTCCTCGAGTTCGTCATTATTTGCGTTTTACAAACACAATTGTCGGTTGTTAGCTAATTGTCCGCAGGCGTGGCGAGACGTAACTTGAGTTCACTGCATTACAACAAAAAAGGTGAAATCATGAGTAGCGCTGCAATTAATACAGTCTTCGCCTCGCTGGATAACTTTCGCAAAGGTTCAGTGGAAGTTATCAGTGGCCAGGCCAGTCACTACGCTTTTTCGAACATCTTCGAAGTTGCCCAAAATTCCCTCCCGTACGAAAAAGTCGTTGTTGGCTTCAACCTCGGCTACGTCATCGAAACCCTGCGCGCCGAAGGCCAGTCACCCTGGTTCACCGCCGCGCACGATGAGTTCGCCATCGTCATGGACGGTGAAGTGCGAGTGGATTTCCTCAAGCTCGATGCGCCGTTGACCGCAGGCGAGGGCACGCAACTGGCGGGTGAAACTCCCAAGGGCAAACCGATGGGCTACGTGCTGCTCAAGCGCGGTCACCAGTGCCTGTTGCCGGCCGGTACGGCCTATCGCTTTGAAACCAGCCGTCCCGGCGTGCTGTTGCAACAGACCATCAAAGGACCGTTGTCGGTCGAGAAGTGGGCAGACATCTGCTTCAAGTAATTCGATGCGATTGACTGCCTAACCCACACTTACAAGAGGAATCCCGCCATGGCCATGCTTGAAACCGCCACCGACACCGCAGTGTTTGCCGATGATGACGTGCAAGCCAGCGCTCCCCACGCCATTACCGGCTACCGCTCTTACAAACTCGGCGCCTTCGAACTGTCGCGCGACGAGTATTTCGCCCGCATCACCTGGCCCGCCAAAGGCCAGACCCGCTCGCACCTGATCCCGGTCGACGCCTTTCTGCGGGCCATGATGCGCGATGTTGCCTGGGGCTTTTTCTATGGCTGGGTCAACTTCGACCACGTCATCGGCACCCGCAACTACTACGGCAAAGTCGACCTGTACGCCGGCACCTTCAACGGCACGCTGAAGGCCGCGGGGGTCAACTACACCGAAAACTTCGAAACACCGCTGATCATGGCGACCTTCAAGGCCATTCTGCGCGACTGGACCAACGCCACCTTCGACCCGTTCGCCGCTCCGGAAGAGACCGGCAGCGCGTTCGGCCGCAAGAACGGTGACAATATCGAAGCCATCGAGCGCTTCCGCATCGCCACCAAGCGCATGCCGGGCCTGAAAGACGATTCGCCACTGCGCAATGATTTGCCGATCAATCGCCACTTTGCCGATGTGTCCCAGGACGAGCCGCAAGTCCACGCCGCAGAAGGTTTTGAAGGCGAGTTGCATGCCTTCAGCCTGTTCAAGTACCTGTCGCGTTCGGACGTGACCTGGAACCCGTCGGTGACTTCGGTGTGCAAGGCCAGCCTGTTCTGCCCGACCACCGAGGAATTCATCCTGCCGGTGTTCCACGGTAACGACCGGGTCGAGTGGTTCTTGCAGATGTCCGACGAAATCGTCTGGGACGTGGGCGACAAGGACGATGGCAATCCTCGCGCGCGCATCACCATGCGCCCTGGCGACATCTGCGCCATGCCGGCGGACATCCGTCACCAGGGCTACTCGACCAAGCGTTCGATGCTGATGGTCTGGGAAAACGCCACGCCGAACCTGCCGCAACGTTACGAAAGCGGTGAACTGACGCCGTACCCGATCGAGTTCTAAGACCGTGTGTCTTGCCCGGCCTCGCGCCGGGCGTTGCCCCCAGCCATCCAGTCAGACACCGCGCCCCAAGGCGCGGTGCGAGGAAACCATTATGCAAAATCAGCTCTATATCGATGGCCGCTTCGTCGATGCGGTTGCGGGCGGCACCATTGACGTGGTGTCGCCCCATGACGGCGCGTTGATCACCCGCATCGCCGCCGCCGAAGCGGCGGACATCGACCTGGCGGTGGCCGCCGCCAAGCGCGCGTTCCCGGCGTGGTCGGCGTTGGGCGCCGCCGCCCGGGGTCGCCTGCTGCTGAAACTGGCGGACAAGATCGAAGAGTGCGGTGAAGAGCTAGCGCAGCTCGAATCGCTGAACACCGGACACCCGATTCGCGACTCCCGTGGCCTCGACGTGCCGCGCACCGCCGCGTGCTTTCGCTACTTCGGCGGCATGGCCGACAAGATCGAAGGGGCGGTGATCCCGGTCGACGCCGGGTTCCTCAATTACGTGCAGCGCAAGCCGATTGGCGTGGTCGGGCAGATCGTGCCATGGAATTTTCCGCTGATGTTCACCAGCTGGAAAATGGGCCCGGCGCTGGCGGCGGGCAACACCATCGTGATCAAACCCTCGGAAATCACCCCGCTGTCGACCCTGCGCATCGTCGAGCTGATGACCGAAGTCGGCTTCCCCAGGGGCGTGGTCAACGTGGTGCCGGGCTACGGCCATACTGCCGGGCAAGCACTGGCCGAACACCTCGACGTCGGCAAGATCGCCTTTACCGGCTCAACCGCCACCGGCCGGCGCATCGTTGAAGCCTCCCGGAGCAACCTCAAGCGCATCCAGCTGGAACTGGGTGGCAAGGGCGCCAACATCGTGTTCGAAGACGCTAACCTCGACGCCGCAGTCAATGGCGCCGCCTGGGCGATCTTCCACAACCAGGGCCAGGCCTGCATCGCCGGTTCGCGGCTGATTCTGCACAAGGACATCGCCGACCCGTTCCTCGAGCGCTTCATCGCCCTGGCCAAATCCATTCGCCTGGGCGATCCAATGGACCCGGACACCGAAATGGGTCCGCTGACTTCGGCCCTGCACCGCGACCGAGTGATGGCGTACATTGACATTGCCATCGAGCAGGGCGGCAAGGTCCTCGCCGGCGGCAAGGCACCGGACGACAAAAAACTGGCCAACGGTTTTTATGTCGAGCCGACCGTGGTCGAGGCCAAGCCCGGTGATCGCGTGTGCCAGGAAGAAGTCTTCGGTCCGTTCGTCACCGTGGTGCGTTTCAGCACCGACGAAGAAGCGCTGGCCATCGCCAACAGCACCGAGTACGGGCTGGGCAGCGGCCTGTGGACGAAGGACCTGAGCCGTGCGCATAAAATGGCTGACGCCATTCATGCCGGCATGTGCTGGATCAACTGCTACAAACGCGTCAGCCCCGGCAGCCCGTTTGGCGGAGTAGGGCAGTCCGGTTATGGCCGGGAAATGGGTTTCGAAGCGATCCACGACTACACCGAAGCCCGCTCGGTGTGGGTCAACGTCGACGCGAAAATCCCCCCACACTTCAAGCGCTGAGGTCGGCCATGAATCCTTTTGTTTACCAAAGCCTGCCGACCCGCGTGGTGTTCGGCTGGGGCAAGCTCTCGGCACTGGCGGAAGAAATCGAGCGCCTGGGCGCCCGTCGTGCGCTGATCCTCACCACCCCGGAACAGCACGGCCTGGGCGAGCAGGTTGCGGCGTTGCTCGGTGAGCGCGCCGCCGGGGTCTATCCACACGCGGTGATGCACGTGCCGCTGGAAGTGGCGCAAGCGGCGCGCATCGAGGCGGCCCGCCTGGACGCCGATTGCTGCGTGGCCATCGGCGGTGGCTCGACCATTGGCCTGGGCAAGGCGATTGCCATGGATTCGGGGCTGCCGATCGTGGCGGTGCCAACTACCTACGCGGGTTCGGAGATGACGCCGATCTACGGCCTGACCGAAAACCGCCTGAAAAAAACCGGACGCGACCCACGGGTGCTGCCGAAAACCGTGATCTACGACCCGCAATTGACCCTGACCCTGCCGGCGCAGATTTCCGCCTGCTCGGGCATGAACGCCATGGCCCACGCGGTGGAAGCGCTGTACGCCGAGGACGCCAATCCGATCATCGGCTTCATGGCCGAAGAGTCGATCCGTTCGCTGGCGCTGGCGTTGCCGGGCGTGGTCAATGACCCCAATGATCCGGACGCACGCAGCCAGGCGTTGTACGGCGCGTGGCTGGCGGGCATTTGCCTGGGCTCGGTCGGCATGGCCTTGCACCACAAGCTTTGCCACACCTTGGGCGGCACCTTCAATCTGCCTCACGCCCAGGCCCACGCCATCGTTCTGCCCCACGCCGCGCATTACAACCGCGAAGCGGCGGCGGGGCCGTTGCAACGTGCCGCGCGGGCACTGGGTGGCAGCGATGCCAGAGAAGTCGGCGCCTTGTTGTATGCGCTGAACCAGAAGCTAGGTATTCCGTTGGCGCTGGCCGAAATCGGTCTGCCTGAAAACGGTCCGGCCGAGGCGGCGCAAATTGCCTGCGCCAGTCCTTACTACAACCCACGGCCGTTCGAACAAGGCCCTATCGAAGCGTTGCTGACCCGTGCCCTGAAGGGCCTGGCGCCAGCCTGATCAACCGTGCGCCAGCACCTGTCGGAATAAAAACAATGACCGATCAAGACAAAGCCATCGAGAAACTCATCTCCGAACAAGCGGTGAACAGCTTCGGCGATGCACCCAATGCGCGATACCGGCAGATCATGCAAAGCCTGGTTCGCCATCTGCACGCGTTCGTCAGTGAGGTCGAGCTG
>Ga0302169_10000206_pt1 | contig 19654 bp, 16 predicted proteins | sample I_Fen_N1_3_FD_193493 | JGI IMG/M metagenome (GOLD analysis project Ga0302169, IMG submission 193493) | Peat permafrost microbial communities from Stordalen Mire near Abisko, Sweden - I_Fen_N1_3 | ecosystem: Environmental > Terrestrial > Soil > Wetlands > Permafrost | place: Sweden: Abisko...
CAAACTGACGTATTTTGCCGAGGAGGCGCCCTCGCCTTCAGCCCAAGCGATTGTCGTGCGCAAGGATTCGCCCTTGCAGCGACTGGTGGATTTGAAAGGCAAAAAAATTGCGGTGACTAAAGCCGCCGGCTCGCACTACCTGCTGATCGCGGCGCTGAACAAGGCCGGTTTGAAATTTTCCGACATTGAGCCGGCCTACCTGTCACCGGCCGATGGCCGGGCGGCATTCGAGAACAACAAGGTCGATGCCTGGGTCACCTGGGAACCCTTCCTCACCGGCGTACAACGTCAACTGCCGACCCGCACCCTGGCGGACGGCACCGGTCTGGCCAGTTACAAACGCTACTACCTGACCAGTAACACCTACGCCAAGGCCCACCCTGAAGTCTTGAAGCTGGTTTACCAGCAATTGCAGAAGACCGGCGACTGGGTGAAACACAATCCCCGCGATGCCGCGCAAGTGCTCGGCCCGCTCTGGGGCAACCTTGATGTGGAAACCGTCGAGGCCGCCAACGCCCATCGCAGTTATCAGGTTGAACCGGTGAAAGCCGATCAGTTGGGCGAACAGCAAAAAATCGCCGACGCATTTTTTGCCGAAGGCTTGCTGCCTAAGGCAGTGGATGCCAAAGACGTCGAGATCTGGAAACCCTAGAACTTGGCCCTGAGGGAAGTGCTCACAAATATCTGACTCACCCAGAATCAATTGTGGGAGCGGGCTTGCTCGCGAAAGCGGTGTGTCAGTCAGCATAAATGTTGAATGACCGATTGCATTCGCGAGCAAGCCCGCTCCCACTGGGGGATTGCTGTTTGTTGTTCGCGATCTACCCCAGGTTCGCATGCCCCCAACGCCGATGCAGCCCGCGAGCCAGTGCATCGAGGGCAAAGCCCAGCACGCCGATCAGCAGCACCATCGCCATCAGCTCCGAATAGGCCAGTCGATCCCGCGTATCAAGAATGAAGTAGCCCAACCCGGCGCTGACGCCGAGCATTTCGCACGGTACCAGCACGATCCACAGAATGCCGATGGACAGCCGCACGCCGGTCAGCACATGCCCGAGCACGCCCGGCAAAATCACCTTGCGCAAGGTTTCCCAACGCGTTGCGCTCAGGCTGCGGCTCAGTTGCAGCCAGCGCGGATCGAGCTGACGCACCCCGGCCACGGTGTTGAGCAGGATCGGCCAGACCGCAGCGAAGGTCAGCAGGAAATAGATCGGCTGGTCTCCCACCCCCATCAGCATCACCACCACCGGCATCCATGACAGCGGCGAAATCATCCTCAGGAACTGGAAGGCCGGCGTCGTCGCGGATTCAAGGTGTCGATAACTGCCGATCAGCAGCCCCAACGGCACGCCAATCAGCAATGCCAGCAGCAGCCCGACGAGGATGCGCTTGAGGCTGACGAACACATGCTCGTACAACTCGCCGCGCCCGAGCAATTCCACCAGGCTGACCAGCGTCGCTTGCGGTGAGAACCGCGCTGCCAGGCCCTCGGTACCACCGAACAGTCGTACACCCAGCCACCACCCGAGCAACAGGCACAACAGCCCCGCCACACCCAACCCCCAATGCAGGAGCGATGAGGTTTGTTTGCGCATCAGAGACTGAACTCCTCGCTACGTTCGAAGCTGTCCGGCAAGCCGAACGCCTTAAGCCCACCGACGGCGGCGATGGCGTTACGCACAAAGCGGTCGTCCACCAGATCCCGGGCGGTGTGCTGCGGGTCGAGGCTGGCGAGGAAACCTTTATCACCTTCGATCAGCGTGTCCTTGAGGCGCCGGACCAGTTCTTCGGTGTAACTCGGGAACGGGTATGGCTGGAAGTCGATGCGCTGCTCGTCCCAGTGGCTGTGCTGGATCGCGCCGCTGGCCAGGTATTGCTCGCGGTCCACCGGATTGGGCACCAACACCCGGTTCAACACTTGCTGAGCGTGGGGCGTGTAGCGGTTTTCGCCGTCCTTGGAGAGTAATTTCGCAGCCTCGGCGCGGTTGTCGCGGGTCCACAGTTGCGCCTTGACGATGGCGTTGACGACTTTCTGCGACCACTCGGGGCGGTTGTTCAAATCCTGCTCGTGCATAAACACCACGCAGCACGCGTGATTGCGCCAGATGTCCCCGGTAAAGCGCTGGACCCGGCCGACCTTGAGCTCTTCAGCCAGGGCATTGAACGGCTCGGCCACGATGTAGCCGGCAATGCGTTTGCTGGCCAGGGCCGGCGGCATGTCCGACGGTGGCAACACCAGCAGATTGACTTCGTTCGGCGCAATTACCGAGTTCGCCGATTTGCTCACGGGCACCAGTGCGTGATCACGAAACAGTTGCTGCACCACCACGTTGTGAATCGAGTACCAGAACGGAATCGCCACCGATTGCCCGCCCAGTTGCTTGACCTCGGTGATGCCCGGCGCCACGGTCAAACCCGAACCGCCCACATGGTTCCAGGCCACGACTTTGGCCGGGACTTTGCTCCCGTAGCGCGCCCAAACGGTCATCGGCGACAACAAGTGAATCACGTTGACCTGGCCGGAAATAAACGCCTCGATCACCTGCGCCCAACTGCGCAGCAACACCGGGCGCTCAGCCTGGATGCCTTCGGCTTCGAACAGACCGTTGTTGTGCGCCACCAGCAGCGGCGTGGCGTCGGTGATCGGCAAGTAGCCGATCCGCACCGGGGCGTCGGGCTCTGAGGCGGCGCGGGCTTGCAGGCTGTTGAGCAGCGGCAAGGCGCCGGCGGCGGTCAGCAAGGCGCTGAGTTTAAGGAAGTCACGACGTGTGTGAGTGAAGTCGTCCAGGCACATGGTCAATCTCCGACGGTTCAGGCAAGGGTGGGGTTTGGGGATTGCGGCTCGCCCGCCGAAGGGTTTTGAGAATCTCGATACGCAGCGCGCCCAGTTCGTCCACCAGCTCGGCACGGGGCTGAGGCAGGTCGATGCGCCACTCACCGAGGGTCCGCGCCGGGCTGTTACCCAGTAGCAGAATCCGCTCGGAAAGCAGCAGGGCTTCATCAATGTCGTGGGTGATCAACACCGCAGCGGTGTTGTGTTCGGCAATGACGTGAAGCAGCAGTTGTTGCATGTCGGCGCGGGTCACTTCATCCAGCGCGCCGAAGGGTTCGTCCAGCAGCAACACTTGCGGCTGACGGGCCAGGCAACGGGCAATCGCAGTGCGCTGGGCCATGCCGCCGGAGAGTTGCGCCGGGTAATGTTGCCGGGCGTGTTGCAGGCCGACGGCAGTGATGGCTTGGTCGATTCGCCCCTTGAGTTCAATCGCGCTCAGGTGCGGTTGGCGAGCGAAATCCAGGCCGAACGCGACGTTCTTTTCCAGGGTCAGCCAGGGCAACAGGCTCGGGTCTTGAAACGCCACCGCAACCCGGGGATGCGGGCCGTTCAACGGTTCGCCGAGCAAACTGACGCTGCCGCGATGGGCCGTCTGCAACCCGGCCAGCACCCGTAGCAAGCTCGACTTGCCGACGCCGCTGGGGCCGAGGATCGACACCACTTCCCCGGGCCGCAATTGCAAGTCGAAATCCTCCAGCACCGTTTGCCAACCGGACTCCCGTGGGTAACCGAGGCTGATGCCGCTGGCCTGCAATAACGGGCCACTCATGCCAGCGCTTCCCGTTCCTGGCGTTGCAGTTCGGCGCGCAATTGCACCAGGCTCGGCGTGACAATCGGCACAAAAGCCGACTCGCGCCAGCGCCGGGCGAAACCGCTGCCATGCTCGCTCAGGTAGGCCTTGCCGCCACTGGCATGCAACTCCAGTTGCACCGCGCTGGCGGCGGATTCGGCCAAGGCAATGCGCAGGCGGAACAGCGCGGCCGGACGCGCCAGGAAGCGGCCCTCCAACAGCCCGTTTTTCAGTTCGCTGACGGTGTGTTCCAACTGGGCGCGTTGTTCGCTCAAGGGTTCCAGCAAGATTGAGCGACCGTCCTGCAAATGCGCTTTCACTTCCTGCAATGAGCGGCGCGCCAAACCAATCGCCAAGCCGCATTGCAAGCCGAGAAACGCCGGCCGCACAGCAGGCAGAAACACTCGGGCGTCTTCATGCAGCAACCAGTCCCGATCGACCTCGACCCGGTCCAGATCCAGCGCTGCCGTGTTGCTCGACTGCAAGCCCATCAACTGCAAATCCGCCGAGCGTTTCACTCCGGCCAGCGCATCCGGGATCGCCAGTACAAACGGTGGGCCGCCGGCCTCGTCGTCGATGGCGGCAGCCACCACAAAACCGCTCTTGCGCAGGTTCGTGACCCAGTGCAGCCGACCGCTCAACGACCAGCCGCTGTCCCGAGGCTGAGCGCGCACTTGCAAGGTCTCGATCCCCGAGAGGAATTTCATCGCGTTCGACAGCCCGGTCGCACCGGCCAACTCGCCCACCAGCAACGACGGCAGCAGGCCTTCGCGCAGCAACGTGTTAGGGCTTTGCAGCAGGTATTCGATAAAGGCGCGCTGGCCCCAGAAGACAAACGCCGCCGCCAGGGAATGGCTGGCGACTTCGGCCAGCACTTCCACGGCATCGGCCAGATTGCCGCCACTGCCGCCCAGTTCCTGGCTGATGCCGACGCGCAGTACATCGGCGCTCGCCAGGCGCGACAATACCTGTTGCGGGTCGCCCTCGCCGACATCCAGCGCGTGGGCCTGGGCGTCCAGCCATTGACTCAATGCCGGATTGAGCATGGTGTTTTTCTCCTTTGAATCATTGACCCGACTGCCAGCGATACTTGGCCAACTCAGGATTGAGCGGTGTCCCGGCAAAGACGTTAGCAAAGTTGCACAAGGTCGCCAGGCTGACACCGAGGATCACCTCCAGCGCATTGCCCTCGGTGTAACCGGCGGCTTTGAAATCATTGAATGTCTGCTCGCTGACTTTGCCGCGCGTGGCGATCACTTCACGGGCAAACGCCGCCAGGGTTTCGAGTTTGGCCTCAGGCACGGTGCCTTGTTCACGCAACGCGCTGACCACGTCATCCGGCAATTTCGCTTTGTTCAGGGCCACCGCCGTATGGCCGGCCACGCAGAAATCGCAACCGTGGGTGGTGGCGGCAACCAGTTGCACCACCTCGCGCTCGGCCAGGCTCAGTTCAGCCTTGCCATTGAGCGCCGATACCGTAACGTAGGTTTCCAGCGCCGCCGGGGCATTGGCCAGCACCGCCAACAGATTCGGGATAAACCCGGAGGTCTTCTGGGCATTTTCCAGGAACGGTTTAGCCGCTTGCGGGGCGCTTTGCAGGGTGTGTAGCGTGACGCGTGACATGGTCGGACTCCCGTTGTTGAGGTGTTCGGCCAGTCTGTTTGTTATAAGAATTGCAATCCATATTCTAAAGTAGCGATTACTTGCTCCTGAGTGTTTCCATTAGATGATTTCGTCCAGCCCCCTGGTTGATTGGTTATTAGAAAGCCTCGAATTGCAGGCCAGCCTGTTCCATGTCGGCCGTTATTGCGGCGGCTGGCACGCCAGCACCCACGGCCTGGCGCGGGCCAGTTTTCATTTGGTGGTGCAAGGTCATTGCTGGCTGCACATCGACGGCCAGGCGCAGGCCCAGCGTTTAAATGCCGGGGACGCGGTGTTTCTGCTCAAGGATTTGAACTATCGATTGTCCAGCGCCGAACAGGCCGACGACGCCCGGCGCTTGCCGCGCATGGCCATGACAGCGCTCGACAGCCAGGCCCAGGACGGCGTCGGGCTGGTCTGCGGCTTCTTCCACTTCAAGTCCGGGTTGTCGTCGTTGATCATCGAGGGCTTGCCGGACTGGATCATCCTGCGCGCAGGTGATCCGTCACTCAGCGCCGCGCGGGCCTTGTTCGAGCTAATCCTTGAAGAATGCCAGCGACTGCCAGCGCCCTCCTCGGCCTTACTCGAACGCCTGAGTCATTTGCTGTTTCTCTATGTGCTGCGCCAACAAGTGGCCGACAACCAGAACCTCGGCGGCCTGATGGCATTGGCTCGGCACCCGGCGTTCGCACCGCTGCTGGATCAGTTGATCGAACAGCCGCAACAGCCGTGGTCGCTGGAAAGCATGGCGGCGTGCACCGGGCTTTCGCGCTCGGCGTTCTTCAAGCGCTTCAGCGAATTGGCCGGTCAGTCGCCGGGCCAGGTGCTGCTGGCGCTGCGGGTTCGCCATGCATGCCAGTTACTCAAGACCAACCACACCGTCGAGCAAGTCTGCGCGGCAGTGGGGTATCAATCGATTGCCGCGTTTACCCGCGCATTTGCCAAAGCGGTGGGCGTGCAGCCAGGGGCGTATCGCAAACAACACGAAGGGCGCTGAGCGCAGCGCCCTTCGTGCCAGCCCCTAGCGAGGGTTGTAGGCTTGCAACACCGACTTCGCCGACTGGAAGTCCGGGGTCATGGCGCGGTCGGTATCCATGAAGGCCACTTGCTTGCGCAGCGCCTCGTAGAGCCCGGCCGTTTTGGGCGCCAGGGTGAAGCTTTTGCCGCTGTTCTTTCTCAGGTCAATGGCCTGGGCATCGTGCACCAACACAATACTCAGCAGTTCATAGCTGTTGGCGATTTGCTCTTGAAGGCGTTCCACCACCATCGGCGCGTTGGTCGCGATGTCTTCGATATCCCCCGCCACCGGGAAGTAATCCAGTGACACCGGCATCGCCAGAATCTTGTTCTGCATCGCCAACTGCGCCGCTGGTTTTTCCATGGCGCCGAAGGCATGGACGGTCTTGTCGGTGCCCAGGAAACGGCTCAAGCCTGTGATACCCGGGGTGTTCAGCTTGATGATCTGCTGAACGTTGGCCAAGGAGTTGTGGGCCAGCGCCAGGCTCAGTTGCTCGAACGCCAGCACCCACGGCAGCGGTTCGAAGTTGGCACTCGGTAGCACCGCGCCTTTGACACCGTTGCTGTCGACATAACCGTAGGCGTCCTGGGCACGCTGGCTCGGTGCATTGACGTCCAGGGCAATGCCGGGGTTGTCATCGGAACTGTTGAGCTGAATCGTCAACTGATCAGCCGCCAACTGATAACTGCGCTGCAACTCGGCCAGCAAATAGACGCCGGAACGGAAGCTGAGCGGGTCTTGCAACGGGCGCTGGTCGTCGTGTTCCCACAGGCTGGAGCCTTGCAACAACCCGCGCAGTTGCGCGCCCATGTCCCGGACCTCGGGGTACGGCCTGAGCGCCAGGGTGTTTTCCAGAAACGGCGAGACATTGCCGTTGAGCCCTTGCAGGCTCAAGGTAAACGTCAGGGTGTTGATCGGCAGCAGGTGCTCGAGTTCATTGAGCGCCAGCGCCGCGTCGGCAGCGGAATAGGCGTTGGAACTCAGGATCGACAAGGCGTCCTTGGCATACGGCACGATGGCTTGGGTGCCGCTGCGCTCCAGTGCCTGCCGGGCCGGGATTCTCTTGCCCTGATAAAACACCTCGCCCTCCCCCAGCATCGCCAGGCCGACGTGGCTGAGCACGGTGATATCGCCCTCACCCACGGAGCCGTGGGCCGGAATGCAGGGCGTAATCCCCTTGTTCAGGAAAGCCACATAGGCGTCGATGATCGACGGCGCCACCCCGGCGCTGCCGGTCAGCAGGTTATTGAGCCGAGCCACCATCGCGGCCCGCACCACGCGGGGGGTCAGCGGTTCGCCGGTCCCCCCGGAATGGGCACGCAACAGGCCGATGTTGAACAGGCGCGAGGCGTCGATCACGTCCTGGCTCAAGCGCCCGTGGATGTCGACCATCGAGCGGTCCTTGTTCAGACCGACGCCAACGGTCAGGCCGTAGATTTTCTGGCCATGCTGGGCGGCTTCGATCAACACCTGATGGCCTTGCTCGACGCGCTTCAACGCTGCCGGCGCCACGCTCACCGGTTCACCGTCAGCCACTTGGGCGATGATTCGAGGCGTGATGGAATGGCCATCCAGTACAGCGGCCAGGGTGAACGAGCTGAATCCCACACTGACAACAGAAACGAACAGTAATGCGAGCCTGTTTAGCATGATGAACCTTTGACGTAATGAAAGGATGGGCTGAGCTGAAAGCAGATCAGTAACGTGCATTTGAAATGCGAAGCGGATCGAACGCGGGCATTACTCGGGAGGCGCTGGCGCAGCGTTGCGGGCCATGGAGCACAGCGTCACCAGGGCAATGACGCTGGCGATCATCACGTACCAGGCCGGTGCGAAACGGGTGTCGGTGTTATCCGACAGCCAGGTCAGGATGGCCGGCGCGAAGCCACCGAAGATCGTCACCGCAAAGTTGTAGGACACTGACATGCCGCTGGCGCGGACGTCGGTGGGAAACAGGTCCGCCAGGGCCTTGGGTGCAACACCGACGAAGAGTGAAATCAGGATGCAGAACAGCGTCTGCACCAGAATCAGCATCGCCGTGGTGTGGACGTGATCCAGCAACACCAGCAGCGGATAACTGCCCGCCAGCAACAACCCTGCACCGCAGGCCAGAATGCGATAGGTACCGACGCGATCTGACCAGGTGCCCGCCGTGACACACGCCACCACCATGGCGCAGTTGCCAATCAGCGCCGCCAGAAACGCTTGATGGCTTTCAAAGTGCATCACCCGCTGCACGTAGATCGGCAGGTAGATGATCAGCGAGTAGACACTGACCGCCCACAACACCGACAAGCCCGTACCTTGAATCAACGCGCGCTGCCGGGTCTTGAACAGTTGCAACAACGGTGCGGCCGGTGCGCTCGGTTGCCGTTCGCGGCGTGCCTGCTCGGCGGCGAACACCGGGGTTTCGTGCAGCGTGCGGCGCATCCACAGGCCAATCGGCGCGATGGACAACCCGATGATGAACGGAATCCGCCAGCCCCAATCACCCACCTGTTCATGGGTCAGCGTGAGCGTTACCGCCGTCGCCACCAGCGCTCCGAGCACGTTGGAAATCCCCATGCTCGCTTGCAACCAGGACGCGTATTGACCTCTCTTCTGCGGCGGTGCGTGTTCGATCAGAAACGCCGCCGCCCCGCCCACTTCACCGCCAGCGGAGAACCCCTGAAGGACCCGACCGCACAGGATCAATAACGGCGCACCGATGCCGATGGCGCTATAAGGCGGGGCGAAAGCAATGATTGCCGTGCCCGCCGCCATGGTCAGGATCGTCAGCATCAGCGCTGCCTTGCGCCCGACGCGATCGCCATAGGCACCGATCACCAGCGCGCCGATGGGACGAATCACAAAGCCGATGCCAAAGGCCAGGAACGCTTCGAACAGTTGCGCTCCGGCGTCGTGTTGCTGGAAAAAGTTCTGCGCGATGTACACCGCAAAAAAGGCGTACACCGAGAAGTCATACCACTCCAGCGCGTTGCCGATGGACGCCGCGACAATCGCCTTGCGGCCACTGTATTTTTCCGGCGTCGCGGCATCGCTTGCCGACGGGGCGTGGCTCATCACCGGCGCTATGGTGTTTTTATTATTCATGCTCGTCGCCTACCGATTAATGGGTTGCCAACTGGATGTAGGGCAAGGACTTGCGCGCGACTTCGTCCAGCGATTCCGGGTACCCGGCATCGGCATAACGCATCACGCCCACGCTGGTGTCATTGGTCATCACCAGTTGCAAACGCTGTGCCGCCGCCTCGCTGCCATCGGCGATCACCGTAACCCCCGAGCTGGTCATGTAACCGCTGTAGCCCCCACCGCCGGAATGAATCGCCACCAGGTCAGCCATGGAGGCGCAGTTCATCAGGGCGTTGAGCAGCGGCCAGTCGGCGATGGCGTCGGAGCCGTCCTTCATGTTCTCGGTCATGATGTTGGGGTGCGCCATGGCTCCGGCGTCCAGGTGATCGCGGGTGAAAGCGATAGGGCCTTTCAGGCGGCCATCGGCGACCATCCGGTTGACCTCCAGCGCCAGCTCGGTGCGCTCGCCGTGGCCGAGCCAGGCGATACGCGCCGGCAACCCCTCAAACGGCACGTATTGGCGGGCCAGGTGAATCCAGTTACTGACGATCTTGTTGTCGGCGAAGCGTTGCAGCAGGTAGTCGTCGATCACTCGAATATCGTCGCTGTCGTTGGATAAGGCGATCCAGCGAAACGGTCCGATGGCCCGGCAAAACAGCGGTCGCAAATACGCTTCGGTAAAGATCGGAATTTCGAAGGCGCGGGCCACACCGCCCTGGTGGGCATGGGTGCGAATCAGGTTGCCGTTGTCGAACACCACGGCCCCCTGATCCTTGAAGCCAAGCATGGCCTCTACGTGCTGGACGATCGACAAACGACTGGCGGTCATCAGGCCATTGATGTCGGTTTCTCGCTGCTGCTTGACCTGCTCCAGGGTGTAACCGGCAGGGACATAGCCGTACACCAGGTCGTGGGCGGCGGTCTGGTCGGTGACGATATCGGGAATGATCCCGCGAGCCAGAATGGCCGGATAGACCTCGGCGGCATTGCCCAGCAGCCCGACGGAAATCGGCCGGCGCTGTTGTTGGGCCTCGGCGATCATCGCCAATGCCGTGTCCAGATCCGGCGCCTGATGTTGCAGGAAACCGATCTTCAGGCGCTTGTCGAGGCTCTTCTGGCTGACCTCAATGGTCAGGATCGCCGCGTTGCACATGGTCCCGGCCAGAGGCTGGGCGCCACCCATGCCGCCCAGCCCGGCCGTGAGGATGAAACGACCGGTCAGGTCACCGTCAAAGTGGCGTTCGGCGATGCGCGAAAAAATCTCGTAAGTGCCCTGGATCACGCCCTGGGAGCCGATGTATTGCCACGCCCCGGCGGTCAGGCCGCCCCAGCAAATCAGGTTGTCCTTTTCCCACTGATAGAAATTTTCCGCCTGGGCCCACTGGCCGACCATGTTGCAGTTGGCCATGATCACCAGCGGTGCATTGACGTGGGTTTGCAACACACCGATGGGTTTGCCCGACTGGACCATCAGCGTCTGGTCTTCGCCCATGGTCATCAGTGCCTGGACGATGGCGTCGTGGGACGGCCAGTCGCGGGCCGCCCGACCAAGGGCGGCGTAGACCACCAGTTCATCCGGGTTTTCGCCCACGGCCAGGACGTTTTCCAACAGCCGCAGCAACGCTTCCTGGCGCCAGCCTCGGCAACGCAGCGTGGTGCCGCCAGTGACGGTGAAGGACTTTTTCATGCGCCGACTCCCAGGTCCAGGTAGCTGAACAGTTCGATGCCCAGGGTTTTCTCGACCGAGGGATAAACGGCCGGGTCAATGACGGACGAAGACAGCGGAATCTGCCGGTGATGCAGGTGAAAAATAACCACTTCCATGCCCGGTTTAAGCTGCCCGGCGCTGATCGGGTTGCCCTGCATGTCGAGGGTGGTGATCACGTCCGGGTAGGTCGCCAGACGCTGGCCCTGATGGTCGTCCACGGCCATGTGTTCATTCATCACATGGACCCGGCAACGCCCCGCCCCCTCCCCGATATCCACCACGCCGACATCAAACGCTTCGTCGGTGTAGCGCAGCGTATTGGCCGTGACCTTGCCGCTGCCAAGAATGTGGCCGCCGGTATGGCTGCAAATGGCATCGATCACCGCGCTGCCGCCCTTGGTACTGGCGGCAATGATGGTTTCGCCCAGCGACAGGGCCTGGCTGATCCCCCCCAGCGCGGCATGTTGGCGCACATACGCGGCGGGTATCGGGTTGCGGCAACTGGCAATGAAACCGCCCGACATGTCGGAGGCTTTGCGCAGGATCGGTGAGACTTTGGCGGTAGCGCCCTTCACCACCAATTCGATGTAGGCGTTGTTCTCGCGGTTGCCGCCGACGGCGGCCTGGATCATCGGCTGAGTGCTGGACGCCAGCCCCAGGGAGCCCATGTCGCCAGTAGGATGAGCACGCAAATCGCCGACGGCGTCGATGACCTTGGTGCCCAGAATCGCCGCAGGCAGCCAACCATTGAGGGTGCTGGACATGCCGTTCTGACCGACGATCAAACCGTAGATCGGCGCGCCCAACTCTTGCTGGACCAGTTGCACAGCCTTGACGTAATCGACGCCGAGCATCTGCCAGTCTGTCAGGCCGCCGGGAGCTCCGATGGCGGCTGCGGTGGCGATCCAGGCATCGTCGGCGACCTCGTCCAGGCTGACCAATTCAGGCCGGCCGATGGTGACGGCCAAACGACCCAGCTCCAGACCATGCTCGACCCAGCCACCGCCACCACAGGCGAAAACTGACCCGCCTTTTACTGCTGCCTCAACATCCTTCAGCGTCAACACGCGCCCCATGTTTATCTCCCCTTGCGGTCTGTCTGAATTATTCGTCGCGCAGGTCGCCGAGGACCGTGGGGTCCGGGGTGCCGCGCTGCTTGAATTCGATACTAGGGGGCGTTGAACCAGGCTGTCGTATTACTTTTTATTGTTTGCGCATAACAGAATGTTAAGGACTTTTCCGACTTCGGCTGTCCGGCATCCAAGGATTTGCGGTTAGCTGACCTTCACCGACTCCAGGGTCTCGATGAAGCTCTGGGCCAGTCTCGACAGCGGCTCATACATGCCGTGAACGATGCTGATCGGCGTGTTGGCCTTGGGCTCCACGGGCCGGAAAACCACGTTGCTCCAGACCGGTCCCAGCGCGGTGATTTCGTCCAGCAGGGCGATCCCCGCCCCCGCCTGCACCAGCGCGCAGGCGACGTGGATTTGCTGCACCTCCACCGCCGGGCGCAGCACGATGTTGCGGTCGGCCAGCAGTTTGCGCACCAGTCTGCCGATGGGGATATCGCTGCCGTAACCGATAAAGGGCTGGTCGATCAGGTCTTCCAGCTGGATCACCGATTTGGCCGTCAGCGGGTGGTCATTGGGCAGCGCCGCCACCAGGCGATTTTCGTAGAGCTCGCGGGACTGCACGTTGGGATGCCCCTCGTGCAGAAAGGCAATGCCCAGTTCGACTTGCTGGGTGATCACCGCCTGTAACAACACATCGGGAATCATGGTGTGCAGGATCACCCGCGCTTCTGGCAGCTCACGGTGAAACTTGGCGATCGCCGCCGGAATCAGGCTCAGCCCCAGGCTCGGGCTGCAAGCAATGCGCAAGTGCCCCATGCGGTTCTGGATCAAGTCCTCGGCGATTTCATTGACCCGCTGCACGCCCTGGTACACCGAGTTGACTTCGGCGAACAGAATCCGCGCCTCCGGGGTCGGGTACAGACGCCCCTTGATGCGTTCAAACAGGGTCAGGCCCAGGCGTTGCTCGGTGTAGGAGAGCAGACGCGAGACCGCCGGTTGCGAGACATGCAGCAGCTTGGTGGCACCGCTGATGGAGCCCGTCAGCATGATTGCCCGGAACACTTCGATCTGCTTCAGATTCACGTTCGGCCTTCCTTCAAAATGCATAACACAGTGTTATGCACGAGCAATAAACAAGCATAAGACATGATGGAAAAACCCAACTTACACTGGCTCCAACGTCGGTACAAGTGATCAAAGAGCGCCTGTCGCTGCCAGGTTTTTCTGGGCGCAAACGGGTAACTGAACAAGGGGGTTTGAGCATCATGGGCGATTACGAAACGCTGGATCTGCTGGTCATGGGCAACCTGGTCGACTCGGACCGGATCATTGAAAACGGTTGGCTGGCCATCCGGGATGGCCAGGTTGTGAACACCGGGAGCGGCCTGCCGCCCGAGGCACGCCAGGTCATCGATGCCCGTGGAAAATGGGTGTTGCCGGGGGTCATCGACGGCCAGGTGCATTCCGGCAGCCAGGCCCACCAGGAAGGCCTCGGCTGGGCGTCACGGGCCGCCGCGGCTGGCGGCATTACCGTAATGGTCGACATGCCTTACGACGACCCGGAACCCATCGCGTGCCGGGCCTTGCTCGAACGCAAAATCGCCGAAGTGGAACGCGACTGCCATGTGGACGTGGCGCTGTTCGGCACCCTCAATACCACCCACGGTTTCGAGGCCGCCGCCGGGCTGATCGAGGGCGGCGTCTGCGCGTTCAAGTTCTCGACCTTCGAGGCGAGCCCGGGACGCTTTCCACGGGTAGAAGAAGACGATCTGAAGACCGCTTTCGAGCTGATCAGGCCGAGCGGGCTGGCCTGCGCCGTGCATAACCAGATGCAGGAACTGACCCGCAAGAATATCCGGGCGTTGCAAACCGCCAACGATACCGGTTGGGACGCCTTTCTGCGCGCGCACACCCCGTTGATCGAGGACCTCGCCACCGTGCAGATCTACGAACTCGGGGCCCAGACCGGCGCCCGTGCGCACGCCGTGCATGTCTCGACAGCCCGTGGATTTGAACTGCATCGCATGTATGAGCAGTGCGGTCACCCGGTCAGCATCGAGACCTGCGTGCAGTACCTGATGCTCAACCACGAAGAACACACCCGACGCTTCGGCGCCAAGACCAAGCATTACCCGCCGATCCGCCCCAAGGCCGAGTCGGAGAAACTCTGGGCGCACATCGCCGAAGGCAACTGCACGTTTGTCTCCTCCGACCATGTGAGCTGGGGCCTGGAGCGCAAGGGTGACGCCAACGTGTTCAAGAATGCCTCTGGCGGGCCGGGGCTGGAGACGCTGCTGCCGGCCCTGTGGACCGGTTGCGAGCAACACGGTTTGTCCCCCGTCGTTGTCGCGCAACTGTTGTGCCGCAACCCGGCCCGGCACTTTTTGCTGGACGACCGCAAGGGCTCGTTCGGGCCCGGCAAGGATGCCGACTTCGTCATCCTCAACCCGGAAAAATACCGCTATGACCCGAGCAACAGCCTGTCTGCCGTGACCTGGAGCGCTTTCGAAGGCATGGAGTTCAACGTGCGGGTCGAGGCCACGTACTGCCGGGGCCTGGCGGTGTACGAACAGCACAAGATTGTCAATCAAGCCGGCCAGGGGCGCTTCCTGCGACCGCGCGCCAACACCACCGAGGGTAGGAAATGAACGTGAATGACCTGATCAACTCCGAGCGTCTGTGGGCTCGGGTCAACCGCTTGGCCGAGTTCACCCGCGACGACATGCCGTGGACCCGCCGTGCCTTCAGCCCATTGTTCATGGAAGCGCGGCAGTGGCTCAGCGCACAGATGCAAGAGGCCGGCCTGAGCGTCAGCATCGACGCCGGCGGCAACCTGATCGGCCGCCGCGAAGGCAAACAACCGCTGCCGTCGCTGATCACCGGCTCCCATTGCGACACCGTGGTCAGCGGCGGCCGCTTTGACGGCATTATCGGCGTGCTGGCCGGTATTGAGATCGCCCAGCGTTTTCAGGAAGCGGGCATTGAGTTGGAGCACCCGCTGGAGGTCATCGACTTCCTCTCGGAAGAACCCAGCGACTACGGTATTTCCTGTGTGGGCAGCCGGGCATTTTCCGGCGAACTGGACGCCGGCATGTTGGCGGCGAAAAACCAGGCGGGCGAAACCCTGGCCGAAGGCATGCGCCGCATTGGCGCCCGCCCCGAGCAACTGGATCGGCCGTTACGCCGTCCGGGTGAAACGGCCGCGTTTGTCGAGTTGCACATTGAACAGGGGCCCGTGCTGGAGCGTGCGCAATTGCCGATTGGCGTGGTGACGCACATCGTCGGCATCCGCCGGGCGCTGATCACCGTGCTCGGCCAACCCGACCATGCAGGCACGACCCCTATGGACATTCGCCGGGACGCACTGGTGGGCGCGGCGCATGTGATCGATCGGGTGCAACGTACCGCCGCCGAACAAAGTGGCAATCCGCATTATGTGGTCGCCACCATCGGCCGCCTCGCGATGACGCCGAATGTGCCAAACGCAGTGCCCGGTTGGGTGGAAGTGATGCTGGAAGTGCGCAGTGACAGTCAGCAGGTGCTGGACACGTTCCCCGAAGACATCATGAGCCAGTGCGCAGCGCGTCTGACCGAACTGCGACTGGACGCAACGCTGGAACACGTCAGCCGCGCGCGGCCGACACAATGTTCGGAAACCGTGATGCAAGCCATTACCCAGGCCGCTGATGGGCTGGACCTGGCCAATCGACGCTTGCCAAGCGGTGCCGGGCACGACGCGGTGTACGTGGCGCCTACCGGACCGGTCGGGATGGTGTTTATTCCGTGCCTCAATGGCCGCAGCCATTGCCCGGAAGAGTCCATTGACGAAGTGCAATTGGCCCGGGGCGCGGCGGTGCTGGCGCAAAGTCTGATCAATCTGGATAAGGAACTCGCCTGAGGAAAAGCGAGCCCCGCCACGTGCGTCTGTCCCAAGGACAGGCGCACTACCCCACAGCCCCCAGATAATACGTATGCAAGTCCTCCCGCGCGGCCAACTCGGCCGCCGAACCTTCATCCACCACCCGGCCGTTTTCCAGCACAAACGCGTACTGCGCGTAATCCAGCGCGATGTTGATGTTTTGCTCCGCCACCAACAGGCTCAGGCCTTCCTCGCGATTAAGCCGGGCGAGGATCTCGAAAATCTCCTCCACCACCTGGGGTGCCAACCCCATCGAAGGTTCATCCAGCAATAACAGGCGTGGCTCGGACATCAGCGCACGGCCGATGGCGACCATTTGCTGCTCGCCACCGGAGGTGTAGCCCGTCAGGCGTTTGCGCAGCAGGCGCAACCTTGGGAAATACCCGTAAATGCGCTCCAACCGCTGACTCAGGACCTTGCGCGACGGCCGCCCGGCAAAGCCGCCGATCAGCAGGTTTTGCTCAACGCTCAGGTGCGTGAAGCAGTGCCGGCCTTCGAGCACCTGAGCCAGCCCCGCCAGCACCAGGCTGGCAGGATCGGCTTCGGTGATCGTTTGCCCTTGATAGACAATCCGGCCCTGGGTCACTTCACCGCGTTCGGCCCGCACCAGGCTGGAAATCGCCTTGAGCGTGGTGCTTTTACCGGCACCGTTGGCCCCGAGCAACGCAACCATTTGCCCTTGGCCAACCTGCAACGAAACACCGCGCAGGGCGAGAATCGACTGTTCGTAAAACACTTCGACCTGCTCCACGCTCAGCAGCGGGTCGGCTATCGGGCTCTGGCTCATCGGACCTTATTGCTCCTGGCTGCAATTGCGCGGGGTGATGCCTTTTTCCTTCGCGTATTGGGCGGCGGAAGCTTCGATGATCGGCCGCAACAGCGCGCGGTCGGCCTGGACCCAATCGCTGATCAGGTTCCAGCGCTGGCCGTCCCACTGCTGGAAGCGCACCGCACCGCCACCTTCATGATCGGCGCAAGACAGTTTCAACGGCTGCACCAGCCCTTTGGCGCCCAGTGCCTGCAACCGCGCATCGTCGAGGTTCAAGTGCTCGAAACCCCAACGCACCTGCTCACCGGTCAGCGGTTTGTTGCCGTACTTTTCCTGGGCCAGGCGCACGGCTTCGACGTTGAGAATGCCGTTCACCACGCCGAGGTTGTAATACACGGTGCCGAAGCGTTTCGGGTCGGCCAGGTTGCCGTTGCCGGCGTCCACCACGCTTTGCTTGATGCCTTGCAGCACCGGGAAATCGGTGCCCGACGGGTGCGTGGTAATCGAGATGAACCCCTTGGCCGCCGCGCCGGCCGGCACCACGTCTTCTTCCGAGTTGCTCCAGATATTGCCGATGATGTGATCCGCCGGGTAACCGACTTTTTGCGCCGACTTCAGTGCCACCGGATTCATCACGCCCCAGCCGCGCAGGATCACCCAGTCCGGTTTGAGGCGACGGATGTTCAGCCATTGCGATTGCTGCTCGTTGCCGGGGTGCGGCACCTCCAGCAGAGTCAGTTCGAAACCGGCGTTCTTCGCCAGGGTTTCCAGCACGCCGTTGGTTTCCTTGCCATACGGCGAGCCGTGGTAGAGCACGGCGATTTTCTTGCCTTTGAGTTTGTCCGCTCCGCCTTCACGTTGGCCGATGTAGTTGATGATCGCCGAGACTTCCGAATACGGGTTGAGCTGCAGCGGGAACACGTAGGGGAAAACGCTGCCGTCGGTGGAATCCGTGCGGCCGTGGTTGATGGTGATCAGCGGCAGTTTGTCGGCCGTCGAACGGTCGAGGGTTGCGTAGGCGATGCCCACCGACAACGGGTTGGTGGCGGCGGCCGGCGCACCGTTCAAGCCACCCTTGAGGCGCTCGTAGCATTCAACGCCCTTCTCCACCACATACTCGGTTTCGCATTCGCTCCAGGTCAACTTGACTCCGTTCACCCCGCCCTTGGCATTGACGTATTGCAGGTAATCGATGAAACCGCCGAAGAATCCGGTGCCGCCAGCGGCGTAAGGCCCGACCCGATAGCTTTGCAACGGAAAATACTGTTCGTTGGCAGCCTGCGCGCCGGCACCGAGCCCGGCGGTCAGTAAAGCCAGGCCCAATGCCAGGCGATGCAGCGTTTTGCGGTGAGTCATGAAGGCAGTTCCTCGTAATGGTGTTTTTGTCGGAGATAAAAGCAATCAGTAGCGCAGCGGCCAGACCCTGGCCCGTTGGCGAAAGCGCTGCCACAGTCGGGCCAGGCCTTCGGGTTCCTTGATCAGGAAGGCGATGATCAGCCCGCCAAAGAGCATTTTCTGGATGTTTTCCAACTGACCGGAATCGATCAGCCCCGTGGGCAGTAACCCGCAGACATTGGCCAACAGAATCGGAAATAGAACGATGAATGCAGCACCAAGGACGTTGCCGAGCACACTGCCCAAGCCGCCGATAATGATGATGAACAAGACCTGGAATGAGCGACTCAAGTCGAAGCCGTGGGGTTCCACGGTGCCCAGATAGGCGAACGCCCACAGCGACCCGGCCACCCCGAGGTAGAACCCGCTAATCGCAAAGGCCAGCAGCTTGGCCTTGAACAAACGGATGCCGATAACCGCTGCGGCGGTGTCCATGTCACGCACCGCCATCCAGTTGCGGCCCAACTCGCTGCGCACCAGGTTTTTGCCGAGCCAGAACAGCGCGACCACCACCGTCAGGGTCAGCAGATAGCGGCCCTTGGGCGAACTGAAATCCAGACCGGCGATCAGCAGCGGCGGCGAAGTGATGACCCCGGAGGCGTTGTCGTTGGTGAACCAACTGAAGCGGGTCAGCACCCATTCCACGACAAACTGCGCGGCCAGGGTCGCTACCAACAGGTAAAAACCCTTGATCCGCAGGCTCGGTAAACCGAACAGCACCGCCACCAACGCAGCGATCACGCCCCCGAGGGCGAAGCTCACCAGCAGCGGCAAACCGGGCACGCGCAGTTGCAGGTTGTAGGCGGCAAACGCACCCACCGCCATGAACGCCGCCGAGCCCAGGGAGAGTTGCCCGGCGTAACCGGTCAGCAGGTTCAGACCGAGCCCCGCCAGAGACAGCACCAGCAGCGGCACCAGAATCGCGCTGAACCAATAGTCATTTCCGAGCCAAGGCACCGCGATAAAAGCAAAACCCAAGAGCAGCCACAGCGCCACGCGGTCCTGACGCAAACGAAAGGTCCGGCGCTCGGCGGCGTAGCTGCTGTTCAGTTGTCCGGCTTCTTGATAGAGCATGAAAGCATTCCTTGAAAAATGTCAGACCCGCTCGATGGCGCGCTCGCCGAACAAACCGGCAGGTCGCACCAGCAAGAACAGCAAGGCGAGGACGTAAGGCACCCAGTTTTCGATGCCGCTGCCGATGATCGGCCCGAGGTAGATTTCGGCGATTTTTTCCGCCGCGCCGATTATCAAACCGCCGACAATCGCGCCACCAATCGACGAGAAACCGCCGATGATCAGCACCGGCAACGCCTTGAGCACCACCAGCGACAACGAGAACTGCACCCCCAGACGTGCGCCCCACAACAGCCCCGCCACCAGCCCGACAAACCCCGCCACCGCCCACACCAGCGCCCAGATCCGTGGCAGACGAATGC
>Ga0302169_10000207_pt1 | contig 19637 bp, 21 predicted proteins | sample I_Fen_N1_3_FD_193493 | JGI IMG/M metagenome (GOLD analysis project Ga0302169, IMG submission 193493) | Peat permafrost microbial communities from Stordalen Mire near Abisko, Sweden - I_Fen_N1_3 | ecosystem: Environmental > Terrestrial > Soil > Wetlands > Permafrost | place: Sweden: Abisko...
GATGAAGTCTACTTCCGCGACACCGCCCATGGCTTCCTGGCGTGGTGCGTGGCGACACTCGTGACGGCGACGCTGGTGGCCGGTTCGGTCAGCAGCCTGATCAGCGGCGGGGTGCAGGCGGGGGCGAATGTCGCCGGTGGCGCGGCCAGTGCCATGACGCAAGTGGCCGGTACGGCTGCCGCTAATTCGGGCGGCGATCAATACGGTTACTTCGTCGACAGCCTGTTTCGCGATGATCGTCCGGCCGCCGTCAGCGATGACGCCGCCCGCGGCACCGTCACTCGCATCTTCGTCCGCTCCTTGGGTAACAACGGGCAACTGGCTGCCGAAGATCGCACTTATCTCGCGCAGTTGGTGGCGCAGCGGACCAACCTTACCCAGGCGGACGCTGAACGTCGTGTCGATGAAATCTATGCCCGCACCCAACAAGCCGTGGCCGACGCCAAGCTGAAGGCACAACAAGCGGCAGACACGGCCGCTAAAGTCGCTGCCTGGACCACGTTATGGATGTTCGTTGCGCTGTTGGCCGGTGCGTTTTTCGCCAGCCTTGCCGCGACTTTCGGCGGTCGTCGCCGGGATGCCGTGGTGTATCTGGAAACCGATAGCTACGTCACCACCACCACAGCCATTCGTTAACTCAGGAGAAACACCATGCGCTCATTACTGTTGTTCTTTCTTGGTGTACCCATCCCGATCATCATTCTGATCGCGCTGTTCATGCACTGATCTTCCGGGGCCTGTGCCTCTGCCGCTTCTGCCTTTGGCAGAAGCGGCATTTTTGTTGGAGGCCAGATCAGGCGCCGCCTGTCTGTCAGTCAATCGGCGTACTGACAAACGCCTCAAGCCCTTCGGCATACTCGGTGAATGCAGCGATTCGCGGCCATTGCGCCCCGGCGACCTGATCCGGCACCACCAGGTTGGTAAAGCTCCAGGCCACGGCGAGGGTGAGTCCATCCTGATCAATCGAACCGTCGGTTTTCAGCGGGTGTTTTTCCAGTTCCCGTTCCAGGGCTGAATAAGCCGCCGCCAGTTGTCCTTCGACCCGCTCTACCCAGGGTTCGTATTGAATCTCTGCCGGCCGCAAGTTGCGCTCGTAATAGAGCTGCACCGATTTTTCGCAGGCTGCCAACGCCAGCCCGATCAGGCGCAACGAGCGCACACGTTGCTCGATACCCTTGGGCATCAGGCTGCGGCCAGGTTCGGCCAGTGCCTCCAGGTAATCGATGATCAGGGTCGAATCCATCAGGACTTCGCCATCATCCAGCACCAGCGTGGGGGCCTTGACCACCGGGTTGATCTGCTGGAACTGCTCGAAGTGCCTGAACACCGAAACCGATTCATGCTCCAGCGCAATGCCCAGGCGTTTGGCAGAAATGGCGACGCGTCGTACGTAGGGCGAATCCAGCATGCCGATCAGCTTCATTTAACCGCTCCTTGAAATAGCCACTTCGGGACGGACAACCTTAGCTGAGATGGTCTGGCGTGAAAATGGGAGCTTGCCGGTAGCCATTTGTCTTCTATATACCTCCGCTGGATTGAATTTCTTGCTATAAACGCACTCCGATGCCCGCCTTAGATCATTTTCGAGGCTTTGCCGGGAAAATTCGCTGTCTTTTCAGTTGCTGAGGCCTCAAGTCGGCCTTAGACTGCCGCCCCTCGTAAATTGAGTGCCGGGTGGCGCTTGGAACAAACGGCGCCTTTCCGATGGCCTGCCCAGGTCCGCCGGAAAGCTCCCTTATTCGCCTTAATGCACGTTTTTTTATAGAGATATCAATGACAAAGGACAAGTTGCTGGCCATGCCGGCGGATGACTACATGAATGCCGAGCAACATGCTTTTTTCGCCGAGCTGTTGCAGAACATGAAAGTCGAAACCCATGAGCGCATCGAACAGAACCGCATTGCCATCGAGAGCCTGGACACCCCGGCCGATCCGGCTGACGCGGCTTCCGTCGAAGAAGAGCGCACCTGGCTGGTGAACGCGATCGATCGCGATCAGCGCATGCTGCCTCAGTTGGAACAAGCCCTGGAACGCATCAAGGAAGACAGCTTCGGCTGGTGCGATGACAGCGGTGAGCCCATCGGCCTGAAACGCCTGCTGATCAGCCCGACGACCAAGTACTGCATCGAAGCTCAAGAGCGTCACGAGCAGATCGACAAGCACCAGCGTCAAGCGTGATTCTGCAAGGCCACCCGTTTAACTCGGGTAGCCTGTGAAAAGATCGCAGCCTTCGTCAGCGCCTGCCTACCGTCCGGTCGGCGCTGCCGAAGGCTGCGATCTTTGCTTTTCGACGCCTGCGTAAAGCCCCGCACTTCTATTGATCTGCTGCAACGACCACGACTAAAGGCCCATGGATAATGGCTTTCTGCTGGCGTTTAATGCGATGACAACAATTAGAAGATGGCGGGGTGATAACGATGACGAGAGACGGATCTCTGGTTGCGGCAGTGCCTGCACCAGTACTTTTGCCGAAACACCGCTGGCTGACGCCGTCGCTGCAGAGCATCGCCCTGATGCTGTTGCTGTGTGGCATGACGGTGGGGGGCTGGTCGCTTTACCTGAGCCTGCCATTGGCGGTGCTCATTATCTGGCTCCCTCGCCTGCGTTCGCGTGCGGCACCTGAAGCGGTTCCAGCGGATACGTCCAGCGCCATCTCCGCGTTAACCCGCGATCTTTCCTACACCACCAGTCATAACGCCTTGTCGGCCGCAGGCGTGGCCTTTTCGGTCAAGCAACTGGCGGACAAGCTGCAATCGCAACTCGGTGCGGCGGCGCAGATCGTCAGCAACGCCGAAGTGATGATTGCCACCGAACAAGCCACCTCGACCCTCAGTCGCGAAGCCCTGAGCGCTGCCAGCGAGGCGCATCAGAGTGGCGTGGCCGGGCGAACCGAACTGATCGAGTCGATTGCGCGCATGCATCAGCTCAGTCAGCGCGCCAGTAACAGCCGCGAGCTGATCGAGGCCCTGAGCCTGCGCAGCGATGACATTCAGCGAGTCACCTTGGTGATTCAGTCCATCGCCAGCCAGACCAACTTGCTGGCGTTGAACGCCGCCATCGAAGCGGCGCGCGCCGGGGAGCACGGGCGTGGTTTTGCGGTGGTGGCCGACGAGGTTCGTGGCCTCGCCGCGCGCACCGCCACGGCAACCGGTGAAGTCGGGGAGATGGTGGCCGATATCCAGCAACGCACCGCGCAAGTGGTGGAGCAGATCCGTCAACTGTCCAGCGACCTCGACACCGGCGTCCAGCAGGTCGAGCACACGGGGCAGCATCTGGATAACATCGCGCGGCTGGCGGCCAGTGTCGAACATCAGGTCGGGGAAATTGCCCGAGGCGCAGAGACCAATCGCGAACAGCTCGACAGCCTGTTTCATGCCATCGAACAGATGCGCAGCGACCTGGCCATCAGCGACCAGCAGACTCAGCGTCTGGCTCAGGCCGCGGTGCAGATGGAAGGTCAGGCCGAAACCATCAGTGAGCGCCTGGCGGAAGTCGGGCTGGATGACTATCACCAGCGGATCTACGACCTGGCCCGCGAAGGGGCGAGCCAGATTACCGCGCGATTCGAAGCGGACATCGATGCCGGACGTATCAGTCTCGATGACCTGTTCGACCGAAACTATCAGGCAATCCCCGACACCAGTCCGCCCAAGTACCAGACGCGCTTCGACCGCTACACCGATCAGGTCTTGCCAGCGATTCAGGAGCCGCTGTTGCCGCGCCATGAAGGCCTGGTGTTCGCCATTGCCTGCACCCCACAAGGCTACGTGCCGACCCACAACAAAGTCTTCAGCCAGCCGCTGACCGGCGATGTGCAGGTCGATACCTTGCAAAACCGCACCAAACGCAAATTCGCCGACCGCACCGGCGTCCGTTGCGGCAGCCACCAGCAGGCGGTGCTGCTGCAAACCTACACTCGCGATACCGGAGAACTCATGCACGACCTGTCGGTGCCGATCCTGCTCAAGGGTCGTCATTGGGGCGGTTTGCGCCTGGGTTATAAGCCGGAAAATCCGCGCTAGCGACTTGATGCTGTTCAGATAAGGACGACCACTTCTGCTATGACGAGCAAGCTCGCTCGCCACAGATACAGTGGTCGTCCTGAATGGCGTCTTTCGCAGGAGCCCGTCAAACCGGCTCCAGCAGGTGGGATGGGGTGCTTTATTGTTACGGTTTTGGCAACTCTGCTGTGCGGGGCCGCTGCTTTTTCCGCTCGTATCCGCTGATTAACATGCCGGCATAGTTAGGTTGCTAACTGAGCTCGAGAGGTCAGCATGCACGGTAAGGTTGATGTTGCGGTGATGATTGGCAGCGGTGTGCCCGCCAGTTTGCGGGCGTTGGGGCAGAGTGTCTGCTGGGTGGTGCTGCTCAACGGTGAGCGCCGGGGGACGGCGTTTTCCAGTCGCGATGAAGCGGAGGAGTGCAAGGCTGCCTGGTTGGCGCAATTGAATACTGCAACACCTGGCAGCCTGCGTTACGCCCGGGGTTAGTGAATTTGATGCATACGCAGGTTCAAGTCGTCGACCACCCGCGCCCAGTCGGCATCTTCACGCAATTGTTCTTTCAGGAAGCCTGCCTGTTGCGGCGTCCAGAACTCGGCGTCGATGAGTTTCTTGTCGTCGGGCAACGGTGAATGGCTGGCAATGAAATCGTCGATAGCTTTCTGGGTGGAGTCCAGGCCGAGCTGGTCGAACAAACCTTTCAAGTCGTGTGTCGGTGATTCCATCTTCATCTCCTTGCAGCGGGTCGGTCACGTCGAGTACGAGATCTGAGGCGCGGCTACATTGCATCTGAGGGGGCCGCGCGTCAGGAGTTCGAAAGCGATGTTCAAACGCAGCAGTGAGCATAGACCGCAAACTCGAACATCAGGCTTTCAATGCACCTGCATCGACGGCCGCCTTCAACTCCCTGGCGGATTCCTGGGCCGCGGTGGCGGCGACGTCAGAGGTTTTGAACCAGCGATCTTTTTCGACCTGATGGTAGCTCACGGTATTCAGCGGCGGCTTGGCGCGCATGACAATGACAGCCTGGAATTCGCCGTCGACCTCTCTGGCTTCGCCCCAAATAAAAAATTCGCCGATATCAAATTCCGTCACGTAGCTGCCTTCCCTTGGAAATAACTGTTTTGTTTAACGCCGCCCACCCAGAGAGGGGGGCGTATCGTTGGCCGGGCAGTATGGCAGTTGTTGCAGGCCGGCGGCTGAGTTAAGTCGCCGGCATGACGAAACGTCTATCCAAAGGCAAGGCGCGATCCGGTCAGGTACGTGATTCAAGTGACCGGGCGAGCGCGCAGGCTTCGTTGTGATCACCGCGGAAACCTCTTACATGTCCTGTGGAAATTTCTTTGATATGGAAGAAGGCATTGCCGGCCAATATCACCTGGAACCTCGGTGGGCCGGGGATGTGGGTGACCCGTTCAGGGTGCTGTAACACCGCCGGATGCGGCGTCTGGGGATGAGCGAAGTGTGTCAGTGTGCACATATGAAGTCCTTTTCATTGTTTTACCGACGTATGTACGACGGTATGGGTAGTCTCGATGAGCGTCGCTGCTCTAGAATCACCCCCACTGGTGGGTGATCGATGTTTATCTAAAGCAATTTCTTTCTGGCGATATGTCAGAAAAGTGCTTTTTTTTGAGAGAATTTTCCTTGAAGTTGATAGTCCGTACTTATCTGGCCGTACGAAGGGCGTTTTCCTTCAACCTTTGACGAACGTCAGGCAAGACGATGTGAGCGACATCCAGTAGTCTGCTCAAGCGTCGTGATGGATGAGCCTCCTGCTCATCTCAGGATTTCAATTCGGGTTATCTGGCTTCACCTTCGGCATTGCCGCTTTTTTTGGCTGTGCGCTGTTTTCGCGTGCAGCGTCATTTTCAGATGTGGGGATGTTTCCTTGGCAGTAAGTAATCTCGATATGCATGCTTTGTTCGTGCTGGGTGATTTGCGCGCAAAGCTTGTTAAACAGTTTCAGTCACGTTTCGTTTACATCACCGAACAGAACGCTGAAGGCATTTACGTTGCCGAAATCGACACCGAGTCAGCGCTGGTGGTGGACGATAAACCCGGGCTCAAACTCAAGGTTGGCGATCATTTCAGTGCCTCGGTTTTGCCCAGTCGCGAAGGCGGCAAACTGGAAATCAAATTCCGCGATATCAAACTGACGGTCTACGGCCTGGGCGATTATGCCTTTGTCACCACCGCCGACGGCCATGCCATCGTGTTCAAGGAGGGTCACAACGTGGTGACGGTGTTCGCCGCCCACGAGCAGTTGCAGGAAGGCCTGACCAAAACCCTCAAGGCCGTGACCGCCAAGGCCGCCAAGTGGCGCAAGGGTGAACTGGTGACGTTCAAGGCCAGCGAGTAATGAGCCTGACCCGCGCCGACTTCCATGAGCAGAACCTCGCCAACGCTCAAGCCGAGGCCCAACGGCTATTCGGGCAGAAGGCTGTGCTGCAGGGAGCCTGGCTGAATTGGGTGGCCTCGCAGATCTACGCGTTGCGCCCGGCAGCGTATGCCAGCATGGTCAGAAGAGAACTGGCGCGCTTGCAGGAAACTTCCTAAAACCAGGGCATGCCCCCTCGAAAGCGGGAACCTCTACTACAGTCAGTTGACTGACTATTCAGAGGCTTCGCGGCCTTTTGCCAGGCCATCCTGCGATTGCTGTGAACAGCACGAGGTGTAAAGCATGAAAGGTTTTCGACGGTTGCTGGCCGCTGCCCTGGCCACTTTCGGGTTGTTGGCGTCATCGGTTCCCGTATCGGCTGCCCAGGCACCGATCCACTTCGCCGACCTGAATTGGGAGAGTGGCAGCCTGATCACCGATATCCTGCGCATCATTGTCGAGAAGGGCTACGGGTTGCCGACCGACACCTTGCCGGGCACCACCATTACCCTGGAAACCGCCCTGGCCAACAATGACATTCAGGTCATTGGCGAGGAATGGGCCGGGCGCAGTCCGGTCTGGGTCAAGGCGGAGGCCGAAGGCAAGGTGGCGAGCCTGGGGGATACGGTCAAGGGCGCCACCGAAGGCTGGTGGGTGCCGGAGTATGTGATCAAGGGTGACCCGGCCAGGGGCATCAAGCCGCTGGCGCCGGATCTGCGCAGTGTCACTGACCTTCCGCGCTACAAAGAGGTGTTCAAGGACCCGGAAGCCCCGACCAAGGGACGGTTCCTCAACAGCCCCATCGGCTGGACTTCGGAAGTGGTCAACAAACAGAAGCTCAGGGCGTATGGGCTGGAAGACAGCTACGTGAACTTCCGCAGTGGTTCCGGCGCGGCACTGGACGCGGAGATCAGTTCCTCTATCCGTCGCGGCAAACCGGTGCTGTTCTATTATTGGTCGCCCACGCCGCTGCTCGGTCGATTCAAATTGATTCAACTGCAAGAGCCTCCGTTCGACGCCGAAGCCTGGAAAACCCTGACCGACGCTGACAATCCCAATCCGAAACCGACCCGTTCGCTGGCTTCGAAACTGTCCATTGGCGTGTCCACGCCGTTCCAGAAACAGTACCCGCAGATTGCCGAGTTCTTCACCAAGGTCGATCTGCCCATCGATCCGTTGAACAAGGCCCTGGCCGAGATGAGCGAGAAACACACCGCGCCGCGCCAGGCCGCCGAGGCGTTCATGAAGGCACACCCGGATGTGTGGAAAGCCTGGCTGCCCAAGGAGGTGGCGGACAAGGTGTCCGCCGGGCTCTGAGGCCGTCGGCGATGGCCGGCGGTGGCGTTGGTCGGGTCGGGCCGACAAGTTCGTGCAGTTCAGGAAATGCCAACTAGGATGATTTTGTTCAAATCCCTTTCAAGGATTTCTGACCATGACTCTGGTGTTGGCTCAATGGCTGGTGACGATCTTCGCCGCGATCAGCCTGATGCATGTCTACTGGGCTTTGGGTGGCGAGTGGGCCGCCGTGGCGGTGGTGCCGCAAGTGCCGGTGGAAGGCGGGCTGAAATTGCGACCGGCCTTCAGACCGCGGGGCTGGATCACGCTGATGGTGGCCGGTGCGTTGTTGCTGATTTCATTGCTGGTGTGCTTGCGCGTGGGGTGGTGGGTGCCGGCGGTGTCCCATTGGGCGCTGCAATGGCTGATCAGTGCCATCGCGATCATGATGTTCGCCCGGGCCATTGGGGATTCGGACCTGGTGGGCTTTTTCAAAGAGGTCAAGGGCTCGAAGTTTGCCCGGCTGGATACCTGGGTTTACTCGCCGTTGTGTGTGGTGCTGGGGGCGGGGTTGTTGGCGGTGGCCTGGGTCTGAATCCATCGCGAGCCTGCTCGCGATAGGGTCAGCCCGGTCAGCGCAAAACGTTTAATTAGCGACCGCTTTCGCTGTGCCGGCTGGACACCTCCGCCGGCACATCATCCCCCGCCATGCGCTTGCGAAACAGCGCCGCCCTGGCCAACAGCAAGGTGGTCACCGGCACGGTAATCGCCAGCAGAATCGGAATCAGCCAGGCGTGCAGCACCGGCGCGGACTTGAGTGCCGAAAAGTAGATGATCGAGGCCAGTGCCACGCACCAGGCGCCCAGGGTCGAGGCCAGCGCCGGCGGGTGCATGCGCTGGAAGTAATCCTTCATTCGCACCAGGCCGATGGCACCGACCAATGCAAACAGACTGCTGAGTACCAGCAGGATGACCACCGGGATTTCCACCCACACAGACAGTTGCGCGCTCATTCGATCACCTCGCCACGCAGCAGGAATTTCGCCAGGGCAAACGAGCCGACGAAGCCAAACAGCGCAATCAGCAGCGCTGCCTCGAAGTAAGTGTCACTGGCATAGCGAATGCCCAGTGCCAGCATCATCAGCATCGCGATGATGTACAGGTAGTCCAGTGCCAGTACCCGGTCCTGGGCCGACGGGCCCTTGAACAGGCGGATGAGGGTCAGAATCATCGCCACGGAAAACAGCAACAGGCTCAGCATAATTGCATTCGATAGCAGGGCGCTCATTCGAATATCTCCATCAACGGGCGCTCGTAGGTCGCCTTGAAGTGCTCAATGAACAGTGCTTCGTCTTCCAGATCGAAGACATGCAACAGCAGAATGCTGCGGTCCAGCGCCAGTTCAGACCAGACCGTGCCGGGCACCACGGTGCAGATCATCGACAGCGTCGCCAGGCCGTTGGCGTCGCGCAGGTCCAGCGGTACCTTGATGAACCGCGAGCGCGGTGGCCGGCGCCCGGCGTTGAGCACGCTCCAGGCCACGGCGAGGTTGGACACCACCACATCGCGTCCGACCATCAGGAACAGGCGCAGGATCACCCCCGGCCGGCGGATGCGGATCGGCAGCGGGCGCAACTTGCGCATCATCAACGGTGCGCAGAACCCCAGCATTGCACCCAGCAACAAATTGCCGGGACTCATCGACAGGTTCAGCACCAGCCACAACAGCCACAGCGCCAGCGACAACCACGGTGCAGGAAACAGGCGCTTCATGGTTGCACCTCCAGCAGCGCGGCCTTGGATTCCGGGCTGGGCACTGCCCGGGTGCCGAGCACGGCCATCACATACTGCTGCGGGTTGTTCAAGGTATCGGCGGCCGCCTGGGTGTAGCGCAACAGCGGTTCGGCCTTGAAGGTCAACAGGATGCTCAGACCCAACAGCGCGAAAATCGGCACGCACTCCAGCCGCCGCAGGACCGGCGACGGTCGTTCTTGCGGCGTCCAGAAACGCTGGATGCCCAGGCGCGAAAAAGCCACCAGCGAGGCCAGCCCGGAGAGGATCAGCAACGCCAGCAGCCCCCACGCCGCGTTCGACACCGGCTCGTCGCCGGCACTGCCCAGGCCCAGTGGGTTGAGCAGGGCGCTGAGCAGGCCGAGTTTGCCAATGAACCCGGAGAGCGGTGGCATGCCGATGATCAACAGCGCGCAGGCAATGAAGCTCAAGCCGAGGAAGGCCATGGTCCAGGGAATCACCTGGCCGACCACGGCTTTGAGATCGTCGTCGAGGTTGATGCCCTTGACCGGTGCTGAAGCTTGCAGCGGTCGTGGCAGCATCTCGTTTTCATCTTCCAGCGGGATCTCGACGGCCGAGCGCGAACGTTCGATCAATTCGGCCAGCAGGAACAGCGCGCTCAGTGCGAGGGTCGAGCTGACCAGATAGAACAGCGCCGCGCCGATCAGGTTGGGTTGGGCGAAACCGATGGCCGACAACAGAATGCCCGCCGACACCAGAATGCTCAGGCTGGCCATGCGCTCCAACCGTTGCGCGGCGAGGATCGCTATGGCCGCGCAGACGATGGTTGCCATGCCGCCGTAGATCAGCCAGTCGCCGCCGAAGTACGCCGACGCCCCGGCCTGCCCGGAGAACAGCAGGGTCCACAGGCGCAGCAGGGTGTAGATGCCGACCTTGGTCATGATCGCGAACATCGCTGCCACTGGCGCGCTCGCCGAGGAATAGGCCGGCACCAGCCAGAAGTTCAGCGGCCACATCCCGGCCTTGGCCAGGAACGCCACCGCGAGAATGCCTGCACCGGCATGCAGCAGGCCGCGATCGGCCTCCGGCACCAGCGGAATCTTCAACGCCAGATCGGCCATGTTCAAGGTGCCGGTGACGCCGTAGATCAGCGCCGCGCCAATCAGGAACAGGGTCGAGGCCAGCAGGTTGATCGAGATGTAGTGCAGCCCCGCCGACACCCGCGCGCGACCCGAACCGTGCAGCATCAGGCCATAGGAAGCGGCCAGCAGCACTTCAAAGAACACGAACAGGTTGAACAGGTCCGCCGTCAGGAAGGCGCCATACAGGCCCATCAACTGAATCTGGAACAGCGCATGGAAACTCGAGCCGGCACTGTCCCAGCGCGCCATGGCGAACAGCAACGCGCTGACGCCGATGATGCCGGTCAGTACCAGCATCAACGCGGACAGGCGATCGACCACCAGCACCAGGCCGAACGGCGTCTGCCAGTTGCCCGGCAGGTAGACGCCTATGGAGCCGGGCACGCCGGTGGTTTGTGTCCATTGCAGCAGCAAGACGGAAATGCCCAGGCCCAGCAGGCTGGAGAACAGGTTTATCTTCGCTTTGAGCGGGCGACGTTTCTCGCCGAGCATCAGCATGATGGCGGCGGTCAGCAGCGGCAGCAGAATCGGGGCCGCGATCAGGTGCGTCATTGCATTCATTCTTTAGGCTCCCGGCCATCCACATGGTCGGTGCCGGTCAGGCCCCGAGAGGCCAGCAAAACCACGAGGAACAGCGCGGTCATGGCGAAGCTGATCACGATCGCCGTGAGGACCAGCGCCTGCGGCAACGGGTCGGTGTAATGCAGAAGGTCCTGCGGCACGCCGTCCTTGATGATCGGCTCCTTGCCGATGAACAGGCTGCCCATGCTGAAGATGAACAGGTTGACGCCATAGGACAGCAGGCACAGGCCCATGACCACCTGGAACGTCCGTGGCCGCAGGATCAGCCAGACGCCGGACGCGGCCAGTACGCCGATGGCGATGGCAATGACTTCTTCCATCAGACGGTCTCCTTCATGGCGACGGGTTTTGGCTGCGCAGCCGTTTTGTGACCCCGAACCGATTGGTGGGCGAGGGCGGTGAGGATCAGCAGCGTCGAGCCCACCACCACGGCGTACACGCCAATGTCAAAGAACAGAGCGCTGGCCAGATGAATGTCGCCCAGCACGGGCAGGTCCAGATGCCAGGTGTGAGTGGTGAGGAATGGATACCCGACCGCCATGGCGCCCAGGCCCGTGACGGTGGCGAACAGCAGGCCGGTGCTCATCCAGCGCAGCGGTCGCAGGCTCATTTGCGCTTCGACCCACTGGGTGCCGGCGACCATGTATTGCAGGATGAACGCGACTGACATCACCAGGCCCGCGACGAAACCGCCACCCGGTTGGTTGTGCCCGCGCATGAACAGGTAAAAGGACACCACCAGGGCAATCGGCAGCAGCAGGCGCACCAGCACCGCCGGGACCATCATGAAGCCCAGGGCGGTGTCGCTGGCTTGGCGCGGGTTGACCAGGTCAGTAACCACGTCGGGCGCCAGCAGGCGTTGTTGCGCCGGCAGTTGCAGGCTTTCTTTCGGTGGGCGGAAACGTCGCAGCAAGGCGAACACGGTCAGGGCCACGGCCACCAGCACGGTGATTTCGCCCAGGGTGTCGAAGCCGCGGAAGTCCACCAGCATCACGTTGACTACGTTACTGCCACCGCCTTCAGGCAGAGCGCGGCTGAGGTAGAACGAGGAAATGTCGTTGGGTGTCTGTCGGGTCAGCATCGCATAGGCCAGCAACGCCATGCCGCCGCCGACCACGGTCGACAGCAGCAAGTCACGGATACGGCGGATGCGCGCTTTGCGCAGGCTGCTCGGCAAGGGCGAGACTTCTTCGATCCGTCGGGGCAGCCAGCGCAGGCCCAGCAGGATCAGCACCGTGGTCACCACTTCGACCACCAGCTGCGTCAGGGCCAGGTCCGGCGCCGAGAACCAGACAAAGGTCACGCAGGTCATCAGGCCGCAGACGCTGACCATGGTCAGGGCGGCGAGACGGTGGTACTTGGCCTGCCAGGCGGCGCCAAGGGCGCAGGCAATCGCCAGCAGCCACAGGATGACGAACACGATCGAGCCGGGAATCTTCGGCCGGTCGCCCCAGTGCAGGCTGCTGTGCAACATCGGAATCAAGCCGGCCAGCACGGCGGCGAGCACCATCAGGAACAGCTGGGTCTGCAGGCGTTTGGTACTGATCCGTCGTTCCAGGCGCCGGGCCAGGCGCATTTTGATCACCAGGATGCGTTCGAACAGGCGCTTGCCGTTGAACCGTCCAATCAGCGGCGGGTAGCGGAAGCGCCCGCGCTTGAGCTGATTACGCAGCAGCAGATACACCACGATGCCGCCGGACATGGCGATCAGGCTCATGATCATCGGCGCGTTCCAGCCGTGCCAGATCGCCAGGCTGTACTCCGGCAAGGTGCCGCCCACCACCGGCAGCGCGGCAGCGGCGAGCAGCGGGCCCACCACCTGGGCAGGGAAAATGCCCACCACCAGGCAGGTGAACACCAGCAACTCGACCGGCGCGCGCATCCAGCGTGGCGGTTCGTGCGGGGTGTGGGGCAGGTCGGTGGCGGTCGGGCCGAAGAACACGTCCACGGTGAACCGCAGGGAGTAGGCGACGCTGAAGGTGCCGGCGATGGTCGCGACGATCGGCAGGGTCATCTCGACCCAGGCTGTGGCGTTGATGAACACGGTTTCGGCGAAGAACATCTCTTTTGAGAGGAAGCCGTTGAGCAATGGCACGCCGGCCATGGAGGCACTGGCGACCATGGCCAGGGTCGCGGTGAACGGAATCAGCTTGAACAGGCCGTTGAGCCGGCGAATGTCGCGGGTGCCGCTTTCGTGGTCGATGATCCCGGCGGCCATGAACAGCGAGGCCTTGAAGGTGGCATGGTTGAGGATGTGAAACACTGCTGCCACGGCCGCCAGCGGACTGTTCAGGCCCAGCAGCAGGGTGATCAGGCCCAGGTGGCTGATCGTCGAGTAGGCCAGCAGGCCCTTGAGGTCGTTCTGGAACATCGCGCAATAGGCGCCGAGCAACAGGGTGCAGGCCCCGGCCCCGCTGACGATGTAGAACCATTCTTCGCTGCCGGACAGCGACGGCCACAACCGTGCCAGCAGAAACACCCCGGCCTTGACCATGGTCGCCGAGTGCAGATAGGCCGACACCGGTGTCGGCGCCGCCATGGCGTGGGGCAGCCAGAAGTGGAAGGGGAATTGCGCGCTTTTGCTCAGCGCGCCGATCAGGATCAGGGGGAGCAGAATGGGGTAGAGGGCATGTGCGCGAATCAGATCGCCGGCGGCCAGGACCTTGTCCAGGTCATAGCTGCCGACCACATGGCCAAGCAGCATGACCCCCGCCAGCAGGCACAGACCGCCAGCGCCGGTGACCATCAGCGCCATATAGGCTCCGCGCCGGGCATCGGCCCGGTGGTGCCAGTAGCCGATCAGCAGGAATGAAAAGAGGCTGGTCAGCTCCCAGAAAAACACGATCTGAATCAGGTTGCCGGAGATCACCAGCCCGAGCATGGCGCCCATGAACGCCAGGAAAAACGCAAAGAAGCGAGGCACCGGATCGTCCGGCGACATGTAGTAACGCGCGTACAGGGACACCAGCGTGCCGATGCCCAGTACCAGCATCGAGAACAGCCAGGCGAAACCGTCCATGCGCAAGACAAAGTTCAGGCCCAGGCTGGGCAGCCAGAAGAACTCTTCACGGATCACGCCGCCATGGGCGATTTGCGGGTACAGGAGCGCGACCTGAAGGGTGCCGATCAAGGCCACCAGGCCAGCCAACAGGGATTCGGTATTACGCGCGTTGTGTGGCAGCACGGCTGCCAGACAGCTGCCTATGAAAGGCAGAAGCAGTAGAACTATCAGGGACATAGGCTTCTAATCTGCGGAAGTTTGTGAAGCATCATACGTGCCAGCTCCCGGATCGCCAAACGCCAAGCTGTCGCAGAATCCTACAAAGTAGACGGAAAAGGCCCGTTTTTCATTGTTTCAGAGAAACGTGTTTAACCGGACTGACGCCATGGCGATTTATCAATCGTCGCAGATTTCATCGCTTAACCTTGAGTCTCGCGCTCCAGGGCCTCTTCAGGCGTAGCAACCTTACCCTTGGTCTTCAGCTCACTGACAATCACCGCCGCGACGATCAACCCCGCCCCCAGTAGCGCAATCGCCGGCAAGCGTTCCCCGGCAATCCGCCCGACAATCCCGGCCCACACCGGCTCACCGGCATAAATCAGCGTGGCGCGGGTGGGCGAAACACTCTTCTGCGCCCAGTTCATTGCCACTTGAATCGCGGCGCTCGCCATGCCCAGGCCCAAGGCACTGCACAGCAGCAGCCAGGAGAAATCCGGAATCCGTTCCTGGGTCGGGACCACCATCAGGAACGACAGCAGGGATGTGACAGCCAGTTGCACCACGGTCACCCGCTTCACATCGACCTGGCCGGCATAGGTGCTGATCAGAATGATTTCCGCCGCAATGGCGATGGCGCTGATCAAGGTCGCGATTTCACCGGGGCTGAAGTGGAACGAAGCCCCGGCCGGGCCCGACAGCAGCATCAGGCCAGTGAAAGCCAGCATGATGCCGATGCTCGGCATCAGCCCCGGACGACGTCCCAGTACCAGCCATTGCAGCAAGGGCACGAAGGGCACGTAAAGCGCGGTGATGAACGCCGACTGGCTGCTGGGAATACTTTGCAACCCGACGGTCTGCAGGCCGTAACCGAGCATGATCGCCACGCCGATAAAGGCGCCGGCCTTGAATTCGAAAAAGGTCAGGTCGCGCAGGGTGCGCCAGGAGAAGAGGGCCACGATGCTTGCGGCGGCGGCAAAGCGCAGGCCGACGAAAAACATCGGCCCGCTGACGGTCATCGCATGCTGAACCAGCAAAAAGGTCCCGCCCCAGACCATGGTGATCAGCACCAGCACGCACTCGGCCTTGCTGAGCCGCAGGAAACGGGAGGAAGCTTGAGGAGCGTTCGGCGACGTCATGATCTTGCGCACTACCTGAGGGGGACGCACAATGCGCCGGAAGTTGGGCAGTATACTGCGCAGCACCACCAAGTGAGCAATATAGTGCACAAAGATTCCACGCCCCGGGCTTCGGTCCTGCAGCACGTCAGCCAGAATATCCGACGCCTGCGCCATGCCGCCGACATGAGCCAGACCGCCCTGGCGGAAAAGTCCGGTGTCAGCCGCCGCATGCTGGTGGCCATCGAAGCCGGCGAAAAGAACGTCAGCCTGACCACCCTCGATCGCGTGGCCGAAGCCCTGGACGTGGCGTTCAGTGACCTGATCCAGGCCCCCGACGCCCGCGATCACAGCCGCATCAATGAGCTGGCCTGGGCAGGGACGATCCCCGGTAGCAAGGCGGTATTGCTGGCCAAGGCCAACGCGACCCGCGAAGTCGAACTCTGGGAATGGCGCCTCGAACCGGGCGAGCATTATCCGTCGGAACCGGATGCCGATGGCTGGAGCGAACAGTTCTACGTCTTCGAAGGCTGCCTGACCCTGATGGTCGGTGATGTGCCGCATCGTATCAGCGCCGGCGAGTTCTTCATGTTCGCCAGCAACCAGCCACATTCCTATCGCAACGATGGGCCGGTGGCGGTGCGTTTTGTGCGCAACGTGGTGATCTGAACTGTTTGCCCATCAACACTGGATAAACATTTTGCTGTTCTCAAGTTGTGAGGCTTTCTCGGTTAATTGGTTAACTCATTGAAAAATAAGTAATTAAATTTCAGGCACGACTCCTGCAAAAGCTCTGGTGCACTCACCCAGAACCTGGAGTCGGCCCATGACAGCCTCAGCCCAACCCACTCATACCGCCCATGTGATCCGCTCGGACGCCGAGGCGATTGCCGTCGCTCACAAGCTCGCCGCGCGTTTCGCCGTCGAGGCCAGCGTACGGGATCGCGAGCGACGCCTGCCCGTCGCCGAACTCGACGAGTTCTCAGCCAGCGGCCTCTGGGGCATCACCGTGCCAAAAGCCTACGGTGGTGCCGGCGTCTCCTATGTGACCGTGGCCGAAGTGATCAAGATCATTTCCGCCGCCGATTCGTCCCTCGGCCAGATCCCGCAAAACCACCTCGGCGTGCTCGACATCCTGCTGCAAACCGCCAGCGAAGAGCAGAAGCGCTACTACTTCGGCAAAGTGCTGAAGGGCTACCGTTTCGGCAATGCCTTCTCCGAATCCAAAAGCAAAAACGCCGGCGCCTTCGAAACCCGGATTCGTTTCAACGATGACAGCGCGCAAATCGATGGCGAGAAGTTCTACTGCACCGGTGCGCTGTTCGCGCACATCGTGCCGGCAGTGGCGGTCAACGAGCAGAACCAGGCGTTCATCGCCTTCATCGAGCGTGATAACCCGGGCTTGAGCGTGATCGACAGCTGGGACGGTTTCGGCCAGCGCACCACCGCCAGCGGCGGAGTGACCCTGAACGCGGTGAAGGTTCCGCTCAGCGCGGTGATCCCGGCCCATAAAGCCTTCGATGAACCCACCGCCGACGGCCCGATCTCGCAAATCATCCAGGCCGCCGTCGACACCGGCATCGCCGTCGGCGCCCTGGAAGAAACCAAGCGCTACGCTCGTGAGGCGCGACCCTGGATCGACAGCGGCCAGGATCACGGCTGGCAGGACCCGTTCAGCATCGCCGCCATCGGCGACCTCGAATGGCGCGTGCATGGCACGGAAGCGATCCTGAAAAAAGCCGGCCAGGCCATCGATGCCGCGCTGCTCGACGCCAATGAAGACACCGTGGCCCACGCATCGGTGGTGGTGGCCCAGGCCAAAGTGTTGTCCGCCGAGATCGCCTTGCTCGCCAGCAGCAAGCTGTTCGAGCTGGCGGGAACCCGTTCGGTGCTCGGCAAATACAACCTCGATCGCCACTGGCGCAACGCCCGGACCCACACCCTGCACGACCCGGCGCGCTGGAAATACCACCTGATCGGCAACTACCTGCTCAACGGCGTGAAACCTGCGCGCCACGCCTGGAACTGAGGAGCTCAGCATGAACGCCTTGACCCAACCGATTGCTACCGAACAACCCTTGTCCAAAAGTCAGCACGACCTGCACAACGCCCGCAGCCTGCTCGAGGCCACCCTGCGTTTCGTCCGCACGCAGGCCCAACCCTGGGCCGGCAGCGGCTTGACCAACGCCAGCGAAGATCCTTACGTGATCAGCCGTTTCGGCGACGTGCAGATCCGCATCGAAGTCGCTGCCGCACTGCTCGAACGCGCCGAAGACTTTGTGAACAGCCATGAAGACGCCACCGAAACAAGCATCGCCATTGCCGAAGCGCACCTGGCCAGCGCCGAAGCCCTGAGCACCGCGAGCAACGCTGAATTCGAACTCACCGGTCAACGCACCGTGCTGCCCGGTTCGCTGCACGACCCGTTGCGCTGGAAGCTCCAGGTCATCGGCAACTTCCGCCTCAATGGCATTCATCCCCCAAGTTCTCCAATCTCCACAAAGGAAGCCGTTTGATGGCCCGTGAAATTCGTCTCAACGCCTTTGACATGAACTGCGTCGGCCACCAGTCGCCGGGATTGTGGGCACACCCACGGGACCGCTCATGGCAGTACAAGGACCTGGAATACTGGACCGACCTGGCGAAAATCCTCGAGCGCGGCAAGTTCGACGGTTTGTTCATCGCCGACGTACTGGGTATCTATGACGTTTACAACGGCAATGGTGACGCGGCGATCCGCCAGGCCGCGCAAGTGCCGGTCAACGATCCGTTGCAACTGATCCCGCCGATGGCGCTGGTGACCGAACATTTGGGCTTTGGCCTGACCGCGTCGCTGTCGTTCGAGCATCCGTATCCGTTCGCCCGCCGCCTGTCGACCCTCGATCACCTGACCAAGGGGCGCGCGGGCTGGAACATCGTCACTTCGTACCTGGAGAGCGGCGCGAAGAACCTCGGGCAGAAATCCCAGACCGAACACGACGCCCGTTACGACTACGCCGAGGAATACCTGGAGGTTTGCTACAAACTGTGGGAAGGCAGCTGGGAAGAGGGCGCCATCCTGCGCGATCGTGCGCGGCGGGTGTTCAGCGATCCGAGCAAGATTCACGAAATCCAGCACGTCGGCAAACACTTCCAGGTGCCGGGTATTCATCTCTGCGAGCCCTCGCCGCAAAGGACCCCGGTGCTGTATCAGGCCGGCGCCTCGAGCCGCGGCAAACAATTCGCCGCTGAACATGCCGAGTGCGTGTTCGTCGCCGCACCGTCGAAAGTGCTGCTGAAGAAAACCGTTGCCGATATCCGCCGGCGTGCGGCGGAGGCGGGGCGCGATCCGAGGAAGATCCTCATCTTCAACCTGCAAACGGTGATCCTCGGCGAGACCGACGCCAAGGCCAAGGCCAAGTTCGAAGAGTACAAGACCTGGGTCAGTTACGAAGGCGCCATGGCCTTGATTTCCGGCTGGACCGGCATCGATTTCAGCCAGTTCAAACCCGATGAACCGCTCAAGCATGTGCACACCAACGCCATTCAATCCGCAGTGGAGGCGTTCTCCAGTGCCGACCCGAACAAAGTCTGGACCCCCAACGAACTGGCCGACTGGGTCGGCATTGGCGGCTTTGGGCCGTTGTTCGTCGGCAGCCCGGAAACCGTGGCCGACCTGTTGCAGGAATGGGTTGAAGAGACAGACGTGGACGGGTTCAACCTGGCGTATGCGCTGACCCACGAAACCTTCATCGATGCCGTGGAATTGCTGGTGCCCGAGTTGCAGAAACGCGGGGTCTACAAGACCGAATACGCCCCCGGCACCTTGCGCGAGAAGCTGTTTGGTGAAGGGCCGCGATTGCCCGAGATCCATCCAGGCAGTGGCTATCGCGATCTGGCGGCGTTGCGTCAGCAGGAGAAGAAAGTCGTGTCTGCCTAGCGCCCGAGCACGCCACCTGTCCCCGTGTGGGAGCTCGCGATGAAGCCGGCACCGACAACATCGATGTCACCTGGCAGGACGCCATCGCCGGCAAGCCAGCTGCCACAAGGACAGTGTTGTTTACAGATTGCGTTAATTCTTCAGCCCAGCGGACCACCGCACGCTTTTGCCCATGACAGAGAGGTCAACCCATGAGCGTGCACGAACTCAAACGTCCGCCGATTGCGGACACCACGGAGTGGCGGGTCAAT
>Ga0302169_10000209_pt1 | contig 19588 bp, 17 predicted proteins | sample I_Fen_N1_3_FD_193493 | JGI IMG/M metagenome (GOLD analysis project Ga0302169, IMG submission 193493) | Peat permafrost microbial communities from Stordalen Mire near Abisko, Sweden - I_Fen_N1_3 | ecosystem: Environmental > Terrestrial > Soil > Wetlands > Permafrost | place: Sweden: Abisko...
GCCCGTGGCGACGAACACCGACTTGCGCGCCTGCTTGGCGTCCGGCACGGTGAAGAAGCGCATGAGGATGTGTGGCAGCCCCGCCGTGCCAAAGACCAGGCCCAATGACAGCGAGATCAGCGACAGCGGGTCGGCCACCAGTTTGCTCGGCAACAGAATCCGCTCGCCATCGTGATGCGCGGCCACCGCTTTCTCGAACAACAGATCGAAGGAAAAGCCGAACTTGCTCAACGCCAGAAACGCCAGCAAGGTGCCACCCAGCAACAGCAAACCGGCCTTGATGATCTGCACCCAGGTGGTCGCGACCATGCCGCCAAAGGTGACATAGACCGCCATCAACAGCCCCACCGCGATGACCGCATAGTTGTAGGGCAGGCCGAACAAGAGCTGGATCAACTGCCCCGCCCCGACCATCTGCACCACCAGGTAAAAGCACACCACCGTCAACGAACCAAAGGCTGTCATGGTGCGAATGCGGTTCTGATCGAGCCGGAACGAAGCAATGTCCGAAATGGTAATGCGCCCCAGATTGCGGATGCGCTCGGCAAACAGGAACAACAGCAAGGGCCAGGCCACAAAGAAGCTGATGGAGTACAGCACCCCATCGAAGCCGTTGAAGAAGATCATGCTGGTGACACCCAGCAGCGCCGCTGCCGACATGTAGTCGCCCGCCAGCGCCAAGCCATTCTGGAACCCGGTGATGCCACCGCCGGCGTTGTAGAAATCATCCATCGATTTGGTCTTGGAAGCGGCCCAGTAAGTGATGCCCAGGGTCGTCACGACGAAGACCAGGAACATGCTGATCGCGGTGATGTTGATCGGTTGCTTTTCGACGTTCTGCAACACATCGGCGGCCATGGCGCGAGCCGCGAATGTGCTGAGCAGGACAGGAAGGACGAGCTTGCGAAGGAGGTGTTTCATACGATCACCCCCGCGCGGATTTCTGCGCTCAGCCCATCGAACTCACCATTGGCCCGAAGGATGTAGAGCCCGGTGAACAACCAGGCCCCGATGATGAACACCAGGCCCAGCGGCCAACCGATGTTGATGATGCTGGTTGCGGAAAGTTTCGTCGCCAGAAGGTTGGGTGCAAAGGCCGCGACGAGGATAAACGTGAAGTACGGCACAAGGGTTGCGGCGGTCAGGCAAGCGACGAACCGTCGCCGCCTCGAGACCAAATCCTTGTACCGGGGGTGGTTGCGGATTCTGGCTGATTCAGATGCATGGTTCACGTTGACTCCGTGGAGCAGTGGTTGCGTTATTGTTGTTCCACAGCCTCAGATTCGAAGACTCGATCCGCCACTGGCTGCGGTGTCTGTGCACCCTCAACCTATGCCCGGCGAATGATCATGTAAAATGATCAATTGTGAATCTCGCGATCGCTTTTGGTGAACCAACCAGACCGCGATACCTCCTGCTACCGGCCTTCGCGCACCTCCTGTCCAGGCTAACTTTGGGCTGGCGTTTGTTGCGTGACAGCTGGCGAAGCCTTCACCCAGCCGTTGATCCCGGCACACAGCACCAACAGGGCGCCCGTCACCAGAAACACGTGATGCAAACCGAAATGCGCGCCGATCTGGCCACCGATAAGGGGCCCGATGACCTGTCCCGAGAACTGTGCGGACTGCAGATAACCCAGGACTTTTCCGGTGTTGTGCTCTGCCACCGAATGCCGGATCAGCCTGGCAATGGCCGGCAGTAGCCCGGCGATGCTCATGCCCATCAAGCCGCGCAAAATCGCCAGTTGCCACCATTGCGTGACGAACGCCTGGGGCACCATGACCACGCCCGTCACCAGCAAGCAGCCGATGATGACGTTCCAGCTGCCGACACGATCGGCCAGCGCTCCCAGGCGGGCGGCGGTCAAGATGCTGCCCAGGGCCGAACAGGCCATGATCACGCCGGCAATCCGTGCCTGGTCATCCAATGCGACCCCAAGCTGACCGATGTAGACGGTGATAATCGGCTCGATCGACATGTTGGCCAGCAGCACCATCATCGCGGTCATCAGCAGCGCAGCGATGATCGGCCAGCGTGAACTGACACCAGGGGCCTGGGTTTCCTTGCCCCGGCGAGCGCCGTCCGTGGCGCGATCGAAGTCCTCGCGAATGAACACAATCGTGGTGATCGCCGCCACCGCGATCATCGCGCCACCGACGAAAAACGTGCCGCGGATCCCGACCAACCCGGGCAGCAATCCCCCCACCAACGGCCCGATCAGGTTGCCCGACAACGCCCCCGTGGACAGCACACCCAAGGCCCAGCCGGCCTTTTCCTTCGGTACCTGCGAGCCGATCATCACAATGGAGGCCGAGGCGTAGCCGCCGATGAGACCCGCGATCAGGCGCAGCAGCACCAGATCGGTCACGTCCCGCGCCAGCCCGATCATCGACATCACCACCGCCATGCCAATGGCCGCCCGGATCAGCATCGGTTTTCGCCCATAGCGATCGGCCAGCCGTCCCCAGACAGGCGCCGTAATCGCCGTCCCGAAAAACGTCGCCCCGAATGCCACGGCCGACCATTGCACCACGTCGGCCTGGGAAGTGACGCCCAGCTGTTGCACATAAAGTGGCAGGAACGGTAGCAACATGCTCAGACTGACCAGGGTGGTAAACGAGCCGAATACACAGACGGCCAGGTTGCGACGCCAGTATAAAAGGTTGCGATCGGCGTAATTCACGAAGGGCACTCCAGTGTCGTACTTGAATTGAAAACTCGGTTCAGGCGGACACTACCCGCGTCTACGCATCTTCAAAAACGAATTAATTTGATCGGAGCTATCGGTATGAGTGATATGCAGGGCCGGCGCGGGCTCCAGCGTAAATTACATGGTGTATCAACTGAAATTCCACACGGCACATTTATCTTCGCATCGGCGCTTAATAAAGTGACAGACCCCCTTCGTTCCTTCATCTCACGAGCGAACCTGCATGTCCCATGACTTGAGTCAACTCGACACCGCGCTCGCGGCCTATCCCCGGGCGACACTGCTCGAAGGCCCGACACCCATTCAGAAACTGTCTCGATTGAGCCAGCTGCCCGATATGAACGGCTGCAACCTTTACGTCAAGCGAGATGACCTGACAGGTCTCGGCGGCGGCGGAAACAAGCTGCGCAAACTGGAGTTCCTGCTCGGCCAAGCACTTGCCGAAGGCGCCGACACGCTCGTGACCTGGGGCGGCTATCAGTCCAATCATGCGCGGCTGACCGCTGCCGTCGCTGCCCAGCAGGGACTGGCCTGTGAACTGATATTGACGCCATCGGCGGTGCGCACCGACGATGACTTTCGCCATAACGGCAACGTTATACTGGACAGCCTTTTCGGCGCGAAGCCCCATCGGCTTCCCCTTGGGGTCGTTCCTGATGGCTATGCCGCCGAACTGGTCGAGAAGCTCAGGCATGAGGGGAAAAAACCCTTCGTGATGCCGCTGGGTGGCTCCAGCCCCCGAGGGAGCCTGGGCTACACCGCCTGCGCGGCCGAGATCCTGCGCCAGGCCGATGCGCTCGATATGCATTTCGACCGGATCATCGTTCCCAATGGCAGTGCCGGCACCCATGCAGGCCTGCTGGCCGGCCTTACCCTCGCCCGCTCATCAACGGAAATTACCGGCTATAGCGTACTTGCCATTCAAGACCAGGCGGCGACCATGACCCTGGAAAAAACCCGCCAGGTTCTGCAGCTGCTTGACCCCGGCGCCACGCTGGCCGAAAGCTCAGTGCGCGTAGATGGCCGCCAGCGTGGTGACGCCTATGGCGCGCCCACCGAAGCCATGCTGGAGGCGGTGCGACTGTTGGCATCCCACGAAGGCCTGCTTACTGACCCCGTCTACGGTGGCAAGGCCTTCGCCGGGTTACTGGCGGCGATTCGCGCTGGCGAATATCCGGCAGCAAGCAACGTGCTTTTTGTGATGACCGGCGGCTTGCCCGGCATTTTCGCCTACCGCAGCGCATTCGATTGACCGGACGTTCCCGCTCCGGCCCCATGGACGTTTTCCAGCGGGTATGAAAACGATATTTCACGGGGAACGCAATACCAGCAGGAGCCGGCTTGCTGGCGAAAGCGTCGGCCCTGCCAGCAATGATGTCGGATTGGCTGACGTCTTCGCTGGCAAGCCAGCGCCTACACAAGCCCACGCTTGCAAACCAGAAAACCTCCCTGGGTGCGACCCCGGGGAGGCTGGAACGGCGCGATGACATCAGTCCTGGGCTTTGCTCATTTTGGTGAACAGTTCGGTCGGCACTTTCTTGCCGTTGGAGGTGAACTGGTTGGTGCGGTACTTGTAGACCTCGGCCTCGGAGAGGTAACCGTCGTTGTTGGTGTCCATCGACTTGAACTCTTCCCCCCCCTTCGGGGCTACGGCCAGCAGTTCCTTGAGCGACACGCGGCCGTCGTGATCGGTGTCGGTGCGCGCGAAGGAGGCGTCGCCGCACTTGCCTTCACCACATTTGCCTTCACCGGCCTTGGTCACTTTAGCGCCGGTTTCGCTGGCACCACACTTGCCTTCGCCACACTTGCCTTCGCCGCTCTTTTGCGCCGCAGCGACCTGATAGCCTTGCGGCAGTGCTTCTGCGGCAAAGGCGGACGAAGCGAGGTTCAGGCTACCGGCCAGTGCGATAGTGATCAGGCCAATACGGGATTTGTTCGACATACGGGACATGGTGATTCTCCGGGTACGGTGTGCGGCCAAGCCGCTAAGGTCATTGCCACGAAGGCGATAAGCCGTGGTGCGAGGGCGTTTTGCTTTCTCGCGAAGGCAGGGCTATTTGACTGCAACCGTGTATCCCGGATGTATCAGGATCGAGGGGCATTTGTAAGCCAGTCTCCGTACGCCGGGTTCGGATACACAGCGATACACAGGCCTCGCGCTCCTGACCTCACTTTTCCTGGGTTTGGCCGGGTTCATCCTGTCAGGACGCTTCGGGCGCCCCGGCCTTCATCACTGCATAGCCGCCTGTCAGTGCTGCGACTGCGCGATGTCTTGTGGAGTGACGTCGGGAAGCAAACAGCCCCTGGCCATCCACGGACAGGTTCTGGCCCAGCGATAGTCGGACTCCAGATCACCCTGATCGTTGTAATACGCCAGCCGCAACTGATCGGCGTTCAAGTCGAGTTTGGCAAAGCCTGCCCGTGATACGGCGAACGTGCTGTGCGCCGAGGAGACATTGAGGGTGTCGAGCTTCTGGCCCCCTGCACCGGAGGTGACCCACGCGGGTTCCCCGGCACGCAAGAGCAGTTGCTGATTGTGATCATGTCCCGACAAGAGCATATCAACCTTGTTGCGTTGCAACACCGGCAGGAGCCGGGTGACCAGATCCGACTCTTCACCCTGCTCGTCCTGTTTGCGCACCGGGTGATGGGACGCAGCGATTCGCCACACCGGAACCGGGCCGGGTGCCTGGAACGCCTGATCGATCAAGTCGATTTGCTGTTGCAGGCTCTCACGCGGCGCCGCCGTATCGAGGAACACCATTCGCACCAACGGACGCCCGTCAACGTTACCGAAATCCCTGGTGTAGAAGTTCATCGGCATTTGCCAGCGGCCCGAACCCTTGTGTTGTTGGCCGTATTCGATTTCATACTTTTGTGACACCGGGTAATCGTGATTGCCCAGCACCGCGTAGAACGGCACATGACTGAGCCAGTGCCCCCAATAGACCCGCTCGAATTTGGCTTGCCAGCTGAGATCGTGGGTGCTGGTCAATGCCTTGCCGTAGAAGTTGTCGCCCAGCAGCACGACCATGTCCAGGCGCCCCTCTCTGGCCGCCACCTTTTCCATGGCCTGCCCTACGCGCCACTGCTGCATATTGCCGCTACCTTGATCGCCCAACGCGATCATCGACACCGCGCCAGGGTCCAGACCTGGCAACGGAACAAAGGGCGATGGCGGCGTGTACAGCCAATAGCCAGCGCACGCCAGCAAAAGAACGAGGGCGATGCCTGAGCAGCGCGCAATCCTTCGCAGTAGCAAGCGTTTTGCAGATAGCGATGGGGTCGTTGTGCGTTTCAATCAGCGACTCACTGGCCAGGGTCGATCAGGCGGTTAATGAAGCTCGGACTACATGCCTAATAAATCACAGCAGTTGTTCACACTTTGTTAAAAAAAAGCTGCGCAATGCATTTCCAATCCTTTTTTCGCCCCTCCCCCCGCTAGAAGGCAGGACTGCTGATCGGCGGCCGCTATGGCGTAGGCGGGTTAATGAAGGGCACGAAAGCGCGGGTGCAGCAGTGCGCAAAAATGCCCTCAAAGTCCCTAGGCCTGCTGCTGTGTTGCAGACACCGGCGTGCGCGAGTCGGAGCAGGTTCCAGCCAGCAGTTCGCTGATCCACCGGGCCTGCCGGGCGATGTCCCGCAGCTTCTCCTCGGGGACTGCCTGACGCGCCCGAGCGAAGTGGTGCAGGGTCTTCTGCTTCAGGTGCAAGATACGCTGCCACTTGACCAGGAACGCCGGGCTGCGCGCCTGCATCTGCAGCGGGCCGAAGTACAGCTCTTGGGCGCTATAGATCACCGGCCCGTCACGCTCGGCGACGATGATTTCGTAGTCGAAGCGATTCTCCCGCAGGACTTCCTCGCACAGGATGCGGTAGTGGTTGTTCATCAACCATTCACGTAATGGCTGCTCGCCGCCGTTAGGCTGCAGGATCAGGCGCTCCTGGCCATTGAGGCGCGCCTTGCCGCTGTCGAGGATGTCGCGGATGGTCTCACCGCCCATGCCGCAGAGGCTGATCGCCGTGATCCCGTCTCCTGGCTCGATCGCTGCCAGGCCGTTGGCCAGGCGCACGCTGATCCGCCGGGCCAGGCCGCTCTCGCGTACGGTGCGTTCAGCCGAACCGAACGGTGTCAACGCGACCTCGCCGGCCACCGCCGCCGCAATGACGCCACGGCGTATCAACGCCACCGGCAGGTAGCCGTGATCCGAGCCGATGTCGGCCAGGCGCGCACCCGCTGGTACATGCGCTGCCACGCGCTCCAGACGCATTGACAATGTCTGTTCGTTCAACTGCAGCCCCTTTTCAGCACAAACGTCCGGCGCCTTTGGCCGGATCAGGACGCATTCTGTCGAGCAATGCCGTGTATTTCAAATCCCTCCTCGAATGACACTTCGGTGGCGATTTCACTGTCCTGATCGCCAGAACCCTGCAGAGCCTGGGCCGCCAAGGGCTCTGGCTCTGCAGGGCGTGCATTTCAATCCCTGAATTGCGTCAGTTGCTGACTCAGGGAACCGGCCTGATCGCGCAGTTGCAGCGACTGTTCCAGCAAACTGCGGATCGCATGATCGTTATGCTCGGAGATGCGGCTGACGCCCTGGATGGCGACGGACAGCTGCTCGCCGGTGGCGGCCTGGCTTTGGGTCTGGCGCGCCACTTCGCTGATGCGCATCAGAATGTCCTGGGCATGCTGGCGGATCTGATCGACACCTTGAGCCGAGGTCGTCAATTGTGCCACTCCTTGACGCACGGCCTCGCCGACCTGCTGGACGTTGGCCACGGTGTTGCGCACGTCCGAACCGATGGCACCGATCATCTCGCCGATTTCACCGGTCGAGCGGCTGGTGCGTTCCGCCAGTTGCCGCACTTCGTCGGCCACCACGGCGAACCCGCGCCCCTGCTCCCCTGCCCGCGCCGCTTCAATCGCCGCGTTAAGCGCCAACAGGTTGGTCTGATCGGCGATGCTGCGGATCACCGCGATGATCCCGGCAATTTGTTGCGAGCGTTTTTCCAGATCACCCACAGCGCCTGCCACCACGTCCATGGTCTGGTCGATATGGGTGATGCCGGCCAGGGTCTGGCTCATGTCCCCGGAAATATGCGTGGTCAGCATCTCGGTGTTGCGCGCCAGTTGCTCCACGTCTTCGGCTTGCTGGGACATCTCGGTCACCGAATGCGCCAGCGCCGTGACACCGCTGGCCATTTCCTCGGTCGCCGTGTGCTGCGAAGTCGCCCGCTCGGCGACGGCCTGCGTGGTTTCGCCCAGGTGATTGGAGATCTGCATGAGCGTGGTGCTGCTATGGCGAATCGATCCCACCAGATCCCCCAGGCGCTGGATGAACTGGTTGAAGGCGCCGGCCAATTTGCCGGTTTCATCGGCGCTGCGCTGTTCGAAACGCAGGCCCAGCTCGCCCTCCCAGGATTGAATTGCGCCGGTCAAACCCGACAACGGCCGAATCTGCCACGCCAGCAAATGCCACAGCACGATGGCCAGGACCAGCAGCGCCAGCAGGCCGATTAAGACGGCGGTGTAGAGGAAATGATTGATCCCGGCCATGGCTTCGGCGAGCGGGTACGCCACCATCAGCGCCCAATTGTTCGGCGCCTTGCCGATATGCACCGGTTGCAGCACATAGCCCCAACCATCGCGCTGGAAGCTATAGGGCTGGCCCGCCTTGATGGCGTCCTTGGCAGCGGCCGGCAATTCATCCGCCGGTTTGCTCAAGCGCTTGGCATCGGGATGGCTGGCGTAGAGGCCGTCGCTGGAAACCAGCGCGCCGTAGCCTTTGAATGCATCGATGGTCGAGAGTTGGTGGTTGATTCTTTCCAGCGGGATATCGACCCCAGCCACACCCAAGGCTTTGCCGCCCTGCAACAGCGGCACCATGATCGACACCATCATCACCGATTGGCCACTGCCGGTGCTGTAGGCAAACGGTTCGGACGCCCATGGCTGGCGGGTATGCAGCGGTCGGTAGTAATACTGGTTGTCGGCGTTTTCCGGGGTGTAACCGCTCAACACCTCAGACTTCAGCGTGCCACCGGCACGGTTCCAGTAAGTCAGGTAGCGACCGCTGGCATCGTGATTCGGCTGGTTGGCGTACTCGCTGTCCTTGCCATCGAACGCGTTCGCTTCCCAGTACTGCCCAAGCCCCAGCAAGTTTGGATTGGCCTCGAACAGTTGGCGGGTCATGGCATCGGCCGACTTGCGGTCGACCTGCTGTTGCTGCATCGCGGTGGCGACACTGGCCAGCGATTCGGCCACGGTAAAACCACCACCGAGTTCGGCTTCCACTTCCTTGGCATTGGCCTTGACGATGGTATCGACCAGGGCAAAGGTTTCTTTGACGGATGAGCCATAGGCGATATAGGCAATGGAACCCAGCAGTAGCGCCATGACGACGACGGTTCCGATCAGCGCTGTCCAGAACAGCTTGAAGTGCAGTGAGCGATTAGGCATTGAGCATTCTCAAAGGAGCGATACGTTAGCCAGCACAGCCCGCGCAAAAATGAGAGTGCAGCAGCCCTGCTGGCAAGTGATTTATAATTGATATTATTAAGCCACTATATCGAGGCGCGAGGGACTGACGCAACCTAAATGAACACTTGCTCAGCAAGAGAAACAGACAAGAGAAACAGGCATGAAAATCCAGTCGATAATTGCCATCAGACGCGCGGTGCAGAGCGCGTCGAGGTCATCGGAACCGATCGGTCGGAGCGTTGTTCAAAGGCATTCCTGCGCGGCGCGTTCGAGCCGCGATGGTCCGAAGGTCGACGTCAACAGCGCACGCTCATACAAAAACACTTTGCCGCCATTCGAAGCCTTGTCCTTGTAGGCCTCGAGCACATCGTCCGCGGCGACTTTGCTGGATACGACGATCCGGTAACTGCGCTGGGTCTGCGTCAAGGTGGTTTTCAGCGAGTCGTCCTGCAGCTTCGGTAACACGCAGTGCGCGTAGTCTGCGGGCGCTTTGCTGGTCTGCAAGGTCAGCGTCGGGGCGTTCGGGGCCGAAGCACAGCCCGACAACAGCAAGGATGCGACAAGCGCCTGCCGGGTAAACATTTTCATCACGCAAGTTCCTTTTGAAGCATTTTCGATGCGCGCGATTTTCCCTGTTTACCACCCACAACAGAACTTGAGATCGGTGATGATCACTATTGCTCGAACCAATAGTCATAAGCGGCGCCAGTGTTTATTGAGCCTTGTCGACCTTGGCTTCAGGCCCTGCACGATGGCCCTTGAACGCATCACGCCGCGCCTGTCGCTCCATGGCATAGGCGGCACTTGGCTCGCTGATCAGCGCTTCGCGGCGCAACAGCTCACCGCAATGCTCACACAGCGGCCCCAGCCCCGCCGGCTGTCCGCAGGTCTGGTGGGTATAGCGCACGGCCAACTCCTCCCCTTCTGACTTGCACCAGGTTTCGCCCCAGGCACGCAGGGCGAGGATCACCGAGTAAAAGGCCTGGCCTTTTTCAGAGAGGTGGTACTCATGGCGCAGCGGCCGTTCGCTGTAGGCCCGACGCTCAATAAGCCCGTCAGCCTCCAGGCTTTTCAGGCGTGCCGCGACCATCTGCGGGGTACCTCCTGTCTGCGCCTGGATCTCGTCGAACCGATGGCTGCGCATGAACAATTCGCGCAATACCAGCACGGTCCAGCGATCGCCGACGACTGACTCGGCCCGTGAAATCGGGCACAAGGTTTCAGGACTATTCTGTTTAACCGCCATACGGTCTTGCCTCTTTCATACTTACTATGATTATCATATCAACACCATGCCCAGGCAAGCCCAAGGCACAGTTGCACCCAACTCCGAGGAGAATCCGTCATGTCGAACCCTGCCTACCCCCTTGATCGGACCGCTTACCTGCTGGTCGATCCTTACAATGATTTTCTGTCCGAGGGCGGCAAAGTCTTCCCTTTGATCAAGCCGATCGCCGAGCAAGTCGGCCTGCTCGACAACCTGCGCGCCCTCGATCGCACGGTTCGTGGACTCGGCATTGCGGTGGTTATCGTACCGCACCGTCGCTGGGAAAAAGGCGACTACGAAAACTGGCATCACCCAAGCCCGTCCCAATGCAAGATCCAGCACATGCACCACTTCGCACGCGGGGAATGGGGCGGTGAATGGCACCCCGATTTTGCGCCACAGCCAGGTGACACGGTTGTTTCCGAGCATTGGGGCTCGAGCGGCTTTGCCAACACCGACCTGGATTTTCGCCTGAAGCAAATGGGCATCACCCACGTGATCATCGTCGGCCTGCTGGCCAATACCTGTATCGAGGCCACCGCCCGTTACGCCCAGGAACTGGGCTATCACGTCACCCTGGTGCGCGATGCTACCGCGGCATTCAAGCCGGAAATGATGCATGCCGCCCACGAACTCAACGGCCCGACTTTCGCCCACGCCATTGTCACGACGGACGAACTCATTGCCACCCTGGCGCAGTAAGGTGCACACCATGAAACTGAGCGGAAACCTGCTGATCGGCGCCCATGAAATCCCTGCAACCGAAGGGACCATGAAAGCGCTCAACCCCACGACCAACCAGCTCATCGAGCCGGATTTCGCCTTGGGCGGCGTCGCGCAAGTGGACAGGGCCGCGATCCTGGCCGACGAGGCGTTTGACGTCTACAGCCATACCTCGCTTGCCGAGCGTTCGGCCTTCCTCGAACGCATTGCCGACAACCTCGATGCGGCCAGCAAGGCGCTGGCGGCGCGGGCGGCGCTGGAAACCGGCCTGCCCGAGGCGCAACTGCAGGGTGAAGCCGCAAAAGCCGCCACCCAGTTCCGCCAGTTCGCCGATGTCGTGCGCAGAGGACGCTTCCTGCAACTGGCCATCGATCCGGCCCAACCTGAACGTCAGCCACGCCCGCGCATGGATCATCGACTGCAGAGAATCGCCATCGGCCCGGTGGCGATTTTTGGCGCGAGCAACTTCCCCATCAGCTATTCAGTGGCCGGCGGCGACACCGCCTCGGCCCTGGCGGCTGGCGCAACGGTGGTGCTCAAGGCCCATAATGCCCATCCAGGCGCCTCGGAAATTCAGGCCCGGGCCATTCGCCAGGCGGTGCAGGACAGTGGCTTGCCTGAAGGGGTGTTCTCGATGGTGCGCGGCAGCGGCAACGCGATTGGTGAAGCCCTGGTCGATCATCCGTTGATCAAGGCCGTGACCTTCACCGGTTCGGAACAGGGTGGCATGGCGCTCTATCGGCGTGCGCAGCTGCGCCCCGAACCGATTCCGGTGTTTACCGAAATGACCAGCGTCAACCCCACGTTCATCCTGCCCCAGGCGCTGGCCGAACGAGGTGCGCAAATCGGTGACGGTTTTACCGAGCGCATGTTGGTCAATGTCGGTCAGGCCTGCCTCAAACCGGCCATCCTGATCGCCATCGAAGGGCAAGGTTTCAGCGCCTTGCGCGCCGCCATGATCAAGCGCGTCACGGAAGCAGCGGCGCGTCCGATGCTGACGCCGGGTATTCACGCAGCCTACCTCAGCGGTCTGGACCACCTGCAGGGCGTCGGCGCAACACGGGTGGCCGCAGGCCTGCTCGCCCATGCGGACCTGGACGGTCAATCAGCGTTGCTGGAAGTCGACGGCCAGCGTTTCCTCAGCGAAAAGGCACTGGCGCACGAAGTGTTCGGCCCGGCGGCGCTGCTGGTCAAGGTCATGGATCAGGCAGAAATGCTGGCGGTCGCACGCGCACTTCGCGGTCAGCTCAGCGCTGCCATGCACCTTGAAGCGGGTGATATCGAACTGGCGCAACGTCTATTGCCGGTGCTGGAGCGGCGCACCGGGCGCATTGTCGTCAATGCCTTTGCCCATCCACAGGAGGTGTCCTTCGCGACCATCCACGGCGGACCGTTTCCGGCCTCCTCGGACAGCCGCTTCACCTCGGTGGGCATGACGTCTATCGAGCGCTTTTTGCGCCCGGTGTCGTATCAGGGCTTTCCCGATGCGCTGTTGCCCGAGGTCCTGCGCGACAGCAATCCCTTGGGAGTGCCGCGTAGCGTGGACGGCCAGTAAGGGTCAATCGAGAGCCGGCATTCGGGGGGTTCACTGCCCGAATGCCGGATCTTTTTGCATGGCTTGCACCTGGTTACGGCCATTACGCTTGGCCTGGTACAGCCCGTCATCGGCGCGGGTCAGCAGGCTTTCCAGCGTGTCACCGGGCTCAGCGAAAGCGACACCGAAGGACGCGGTGATGGTGTCGAGCACAGTGTCGGTGCCTCGCGCCTTGATCCGCAACGCCTGGACTTTCAGCCGCAGCTGCTCGGCGCAGGCCTTGGCTGCGGTGAGATCGGCGCATTGTTCGAGCACCACGCAGAATTCCTCACCGCCGTAGCGTGCGGCAAACCCATTGGCTGGAAGCGCACCGCGCAGCACCTGGCCAACGTGCTGCAGCACCCGGTCACCCAGCGGGTGGCCGTACTGATCATTGAATTGCTTGAAATGATCGATATCCAGCATGACCAGGGCCACGCCCCGGGAGGCCTTGCCCAGCGCCTGCTCGAGCAAACGCGTGAAGGCCGACCGGTTGAGCAGTTCGGTCAGGCCATCCAGTGTCGCGGCCCGTTGCGCTCGCTCGAGCTTGTCGCGCAGGCTTTTGATTTCGCTTTGCGCTGATTGCAACTGGCCAAGGAAGTGTTCCTGCTGGCTCTGCATCAGCCGGGTGCTCTGCTGCAGCTCGCTCAAGATATCCGGCAGACGAGCGTCGACCGGTTCATCGAGCATCTCCATGCATTGGCCGAGACGGTTCTGAAAAGTCTGATTGCCCTTTACGCTGCGCGAGACATCCCGCTCCATGCCATCCACCAGACTGATGACCTGTTGCTGGTCCGCGCGTACATCCTCCAGTTCGTCACGGATGATGTACTCGCGAAACAGCTTGCTGGCGGATTCTGGCGGAAAGTAGTCGAAGTCTCTGAGCAACCGGTCCAGGTGGCGATTGAGCTCCGGGTCCTGGCCCTTGCTATAGGTGTACCAGAGTGCGTAATGCACAGGATTGGGCGCAATGTTGTGGCGGACCATCAGGGGCACGGCTTGCTTGAGCAAAGCCGCGGCCTCACGGGTGTCTTCCGGATACAGCGCTAAAACATTCGCACGCGACTCTGATCGGCTCATGGCATCACTGTGGTTGTTTATCATTGGCACTCGGACAACATGCGAGCATACCGCTACGTCCGACAAACGGCTATCCCGGTTTGATTTGAAACGGCGGTTTTGCGAGGTGCCGGTCAGTTCGCCGCCGGGACGTTGTCGAACGCCGCCCTTTGCAATCCCCAATAAAAAAACCGGCCTGATCAGCCGGTTTTTTTTATTCGCTCAACAACACTTCGGTCCAGCCTTGCTGCCGTAACGGGCTTCCTGGCGTTCGCGGAAGAACGCCTCGTAGTCCATCACCGGTTTGTCCGGGTGCTTGCTGTGCATGTGCTCGACGTAGTTGTCGTAGTCGGGCATGCCGACCATCAGGCGCGCGGCCTGACCGAGGTATTTACCGAGGCGACTCAGGTCATTGAACATGGTGTAATCCTCGTTTACGCCTCCGGCAGTGCCTGGAACGGCGCTTCTTTATCCGTGCGTTCCTGGGTACCCCAGGCCGCGACTCCGACCTTGAGCGCAAAGAACAGGATGCTGAACACCACGAACAGGAACAGCGCGGTCAGTGTTGCGTTGGTGTAGGCGTTGAAAATCACGTGCTGCATCTGGGTGATGTCCTTGGCCGGGGCCAGCACCTGACCGTTGGCCAGCGCATCGCTGTACTTCTTGGCCAGGGCCAGGAAGCCGATCGCCGGGTTGGCGTCGAACAGCTTGATGAAGCCGGCAGTGGTGGTGCAGATCAGCAACCACACGGCAGGCAACAGCGTGACCCAGACGTAACGCTGGCGTTTCATCTTGATCAGCACCACGGTGCCGAGCATCAGCGCGATACCGGCCAGCATCTGGTTGGAAATACCGAACAGCGGCCACAAGGTGTTGATTCCACCCAGCGGATCGATCACGCCTTGATACAGCAGGTAACCCCACATCGCCACGCAACCGGCGGTCGCGATCAGGTTGGCAGTCCAGGATTCCGTGCGACGCAGCGCCGGCACGAAGGAACCCAGCAGATCCTGCAGCATGAAACGTCCGGCACGGGTACCGGCGTCGACCGCCGTCAGGATGAACAGGGCTTCGAACAGGATCGCGAAGTGGTACCAGAACGCCATGGTATTTTCACCTGGCAGGACGTGGTGCAGGATCTGCGCGATACCGACCGCCAGGGTCGGCGCACCGCCGGCACGGGCCAGGATGGTGGTTTCGCCGATGTCCCTGGCCACTGCTTGCAGGGCGTCCGGAGTAATGGCAAAGCCCCAGCTGCTGACGGTTTGTGCGACGCTCACGGCATCGGCCCCCACCACGGCGGCCGGGCTGTTCATGGCGAAATACACGCCCGGGTCGATCACCGAGGCAGCGACCATCGCCATGATCGCGACGAAAGATTCCATCAGCATGCCGCCGTAGCCGATGTAACGGGCATGACCTTCGCTGGCGAGCAACTTCGGCGTGGTGCCCGAAGCGATCAATGCGTGGAAACCGGACACCGCGCCACAGGCGATGGTGATGAACAGGAACGGGAACAGACCGCCCTTCCATACCGGGCCGGTGCCGTCGATGAACTGGGTCAGTGCCGGCATTTTCAGCTCAGGCATGGTCACCAGGATGCCGATCGCCAGGGCGACGATGGTGCCGATCTTGAGGAAGGTCGACAGGTAATCGCGCGGCGCCAGGATCAGCCACACCGGCAGAACGGCAGCAACGAAGCCGTAGCCGATCAGCATCCAGGTAATCTGGATGCCGGTGAAGGTAAAGGCCTTGGCCCATACCGGATCGGCGGCAATCTGCCCGCCCAGCCAGATCGAACCCAGCAGCAACACCACGCCGATCACCGAGATTTCACCGATGCGGCCAGGGCGGATGTAGCGCATGTAGATGCCCATGAACATCGCGATCGGGATGGTCGCCATTACCGTGAACATGCCCCACGGGCTATCCGCCAGGGCCTTGACCACGATCAGCGCCAGCACCGCGAGGATGATGATCATGATCAGGAAGCAACCGAACAGCGCGATGGTCCCGGGAATGCGGCCCATTTCTTCACGCACCATGTCGCCCAGGGAGCGCCCGTTGCGGCGGGTGGACATGAACAGGACCATGAAGTCCTGCACCGCACCAGCCAGCACCACCCCGGCGATCAGCCACAGCGTGCCGGGCAGGTAGCCCATCTGCGCCGCCAGGACCGGACCGACCAGCGGACCCGCGCCGGCAATGGCCGCGAAATGGTGACCGAAGAGCACGTGTTTGTTGGTCGGTACGTAGTCCAGGCCATCGTTGTTGAGCACGGCGGGAGTGGCTCGATTGGGGTCGAGCTGCATCACTTTATTGGCGATGAACAGACTGTAGTAGCGGTAGGCAACCAGATAGATAGCGACTGCTGCGACTACGATCCACAGGGCGTTGATCGCTTCGCCGCGGCGCAGGGCCACGACACTCAGCGCAATCGCTCCCAGGACAGCCACGGCAAACCAGGCGAGGTGTTTAGCCAGACGGGGCATAGCGTGTCTCCTGCCGACAGCCAGTGGACTGCGGCGGTAAATTTTTATAATTGTGTCCGCTGTGCGGAGCTGGCCCAATATCCGCGCATGCCGTCCACAAATAAATCCGCGTTACTACGTACGCGGGATCTACGTAGTTCTACGTAGACGCCCCCGCCCCCGTAGGAGCGAGCTCGCTCGCGAAAAACGTACAGCCGCCACCCGGCGCCTGGAATAACCTCGTCGGATCGCCGCCCGGAGCAAGCTCGCTCCTACGAGGCGTATCTTTGGCATATGATGCCCAGCCGTCGACCTCCCCCGGCCTGGCCAGGAGTAGAGATGCAGCTCAAACACAAAATCGTCGCGCTCGGAATTCTGCCGCTGGTGCTGGCCATCGCCGTCATCTGCGCGCTGGTGATTTCCCTCAATCGCCAATTGGGTGACCAACAGGCGCAGTTGATCGAAGACAGCATTCTGGCGAGCAAGCGTGCCGAACTGAAAAACTACGTGGAAATGGCGCAAAGCCTGATCGCCCCGCTGTACGACGACGGCCACGGTGACGCGCATGCCCAGCAACAGGTGCTCGAAGAACTGCGCAAGCTGAGCTTTGGCATCAATGGCTACTTCTTCGTCTATGACCACGAGGGCCGCAGCCTGATGCATGCGCGGCAGTCGGAGCTGGTGGGCAAATACCTGTGGGACATGAGGGACCCGCACGGTTTGCCGGTGATCCAGGCGCTGCTTAAAAGCGCGCAATCGGGCGAAGGCTTTCAACGCTATGCCTGGAACAAACCCTCCTCCGGCCAGGTGACTGACAAACTGGCTTATGTGGTGATGCTCGACCGCTGGGGCTGGATGCTCGGCACCGGCATCTACCTCGAAGATGTCGAACGCGCCACCCAGCAGGCCCGTGCCGAAGTCGCCCAAGGCATTCGCAAGACCATGATGGCGATTGCCGTGGTCGCACTGGTGGCGGTGCTGTTCGTCTTCGCCACCGGCATGACCCTCAATGTCAGCGAGCATCGCCTGGCCGATAAAAAGCTGCAGCGCCTGACCCAGCGTATTGTCAGCCTGCAGGAAGAAGAACGATCACGGGTTTCCCGCGAATTGCACGACGGCATCAGCCAGGTGTTGGTGTCGATCAAGTTTCAGTTCGAACTGGCCAGCCATGTCCTGGAGAACGGACAAGACAAGGGCCTGGGCATCTTGAGAGACGCCACCGAGCGCCTGGGCGAAGCGATTGGCGAAGTGCGCAGCCTCTCCCACGACCTGCGCTCGTCCTTGCTCGACACCTTGGGCCTGCCGGCCGCCATCGGCCAATTGGCCAGCGAGTTCGAGCAACGCAGCGGGCTCACGGTGATTTACAACGACAACGAGTTCGACTGCCAGCTGGTCGATGGCGCTGCCGTTTCGCTGTTCCGTATCGTGCAGGAAGGCCTGACCAATATCGAACGTCACGCCCAGGCTAAAAACGTCTCCATCACCTTGCATGGTTCTGAAGAAAACGTGCGCCTGACCGTGGTCGATGACGGTGTCGGTTTCAACGTCGCCCAGGTCGAGCGTCGTCACGCGGGCATTGGCTTGCGTAATATCCGCGAACGTGTCGAACATTTTGGCGGCCGCTTCGAGTTGATCTCAATGCCGGGAAGAAGCTCGCTGGACGTTCTGCTTCCCATGAAACCCTCGGGCAGCCAACGCTGACTGCGCCCAAGAACAACAAGAGTGAATGCCCACGATGACCCTGCCCTCCCCGATCCGCGTCGCCCTGGTTGATGATCACTCCCTGGTCCGTGACGGGATCAAAGCGCTGCTGGCCGTGATGGCGCCACTGCAAGTGGTGGGTGAAGCCGAGAGCGGCGCCGAGGCCATCTTGATGGTCGGGCGCTGTCAGCCGGACCTGTTGCTGGTCGATATCAGCCTGCGGGACATGAACGGCCTTGAACTGACCCGCCTATTGCGCAGCCAGCACCCTGCACTCAAGGTGCTGGTGCTGAGCATGTACGATAACTATGAGTACGTGAGTGAATCGGTGCGTTCGGGCGCCAGCGGCTACGTGCTGAAAAACGCCCCGTCACGGGAAATCATCGCCGCCATCGAGGCCATCAGCAGCGGCGGAACCTTCTACAGCGCCGAAATTGCCCAGCGGCTCATCGCCGATAAAAACACCGACAACGAGCTGACCCCCCGCGAAAGCCAGGTGCTGTACAAAATGGCCCAGGGCCTGAACAACAAGGAAATGGCGCGAGAGCTGGACATCAGCGTGCGCACGGTGGAAACCCACCGCCTGAGCATCCGCCGCAAGCTCAACATCGACAAGCCCGCGGCACTGGTCAAATACGCGATCGATCACGGGATCATTTCGCGCTAAGGCCAAATCGGCCCTGCGCGATCGGCTTTGCCGGCAATGGCGCCTTCCGGCCGTGACGGCTATTCACAGGACGATAGAAACCTGTAGGAGCCGGCTTGCCGGCTCCTACAGGTGGCAGCCGCGCCGGGGCTCAGAGCTTGGCAATCGAGACTTCGGTGGACTTCACAAAGGCGATGACTTCGCTACCCACTTTCAACTCGAGGTCACGCACCGAACGAGTGGTAATCACCGACGTGACAATGCCGGAGGCGGTTTGCACGTCGATCTCGGAGACTACTTCGCCTTGCAGGATTTCCTTGATGACGCCCTTGAACTGGTTACGGACGTTGATCGCTTTGATAGTCATGGTGAGGCTTCCTGTCTGAGGTCGAGTACACCCACATGGATGTGCAGGACTCCAAGGTGCACTGAGTACAAACACATTAAAAGGAATAAATAATTATTTTATTATTCGTTTTAGAAATATTAAGCCATCCCGACCAGCGCCCGGAAACGTCGACACCTTTAAGAACAAAAAAGAATTAATAAATACAAAATCAATATTTATCGTTATAAAAATATCCGCGTACTCTCAGCCTATCCCGTCATTCATCTACACAGTGAAGTGCTCCATGAATCCGACTGACAACCTCATCGACTTCGCCCGCTATCGAAAACGCAAACAGGCTCAGCAACGGGCCCGGGCCATGTGGGAAATGTACGCACGCAACGCCGGTCTCCAGGCATTTCAATGGGTGCAAGCTACCCGTGCAACAGAGACGCGTCAGGCGTGAATACGCACGAACCCTCGCGCTTTTTGGTGAGCGCCGATGAACCGGTACTGGATTTCAATCACCTGGAACACCAGGAAGAAGATGCCAACTGCGAGCGGGTCGCACAGAATCTTCAACGCCTGCGCAGCAAGCGTCATCTGTCCCTCGATGCCCTGGCCCGACTG
>Ga0302169_10000210_pt1 | contig 19462 bp, 12 predicted proteins | sample I_Fen_N1_3_FD_193493 | JGI IMG/M metagenome (GOLD analysis project Ga0302169, IMG submission 193493) | Peat permafrost microbial communities from Stordalen Mire near Abisko, Sweden - I_Fen_N1_3 | ecosystem: Environmental > Terrestrial > Soil > Wetlands > Permafrost | place: Sweden: Abisko...
GTCGGCTCGTCGCGTCAACCTCGACACGCTGACCCCGGAAGACGTGCAGAGCTGGAAGCCGGGCGAAACAGTCCTGCTCAACGGCAAGATGCTCACCGGTCGCGACGCCGCGCACAAGCGCATGGTCGAGATGCTGAACAAAGGTGAAACCCTGCCGGTAGACCTCAAGGGTCGCTTCATCTACTACGTCGGCCCGGTTGATCCGGTTCGCGAAGAAGTGGTGGGCCCTGCCGGTCCGACCACCGCGACACGGATGGACAAGTTCACCCGTCAGATCCTCGAGCAAACCGGCCTGCTGGGCATGATCGGCAAATCCGAGCGCGGCCCGACCGCAATCGAAGCGATCAAGGACCATAAGGCCGTTTACCTGATGGCAGTGGGCGGCGCGGCTTATCTGGTGGCGCAAGCGATCAAGAAATCCCGCGTGGTGGCGTTCGCCGAACTGGGGATGGAAGCGATCTACGAGTTCGACGTGAAAGACATGCCGGTGACGGTTGCGGTTGATAGCAAAGGTGAGTCGGTACACATCACCGGTCCTGCCATCTGGCAGAAAAAGATCAGTGAAAGCCTGGCGATCGAAGTGCAGTAAGCGCTTCGATTGACCCTAACGGCCGGCGCGTCAAACGACGACCCGGCCGTTTTTTTGCTGGCGTATAAAGTTTATTGGCATTAAAAATTTCTTCTTACTGCGATTCGATCTAAAAATCCCCCTCCGACCTGTCAGATCTGACAGGTTACGAATGCCGCCCATCTTGTTAGCGTCTGACCTATCCAACGACACCGTCGCCACGCAAGAGCGTCAGGCCAAAACAGGATCAGCCCCATGCAAGACCAAGCGTCCCTGAGCATCACTGAACCTTCCATCGCCAAGAGCGCTTCAATCGCCACCATCGGCAAAAGCTGGGGCAAGACGGGTTCGACAGGAGCCACTTCCTTTGACTTGCCTCTGCCCTCGTCATCGGGCCGTGGCTGGGATCCTCAGCTCTCACTCAGCTACAGCAGCCAGTCCGGAAACGGTTCGTTCGGTATCGGTTGGCAGTTGAACCTCCCGGCCATTACCCGCCAGACCGACAAGGGCGTGCCACGTTACCTCGACGATGATGTGTTCATCAGCCCCTCGGGCAAAGAGATGATGCCCGAGCGTGACGACCAGGGCAGCATCCAGTCCAGAGTCGAAGAGACCTACCGCGGTAAAAACGTTGGCAAACATACAGTGGTGCGGTATACGCCACGGATCGAACAGACGTTCGAGCTCATCGAGTTCTGGTGCTCCGACGTCACGCCCAAAGGCTTCTGGCTGGTGCACGGGGCCGATGGCAGCCTGCACCTTTTTGGCAAAGACGACAGTTCGCGCGTGGCGGACCCGCAAGCGCCACTCCACGTGGCAGCGTGGCTGTTGCAGGAAAGCATGAATGCCCTCGGCGAGCATATCTGCTACGAGTACCTGTCAGAGAAACAGGACGAGTTTCCTGGCCCGCATGACTACCGGGCTCAGCGATATTTGCATCGGGTGCTCTATGGCAATGTTGAGGCAAGCGACCAGTTGTACGGCTGGAGTGTCTTGAGACCGGCACCGCCTACATGGCTTTTTCACCTGGTATTCGATTACGGCGAACGTACGCTGGACCTGACTGAAAAACCGGTTTATGACGGTGACACACTCATTCCCTGGTTGGTCCGTAAGGACCCGTTTTCATCCTATGGGCGAGGCTTTGAAGTGGGCACCCGGCGCCTCTGCCGGCAAGTGCTGATGTTTCACAACTTCCCGCAACTGGGCGATAAACCTGTGCTGGTGCGCCGCTTACTGCTGAAGTATTCGGACTACACCAACCTCTGGACCTACAGTCAAATCACAGCGGCGCATTATCAGACGTATGACCGCAGCGACGCCGTGGAATCCATGCCGCCGATGGCGTTCGACTATTCGGTTTGCGAACTCGATACACAGCCGATACCGTTCTTCCCGTTCGACACCATGCCGGGCATCGAAGACGGACAGCTCTATCAATGCGTCGACCTGTTCGGTGAGGGCCTGCCGGGTTTCCTGTGTCACTACGACCAGTGCTGGTATTACCGCGAACCACTGCGTGGCGTTGGCGTTGGCGATGCCGATGGCGATGCCGATCACATCACGTATGGCCCGTGGACAGCCCTGGATAAGATCCCGGTCGCCGACCGCAACAAGCAAGCGCATCAGGCCCTGATGGACCTGACTGGCGACGGCCGACTGAACTGGATCATTGCACAGCCGGGAATGTGCGGTTTTTATACGCTGAATCCGGATAAAACCTGGTCCGGTTTCATACCGTTCACGGCGTTCCCGGTGGAATTTTTCAACGTCCTTTCACAACTGGGCGACTTTACGGGTGACGGGCTCAACTCCCTGGCCCTGATCGGTCCCAACGCTGTACGCCTTTACGCCAACCGGCGCGAAGACGGCTTTGCCAAGGGCGAAGACGTCGCTCATAAGCCGGCTGATGACCGTCTGCCGTCGATCAGCAACTCACCCACTGAACTGGTACTTCTGAGCAACCTGCTGGGTAGCGATATGACCGAGTTGTGCCGCATTCGTCACAACGAAATCAAATGCTGGCCAAACCTTGGGCATGGGCAATTCGGCACCGGTTTTGTTATCGAAGGCCCCTGTTTCGAGTACGAAAAGTTCGACGCGAGCCGGGTGCGCCTCGCGGACTTGAACGGGTCCGGCGCTCCGGCGCTGATCTATCTGAATTCGGATAATTTTGAGATTTACCTCAACCACGGCGGCAACGGTTTCGATAAGACACCCATCGAGGTCTCGTGGCCCGAAGATGTGCGTTACGACAACCTGTGCCAAGTCACATTCGCCGACCTGCAAGGGCTCGGTTGCGCCAGCCTGATCCTGACAGTGACGCACATGAAACCCCGGCACTGGCGCTATGACTTTGTCAGCGCCAAGCCCTATTTGCTGACATCGAGCAATAACAACATGGGATGCTTCACCGAGGCGGTTTATAGAAGTTCGGCGCAATACTGGCTGGATGAAAAACAGCAGATCCTCAAACTCAAGCGACTTCCCGTGTGTTACCTGCCTTTTGCCGTGCAAGTCGTCAGTCAACAGACCCTGCTCGACGAAATCACCGGTAATTGCCTGAATCAGTTTTTCAGTTATTTCGAGGCGTATTACGACAGTCAGAACCGCGAATTCCATGGCTTCGGCCGCCTGCACCAAACCGACAGTGAAAGTGCGCCAGATGAACTCGACGCCGGTTTCACCGAACCGATGCGGGTCTGCACCTGGTATCACACAGGCAGGGAGATCGATGCACCTCGCGACGGATATTTCGACCTTGACGATGAAGCACACCCACTGGGTGACACGCTGTTTTGTCGGTATCACCCGGACGATGAGTGCGAAGAGATCATTACGCCGGCCGACAAGGCCGACGTCCACGAAATCGCTCGAGCCCTCGCAGGTTCGGTATTGAGAGTCGAAACCAGAGCGGCGAAAGACGCAGACACCGACACTCCCATTCTGGTGGAGCAGTATCGTTACATCGTGCGCGAAGTGCGTAAGCGCGGCCAATATCCCGACGCGGTGTTGATGCCATTACCGCTGGAAACCATCAGCTACCACTACGAACGTTTCCTCAACGATCCGTTGTGCCGCCATGTCATCAACTTGAATCGAGACGCCTTCGGCCTGACCACCCACAGCATCACGGTCAGTTACGCCCGGCGCATGACCGAAAAGGATGCGCCCCCCTTTACAGACCCTGACGAAATAAAGTGGTGGGTCGATGCACATGACCCCGCACAACAGTCTTACTACCTGAGTGAAACCCTCGCCGAATTCATTCACTTGCTCGACCTGCAAGGCTGGCGGCTCGGCCTGCCCTATCGGCAACGCGGTAATGCCCTGGTACTGCCCAAGAAGCCAACTGTTGGAGGCCTGGATCCCAAAGGCATTTCTTATGAACAGTTTCTCGAGCTGTTCAAAACAACCCAATGGGCCGCTGTGCGGGAATTGACCGCACAATCAGTGCAACGCTACGTCACTACGACCAATGACGAGTTGCCGGATGGCGATGCCGAATTCCAGGCTTTGCGAGGGCCGATGGAAATCGCTCTGCTGAACAAGGAAGCGCTGGAAGTCTACGGCAACGTAACGCCTGAAATCGATATCCGGGCAGAACTGGAGAAGATTGGTTATCTGTGTATGAAGCTGTTTCTGGGTACGGACAAAGAGGCTGACGAAGAATCGGACAAACTGAGAAATCTTTGGTCTGCCCTATACAACTTTGCCAAGTACTCGGACCTCGATCATTTCTACCGAGTGACTGAATACAACGAAACGCTAAGCCACGGTATCACCAAGGCGCAATACGACGAGTACTGTCTGTTGATCAAAAGCGTCGAGCAGCCGGATGGCTGCATCACTCACGTCGAGCACGATTACCACTCAGGGCTACCGACGCGCATCATCGACGCCAACGAGAACATTGAGGAAGCCCATAACGGTCCATCCGATTCGCACACCAGCACTTTTCACGGCACAGAAAACGGTAAGCCCGTCGGCTTTTGCTTTATCGAAGACTATGTCCCCAGCGGAGATTTAAGCCCCGGCACGGCAATCAAGTTCCCTAAAGTTGAGCTGCAAGACGCGGCCAGTACCTTGCGCAAGGATCTTTGCAGCTGGATGAGCAAGTTGCCCGAGTCGGTCAGACAGGAAACCGACTGGCTGAACGAGTGGATCACCAACGGTTACGTGTTACCCAGCTTGCACATTCCCGCCAGCGCCCGAACACGCCTGGCCAGGATTCAGACGCCTACGCCAGCCGAACAGGCGTTACGTGATTTGCTGCCCAACCTCATTCGCCATCCGGTGCACAGCGTCGTTCTGAGTGCAGACCAGTACCCGGGTGGTGATATTGCCTCACAAATCCAGATCTTATTGTCATGGATCGACGGTTTCGGGCGGCTCTTGCAAACTCAGCAGCTTGTCGAGCCCGGTGAGGCTTATGTCGTGAAAAACGGCGAACTGGAGCTCGACAACGGCAAACTAAAGGTGGCATACGCCGATCAACGCTGGCGCATCAGCGAACGCGTTCAATACAACAACAAAGGGTTAGTGGTGCGAACGTATCGTGCCTATTTCGCCAACGCTTGCGGTTACATCAATGATCACTCCTTCAGGGAGTTTGGTTATCACGATCAAAGCTTTTACGACGTAATGGGTCGCCTTGTCAGGATCGTCAACGCCAAAGGGCATACCGCATCTGTAACAATCCACCCCTGGTACACCACCAACCTGGATTTCAATGACACCGCGACTGACACGGAAGGATTCAAGGCGGTTAAGCACTGATGAGCACTGTCGACCGCAACACACCGTCAGTGACGTCCCATGATGCGCGAGGCCTGGCAGTGCGCCAGATTGCCTACTTGCGCACGGTGGCGGGCGGTCCCGTGGAGCCCCTCATTACCCGACTACGCCATGACGTTATCGGGCGGCTTGTGGAGCAACGGGACCCGCGACTGGCCGATGCCCCCAAACCCAACCTGGCCACGGTTTACGGCCTTCGCGGGCAAGCGGTGAAAGTCGACAGCGTTGACATCGGCGAGCGGACAACCCTCGCCGGGCTGTCGGGTGAAACCCTTTGGCACTGGGACGGACGGGGCAACCGTTGGCTCAGCACCTACGACAATCAGTTGCGTATGCTCACGCTTGAAGAGAGCGATAAGGGTATCGTCCAGACCAATACCTACGCCAACGCATCGGCCGATCCTGCCTACAACCTGTGCGGCCGACCGCTCAGGCAGGTCGATGCCGCATGTGAGTTTGAGTGCAGCAGCTTCAGCCTGCACGGCCATCCGCTGCGCGATAGCCGAATGATCACCGAGGGGGGCACCTTCACCAGCAGCCGGACCTTCGGCCCGCTCTGCGTGGTTCTGACCCAGACCGATGCCGGTGCACATCAGCAGCGAATGCAGTACGACCGGGCCGGGCAATTGCTTCAGGTTTATCTGCGGCTTGAACCCACTGGCCCCTGGCAGACCGTGCTTGAAGACGCCCGGTACAATGCCGCCGGCCAGATCATCGAGCAAACTGCCGGAAACCACGTGGTCAGCACCTGGAGGTACGACGAGGCCAATGGTCATCTGGACAGCATGAGCGCCGGTGTTCCCGGGCAGCCCCTGCTGCAGCACTTCCAGTACCTTTACGACCCGGTCGGTAACCCTCTGCGCATTGACGACCTCACCTTTAAACCGGTGCACTTCGCCAACCAGCTCATCGATGGTCACCGCGAATTCACCTACGACTCGCTGTACCAAGTGACCAGCGCCACCGGCCATGACGCCGCCCCGGGTGCCGAGCTGCCGGGGCGACCTTCCCCGAGCGATCCCAACAACCACCTCAATTACAGGCAGACGTACACCTACGACCTTGGCCGCAACCTGATCAAGTTGACCCATGAACGCGAGGTGGGCGGCTACACCCACCAGATGCGCATCGACCCGACCAGCAACCGTGGTGTGCGCTGGAAAGAGGGTGATCCCGCACCGGAATTCGAGAAGTTGTACGACCCCCATGGCAACCTGCAAGCTTCGTTGCCGGGAAGGCTCCTGCAGTGGAACAGCCGCGATCAACTGTCGTGCGCGACGCTGGTTGATCGCGACAACGGCCCCAACGACGAAGAAGTCTTTCGCTACAGCCAGGGCGAACGGATTCTCAAGCGTCATGAATGGCAAGCCTCGAACCTCACTCATTTTCATCAAGTGATCTACTTGCCGGGCCTGGAAATCCGTACCCGGGACAACGGCGAAGCGTTGCACGTCATCACCTTGCCAGGCGGTCGGGGCAGCGTGCGTTGTCTGCATTGGGTCAGCAAAAAACCCGACGGCATCGATCAGGATCAACTGCGCTACAGCCTCGACGATCACTTGGGCTCCAGTGTCATGGAGCTTGATCAAAACGCTCGGGTAGTCAGTCACGAAGGCTATTACCCGTTTGGCGGCACGGCCTGGCTGATAGCAAGTTCTGCGCTGGAGGTCAGCTATAAAACGGTCCGCTATTCGGGCAAGGAAATGGATGAGTGCGGGCTGTATTACTACGGCGCCCGTTATTATGCGCCGTGGTTGTGGCGTTGGGTCAGTGCTGATCCGGCGGGGGCTGTGGATGGGTTGAATCTATATGCGTTTGTCGGGAACAACCCGATGCGCTATATCGACAGTGATGGTAAAAAAAAGAAATCGTCCGAACTGCGCCAGACAATAGTCGGCAGCCTGGAATATCTTTCTGAGGTAAACAGAAACGTTAACGACGTGGACAAACAACTGAGTGATCTTTCCAGTACTTCCAGTTTTCGACTAAAAATGCTGACCAACTTTTTGTATCTGTCAGGCAGAGCCGCCGCCGGTTTTTTCAGTGGACTGAATGTTATGGGACATACGTTTGGAGAAGGCCATATCGTGTCTGGAGAACTGCAGGGATTGACACTGGGCAACAAAACCGCAAGTAAAAGCAATTCCCTCTACCCGAAAGTAATGTCCGGGCTAAAAAAACCTATTTTGCCGCGCCTGTCGGAAATGACTCCGGAATCCATTCGTCAGCAAAGCGCGGGTGAATCAAGTGGGCCTCTCGACAATTTGACGCTCCACCCGACAACATGGTCAGAAATATCCGCAAACATAAGAGCTACCGTGGGCGTAGTACGTGACGGAGTTGGCGGCGCGATCCTCCCTGGGGTTTCAGAACTGGCTGAACTTTATACGTTAGCCAAGGATGCAAACAAAGCCGAAGAGGGTTTACTCAAGTTAGAACTGGATGCCTATGATTCGGCATTCGACCAATTGCGCGAATCTGTTGTCAAGGCATCAGAAACCGCTAATGCAGCGCTTACAGAATTAGGTGTCGAGCAATTCTATGCAAACTTCGCCGATCATTTATTAGACATAGGGCTTGGACGCGTAGGCGCAAAGAATTCGCTTATGGTTTCTCGTTCGACTGTCCAACACTTCACAGAACGCGCGTTGTACAGAATCGATAACGCCAAACTCACGCTGGCGAGGTATCGCACACATGTGGCGAACAAAACCACACGGCACGCGGCCTGACACCATGAACAAGCGAACGGCTTCGGTGCATTCAGACACGCGTGAAGTACGATAACGGGCACGGGCGCGCATGCTATGGTGCGTGCCCATATTTCTTCCTGTTTCCTACAGCATGCTGCCGACTTCTCGTACCTTGCGTCTGTCGTTCTATACCCTGCTAATCGTCGCTGGCGCCGTGATCGCGGCCGGTCTTGCCGTGCGTCACGCCGAACGCCAGGCGCTGGTCGAGGACGCCGCCCGCGCCAACCAGCAATTGGCCTTGTACGCCAATTCTTTGCACACACTGATCGACCGTTACCGCGCCCTGCCCGCCGTGCTGGCGCTGGACCCGGAGTTGCGCGGCGCGCTCAATGGCTCGGTCTCTGCCGACCAACAAGACGCACTGAATCGCAAGCTGGAAAAAATCAACGGCGCCGCGCAGTCCTCGACCCTCGAACTGCTCGACCGCACCGGACTCGCCGTGGCCGCCAGCAATTGGCGTTTACCCAGCAGTTACGTCGGCCACAACTATGGCTTTCGCCCGTACTTCAGCGAGACCCGCACCCAAGGCGCCGGACGCTTTTATGCGGTTGGCGTGACCAGTGGCATTCCGGGGTACTTTCTGTCCAGCGCGGTCACCGGCGACAACGGTGAGTTTCTCGGCGCGATGGTGGTGAAGCTCGAGTTTCCGGAACTGGAACGCGAATGGCGTCAAGGCAGCGACACGCTGCTGGTCAGCGATGCACGCGGGATCATCTTCATCGCCAACCAGCCGGGCTGGCGCTATCGCCTGTTGAAACCGTTGAACGACAGCGATCACGCAGCGCTCAAGGCGACCCGCCAATACGACAAACAACCGCTGACGCCACTTGAGTTTCAATCCCTGCGCCGCTTCGACGACAACAGCGATCTGGCGCGGGTGGTCGGTCCTGACGGGATGGCGGATTACCTGTGGGAATCTCTGCCGCTGGCCACCGAAGGCTGGACGTTGCACCTGTTGCGTCGCCCGCAAGTCGCCTTCGAAGACAGCCGCAACGCCGCGCTCGCCGCTGCAGGGTTGTGGCTGGCGCTGGTGTTTCTGCTGCTGTTCCTCAATCAACGCTGGCGTCTGGCGAAAATGCGTCAGCGCAGCCGTGAAGAACTCGAACAACTGGTGGAGGAACGCACCCGCGACCTGCGCACCGCTCAGGACGGTCTGGTGCAATCGGCCAAGCTCGCCGCGCTCGGCCAGATGTCAGCCGCCCTCGCCCATGAAATCAATCAGCCATTGACCGCCCAGCGTATGCAGCTTGCTACTCTGAGGCTATTGCTCGATCACGGTCGGGTCGACGACGCCTACAAGGCGCTGAAACCGGTGGATGACATGCTGACCCGCATGGCTGCCCTCACCGGTCACCTGAAAACCTTCGCCCGCAAAAGCCCCAGCGGCCTGCGCGAACGACTGGACCTGGCGGCGGTGGTTGACCAATCGTTGCAGTTACTCGATGCGCGCCTGCGTGATGAACAGGTCAGCACCGTGCTCCACCTGACGCGTCCGGCGTGGGTGCGCGGCGATGCGATTCGGCTGGAACAGGTATTGATCAATCTGCTGCGCAATGCGCTGGATGCGATGCAGGACAAACCCTGCAAACGCCTGGAAATCCGCCTCGAAGCCGACGAGCAATTGTGGCGCCTGACGGTCAGCGACAACGGTGGCGGCATCGCCGAAGAGCACTTGTCGAACGTGTTTGATCCGTTCTTCACCACCAAACCGGTGGGCGATGGCCTGGGCCTGGGTCTGGCGGTATCGTTTGCCATCGTTCACGAAGCGGGCGGACGCCTGAGCGCCGACAATCACGCCAACGGCGCGGTGTTCACCCTGACCTTGCCCATCGACCTGGAGGTTCACAGCCCATGCTGAATTCAGTGATGGTGGTCGACGACGAGAGCAGTATTCGCAACGCCGTCGAACAATGGCTGAGCCTGTCGGGTTTCGAGGTGCAGTTGTTCAGCCGTGCCGATGAGTGCCTGGCGCAATTGCCCGCGCACTATCCCGGGGTGATCCTCAGCGATGTGCGCATGCCCGGCATGACGGGGATGGAGTTGCTGGCCGAAGTCCAGCGTCGCGATGCGGACTTACCGGTGATTCTGCTGACCGGCCATGGCGATGTGCCGATGGCGGTCGAAGCGATGCGCGATGGCGCGTATGACTTTCTCGAAAAACCCTTCAGCCCGGAAACCCTGCTGAGCAGCTTGCGCAGGGCGTTGGACAAGCGTCGGCTGGTGCTGGAAAACCGCGCCCTGCACGAACAGGCCGACAACCGCGCCAAACTCGACGCCACCCTGCTCGGTGTGTCCCGTGGCTTGCAGACGCTGCGTCGGCAAGTGCTGGACCTGGCGGCGTTGCCGGTCAACGTGTTGATTCGCGGTGAAACCGGCAGCGGCAAAGAGCTGGTCGCCCGTTGCCTGCATGACTTCGGACCGCGGGCCGACAAGCCGTTCGTGGCGCTTAACTGCGCGGCGATTCCCGAGCAGTTGTTCGAGGCCGAGTTGTTTGGCCATGAAAGCGGCGCGTTCACCGGCGCGACGGGTAAACGCATCGGCAAGCTTGAATACGCCGACGGCGGCACGCTGTTTCTCGATGAGATCGAAAGCATGCCGCTGGCCCAGCAGGTGAAATTGCTACGGGTGTTGCAGGAGCAGAAGCTTGAGCGCCTGGGGTCGAACCAGAGTATTCGCGTGGATTTGCGGATCATTGCGGCGACCAAGCCGGACCTGCTGGATGAAGCTCGGGCCGGACGTTTTCGTGAGGATTTGGCTTACCGGTTGAACGTCGCCGAGTTGCGGCTGCCGCCGTTGCGTGATCGGCGCGAAGACATTCCATTGTTGTTCGAGTCGTTTGCACAGCAGGCCGCCGAGCGTTTGGGCCGGACCTTTCCACCGTTGACCGGCCCGCAGTTGAGTCATCTGCTGAGCCACGACTGGCCGGGCAATGTGCGCGAACTGGCGAACGTTGCCGAGCGGCAAGTGCTGGGGCTGGGTGAGCCGGAACCGGTGGGGATTGACCCGGGGCAGTCGCTGGCGGCGCAGCAGGAAGCGTTCGAAGCGCATTGCCTGCGTGCGGCATTGACCCGCCACAGGGGCGATGTGAAAGCGGTGCTTGAAGAGCTGCAACTGCCGCGCCGGACCTTTAATGAAAAGATGCAGCGGCATGGACTGACGCGCGAGATGTTCCTCACTGACAGCTGATTTTTGTAGTGCCCGGACTGGCCCCTTCGCGAGCAAGCCCGCTCCCACATTTGAATTGTGTACACCGGACCACTGTGGGAGCGGGCTTGCTCGCGAAGGGGCCAGCACATGCAAAGCAATTCCATGCCCGCTAAGCGAAAATCCGCTCACACCCAATCCAGCATAAGCGGATTTCCGCTCATCAAGCCTTCAAAACCCCTCTAAACCGCACCTCTACCCATTGGCACACCTCCTGCTATAGCCCATGCAGGCTGCGTTTCAACGCGCTCCACAAAAACAATTAAACGAAGGATCCTTCAATGGATAACTCCAACGCCCTGCCCCTTGGGTCGGCTGCCGTGCCCGCCAAAGAAAGAACCACCTCCAGCCGTATCAAGTCGATCTTCAGCGGCTCCGTCGGCAACATGGTCGAGTGGTACGACTGGTATGTCTACGCCGCCTTCTCCCTGTACTTCGCCAAGGCTTTTTTCCCTAAAGGCGACACCACCGCCCAACTGCTGAACACCGCCGCAATCTTCGCCGTGGGCTTCCTGATGCGCCCGATTGGTGGCTGGGTGATGGGCCTCTATGCCGACAAGGTCGGGCGCAAAAAGGCCCTGATGGCTTCGGTCTACTTGATGTGCTTCGGCTCGCTGCTGATCGCCCTGAGCCCGGGTTATGAAACCATCGGCATCGGCGCGCCGATCCTGCTGGTGTTCGCTCGCTTGCTTCAAGGCCTGTCGGTCGGCGGCGAGTACGGCACCTCCGCGACCTACCTCAGCGAAATGGCGACCAAGGAACGTCGCGGTTTCTACTCCAGCTTCCAGTACGTGACCCTGATCTCTGGCCAGCTCATCGCCCTGGCGGTGCTGATCGTGCTGCAACAGACCCTGACCACCGAGCAACTGTACGATTGGGGCTGGCGCATCCCGTTCGCCATCGGCGCACTGTGTGCCGTGGTCGCGCTGTACCTGCGTCGTGGCATGGAAGAAACCGAGTCGTTCAGCAAAAAAGAGAAGGCCAAGGAAAGCGCGATGCGCACCTTGCTGCGCCACCCGAAGGAATTGATGACCGTGGTCGGCCTGACCATGGGCGGCACCCTGGCGTTCTACACCTACACCACCTACATGCAAAAGTACCTGGTGAACACGGTCGGCATGAGCATCTCCGACTCGACCACCATTTCGGCGGCGACACTGTTCCTGTTCATGTGCCTGCAACCGATCATCGGCGGGCTGTCGGATAAAGTCGGTCGTCGACCGATCCTGATTGCCTTCGGCATTCTCGGGACGCTGTTCACCGTGCCGATCCTGACCACCCTGCACACTGTTCAGACCTGGTGGGGCGCGTTCTTCCTGATCATGGCGGCGCTGATCATCGTCAGCGGTTACACCTCGATCAACGCCGTGGTGAAAGCCGAACTGTTCCCGACTGAAATCCGTGCACTGGGGGTTGGCTTGCCTTACGCCCTGACCGTATCGATCTTCGGCGGTACGGCTGAATACATCGCGCTGTGGTTCAAGAGCATTGGCATGGAAACCGGGTATTACTGGTATGTCACAGCGTGTATCGCGGTGTCGTTGCTGGTGTACGTGACCATGAAAGACACCCGCAAGCATTCGCGGATCGATACTGACTGACCGTTGAATTGATACTGGCTGTTATGGCCCCATCGCGAGCAAGCCTTGCTCCTACAAGAGCACCACAATCCTTGTAGGAGCGAGGCTTGCCCGCGATGGGGACGCCTCGGTCTTAACTCCACTCAGCAGCAACCTGCTTCCCATATTTATTCTGAGCAAACGAAGCCCCCGCAATCATCACCACCAGAATCCCCGCCAGCACCAGCGACGAACCAATCGTCCCAAAATCCAGACCACCCTTCTCATGCGGCTTGGTCAAGAAGTCACCCAGCGTCGCGCCGAATGGCCGCGTCAGCACAAACGCCACCCAGAACAGCAACACCGACGAAATCTTCGTGAAGTATTTCAGCAGCACCACGACGGCAATGGTCGAGCCAATCAGCAGCGCGCCACCGGCAAAACCCAGGCCCGAATCGTCGGCCAGGTAATCGCCCAGTGCCGTGCCCAGGGTGTTGGAAAACAGAATCGCCATCCAGTAGAACATCTCACCGCGAAAGGTCTGGACCTTGGTGACGTTCAGCGAATCGCCGCTCAGGCGCCACGACGCAAAAATCCCGATCAGGATCGCAATCAGGATCATCGAACCGGTGGCGTAACCCAAACCGAGGGTGCGGTCCATGAAGTCCGACATCGTGGTGCCGGCGGTGCTGGTCGACAGGATCACGATCCAGTACAGCACCGGCTTGTAGGTTTTCGACAGCAGTTGCGTGACCAGAGTCAGCACGAACACGCTGATCAGAATCAGCGAGCTGATCGCATAACCGACATTGAGGGTCATCGACAGCAAGTCGCCGGCGGTTTCGCCCAGCGTCGTAGCGCAGATTTTCATCACCCAGAACGCCAGGGTGATCTGTGGAAGTTTGTTCATCAGGGGGGTGAGCTCCATTGTCCATTGCGGCCTGTTTTCAGGCTGCGCGCAGACTGGAGGCCGGGCGGTGAAAATCAGGTCAGGGCTTCATGAAAAATCTGTCATGCCGCTGACGATTTCGACAAAACCGGCCCCGCCGAAGCGATCGGCTGATCACAAGAGCAACACCAACACAAAACCCTGTGGGAGCGAGCTTGCTCGCGATAGCGGACTGACATTCAACATTAATGTCGACTGATACGCCGCCATCGCGAGCAAGCCCGCTCCCACATTTGGATCGTGTTGCTGGAAATAACGCGTTCGTCCTTGCACTATGGCCCGATCCCGAATGAAGCCCCAGGAACCCTTTCATGCCCGACGACATCCACTACTACGAACCCGCCAACGGCCACGGCCTGCCCCACGACCCGTTCAACGCCATCGTCGGCCCGCGCCCTATCGGCTGGATTTCCTCGCAGGATGCCAACGGCCGCTTGAACCTGGCACCGTACAGCTTCTTCAACGCGTTCAATTACATTCCGCCGATCATTGGTTTTTCCAGTGTCGGGCGCAAAGACAGCCTGAACAACATCGAGCAAACCGGCGAGTTCGCCTGGAACCTCGCCACTCGCCCCTTGGCCGAACAGATGAACCAGAGCTGTGCCATGGTCGGGCCAGAAGTGAATGAATTCGAGTTGTCCGGATTAACCCCCGCCGCCTCGACAATCATCCAGGTACCACGGGTCGCCGAGAGCCCGGTGTCCTTTGAATGCAAGGTCACACAGATCATCCAGTTGCAGCGCGCGGATGGGAATGTGGTGCCGAGCTGGCTGATTCTCGGCGAAGTGGTCGCCGTGCATATCGCCAAATGGCTGTTGAAGGATGGGGTCTACGACACCGCCGCGGCAGAACCGATTCTGCGCGGCGGCGGGCCGGCGGATTACTTTCAGCTGGGGCCAGAGGCGTTGTTCAAGATGTATCGCCCGGGGGCGGTCAAGTAATTACCAGAGCAGGTCGGTGTTTTCCTTGACGTCCTTGAGGCGAGTCAGCTCTTTGGCGGCGGCTTCATCGGCGTCATGAGCGGTCTTGAAGGTCTGGTCTTCAAGGACTTTGTGGAAACGCGGTGCGCCCGCACCACCCAGGGCTTTGACGGCGATGGCGGCGTGGTATCCACCCTCACCCGGTACTACTGCGGAAACGGCTTCGAAGTGTTCAAAGGCTTTACGTGCCATGTCGCGGATCCTGGCTGGTTGAGAATGCAGTCATTAAACCCTCAACCTGCCATTTTGTGTACCCACGACTGGGTCTGACCCAGCGCCTGGGCGGCCGACACGTCCTTGAAGGTATGAAAATCCAGACTGTTGACCACCAGGTCCTGCACCAATTGGGCAAACACTTCCATTGCCGGGGTGCTGAAATACGCGGTCATGGCCTGCTGGTTGATCCAGAAACCGGACACCAACCACAACTCGGCATCGCATTGAGATTGTTGCAGGGCAAAGCTCAGGCAACCCGGTGCAGTGCGCGTCGGCTCGATCAGGGCGCTCAGGCGCGCACCGAGTTCCACCGAACGCCCGGCGTGGGCACGGACAAAAGCCATATGACTGACGGGGATCTGCGTAGACATGTTCAACCCTCCCAGGTACTCGAGTGGCAGCCGTGGGACGGGCTGCGACAGGATCAAAGGTTAATCGCGCCCCCGCCAGCGCGGTTAGTCGATTCCTGCCGGCTTGTTGCACAATCCTGCGCGCGTCGCAAAAAACCTCTATCGCCCGGCAAAAAGCTTTCAGGTCAATGAAACAGGGCTTTCAAGCAAGTTTCCCTTGGGCTGGCCAGTGCTAGAGGCGCCGTTAAATCACCCCGTGCAGAATCAGGCAAGGTTGAGGCAGGATGTGTCTACCGCATCGTCTTGCACAAACATAAGCTGAGCCCATTATTCATGCCCCACCGAGGATGCCTTGCATGTCGTCGCTCGATCATTTTCAAGCCCCGCTGGACGCCGAGATGGAGAAACAGCGCGCGGAACTGGCTGCTATCATCCGTCGCTATACAACCGATGATGGCAATTATGCAACCGCCGTCGGCTCGTTGTTCATGGCCAAACACAGCAAGTCCCACGACTTCGCCCCGGTGCTGGCCCAACCGGCGTTGTGCATCATGGCGCAGGGGCGCAAAGAGGTGCGGCTGGCGGACGAATACTTCAACTACGATCCGCTGAATTACCTGGTGGTCTCGGTCTCGATGCCCCTGAGTGGGCGGATCGTCAATGTCACCTCGGAAGAACCGATTCTCTCGGTGCGGCTGGACATCGACCCGGCGGAAATCACCGCGCTGATTGCCGATGCCGGACCTTTAGGTGTGCCGACCCGCCCCACCGGTCGTGGCCTGTATGTCGAGCGGGTCGACAGCGCCATGCTCGACGCGGTGCTGCGTCTGGCGCGTCTGCTGGACACGCCGAAAGACATCGCCATGCTCGCGCCACTGATTCGTCGGGAGATTCTTTATCGGTTGTTGCGCAGCCCGCAGGGGCATCGGCTGTATGAGATTGCGATCGCCAACAGTCAGAGCCATCGCATCAGCCAGGCGATCCAGTGGCTGAACGGCAACTATGAGCAGCCGCTGCGTATTGATGATCTGGCGAAAGAAGTGAACCTGAGCGTTTCGACGTTGCATCACCGGTTCAAGGCGATGACGGCGATGAGCCCGTTGCAATATCAGAAGCAGCTGCGGTTGCAGGAAGCGCGGCGGTTGATGCTGGCCGAGGGATTGGAAGCTTCGGCAGCGGGGTATCGGGTGGGATATGAAAGTCCTTCGCAGTTCAGCCGGGAATACAGCCGGTTGTTTGGCGCGCCCCCATTGCGGGATTTGGCGCGGTTGCGATTGTCGGTCTGATCTGATTTTGTGCTGGTTTTGCCGGCCTCATCGCGAGCAGGCTCACTCCTACAGGGGCCGGTGTACACCGATCTACTGTAGGAGTGAGCCTGCTCGCGATGGGGCCAGTCAGTCAGGCACCGAGTACGCGGCAAGCCTCAGCCGGCAAGGTCACCGACACCGGGTTGCCAATGCTCAATCCAAACCCCTGGCACGGCGTGCTCAGCGCGGTAAACGTCACCCCGGAACACTCCACCGTGGTTTCAATCGTCGCGCCGATATCACGCACGAACGTCACTTTGCCCAGCAAGCGGTGAAATGGCATGACTATTCCACTTCATCATATCTCTATGTGCGACTTGCCCAGCAACTCCGGAAAGATCGCAAGTCGTGTCCTTTTGCATACGTCATACCGGGTGACTGACAGAATGGTCAGCCTCTGGAGCTCATCCATGAGCCATTGGAGAGAGTGCTCTCCCCTGACTTAGAGTCTGAACTTGCCCACCAGATTATTGAACGAAATGGCCAGGCGCGACAGCTCCTGGCTCGAAGCGCTGGTCTGGTTCGCACCTGCGGCAGTCTGGGTCGACAGGGCCTGGATGTTCACCAGATTGCGATCAACTTCGCGTGCCACATGGGCCTGTTCCTCGGAAGCGGTGGCAATGAGCATGTTGCGGTCATTAATCTGAGCGATACTCTGCGCGATACGCTCAAGGGACTGACCTGTGGCCTGAACCAGCGACTGAGTACTGGTCGCCAGCGTACGGCTGCTGCCCATCGATCGCACGGCCTGGTTGGCGCTGTTCTGTACCGCACCAATCATCCCCTCGATTTCACCGGTAGAGGCTTGAGTGCGGGCGGCCAACGCTCGTACTTCATCCGCGACTACGGCAAAGCCTCGGCCTTGCTCGCCAGCGCGGGCAGCCTCAATGGCGGCATTCAGTGCCAGCAGGTTGGTCTGTTCGGCGATCGCGCGGATGACGTCCAGCACCTTGCCAATATCTTGCACCCCTCCCGCCAGCTTTTCGACAGAGGCGGTGGACGCGGTGATTTCGGCGCTGACACTGTTAATGGCATTCACTGCTTCAAGCGCCTGGTCTCGGCCTTTGGCTGTTTCTTCGCTGGTGCTTTTCGATGCGTCGGAAGTGGAAATGGCGTTGCAGGCAACTTCTTCGACCGCTGCGGTCATTTGCGTGACGGCGGTCGCGGCTTGCTGGATTTCGTCGTTCTGGCGTGTCAGGCCGCGGCTGCTTTCCTCGGTCACCGCATTGAGTTCTTCGGCAGCTGAAGCGAGTTGTTCCGCTGCGCTGGCGATTTGTTGGATCGTAGCCTTGAGACTGCCCTGCATGTCGCCAAGAGCGATCAGCAGTTGGCCCGTCTCATCACGGCCAGTACTGATGATCGTCTGGCTCAGGTCCCCGGCTGCCACACGCCGGGCACTGGCAACGGCCGTGGCAATCGGTCGACTGATCACGCGACTGATGAACACGCCCAACATCAGCGCGGCAATGAATGCGACGGCAATGCAGATGTAGAGAGCAGTATTGGCCGAGAGCGCCTGTTGCGAAGCATTCACGGCGCCTTCGTCAATCTGGCGGTTATTCGACTCCACCATGATTGTCAGTTCGTCCATCACCGTCTGATAAGCTTTTTGCAAATCAGTATCCAACAGTGTTCTCGCCCCCTCGATATCCCACTTGGCAATCAAACCGACAGCTCGGTCGACCAGTGCCTGATAGGCTGGCCAGTCCTTCGCCATTTTGTCTCCGGCGGCGCGTTCATCGTCTTCCAGAGGGCTGGCACGGTATATGGAAAACGCTTTTTCACTGGCCGCCCGGTTGGCAGTGATACTGGCCAGAATCTCACTCTTGACGCTCTGAGGCCCATTGGCAGCGATCACCGCCATGAGTCGATACAAATCGCGGTTCTGAGAGACAGCGCTGGTCCTGGTTTCTGCGATTTTGGTGACAGACAGCAAGTTATGGGAGAAGACCGCCTGGAGGGTACTCGAAAGGGTGGTGATACCCCGACTTCCCAGTACGCCCACTCCTAATGTAATAAACGCGCAAAGCGCGAATGAAAAAATGAGTTTGGTCGACAGCTTGGCGTCATAAAACCAGTTCATGCTGAGACATCCTATGGTGGGCAGCGGGGCATCGATAGGTCGCAAGAGAAAGCAGGAATGAATTCCCACACAGTGTGTTCACGTTGGGGTCGCTGGCGGCTGGTCGTTATGATCGTCAACCGGTTGGTCGTCCGGATGCTCGCCACGTTTGCTGATCAGGCTGCCAAACAGGATGCCGATCTCGAACAGCAACCACATCGGTACCGCCAGCAGCGTCTGCGAGAAGATGTCCGGCGGTGTCAGGATCATGCCGACCACGAAGCAGCCGATGACCACGTACGGACGGATTTTCTTCAGGTATTTGACGTCGACCACGCCGATCCACACCAGCAGCACCACGGCCACCGGGATTTCGAACGCCACGCCGAAGGCGAAAAACAGCGTCATGACGAAATCGAGGTAGCTGGTGATGTCGGTCATCATTTCCACGCCGGCCGGGGTGGCGGCGGCGAAGAACTTGAAGATCAACGGGAACACCAGGTAATAGGCGAACGCCATGCCGGTGTAGAACAGCGCGATGCTGGACACCAGCAAGGGCACGGCAATGCGCTTTTCATGCTTGTACAGGCCCGGTGCGATGAAGCCCCAGATCTGGTGCAGGATCACCGGGATCGCCAGGAACAGCGAGACCATCATGGTCAGCTTCAGCGGCGTCAGGAATGGCGACGACACGTCGGTGGCGATCATCGTCGCGCC
>Ga0302169_10000211_pt1 | contig 19427 bp, 17 predicted proteins | sample I_Fen_N1_3_FD_193493 | JGI IMG/M metagenome (GOLD analysis project Ga0302169, IMG submission 193493) | Peat permafrost microbial communities from Stordalen Mire near Abisko, Sweden - I_Fen_N1_3 | ecosystem: Environmental > Terrestrial > Soil > Wetlands > Permafrost | place: Sweden: Abisko...
CGCGGCCTGGATTGCTTCGGCCCGACCGCTGGCGCCGCTCAGCTGGAAGGTTCGAAAGCTTTCACCAAGGACTTCCTGGCTCGCCACAAGATCCCGACCGCCGACTACCAGAACTTCACCGAGATCGAGCCAGCCCTGGCTTATCTGCGGGAAAAAGGTGCGCCAATCGTGATCAAGGCCGATGGCCTGGCCGCCGGTAAAGGCGTAATCGTTGCCATGACCCTGGCCGAAGCCGAGGACGCCGTGCGCGACATGCTGGCCGGCAACGCTTTCGGCGACGCCGGTTCCCGCGTGGTGATCGAAGAGTTCCTGGACGGCGAAGAAGCCAGCTTCATCGTCATGGTTGACGGCAAGAACGTATTGCCGATGGCCACCAGCCAGGACCACAAACGCGTCGGTGATGGCGATACCGGCCCGAACACGGGCGGCATGGGTGCCTACTCCCCTGCTCCGGTGGTCACCAGTGAAGTGCATCAGCGCGTCATGGACCTGGTGATCTGGCCGACGGTTCGCGGCATGGCCGAGGAAGGTAACGTCTACACTGGTTTCCTGTACGCTGGCCTGATGATCGACAAGGCTGGCAATCCAAAAGTTATCGAATTCAACTGCCGTTTCGGCGACCCTGAGACCCAGCCGGTCATGCTGCGCTTGCAGTCAAGCCTGGTACTGCTGGTAGAGGCCGCCCTGGCCCAGGCGCTGGACAAAGTTGAAGCGCAATGGGATCCACGTCCGAGCGTCGGTATCGTACTGGCCGCAGGCGGCTATCCTGGTGACTACGCCAAAGGCGCGGCCATCAAGGGGCTGGATGCAGCCGCGACACTGGAAGGCAAAGTCTTCCACGCCGGTACTGCACTCAAGGACGGTCAAGTCGTGACGGCCGGTGGTCGGGTGCTTTGCGCCACCGCCATGGGCACCAGTGTCGATGCAGCTCAACAGCAGGCATACCAGCTGGCAGGCAACATTGATTGGGAAGGCTGTTTCTACCGCAAGGACATTGGCTACCGCGCCATTGCCCGCGAGCGTGGCGAAAATCAGGAATAAGCCACCCATCAGGCCGGGCAAGGGCTTCGGGCCCTTGCCTGACTATTGTGGCGCCGCGCATAGTTATATTCTGGCATCAACCTACGAAGGGATTTCGCCGTGCGCTGGCTCAGGATTGCCATAGGCTTTACCGTCACTCTGCTGACCTTGCTCTGCATGCTCCCGGCTCAGGCCGCGCAAGGCAGTGGCTGGTCGGTATTGCTTGACGAACAGGGCGACCTGCAACTGAGCGACATCCGTTCCACGCGCTACACCAATCAATTCAGCCCCATTGAACTCGACGAGCTCACCGCCGCCGAGCCCGATGGCGCACTCTGGCTGCGGTTCCGGCTTGCTCCCGGCAAGCATGAACAGTTGCTGCGGGTGTTCGCACCCGATTTGCTGCACTTCAATATGTATGTGCTGGACGGCGACAAGCTGATCGAGCAATCGAAGACAGGCAGCGAACAGCCCAATACCGTACGACCTTTGCCCAGCAGCGACTTGATGCTGCCACTGCCGCAAAGCGACAAGCCTCTCGACGTTTACCTGCGACTGGTTTCCGAACACCAGCTACGCCCCTACATCACCTTGCAATCAGCGGTCATGACGGCGGCCAACCAGGGCCAGACGCTGATCTACGGCCTGCTGTTTGGCTGCATTGGCATGCTGATCCTGCACAACCTCATCCGCTACGCCTACACCCGCTCGCGCAGCAGCTTGTGGCTGGCGGCATCCGAAGGCTGCCTGATGCTCAGCCTGGTCCTGCTGTTGAACCTGGCCGGACCCTGGCTTGCGCAGTGGCAAGCGGTGCAAACGTCAGGGGCGTACGTTGCCTTGTTACTGACTGCGCCCTGCGGCCTGATGTTTGCGCTACGCTTTTTCGCCCCCCTTGGTCTGCACCCGCTGAACAAAGTGATCGTGGGCGAAATCCTCTTGATCATGATTTCAGGGCTGCTACTGCTGTTCGTCAACACACTGCCGTTGAACTTCATCACCTACGCACTGGTGGCCCTCGCCGGCTTGACGATGCTGTTCATCAGCGCCTTTCACTGGCAGAAAGGCTATCGCCCGGCGCGGCTGTTCGTGGCCTCCATGGTGGTGTTCAACCTCGGTATACTGATTATCCTGCCCGCCCTGCTGGGGCTGACCCTGATCGAACCCCACGGCCTGATCACCACCCTGCTGGCGTTCATTTGCATCAGCGGCCTGCTGATGAGCATCGCCCTGAGCGAGCGCCAACGCAGCATCACCGAAGATCGCTTCAGCATCAGTCGTGACCTGGCCGCCAGCAACGCCGAGATAAACGCCAAGGCCGAATTCCTGGCGAAGATCAGCCATGAGATCCGCACCCCGATGAACGGCGTGCTGGGCATGACCGAGCTGTTGCTGGGTACGCCACTCTCGGTCAAACAGCGCGACTACGTGCAGACCATTCACAGTGCCGGCAACGAACTGCTGACGCTGATCAACGAAATTCTCGACATCTCCAAGCTCGAGTCCGGGCAGATCGAACTGGATGACGTGCAATTTGACCTCAACGCCCTGATCGAAGACTGCCTGAGCATCTTCCGCGCCAAGGCCGAACAGCAGAACGTCGAATTGATCAGCTTCATCCAGCCGCAAGTGCCGCGGGTCATCAGCGGTGATCCGACACGTTTGCGCCAGACCCTGTTGAGCCTGGTTGAAAACGCCCTGAAAAAAACCGATGAAGGCGAAATCCTGATTGTCGTCGCCCTCGACGAACGCAGCCCCAAGCCGCGCCTGCGCATTGCCGTGCAGGACAGTGGCGAACCGATGGACGCCGAAGAGCGCGACGCCCTGATGCACGCCGAATTGCACAGCAAGCATTTCCTCTCGGCCAACCGGCTGGGCGGCAATCTGGGCCTGGTCATCGCCCGTCAGTTGATTCGCTTGATGCACGGTGAATTCGGGATCAAGAGTGGCAACAACCAGGGCAGCACATTGTGGCTGACCTTGCCGCTGGACCCTGACCGTCTCGAACACCCGACTTCCGATCTCGACGGTCCGTTGCAGGGCGCACGGGTGTTGGTGGTGGACGACAACGACACCTGCCGCAAGGTATTGGTACAGCAATGCAGCGCGTGGGGCCTGAACGTCAGCGCCGTAGCGTCCGGCAAGGAAGCGCTGGCGCTGCTGCGCACCAAGGCGCACCTGCGCGACTACTTCGACGTGGTCCTGCTGGACCAGAACATGCCCGGCATGACCGGCATGCAACTGGCCGCCAAGATCAAGGAAGACCCGAGCCTGAACCACGATATCCTGCTGATCATGCTCACCGGCATCAGCAATGCGCCAAGCAAGATCATCGCGCGCAACTCCGGAATCAAGCGCATCCTTGCCAAACCCGTGGCCGGCTACACCCTCAAGACAACCCTGGCCGACGAGCTGACCCAGCGCAACAAGGGCCTCGCCGTCATGCAGCAGCCAGCATCGGGTCCGCCCCTGCCGATCAAGGTCCCCAGCGATTTCCGCATTCTGGTAGCCGAAGACAACAGCATCTCGACCAAGGTCATCCGCGGCATGCTGGGCAAGCTCAATCTGCAACCGGACACCGCCTGCAATGGCGAGGAAGCCTTGCAAGCCATGAAAGCCCAGCGTTACGACCTGGTGTTGATGGATTGCGAAATGCCGGTCCTCGACGGTTTCTCGGCCACCCAGCAATTGCGTGCCTGGGAAGTCAGCAACCAGCGTACGCGTACCCCTGTGGTGGCGCTGACCGCACACATCCTTGCCGAGCACAAGGAGCGCGCGCGCCAGGCCGGTATGGATGGACACATGGCCAAACCGGTCGAACTGTCGCAATTGCGCGAACTGATCGAGCACTGGGTTGCCCAGCGAGACCAGCAAAACCGCGCGACGACCCCAACGTCCTGAGCCGACAGGCTCGGCAGCGCCTGATAGACTCCCTCCTCGACTTCCCTCGCCAGTGAGCCTGCACCATGCTTCACGTGTTGTTCAGTGTTTACCTGAAGATGCTGGTGCTCTACAGCCCGTTCTTCGTATTGTCCTGCTTCATCAGTCTGACCCGCGGTTATTCGCGCAAGGAACAACGTCGCCTGGCGTGGAAAGTGGCGGTCGCCACGCTGGTTTCCAGTGTCTTGCTGTACTTGTTCGGACGGGTGATTTTCAGCGTCTTCGGCATCACCGTGGATGCCTTCCGCATTGGTGCCGGCAGCGTATTGTTCATCTCGGCGCTGGGCATGGCCCAGGGCAAGTCGGCGGTGCAGACCGACAACGTGCAACAGGACGTGACTATCGTCCCGCTGACCATCCCGCTGACCGTCGGCCCCGGGACCATCGGTGCCTTGCTGGTGATGGGCGTGAGCCAACCGCACTGGGACGACAAGCTCACTGCGATTCTCAGCATTGCCCTGGCCAGTTTCACCGTTGGCGTGGTGCTGTACCTGGCCAATCATATCGAGCGCATCCTGGGTGACCAGGGATTGCAGATTGTCAGCCGCTTGATGGGCTTGTTCGTGTGCGCGTTGGCGGCGCAGATCATTTTCACCGGGGTGAAGGGATATCTGCTGCCGTAACGGCCAAACGCGGCCCGTCAGGGCCGCAACAAGTCATGAGGCCGGTTTGTCGCCATACCAGCGCGGTGTATAGACCCAATCGCCGCCACCTGCACGCGGGAACACACAGGTCGTGGATGAACCGATCAATACCATGGTCCGCATGTCGACCTGATCAGGGGTCAACTGCCCAAGTTGGGTGACACGCAACGTCTGCCCCGGTCGACCGATATCCCGTCCCAGCACCACGGGTGTATCAGGGGTACGGTGTCGGCCGACGATGTCCAGTGCCTGCCCCAACTGCCAGGGACGCGAGCGCGAAATCGGGTTGTAGAACGCCAGGGCCAGGTCAGCTTGCGCCGCCAGATCCAGGCGTTTCTCGATAATCGACCAGGGTTTGAGGTTGTCCGACAGCGACAGCACACAGAAGTCATGCCCCAGCGGCGCCCCGGCCTGGGCGGCAGTCGCCAGCGAAGCAGAGACGCCCGGCAGGATCTCCAGATCGACGTTGTGCCAGCCGGCATCCGTGGACTCGTGCAGCGCTTCGAGCACCGCCGCCGCCATGGCAAAAACACCCGGGTCACCGGACGACACCACAACCACCGACCGCCCTTGGGCAGCCAGTTCGAAGGCATGGCGCGCACGCTGCATTTCTTCTCGGTTGTCAGTGCAATGCAGCACCTGATCAGCCCGGAATGGCCCGGCCATGCGTACGTAGGTTTCGTAACCCAACACATCATTGGCTCGCGCCAGTTCCGCCTTGACCGCCGGCACCATCAGCTCGGCCGCCCCCGGCCCCAGACCGATCACTGCCAGGCGGCCGCGAGGTCGGCCGATCTGCATCGGGTCCAATGGCTGTTCGGCGACCGCCAGGCTGATGGTGTCATCGCCAACGATGGACACAGCCTGCCCGATGGCGTTGCGGGCCAGCTCACTGAGCGTTCCCGCAGCACTGGAAAAACGCAGGGGTACGCCCAATTCGAGTGCCGCTTCACGCAACGTCGGGTCAGCCATTTCCGTGTCGGCAGCCAACAGGCAAGCCACCGATTGCCGAGCAATGTTGGCCTGATGCAAGACAGCACCCATCACATTTGGCAAATCCGCAACGCCAGGCCTTGGCGCAACCACCACGCAACGCGGGTAGATCAGCAATTCATTGGCCGTGGCCGCTCGCTCGGCATGGCCGACATGCACGGTCAACCGCGCCTGCTCATCCTCAGGCAACTGAGCCTGCGCCAGCCAGGGTGCCGAACCTTCGATGCGCACCGTTTCACCGGCCAGCAGGTCGCTGACGAAACGCTTGCCCAGCTCCAGGTCACCCAAGGCATAACCCCTGGGTGGATTGAGCAGGCAGGTGCCAAAACGCAGTTCGCCACTGGTGGTGATAGCGGGCGCCACATCGAGATGAGCCGCAATCTCTCGCGCCAACACATTCACCCCACCCAGACCGCCGAGCAGGGGAACCACCGCGCTGCCGTCTTCGGCAACCGCCAGCACTGGCGGCTCGGCGCCTTTTTCCAGCAACAACGGCGCCAGCGTGCGGATCACGATACCGGCCGCGCACAGCGCAATGATCGGCGTATCCTGTTGATAAAGCTCGCGCAGGGTCACACCGAACTCACGGTAAACGCGGTCTGCGCCGTCCACCCTTTCGCTCAGGCCGTGAATCAATGCACCAGGATAAAGCGCCTGAATACTGCGCGCGGTCGCGAGGCTGCCATTGCCGAGAATGACGATCGCCGGAACGGGTCGGGTCATCAGCCTTGCCACCTTTCACCGGGAACGATGATCAGCGAGAAGTAGGGCGAAGACATCGGCTCGACCTCGTCCAGCGGCACGATTTGCTGGTTGGCCATGGTCGCGCGCTCGACGTAGAGGGCGCGCTCGGCCAAACCGAGTTCTTGCAGCACCTGGCGGACCTTGGGGAAATTGCGCCCCAGCTTCATGATCACCGCGGCATCGGCATCGGCCAGACGACGCTTGAGTTCTTCGTGTGGCAGCACGCCGGACAACACCGACAAGCTCTGATTGCGATACACCAGTGGCGCACCGAGTACCGAGGCCCCGCCGAGCATCGAGCACACGCCCGGCACAACTTCGGCTTCATAGCGCTCGGCCAGGCGATCGTGCAGGTACATGTAGGAGCCGTAGAAGAACGGATCACCTTCGCAGATCACCGCCACATCGCGGCCCGCCTGCAGATGCGCGGCCAGTTGCTCGCTCGCGGCGTCGTAGAAATCGCTGATCACCTGCTCGTACGACAGCGGCGCCGGCAGTGCCTCGGTGGTCACCGGGTAAACCAGCGGCAGCAAGGTTTGCGCGTCCTGCAAATGGGCCTCGATGATGCCGAAGGCATTGCCCTTCTTGCCCTTGGCGACGAAGTACGCCACCACTGGCGATTCACGCAGCAGGCGCAAAGCCTTGACGGTAATCAGTTCAGGATCACCAGGGCCGACGCCAAGGCCGATCAAACGTCCGGTTTGCTGCATTATTCGATCTCCGTGGCGAGGGCATTGACGGCGGCAGCGGCCATGGCACTTCCACCCAGCCGACCTTGCATGATGACGAAAGGCACGCCGCGACTGTCAGCGGCAAGCATCGCCTTGGATTCGGCGGCGCCGACAAAGCCCACCGGGAAGCCGAGGATCAGTGCCGGTTTCGGCGCGCCGGCATCAAGCATTTCCAACAGATAGAACAGCGCAGTCGGTGCATTGCCGATCACCACCACACTGCCTTCCAGGTGCGGGCGCCACAGCTCCAGGGCGGCAGCGGAGCGGGTGTTGCCCAACTCCCGGGCCAGCTCAGGCACGCTGTCATCGCGCAGGGTGCAAATGACCGGGTTATTGGCCGGCAAGCGCGCACGGGTCACGCCTTCGGACACCATCCGCGCATCACACAGGATCGGCGCACCGGCCGCCAGCGCATCGCGCCCGGCCTTGCCTGCCCCTGCGGAAAACTGCAAACCGTCGATGGCCTCGACCATGCCACAGGCGTGAATCACCCGTACCGCGAGTTTTTCCAGATCGGCCGGGATTCGCGCCAGGTTGGCCTCGGCGCGAATGATCGCGAAGGAGTTACGGTAGATCTCCTGACCGTCGCGGATGTAATCAAGCATCAAGGGGGCTCCGTGAGCGGGCGTCGAACAAGGCGCCGACCGCGTCAATAGTAAGGTTGCGTGCGTGCAGGGCGCCGAAACCCGGCTGCCCCGCTACGCGAAAATAGAGGTCGTAGTGACCGGCAGCGACTGCCAGCAATGTGAATGGCGCGGTGTGCGCGGCGGCACAGGATCGCGAGCAACCGCTCAGGTGCACATTCAGCACCTGCCCATGACGCTGCAGCAACGCTGCCAGTTGCAAGGCATCAGCCTTGGTGTCAGCCAGCCCTTTGCCACAGCCGTTTGCGCCCGTACAGGCGATCAGCCGGGACAAGGGTTGATCGGCTTCGCACATCAGCCCCAGTTGCTCCAGGAGGCGAATGACGTGTGCGACCTGTTCATGCTGGATATTGGGTAACAGCAGGCTTTGCCAAGGCGTGAAACGCAGGCTCGCGTCGCCGAACTTTTGCGCCAGTTTTGCCGCGCCCCGCAGCATCGTCGGATCCAGCCGCCCCAGTGGCGGTACGGCGCCAATGTAAAACAGGCCGGCATCGACCTGAGGATGAGCGCCGATGTGCAGGGCCTCTGTCACCGCAGCGCGGCGCCAACCTGCAACGGCTTCAACGGGCACGCGCTCGCTCAGCCGGCGCAGAAAATCCCGGGTCGGGTACCCGGCCAGCAAATGGCGCATTCGCGTTTGCTCGGGACGCGCCAGCTCAAGGAACAACTCGAGCGTCGCGACGACCAGGCTGTGGCCATCGACACGGGCTACCGCACCGGCGGGTGCGTCCGTCGGGCACCCCGCCAGGCCGAACGCCAACCAGGCTTCGCCGTCTCGCTCAAAGGCCGACAGCCACAGGTCATGGGGATGTTCGAGCATCGCCAGGGCCTCGCCGCCATCGAGTTGCACGGCGAATTTGGCGCTGAGGTCGTGGAAGCGTTCGTGTTGTTGCACCGTGGCAAGAATCTGCTGCGCCAGGGGACGCGTGTCGAACAGCATCTGCCGGTCGATCCCGGCGCTCGGGCTGAGCATCAGGTTGCGCACATCATCGCCAGCCGCACTTTGCGGCCCCAGGCCTGCGGCCAACAAAGCGTCGATCAATGCGCTTTGTTCATGGCCAATCCCGCGAATCTGCAGATTGGCGCGATTGGTCGCTTCGATTGCGCCACTGGCAAAACGCTCGGCCGCTTCAGCCACCGCCTCGGCCTGACGCGTACTGATCGAGCCACCGTTGAGTTTGATCCGGCAGATACCGCCATCCAGCGCCGGGACGATACGCAACAACCCCGGACAGGCCGAGGGGCGTAAGGCGATGGACATCGGGCGTTCGTTCAAGGGGTGACCCGTTCAGGAGGCGAGGCAACTCGCGGCAAAAGTGCGCGGTATTATGCCTGCTTTGCTCCACGGCATGAAAAGACTCCGGTCGGATTACCTGCGCCCTGAATAAACAGCTGCGACATTTGCTGCCCTGCGTCGCCCGGCCCGGAACAGAGGGCAGTCAGCTTGGGGAACCCGCGCTATCATGCCGCCCATCAACGATGAACGCGTGATTGAGGATTGGCATGACACCCTGGCTGACGGTAGTAGGCATCGGTGAAGACGGTTTCAAGGGTCTGGGCAAGAATGCCCGGCACGCCCTGTTGCGCGCCTCACGGATCTTCGGCGGCCAGCGCCACCTTGATCTGTTGCCTGCGTGCATTGGTGGCCAGCGCCAAGCCTGGCCGAGTCCGTTTTCCATTGAACCGGTGCTGGCCCTGCGTGGCGAGCCTGTCTGCGTTCTCGCCAGTGGCGATCCGATGTTTTTCGGGGTCGGCGCCAGTCTCGGCCGACAACTGGCCAGCGATGACATGCAAATCCTGCCAGCGCCCTCTTCTTGCTCGCTGGCCGCCGCCCGGATGGGTTGGCCATTGCAGGAGGTGGTTACGGTCTCGGTAGTGGCCCGTCCCGTCGCCGCCCTCAACGCGCAATTGTTCAGCGGCGTGCGCTTGCTGGTCTTGAGCAACGACGCCGGCAGTCCCGCTGCCATTGCCGCACTGCTGCGTGATCGCGGATTTGGCCCCAGTCGCCTCAGCGTGCTGGAACACTTGGGTGGTGCTGCGGAACGGCGCATCGACGGCATTGCCAGCGAGTGGAGTGATCCGGCGATTGCCGACTTGAACCTGATCGCCATCGACTGCATCGCCGAACCCGATACACCGCGCCTGTCACGATTGGCCGGTTTGCCGGACTCGGCGTTCAAGCATGACGGCCAACTGACCAAGCGCGATGTACGCGCGGTCACGCTTGCACGCCTGGCGCCAATTCCCGGTGAGCTCTTGTGGGACGTCGGCGCCGGCAGCGGTTCGATCGGCATCGAGTGGATGCGCGCCCATCCGAGTTGCCGGGCGTTGGCCATCGAAGCCGATGCAGGGCGCCAGCAGTTGATCGAACACAACCGCGATGCCCTCGGCGTGCCCGGCCTGCAACTGATTCGCGGCAGTGCTCCGCAAGCCCTGAGCGGACTGGAGCGGCCGGACGCGATTTTCATCGGCGGCGGGGTGACTCGTGAAGGTCTCCTCGACACCTGCTGGACCGCCCTCAAACCCGGCGGCCGGCTGGTCGCCAACGCGGTCACGCTGCAAAGTGAAATGACCCTGATGGCCTGGCGCGACCTGCACGGCGGAGATCTGACGCGTATTCATATCGCTCAGGCGCAACCACTAGGCGACTTCGATACCTGGCGCCAGGCGTTGCCAATTACCTTGCTGGATGTGACGAAGCCTATCGATGCGTGACGAAACCGCTGAACAACCCGCACCGCTGCGCAGTGGCCTGACAACGGGCAGTTGCGCGACTGCGACCAGCCTTGCGGCGGCGCGCCTGCTGCTCAGCGGTGTGAGCTCGGATGCCGTGCAGATCATCCTGCCCAAAGGCAAGCAGGTGCAGATGCGCCTGGAATTTTGCCGCCTTGTCGATGACGGCGCCGAGGCGGGAACCATCAAGGACGCTGGCGATGACCCTGACGTGACCCACGGTGCCTTGCTCTACTCCCAGGTACGCCTTGGCGGCGAACCCGGCGTCAGCTTCAAGGCCGGTCGCGGCGTCGGCACCGTCACCCGCCCGGGACTGGTGCTGGACGTTGGCGAGCCGGCGATCAACCCGGTGCCGCGCAAGATGATCACCGAGCACCTGGCCCGGCTGGCCGATGAGTTGGGCTACGGCGGCGGCTTCGAGGTCACGGTGAACGTCGAGGGTGGCGAGGCGCTGGCGCTGAAAACCATGAACCCGCGCCTGGGAATTCTCGGCGGCTTGTCGATCCTCGGCACCAGCGGCATCGTCCGGCCATTTTCCTGCGCGGCGTACATTGCTTCGATCCATCAAGGCATCGACGTCGCCAGGACCAACGGCTACCTGCACATCGCCGCGTGCACCGGCAACGCCAGCGAAGACACCATGCGCCGGGTCTACAACCTGCCGGAAATTGCCCTGATCGAAATGGGTGACTTCGTCGGCGCCGTGCTCAAACACTTGCGCAAAGTGCCGGTGGAAAAACTCAGCCTTTGTGGCGGCTTCGGCAAGATCAGCAAGCTGGCGGCCGGGCACATGGACTTGCACAGCAGGCATTCGAGCATCGACCTGCCACAGCTGGCCGAATGGGCAGCAGCGGTTGGCGCCGATGTGGCGTTGCAGCAGGGCATCCGCGAAGCCAACACCAGTCAACAAGCACTGGCCATGGCCAGCGCTGCCGGGATCGCCCTCGGTGATGCGGTGTGCCGGCATGCCCTGGACTTTGCCCGCAGCGTGGTGCCGGCGCAGGTTCAGGTCGAAGTGTTTGCCATCGATCGCCAAGGCGCGATTGTCGGCCATGCAGGAGCATCCCAATGAAACGCATCCTGTTGCTTGGTGGCGTGACCGAGGCCCTGGCGATTGCCCGGACACTTGGGCCACGACACATCTATAGCCTGGCCGGTGTCGGTCGGGTGCCGACGGATTTGACCTGCCAGGTTCGCGTGGGTGGCTATGGCGGTGCCGAAGGCCTGGCGCAGTTCATCCGTACTCAAGGGATTGATCTGCTGCTCGACGCCACCCATCCCTACGCCGCCCGGATCAGCCAAAACGCCGCGACCGCCGCCCACTTCAGTGGCATAGCCTGCTGGGCGCTGCGGCGTCCGGCGTGGCAACCACAGCCCGGGGATGACTGGTGTGAAGTCAGCGACTGGGCCGAATTGACCCAGGCACTCAAACCCTTCCGGCGACCGCTGTTTACCCTCGGACGCGAACCCTTGCAGCATTTGGACGAAATCCCTGCGGATCAATTCTGGACCCTGCGCGCACTGGACGTTTACCCCGGCAACGAGCGCTGCGAAGTCATCGGTGCCCGCGGCCCCTTCCTGATCGACGATGAGCGTGAGCTGTTCGAACGTCGCCGGATCGACGTGCTGATCAGCAAGAACAGCGGCAGCACCGCGACCGAGCCGAAGCTGGAAGTGGCGCGCGAGCGTGGGGTGCCGGTGCTGGTGTTGAAACGGCCGGTGTTGCCGCGGGTTGAGCGGGAGTTTCTGACGCTTGATGAAACACTTGATGCGTTGGCTGCCTGCGTTCAGTAAGGCAGGATAATTGGCTTGCATGAACAGTAACTTATTTGTTACCTTCAGGGCCGCCTGTGATCGCACTCGAAGAATACTTGCAGGACAACGAAACAAGCCCCTTTGGGCGTTGGTTCTCCACCTTGAATGCTCAGGCAGCGCTAAAGGTTTCCAATGCATTGCTCAGGCTAGAACTCGGCAATACCTCCAACATCAAGTGGTTTGAAGGTCTCGGCGAATACCGAATAAATTGGGGCCCCGGCTACAGGATCTACCTTGTTCAAGAGGGGAAACGCCTGATCATCCTTTTTGGTGGAGGAGACAAGTCCACACAAAAAACCGACATTAAACAGGCAAAAATACTGATAGCCGAATTTCGGACCCGAAACAAAGCTCTACGAAATCGGAGATAAAGTCATGGCGCTTACCCGAAGCTACAAACACACGATCGCCGAGCGCGCCCAGCGTGACCCCGAGTTCGCCCAAGCATTGTTGGATGAGGCTGCTACCCTGTTTCTTAATGGCGAACCTGAAATGGCCAGGCTCATTCTGCGTGACCTCGTTAACGCCACTGTAGGTTTCGAAGAGCTGGCAAAGGAAACAGCAAAGCCCAGCAAAAGCCTCCATCGGATGCTGTCTGCGAAAGGCAACCCGAGCATGGACAACCTGGCTGCGATATTCGCGGTAATTCGCGCTACGCTTGGAGTAGATATGCAAGTACATGCGGTTCGTGCGCACTGATAGCATGAGAAACAAGTAACTTTCACTGCGACACCACACCGCACGCCGCTTTTTTACTTATCGGCCCTGATCAGGCTAAATAGCCCGCGCCTGATTACCCACCCAACCGGATTGGTCCCATGTCCCGACAACGGCTCGCAATTGCCTGGATAGCCTGCTTCGCAGTGCTGTTCAACCTGCTTGCCATGCCGATGTCCGCAGCGATGGCACAGGCGACAAAACCGCCGGCCGATCAATTGTTGTGGGGCAGTTTCTGCTCGTCCGGCGGCAGCAAGATGGTAGCGATTTCTCTGGGCAAGATTGAGCAGAAGTCCACGCAAAGCGACGAACACTCCAATATGCAACATTGCTGGTGCTGCTCCGGCTCGGCGCCGCTGGTGGCGCTGCCCGGGCATGAACCGCAGCTTTATTTCGCGAATTTCGAATCCAATCGGAGCCTGCCGGCCTCCTCCCCCAATACCCCGACACCGCGCCAGCAATGGCCCAGTCTGAACCCCCGTGCCTCCCCTCTGGTGTGATTGCTTCTCGCATTTGAACTGCGTTTTGAATCATTCCGGAGAACTGCCATGTTGAACAAACTCATCGTTCTGGCCGCTTTGCTGCTGCCTGCCTGCTTCGCCAATGCCCACGAATACAAGGTTGGCGAACTGCAAATCGCTCACCCCTGGTCGCAAGAGTTACCGCCCAACGCACCGACCGTTGCGGCGTACTTCGTGATTCACAACCAAGGCAAGACCGCCGACCGCCTGCTCAGCGTTGATACCCCCGTTGCAGGCGAAGCTCAATTGCATGAGCACCTGATGCAAAACGACGTGATGAAAATGCAGCACGTACCCAGCGTGGAAATCCCCGCTGGCGGCGAGGTCACTTTCGCGCCGATGGCCTATCACGTGATGCTGCTGAACCTGAAAGACCGCAGCTTGCTCACTGACGGCAAACGCTTCCCGATGACCCTGCACTTCGAGAAGGCCGGTGACGTGAAGGTCGACGTCGCGGTGCAGAAGCAGGCGCCGGATGGCATGCAAGCACACGCACATACCCGGTAATCGCCTGAGCTGAACACGCCCATGCGCCCGCTTAGCGCCAGCTCATCCAGGTCACGCCGTCAGCCATCGGGCCTGACACGTGGCAGCTGGATCAGCCTGTTCGCCATGTTGATGATTTTCATCGGCCCGCTGATTTCCCAGTCGATGCCGATGGATTCGCGCGCGTCCATGTCAATGAGCATGTCCATGGACATGAGCATGGACATGAGCATGAGCATGAGCATGGACATGTCGGCAATGGAGCACGCCGACCACGGTGCGCAACCCGCCGCCGAGCACTGCCCGCCACCCGCCGGGCATCATGTCATCTGGGAAAAATGCGGCTATTGCAGCCTGCTGTACAACTGCCCGGCGCTTACCGGCGGCGTATCATTCGCCGCATTCGACACCCCGCCCGTCAATACTTTCACCACACCGTCCCCACGCCTGGGCCATGCCCGGCAAACCTTCTTCCCTGGCGCCCGCACCCGCGCCCCGCCCGTCGTCGCGTAAACACCCACCGCTGATTTCACACGGCCCGCAAGACAACCAAGGCTCGGTCCCACAGGGACTGCGCGGGCTGCTGGCCGTGTCGTTTACGACTGTTCGATGGAAATTGTCATGTCCAGGTTTTCTGCTGACCCACGCTTGAGCCCTGCCCAAGCCTCTTTTACCCTGAACGAATCCAGCATTCGTTTCAGGCACGCCACCGCCATCCTTTGTGGTGCCCTTCTGGCGCCCATGGCGCTAGCCGATGAACACGCCGGTCAAGGCGAAGAACTGAGCCCGACGGTCATCACCGCCATTGCACCGAGTTCCCCGCTGACCATCGTCACCAACCCCAAGGACCCGCGCCAACCGGTGCCGGCCAGCGACGGTGCCGACTATCTGAAAACCATCCCGGGCTTCGCCATGGTGCGTAATGGCGGCACCAACGGCGACCCGGTCCTGCGCGGCATGTTCGGCTCACGGCTGAACATCCTCACCGACGGCGGCATGATGCTCGGCGCCTGCCCCGGCCGGATGGATGCGCCCACCTCGTACATTTCACCGCAAACCTACGACAAGCTGACCGTGATCAAAGGCCCGCAAACCGTGCTCTGGGGCCCCGGTGCCTCGGCCGGCACCATTCTGTTCGACCGCGAGCCGCAGAGCTTCGGCGAACTCGGTACCCGGGTGAATGCCAGCGTGCTGGCCGGTTCCAACGGCCGGTTCGACAAGCTGGTGGACGCCGCTGCCGGTGGGCCGCTGGGGTACGTGCGAGTGATCGGCAACACCGCGCACGCCGATGATTATCAAGACGGCAACCACGACACCGTCGCGTCGCGCTACGACAAATGGAACGGCGACGTCGCTGTCGGCTGGACCCCGGATGCCGATACCCTGCTGGAACTGACTGCCGGCAAAGGCGACGGTGAGGCCCGTTACGCCGGGCGTGGCATGGATGGTTCGCAGTTCAAGCGCGAAAGCCTGGGCCTGCGCTTCGAGAAGTCCAACATCAGTGACGTGCTGGAAAAGCTCGAGGCGCAGGTCTACTACAACTACGCCGACCACGTGATGGACAACTACACCCTGCGCACGCCGTCCGGCACCGGAATGATGGCCGGCCCCATGGCTTCCAACGTCGACCGCCGCACCCTCGGCGCCCGCATCAAGGCCACCTGGCACTGGGCCGATGTGCAGTTGATCAGCGGCATCGATGCGCAGACCAACGAACACCGCCAACGCAGCGCCATGGGCGTCGACACCTACCAGAACCTGCCCTACACCAAGGACGCCGACTTCCATAATTACGGGGTGTTCGGTGAATTGACCTGGTACGCCGCCGAGCGTGACCGCCTGATCAGCGGCGCACGCCTGGATCGGGCCTCGGCCAAGGATTACCGGCAGACCATTGGATCGGGAATGATGACCCGGCCCAACCCGACGACCGACGATACCCGCGCCGACACCTTGCCCAGCGGTTTCATTCGCTATGAACACGACCTGGCCGACAGCCCGGCCACGCTGTACGCGGGCCTCGGACACACCCAGCGGTTCCCGGATTACTGGGAGCTGTTTTCGCCGAACTCAGGTCCTGCCGGTTCGGTGAATGCCTTCGATTCGATCAAGCCGGAAAAAACCACCCAACTCGACGTCGGCCTGCAATACAGGACGCAAGACCTCGACGCCTGGGTCTCGGGCTACGTCGGCCAGGTGCGCGACTACATCCTGTTCAACTACACCCCCACGATGATGGGCACCACCTCGCAAGCCGAGAACATCGACGCGCGAATCATGGGCGGTGAATTGGGCGCGGCCTACAAGCTCAGCGACCACTGGAAAGCCGACGCGACCCTGGCCTACGCCTGGGGCAAGAACAGTAGCGATGGCCATGCGCTGCCGCAAATGCCGCCGCTGGACGCGCGTTTCGGCCTGACTTACAGCGAAGACAATTGGAGCGCCGGGGCACTGTGGAGAGTGGTCGCCGCGCAAAACCGTATCGACCAGAACAAAGGCAATGTCGTCGGCTATGACTTCGACAAGACCCCGGGGTTCGGCGTGTTCTCACTCAACGGCGCCTACCGGATCAACCAGAACTGGAAGCTCAGTAGCGGCGTCGACAACCTGTTTGGCAAGGCCTACGCCGAACACTTGAACCTGGCCGGCAACGCCGGCTTCGGCTACCCCGCCAATGACCCGCAAGCCATCAAGGAACCGGGGCGAACGCTCTGGACCAGGGTGGATATGAGTTTCTAACAACAAGATCAAAAGATCGCAGCCTCGGCCGTACATCCTGTAGGAGCTGTCGAGTGAAACGAGGCTGCGATCTTAAAAAAAACAATTGATTCGCCAATGCGGAGCACAAACGATGAAACAGCCCAAAGTGAATTTCTACAACCTGGCCTGGCGTTGGCATTTCTATGCCGGCCTGTTCGTTGCGCCATTCATGGTGATGCTGGCCCTGACCGGCACCATTTACCTGTTCAAGCCGCAACTCGATTCGTTGATGTACAGCAGCCTGCTCAACGTCCCGGCCGGGCATCACAGCGTCCCGGCCGACGACCTGCTCAAGCGCGTCAAAGACGCGTATCCACAAGGAACGATCAAGCAGTACCTGCCACCGCTCAACGCCGAACGCAGTGCCCAGTTTGTCGTGCTCAATGGCGGCAATGAACTGAATGTGTTCGTCGACCCTTACCACGGCGACATTCTCGGTGAGCAAAATGCCAAGAAAAACCTGCAAGCCGTCGCCCGTGCGATTCATGGCGAGCTGATGATCGGCACCGTGGGTGATCGACTCATCGAACTGGCGGCCGGTTGGGGCGTGGTGCTGGTGGTTTCCGGGGTGTTCCTGTGGTGGCCGCGCGGTCAGGCCGCAGGGATCCTGTGGCCCCGCCTGAGCAGTCGCGGACGGGTGCTTTGGCGTGACCTGCACGCTGTCACCGGGTTCTGGGGTGCCTCGCTGCTGCTGGTGATGCTGCTCAGCGGCATGACCTGGACCGGATTCTGGGGCCAGCAATACGCGGCGGTCTGGAACGTCTTCCCGCCAGCCATGTGGGATAACGTGCCCAAGTCCGACGTCGAGGCACGCAGCCTCAACAGCGCCACTCGCCAGACCGTGCCCTGGGCCATGGAAAATACGCCGATGCCAATGTCCGGCGACCATGCCGAGCACATGGCCCACGGCGGTGCGCAAGCCGGCCCTGCGGCGCCGACCATCAGCCTGCAAGATGTGCAGGACATCGCCGTGCAACGCAAGGTCGAGCCAGGTTACAGCATCACTTTGCCGACCACCGCCACGGGTGTATTTACCATCGCCGTTTTTGCCGATGACCCGCGCAATGACGCCACCCTGCATGTCGATCAGTACAGCGGCGATGTCCTCGCCGACGTGCGCTACGAGCACTACGGCAGCGTCGCCCGGGCGACGGAAATCGGCGTGATGTTGCACGAAGGCAAGATGTTCGGGGTGTTCAACCAGATCGTCGTGCTGCTGATCTGCCTGATGATCCTGCTCAGCGCCGTCAGCGGCGTGGTGATCTGGTGGAAGCGTCGCCCACAAGGCAAGGTCGGTGTTCCGCCACTGCGTCATGACCTGCCAAAATGGAAAACCGCGATGGTCATCATGTTCGCATTGGCCGTGGCGTTTCCGTTGGTGGGTGCATCGCTGGTGGTGGTCTGGGTGCTGGATCGTGTGCTGTTTTCGCGCTTGAGCCGGCAAGCTGAATCGGCTTCATCTTGATCTTGAGACAGGCGAGATGCGCGGGGTCATCAGCACTGTAGACTGCCCCGCGCGTCACACTGGCAGTTCCGGGTCTCCTTTCGGGCCCCTTCGCTGGCAAGCCAGCTCCCACAGGATTTGCGCGAACCCTGTAGGCGCTGGCTTGCCAGCGAAGGGGGTCATCAGCTTCACCTCAAGAGTAGCTAAATGCCCTCGCTTCACCTCAAGAACATCACCTGGTCCCCCCTGGGCCACGGTCACTGTCATCATCAGTTCCAGCTGCGTGATGCCTCGCTACACGTGGCCGCCGGTGAATTCGTCGGCTTGATCGGCCCCAACGGCAGCGGCAAGACCAGCCTGTTGCGTTGTGCCTGGCGCTTGAGCAAACCGCAAAGCGGCGAGGTCAGGCTCGATCAGCACAATGTCTGGCAACAATCCTCACGCTGGTGCGCACAACGCATCGCCGTCGTCCTGCAAGAATTCCCCGATGCCTTCGGCCTGACCGTGGACGAAGTGGTCGGCATGGGCCGCACGCCCCACAAAGGCCTGTTCGATGGCGACACCCTCGAAGACCGGCACCTGGTCACCCAAGCCCTTGCAGCGGTCGGCCTCAAAGGCTTCGAAGGCCACGGGTTCGCTACTCTCTCCGGCGGTGAAAAACAGCGTGTGATCCTCGCCCGAGCCCTGGCCCAGCAACCGCAGTTGCTGATCCTCGACGAGCCGACCAATCACCTCGACCCGCGTTATCAGCTTGAGCTTTTGAGTTTGGTAAAACGCCTTGGGATCGGCACCCTGGCGAGCATCCACGACCTCAATCTGGCCGCCGCATTTTGCGATCGACTCTATGTCATCAATCACGGCCGCATCGTCGCCAGCGGCACACCGAAAGAAGTACTCAACGCCGCGCTGCTGCGCAACGTTTTCGGCGTCGAAGCGCTGATCGATGAACACCCCTTGCACGGCTACCCACGAATCACCTGGATTACCCAACCATGATTTTGCACTCCCTGCTGCGCTGCAGCCTCACTTTCGTTTTACTGCTGGGCAGCGCCCACGCTTTTGCCGAGGCCACGCATTACCCGTTGACCGTGCAGAGCTGCAACCGCGAGGTGACTTTCCAGCAGGCACCGAAACACGCGGTGAGCCATGACATCAACATGACCCAGATGATGCTCGCCCTCGGCCTCAAGCCACAGATGGCCGGGTACAGCGGCGTGTCCGGATGGAAGGCGGTAACG
>Ga0302169_10000215_pt1 | contig 19189 bp, 17 predicted proteins | sample I_Fen_N1_3_FD_193493 | JGI IMG/M metagenome (GOLD analysis project Ga0302169, IMG submission 193493) | Peat permafrost microbial communities from Stordalen Mire near Abisko, Sweden - I_Fen_N1_3 | ecosystem: Environmental > Terrestrial > Soil > Wetlands > Permafrost | place: Sweden: Abisko...
ACACCAAGGACCCGGCGGTCTGGGAACCGGTGCGCGATTATTGCGAAACCCTCGGCCCGCGCTTCAAGTTCTTCCACGTTGCACCCTTGGCCGGCTTCAAGGGCGGCGCGCTGAACTACCTGATCCCGCACACCGCCAAGGACGCCGAAGTCATCGCGGTGATCGACTCGGACTACTGCGTCGACCCGAACTGGCTCAAGCACATGGTGCCGCACTTCGCCGACCCGAAAATCGCTGTGGTGCAGTCGCCGCAGGATTACCGCGATCAGAACGAAAGCACCTTCAAAAAGCTCTGCTACGCGGAATACAAGGGCTTCTTCCACATCGGCATGGTCACCCGTAACGACCGGGACGCGATCATCCAGCACGGCACCATGACCATGACCCGGCGCTCGGTGCTCGAAGAGCTCGGTTGGGCCGACTGGTGTATCTGTGAAGATGCCGAGTTGGGTTTGCGCGTGTTCGAAAAAGGCCTGTCGGCGGCGTATTACCACACCAGCTACGGCAAAGGCCTGATGCCCGATACCTTTATCGACTTCAAGAAACAGCGTTTCCGCTGGGCCTACGGAGCGATTCAGATCATCAAGCGTCACACCGCCAGCCTGCTGCGCGGCAAGGACACCGAGCTGACCCGTGGCCAGCGTTACCACTTCCTCGCGGGCTGGTTGCCGTGGGTCGCGGACGGCATGAACATCTTCTTCACAGTCGGCGCGTTGTTGTGGTCGGCGGCGATGATCATCGTGCCGCAGCGGGTCGATCCACCGTTGCTGATTTTCGCAATCCCGCCGTTGGCGCTGTTCGTGTTCAAGGTCGGCAAGATCATCTTCCTGTATCGCCGCGCCGTCGGCGTGAACCTCAAAGATGCGTTCTGCGCGGCACTGGCCGGGCTGGCGTTGTCGCATACCATCGCCAAAGCGGTGCTGTACGGCTTCTTCACCAGCAGCATTCCGTTCTTCCGTACGCCGAAAAACGCCGATAACCACGGCTTCTGGGTGGCAATTTCGGAGGCGCGTGAAGAGATGTTCATCATGCTGCTGTTGTGGGGCGCGGCGCTGGGGATCTTCCTGGTCAACGGCTTGCCGAGCAACGACATGCGCTTCTGGGTGACCATGTTGCTGGTGCAGTCGCTGCCGTACCTGGCGGCGCTGATCATGGCGTTCCTGTCTTCGCTGCCGAAACCGGTAGCCGAGCCTGAGCCAGCACCGGCCGTCTAAATCCGTAGAGATGCACTAAACGGCGGCCAATGGCCGCCGTTTTGCTTTAAGATAACCGCCATTTTGCGCGCCCAGCACCAATTCCTGTAGGAGCAAAGCTTGCTCGCGATTGATGCGACTCGGTGTAACAGAAAGACCTCATCATCGTTCATCGCGAGCAAGCTCTGCTCCTACACAATTAGCTTCCGGAGTTTTCCATGACGGCCCACGCCGACCTTTCGCCGACCCTTCAACTCGCCATCGACCTGATCCGCCGTCCGTCCGTGACGCCGGTCGACGCCGATTGCCAGAAGCAGATGATGCAGCGCCTGGGCGATGCCGGTTTCATGCTGGAACCGATGCGCATCGAAGATGTGGATAACTTCTGGGCGACCCACGGCAAACACGACGGCCCGGTGCTGTGCTTCGCCGGTCACACCGACGTGGTGCCGACCGGACCGGTGACGGCCTGGCAGATCGAACCGTTCAACGCGCTGATCGACGAACACGGCATGCTCTGCGGACGTGGCGCGGCGGACATGAAGGGCAGCCTGGCGTCGATGACCGTGGCCGCCGAGCGCTTTGTCGCCGATTACCCGGATCACAAGGGCAAGGTCGCTTTCCTGATCACCAGCGACGAAGAAGGCCCGGCGCACCACGGCACCAAGGCTGTGGTTGAACGCCTCGCCGCGCGCAAGGAACGTCTGGACTGGTGCATCGTCGGCGAACCGTCGAGCACCACCCTGGTAGGCGACGTGGTCAAGAACGGCCGTCGCGGCTCCCTCGGCGCCAAGCTGACCGTTCGCGGCGTACAGGGCCACGTGGCCTATCCGCACCTCGCCAAGAACCCGATCCACCTCGCTGCCCCGGCCCTGGCCGAACTGGCCGCCGAGCATTGGGACCACGGCAACGATTTCTTCCCGCCGACCAGTTTCCAGATCTCCAACGTCAATTCCGGCACCGGCGCGACCAACGTGATCCCGGGCGACCTGGTGGCGGTATTCAACTTCCGCTTCTCCACCGAATCCACGGTTGAAGGCCTGCAAAAGCGCGTTGCCGACATTCTCGACAAGCACGGCCTGGACTGGCACATCGACTGGGCGCTGTCCGGTCTGCCGTTCCTGACCGAGCCGGGTGCGTTGCTGGATGCCGTGGCATCGAGCATCAAGGACATCACCGGCCGCGACACCAAGGCGTCCACCAGCGGCGGCACCTCCGACGGGCGCTTCATCGCGACCATGGGCACGCAGGTAGTTGAACTCGGCCCGGTCAACGCGACGATCCACCAGGTCAACGAGCGTGTACTGGCCGCCGACCTCGACGTGCTGACCGAAATCTACTACCAGACCCTGATCAAGTTGCTCGCCTGATGCTTGCTTGCCCGATCTGCAGTGAACCGCTGAATGCGGTGGACAACGGCGTGGCCTGCCCCGCCGGGCATCGTTTCGACCGCGCGCGTCAGGGTTACCTGAACCTGTTGCCGGTGCAGCACAAAAACAGCCGCGACCCTGGGGATAACCTGGCCATGGTCGAGGCCCGCCGCGATTTCTTGAACGCCGGCCATTACGCGCCGGTGGCCAAGCGTCTGGCGGAAATGGCGGCGCACTACGCGCCGCAACGCTGGCTCGACATCGGCTGTGGCGAGGGTTACTACACCGCGCAAATCGCCGAGGCCTTGCCCAATGCCGACGGTTACGCCCTGGACATTTCCCGTGAAGCGGTCAAACGCGCCTGCAAACGCAACCCGCAGCTGACCTGGTTGATCGCCAGCATGGCGCGGGTGCCGTTGGCCTCGGGCAGTTGTCAGTTTCTCGCCAGCGTCTTCAGCCCATTGGATTGGGAGGAAGCCAAACGCCTGCTCAGCCCCGGTGGCGGCTTGATGAAAGTCGGGCCGACCAGCGGTCACCTGATGGAATTGCGCGAGCGGCTGTACGACGAAGTCCGCGAATACACCGACGACAAGCACCTGGCCCTGGTGCCGGACGGCATGACGTTGGCGCACAGTGAAACCCTGGAATTCAAACTGACGCTTGCAGAGGGTCAGGACCGCGCAAACCTGTTGGCCATGACGCCTCACGGTTGGCGCGCCAGTGCCGAACGCCGCGCAGCGGTCATCGAACAGGCCGAGCCGTTCGAGGTCACTGTATCGATGCGCTACGATTACTTCGTTCTTCAATAAACCCTTAATTTTTTGGTCTTGAGCAATGGCTTGAGGCCGGCTAAATCCGCGAATGGATTTTTCAGACCCGCAGTGAGGACATCCATGCGCCAACCCGATATCGAGATTTACCTGAAAGACGCCGACGTCGACTACAAGGCCATCGCGGCCTGGCTCGGCACTGCTTTGGGCCCGTGCACCGACTGGGTCCAGAAAGGCCAGACCTACAAGTGCAAGGCCGGTAACGTGCCGGTGACCTGGTTGCCAAAAGCCGTGGGCAAGTGGAACAGCCTGTTCCTGGACAGCGACCAGACCCCATGGGAAGACGACATCGCCTGCGCCCGCGCAGCCTTTGCCGCGCTGAACGTCGAAGTGCGTTGCGCGCCGGGGACATGGGTCGAGGAAGAAGGTGAAGAAACAGCGGATCGCTGGATGCGCATCAGCGCTGACGGTGAAGAAGAAATCACCTGGAAAACCGCGTAGTCAGCGACGCAACAAACCTGTAGGAGCAAGGCTTGCCCGCGATTGAGGCAACGCGGATTACCTGATACACCGCGTCGCCTCAATCGCGGGCAAGCCTTGCTCCTACAGGTTGCGTCGCGGTTACAGACCTACAACATCCTCAGCCTGCAAGCCTTTCTCGCCGGTCACCACGGCATACTCAACCTGCTGGCCTTCAGCCAGCGAACGGTGACCTTCGCCGCGAATCGCGCGGTAATGCACGAACACGTCCACCCCGTCCTCGCGTTGAATAAAGCCGTAGCCCTTGGCATCGTTGAACCACTTCACGTTGCCCGTTTCGCGCGTAGCCATGAATCAGTACCCCCCTTGTTTTTATTTTGAACGGCCGAGTATATGACAGCCGTCAAAACTCTCAACTCACTTTACTTAGGCGCTTTTTTGCCGATTTTCGGTGAATACGGCACACTACCGGGCGCCCGAGCAATTGCTCGGTTTTACTCACTCACGCAGAAGCCGTATGACCCGCTCCCCGTTTCGCCGTCTTGTGTTTGGCACCCTGCGCCGACTGTTGTATCTCTGGGTTCGCTCGGAGACGATCAACCAGTCGTCGTTCACCCTCAACCTCGACCGCAGTCGCCCGGTGTTCTACGTCCTGCAAAATCCTTCGCTGACCGACCTCGCCGTGGTCGACACCGAATGCAGCAAGGCCGGCCTGCCCCGCCCGGTGTTGCCGGTTTCAGTGGGTAATCTGTTGGAGCCCGCCGCGTTCTTTTACCTGACACCCGAGCCCGACTGGCTTGGCCGTCAGGACAAACGCGGCGCGCCGCCCACCTTGACCCGCCTGGTCAGCGCCCTGAGCCAGAATGCCGCCGAAGATGCGCAGATCATTCCGGTCAGCGTGTTCTGGGGCCAGTCGCCGGACAGCGAATCGAGCCCGTGGAAATTGCTCTTCGCCGACAGCTGGGCGGTGACCGGGCGTCTGCGCCGCTTGCTCAGCATCATCGTGCTGGGACGCAAGACCCGCGTGCAGTTCTCCGCACCGATCCACTTGCGTGAACTGATCGATCACAACAAGGGACACGAGCGCACCGTGCGCATGGCCCAACGGATCCTGCGGGTACACTTCCGCAACCTCAAAGCCGCGGTCATCGGCCCGGACATTTCTCACCGACGCAATCTGGTCAAGGGTTTGCTCAACCAGCCACTGGTCAAGCAAGCGATCCTCGATGAAGCCGAGCGCGAGAATATCTCCCCGGAGAAAGCCAAGGCCCAGGCCCTGCGCTACGGCAACGAGATCGCCTCCGACTACACCTACACCGCGATCCGCTTCATGGAAGTGGTGCTGAGCTGGTTCTGGAACAAGATCTACGACGGCATCAAGGTCAACAATATTGAAGGCGTGCAAAAGGTCGCCCCGGGTTACGAAGTGATCTACGTACCCTGCCACCGCAGCCACATCGATTACCTGCTGCTGTCCTATCTGCTGTTCCGCAATGGCCTGACCCCGCCGCACATCGCCGCCGGGATCAACCTCAACATGCCAGGGATCGGCGGCCTGCTGCGGCGCGGCGGTGCGTTCTTCATGCGCCGCACCTTCAAGGGCAACCCGCTGTACACCTCGGTGTTCAACGAGTACCTGCACACCCTGTTCACCAAAGGCTTCCCGGTCGAGTATTTCGTCGAGGGCGGCCGTTCGCGCACCGGCCGCATGCTGCAACCGAAAACCGGGATGCTGGCCATTACCCTGCGCAGCTTCCTGCGTTCATCGCGCGTGCCCATCGTGTTTGTGCCGGTGTACATCGGCTACGAGCGCGTGCTAGAAGGCCGGACCTACCTCGGCGAACTGCGTGGCGCGACCAAGAAGAAAGAATCGATCTTCGACATTTTCAAAGTCATCGGCGCGCTCAAGCAGCGCTTCGGCCAGGTGGCGGTGAACTTCGGCGAGCCGATCAAACTGGCGGAGTTCCTCGACAGCGAACAACCGGACTGGCGCCAACAGGAACTCGGCCCGCAATTCAAACCGGCCTGGCTCAACGAAACGACCAACCGCCTCGGCGAGAAAGTCGCGCAGCATCTCAACGAAGCGGCAGCGATCAACCCGGTCAACCTGGTGGCCCTGGCGCTACTGTCCACCAGCCGTCTGGCGCTGGATGATCGCGCCATGGCGCGGGTGCTCGATCTGTACCTGGCGCTGCTGCGCAAGGTTCCATACTCACCGCACACCACGCTGCCGGAAGGAGACGGTCGTGCGCTGATCGAGCACGTGAAGGACATGGACCTGTTGTCCGAGCAGAGCGATGCGCTGGGCAAGATTCTTTACCTGGACGAGCAGAACGCCGTCCTGATGACGTACTACCGCAACAACGTGCTGCACATTTTTGCCTTGCCGGCGCTGCTCGCCAGTTTCTTCCAAAGCGCTTCGCGCATGAACCGCGACCAGATCCTGCGCTACACCCGCGCGTTGTATCCGTACCTGCAATCGGAACTGTTCATTCGCTGGTCCATGGATGAACTGGACGCCGTGATCGACCAATGGCTGGAAGCGTTCGTCGAGCAAGGCCTGCTGCGCTTTGAAAACAACGTTTACCTGCGTCCGGCGCCAAGCTCGCGGCATTTTGTATTGCTGACGTTGCTGTCGAAAAGCATCGCCCAGACCTTGCAGCGCTTCTACATGACCGTGTCTTTGCTGCTCAACAGCGGCCAGAACAGCATCAGCGCCGAGGAGCTGGAAGACTTGTGCACAGTCATGGCCCAGCGCCTGTCGATCCTCCATGGCCTGAATGCCCCGGAATTCTTCGACAAGAGCCTGTTCCGTCATTTCATTCAAACGATGTTGGACCTCGATGTGCTCAAGCGCGACGAAGCCGGCAAGTTGAGCTATCACGAATTGCTCGGCGAACTGGCCGAAGGCGCGGCCAAACGGGTGTTGCCGGCGGAGATCCGCTTGTCGATCCGTCAGGTGGCGTTGCATCGCAGTGAAGATGCGGCGGATCAGGCTTAGTTATTGTCAGTAACTTCCTGACAACAACTAAAAGAACAGGGACGTTCTTATAGTTGTCCGATTATGGATTAATGGATCACTCCAATTAACCCGCCACGATATGGATATCGCGATGAACTCAGTAGATAACACCAGCCACTACATCACCCTCACATTTAGTTTGCCTGAAGACTTTATGCCTCCCACCGACGGCGAGGCCGAGACTTATATCAGCGTTTATACGGCAAACACTCAGTCTCCGATTAAAGTGGCGCAATCGCGTAATCCGATGCTGTACAGCGGTCGCTGGAACTTTTCATTTGCACACCGTTATTCCGATGTCAGCGTCAAATACCGCGTGAATGTCAGCATGACCCACAACGGTGTGCCACTGCTGATTGACCTGGACCACTTCATCATTGTTCACCGCACGCCTCACCGCCAGACACTGCACCTGAGCCCGATCGGTCGCCTCTACATCCAGGCGCAAGAACCTCAAACAGTAGAACCCGAACACGCGGTGACCATTGTTGCCCATGAGCACGACAACGCAGCGGTGCAACTGACTCAAGTGCATATCAGTGAACACATGGCAGAGGCGTTTTATCTGGAGTACGATCCGGACACTGTTGTGCCGGGTAAACGCTATACCCTGACGGCAACTGAAAATGAATACCGCAATTCAATCGAAGTCTATCCCGGTTCTGTTGTATTAAAACCCTTCAGCAAAGCCTGATAACCTTCACGTTCACAATAAACCGGCGAAACGGCTGTCAACATCCGTTCCTCCTCAATCCGAACAAGGAAGCTGTCATGTTCCGCCCTACCCTTCGCTTCGCCGGCCTCTGCGCAGGCTTGCTGATCTCCGCCAGTGCACTGGCGTTGTCGCTCAACGACCTGTCGCAAAAAGACGCCACCGGCGGCCTCAAGGATGCCCTGACCCAAGGTGCGCAATTGGCGGTCAAACAACTCGGTACACCGGGTGGCTTCAGCAACAACCCGGAGGTGAAAATCGGTTTGCCGGGCAAACTCGGCAAGGTCGCCGGCAAAATGAAACAGTTCGGCATGGGCGATCAGGTCGACGAACTGGAAGCCAGCATGAACAAAGCGGCTGAAACGGCCGTGACCCAGGCCCAGCCGATCCTCGTGGACGCAGTGAAGAAAATGAGCGTGGAAGATGCCAAGGGCATCCTCAGCGGCGGCAATGACTCGGCCACTCAATACCTGAACAAAACCAGCCGCGAACAGATCCGCGTGAAGTTCCTGCCGATTGTGAAGCAGGCCACTGATCAGGTCGGCCTGGCCAAGCAATACAACACGTTCGCCGGTCAGGCGGCGACCATGGGTGTGCTAGATGCCAAGAACGCCAACGTCGAAAACTACGTCACCGAACAAGCCCTGAACGGTTTGTTCGAGATGATCGGCAAACAGGAAGAAACCATCCGCCAGAACCCTGCGGCAGCGGCGACCAGTCTGGCGAAGAAGGTGTTTGGGACGTTGTAGTTCCGAGCGACTGAACCCCATTAAAAAGCCCGCTGACCTTGACTGGTTCAGCGGGTTTTTTCGTATGCCTTACTGTTGCGGGTCGAGCTGATCCAGAACGCGATTAACCGATAACTCTCGCCGGTCGCGGCTTTTTTGCAGCGACAGACAAATGCCTAGAGGTCGTGCTTCCGACAGACAACCTGAAAATCCTGTGGGAAGGTTCTGGTGTTTTGACGACTTTTTAAACACCGTCGCCTGCCAAGACGCTATCGCGAGCAAGCTCGCTCCCACAATTTTGAACAGTCGTCGGCGTCGAAAAAGTGGGCGGCCCGAAGGCCGCGAGGATCAGACCGGCTCTTTCTTCACCCGGAACCAAGCCGCATACAACGCCGGCAAGAACAACAACGTCAACGCCGTCGCCACAATTAACCCGCCCATGATCGCCACCGCCATCGGCCCAAAGAACACGCTGCGAGACAACGGAATCATCGCCAGCACCGCGGCCAGCGCGGTCAACACAATCGGGCGGAAGCGGCGCACGGTCGCCTCGATAATCGCCTGCCAGGGCTTGAGGCCTGCCAAGATGTCTTGCTCGATCTGGTCCACCAGAATCACCGAGTTACGCATGATCATCCCGGACAGCGCGATGGTCCCCAGCATCGCGACAAAACCGAACGGCTGCCGGAACACCAACAGGAACAAGGTCACGCCGATCAGCCCCAGCGGCGCGGTGAGGAACACCATCACGGTGCGCGAGAAGCTGCGCAATTGCAGCATCAGCAACGTCAACACCACCACGATGAATAGCGGCACACCGGCCTTCACCGAGTTCTGCCCGCGGGCGGAATCCTCTACCGTGCCGCCGACGTCCAGCAAGTAGCCGTCTGGCAATTCGGCGCGAATCGGATCAAGTGTCGGCATGATCTGCTGCACCAGCGTGGCGGGTTGTTCCTTGCCGTAGATGTCGGCACGAACGGTGACGTTCGGCAGGCGATTACGGTGCCAGATGATGCCTTCTTCGAAGCCGTATTCCAGCGTCGCGATCTGCGACAGCGCCACGCTGCGACCGTTGTCGGTCGGCACGGCCAGGCTTGGCAGCAACGACAGCTCGGTGCGTTCGTGCAAGGTGCCGCGCAGCAGGATTTCGATCAACTCATTGTCTTCGCGGTACTGGCTGACGCTGGAACCGGTCAGGGAACTTTGCAGGAACTTCGACAGGTTCGCCGTGCTCACGCCCAAGGCTCGGGCGCGGTCCTGATCGACGTTCAGGTACACCACTTTGCTCGGTTCTTCCCAATCCAGGTGGACGTTGGCCACGTGCGGATTCTCGCGAACCTTGGCCGCCACTTTACGCGCCAGTGCGCGGACTTCGTCGATGTGCTCACCGGTCACCCGGAACTGCACCGGATAGCCCACTGGCGGTCCGTTTTCAAGACGCGTGACCCGCCCCCGCAAGGCCGGGAATTGTTCGTTGAGGGTTTCGATCAGCCACGTGCGCAGGCTTTCGCGATCCTCGATGGTCTTGGCCAGGACCACCACCTGCGCGAAGCTCGCCGCCGGCAGTTGTTGATCCAGTGGCAGGTAGAAACGCGGCGAACCGGTGCCGACGTAGGCCACGTAATTGTCGATACCGGCGCGATCCTTCAGCATTGCTTCCAGGCGTTTGACTTCGTCGGCGGTGTTGCTCAAGGACGCGCCTTCGGCCAGCTTCAAATCGATCATCAGCTCCAGCCGACCCGACGCCGGGAAGAACTGTTGCGGCACGAAACGGAACAACATGACCGAGGCAACAAACATCATGATCGTCAGCACGATCACCGTTTTGCGTCGCCGTACGCACCATTCCACCAGACGTCTTACCCGCTCATAGAACGGCGTGCCGTAAGGGTCGGGCTGATCCGTGCCGTGTTTCGCCGCATGAATTTTCGCCAGGTCCGGCAGGAGTTTTTCCCCCAGGTACGGCACAAACACCACCGCGGCCACCCATGAGGCCAGCAACGCGATGGTCACCACCTGGAAGATCGAGCGGGTGTATTCGCCGGTGCTTGATTGCGCGGTGGCAATCGGCAGGAAACCGGCGGCGGTGATCAGCGTGCCGGTGAGCATCGGGAACGCCGTGCTGGTCCAGGCATAACTGGCGGCCTTGATGCGGTCGAAGCCCTGCTCCATTTTGATCGCCATCATTTCCACGGCGATGATCGCGTCGTCCACCAGCAAGCCCAGCGCCAGCACCAGCGCGCCGAGGGAAATCTTGTGCAGGCCGATGCCGAGGTAATACATGCAGGCAAAGGTCATCGCCAATACCAGCGGAATCGCCAGCGCCACCACCATACCGGTGCGCATGCCCAGTGAGAAGAAGCTCACCAGCAACACAATCGCCAAGGCCTCCACCAACACCTGAACGAACTCGCCGACGCTGGTTTTCACTGCGGCGGGCTGATCCGACACCTTGCGCAATTGCATGCCGGCGGGAAGGTTGTTCTGGATGCGGTCGAACTCGATTTCCAGCGCCTTGCCCAACACCAGAATGTCGCCGCCGTCCTTCATCGCCACGGCCAGGCCGATAGCGTTCTCGGCCATGAAACGCATGCGTGGTGCGGGAGGATCGTTGAAACCACGGCGAACGTCGGCTACATCGGAAATTCGGAACGTGCGATCACCGACACGAATCGGGAAGTTCTTGATCTCATCGACCGTCTGAAAATTCCCCGAGACCCTAAGCTGCAATCGCTCACTGGTGGTTTCGAAGAACCCGGCTGTCGACACGGCGTTCTGCTCTTCAAGCGCTTGTTGCACGGCCGCCAATGGCAAGCCAAGGGTGGCGAGTTTGACGTTGGACAGTTCGATCCAGATTTTCTCGTCCTGCAGCCCTAGCAGGTCGACCTTGCCCACATCCTTGACCCGTTGCAGCTGGATCTGGATGCGGTCGGCGTAGTCCTTCAACACCGCGTAATCAAAACCGTCGCCGGTCAGGGCGTAGATGTTGCCGAAAGTGGTGCCGAACTCATCGTTGAAAAACGGCCCCTGAATGCCCGGTGGCAAGGTATGGCGAATGTCGCTGATCTTCTTGCGGACCTGATACCAGAGCTCGGGAATGTCCTGCGAATGCATGGCATCGCGCGCGATAAACGTCACCTGCGATTCGCCCGGACGGGAGAACGAGACGATGCGCTCGTACTCGCCGGTTTCCATGAGTTTCTTCTCGATGCGTTCGGTGACCTGGCGCGACACTTCCTGAGCCGTGGCCCCCGGCCAGTTGGTGCGAATCACCATCGCCTTGAAAGTAAACGGCGGGTCTTCGCTCTGTCCAAGTTTGGTGTAGGAAAGTGCACCGACGATGGCCAGCAAGAGCATCAGGAACAGTACGATCTGGCGATTACGCAGCGCCCATTCGGAAAGGTTGAAGCGCATCGGGAATTACTCCTTGTCCGCCAGATTGACCACGCGGTTGGAGCGATCCACCGGACGCACTTGCTGCCCGTCGTGAAGCACATGGACACCGGCGGCCACCACCCAGTCACTGGCGTTCAGGCCTTCGAGCACTGGTACGGTTTTCTCACCGAACGGACCGACCCGCACCGGGGCTTTTTTCAAGGTGTTGTTGGCACCAAGCACCCACACGTAGGTCGCACCGTTTTCCGCGGTGACGGCCGATAACGGCACCGACAGCGCAATGGTTGCTGCCGTCTGAATGAACACCCGAGCGCTTTGGCCGAGCTCCGCCGGGACTTTGCCGGCGGTGAACGCGATGCGGGCGGCGAAGGTGCGCGATTTCGGATCGGCGGCGGGCGACAGTTCGCGGATGCGGCCGGCGAAGCGTTGATCAGGCTGAGTCCAGAGTTCTACCGACACTGGCTGACCGACCGTGAAGCGGCCGAAACTCTGTTCCGGCAGGCTGATCAACACTTCACGCTCGCCATCGGTGGCAATGGTGAACACGGTTTGCCCGGCGGCCACCACTTGTCCGACTTCCACGGCCCGCTTGGCCACGACGCCATCCTGAGGCGCGCGCAGTACCGCGTAGCTCGCCTGATTGGTCGAGACATTGAATTCGGCTTTGATTTGCTTGAGGCGGGCTTCACCGGATCGGTAAAGGTTTTCCGCATTGTCGTACTGCGAATGGCTGACCATCTGACGGTCCATCAGGGTCTTGTAGCGATCTCGCTCGGCGCGCACCAGGCTGAGATTGGCCTCGGCGGCGGCGACCTGGGCGCGGGTGGCTTCCAGCTGCAGGCGTACGTCTTGTGGGTCGAGCTCCGCCAGAGGCTGGTCAGCCTTGACGCGTTGCCCTTCCTCGACCAGTCGTCGGCTGACTTTGCCGCCAATGCGAAACGCCAGGTCCGGTTCGTAACGCGCCCGTACTTCACCGGGATAGCTTTCCATGGCCTGCGCCGAAGGCTCTGGCTGCACCACCATGGCCGGGCGAAGGGTGACTTGCGGGGCCTCTTCGTGACCACACGCCGTCAATAAAAACGCCAGACCGACTGGCAACGCGAGGGACAAGGCATAGCGGAACATGGTGAACGACCTTTCGCTAATGGTGCTTGGAATAATTATACTGAGCGGTATGGTATTAATAGCAAACTCACCAGTCCAGTATTAAAGCGAAATATGCCGAACAATCTTTCAGCACCCAGCGGTCCGGGCCGCCCCAAGGATCTGGCCAAGCGCCAGGCCATCCTCGATGCGGCGAAAATTCTGTTTGTGAGCAAGGGTTACGCGAACACCAGCATGGATGCCGTGGCGGCTGAGGCGGGCGTGTCCAAGCTGACGGTCTATAGCCACTTCAACGACAAGGAGACGCTGTTCTCAGCTGCCGTGGTCGCCAAGTGCGAAGAGCAACTGCCACCGCTGTTTTTCGAACTGGCGGACGGGGTTGCGGTAGACACCGTGCTGCTGAACATCGCACACGGCTTTCATCAGCTGATCAACAGCGACGAATCTGTGAACCTGCACCGCCTGATGATCACCCTCGGCAGCCAAGACCCGAAACTCTCGCTGATCTTTTTCGAGGCCGGGCCGCAACGGATGCTGGATGGTATGGAGCGCTTGCTGACCCAGGTTGATCAAAGCGGTGTGTTGAGCATTGATAAACCGCGCAATGCGGCTGAGCATTTCTTTTGCCTGCTCAAGGGCGGGGGCAATTTTCGGTTGCTGTATGGCTGCGGCGGGCCGGTGACCGGGGAGGCAGCCGAGGAGCATGTGCAGGAAGTGGTGGAGTTGTTTATGCGGGCTTATCGGCCTGAGACAGCCTGATAGGTTTGGGCTGCTTCTGGCCCCTTCGCGAACAGGCTCACTCCTTCAATGGATCTATGCAACACCGTAGACCCCCTGTAGGCGTGAGCCTGCTCGCGATGAAGGCAACTCGATATCAGGGCTTGAGTGCTTTCTTCGGATAAATATCATACCGGCTGGATTTCCCGTCCAGCGCATGGCTCGGCTTGGGTCCCGCAATACACGGCGCCTTGCGCGGCCGCTTGACCACCACCCGGTGGCTGGCCAGCGCCAAGGCCGCCTCGAGCAACGCTGGCGCATCCGGGTCATCCCCCACCAACGGCCGGAACAAGCGCATTTCTTTTTTCACCAACGCGGTTTTCTCGCGATGGGGAAACATCGGGTCGAGGTAGATCACCTGCGGCGGCTCACCTTCCCAATTGCGCATCACTTCAATCGAGTTGCCCTTGAGCAAACGCATGCGCGCGACGATGGGCGCCACGTCGAAATCTTCCGCGCCGCGCGCCAGGCCATCCTCCAGCAAGGCGCCGATCAGCGGCTGACGCTCGATCAGGCTGATCTCGCAGCCCAGGCTCGCCAGCACGAACGCATCCTTGCCCAGACCCGCCGTGGCATCCAGAACACGCGGACGCACCCCCTGCGCGATGCCAACGGCCTTGGCGATCATCTGTCCCGTGCCGCCACCGAACAACCGGCGATGCGCCGCCCCGCCTTCGACGAAGTCCACCCGCACCGGCCCCGGCGCATCCGCCCCGAGCTGTTGCAGCTGTAAACCCTGCTCGCCGACCTGCAAGGCAAACTCGCCGTCATCCACCTGCAACGGCAAGCCCAGGCGCTCGGCCCATTGCTCGGCCTGGGGCTGAAAGGTCGTGCCCAGGGCCTCGACATGGATGCGGCAAACCGCCGGTTGATCAATCATCGGAAAACACGCTCAAAAAATTAATGATCGGCAAAAACGGCCGATAACAAAACTAACGGGCATTTTGCCAGAGCTGAGCGTCGACCGAGAGAAATGTCAGACTTTCAACCCACAATCACAGGTTTTATCTCGCCCTACGGCGATTACAACCTGCGAAACACCCAGGCGTTGGGCGGTGTCAGTCACCTGTGGCAAGATTTTTTTGCCCGGGCGCTGGCCGATCAGCCGGGTGATGGGGTTCCGGAGTCGCTCAAATTTCCACCGGTTGATCTCGACAGCCCGGTCGAGCCCACGGTCGGCAGCGATCTGCTGGCGCACATCGTCTCCCAGCGCGAATGCAACGTGACAGACACCGTGGTCCGCCCGCCGGAGCCATTGTTTTTGCCGATTGCCGAATTCGAAATGGACCTGGCCGACAAACCGGCCCCACCATTCCCGCCGGAAGAAATCGTCGCTCAGCAAAAACAACAGGACTTCGAAAGCGGCTGGGTTCGCCCTATCGTGCTCACTGCCGGTCAACCCGTGCCGGAAGCCGGCCCGGCGCCACAACCGCGTCCGCTGCACCTGCCGATCGCCGAATTCGAGATGGACCTGCTGGACAAACCGTTCCCGCCGTTCTCCCCCGAAGAACTGGTGGAACAACAGAAACAACTCGACTTCGATAACGGCTGGGCTCGCCCGATCGTTCTGCAAAACCTGCGCATCGCCGCCTGACCTTCAATAACAGGCTCTCAGCAAAACCACACCCTCAGCCTTTGAACAGTTGGTTAGCCTTCGCGTATGGCATCGAACGCGAGGTAAACCCGAAGGTGCCTGACGTCTTGATCTCTTCGGCTGCCCGGAAAAATTCGCCATACGCCGCCAGCGCGAGTGCCGAACCGACGCTGATGCGCTTGACGCCCATTTCGCTCAACTGCTCGACCGTCAACTTCAACCCGCCGGACATCAACACATTGACCGGTTTGGGCGCCACCGCACGGACCACCGCCAATACGTCTTCGGCACTGCGCAGCCCCGGCGCGTAGAGCACGTCGGCACCCGCTTCGGCGAACGCCTGCAAGCGGCGAAGGGTGTCGGCGAGATCGGGATTGCCGTGCAGAAAGTTCTCGGCGCGTGCGGTCAGCATGAAGGGGAACGGCAAGCTGCGCGCCGCTGCCACCGCGGCTTCAACCCGCGCCACGGCATGTTCGAAGCAGTAGATCGGCGCCGCTTCACGGCCCGTGGCATCTTCGATCGAACCGCCGACCGCACCCGCTTCAGCCGCGAGCAAAATACTCTGGGCGCACTCGACGGGGTCATCGGCAAAACCGTTTTCCAGGTCCACCGCCACCGGCAGATCGGTTACCGCGACAATCGCCCGAACATTCGCCAGAGTATCGTCGAGGGTCAACGCGCCATCGGGGCGTGCATTGGAAAAGGCGTAGCCGGCACTGGTGGTTGCCAGCGCCTCAAAACCGAGGCTGGCAAGCATCTTCGCCGAACCGGCGTCCCACGGGTTGGGAATGACAAAAGCCCCGTCGCGTTCATGCAGCGCTTTGAACGCCTGGGCTCGAAGGGTTTGCGCATCCATTGGGCAGGCTCCTGAAAAGGGGACGAATCCGCCTCAGAGCAAGCCAAGTTGCTCCGCTGCGGGTTCTCTGTATAGCTCAGGCAGCGGCGGCAGGCCAGGCAAACGCAGCATCAGTTGTGCGTGAAAACGTTGCGCGAGTTTGGCGGCCAGCAAGTTGTCAGCGGTGTGCAGGAAGATGTAGGGCGTGCGCCCCTCCTCGATCCACGCGGCGATTTTTTCGACCCATGGCAGCAGAAACGGATCGTTGGCTTCCAGCTGGGGATGGCCGATGAAACGCACCTGCGGGAACTGGGTGAACGCCGCCGGGCGAGGCGGTACTTTGGGCTTTTTTGATTGGGCGTGGAGCACCGAGGGATCGGTCGACGTGCAGCTGAACAGCGCACGCGGATCCAGGCAGATGCGTTCGACACCGCGATCCAGCAGCAGACGATTGAGCATGCGCTCGGCATCACCCTTGGCGAAGAACGCGTCGTGTCGTACTTCGACGGCCAGCGGTCGATCCAGCGCATCAACGAACGCGCCTAGTTCGGGCAATCGCTGCGGCGTGAAGCTTTTCGACAATTGCAGCCACAACGGCGACACCCGCTGACCCAAGGGGCGGAGCAATTGCACAAAGGTTTCGGCGGCGGTCAGTTGCTCGCGCAGGTCACCGCCGTGGCTTATATCGCCTGGAAACTTGGCGGTGAAACGAAAGTGCTCGGGCATGGCCTCGGCCCAGCGCTCGACAGTGCTGGCAGCCGGGCTCGCGTAGAAGGTCGTATTGCCTTCTACGGCGTTGAATACTTGGGTATAGAGCGTTAGAAATTCGGAGGATTTCGCGTCTGGCGGATAGAGATAATCGCGCCAGGCGTTTTCACTCCAGGACGGGCAGCCGAGGTAGTAAGGCAGCCGCATCAGATGTACAGGTCGAGGCCCAGCACATCCGTATCCCAATCGACAAAAGTGGCCGTGCTCAGATAGCTGGCGAGCGCGGTGGCGACGCTTTTGCTCATGGCGCGGTGGTAGATCATGTCTTGCTGACGCGCCGGCAGATTGCTCAGGCGTTGCGCCGAGGCTTTAGCGGCACGCGCAGCCATCTGCTCTTCGGACGGAATTTCCAGCTCGCCGTCGATATCGACGTAATCGTCTTCCGCCACAGGGCCTTTGCGAGCCTTGCGCTTGATGGGGTAGGACTGAGAGGAAAGGCCGTCTATACGCATGAGTACATGTCCGGTATCAATGATGGCAGTTTAGTGGCGCATTGGCCGCTTCGCAAACCGCTTGGTGATAACTAGAACACAGAATCGGGAAAAGGTTTAAAAGCCGGGGGTATAAATCGACGATTGGCAGGCAGTGGAGCATCTATTGTGGCGAGGGGGCTTGTCGGAACGCCGCACCGCCCCGTTGGGTTGCGAAGCGACCCCAAGATTTCATCAGTCATACCGAGTCGTCAGCTTTGCGACTGCTTCGCAGACGAACGGGGGCAAGCCCCCTCGCCACAAAAGCCCTCTGGATTACCGGGGTTTCGGCGTCGCCACTTTATCGCGCAGATAAACCGGTTGAGCCTCATCCGCCACAATCGCCTCACCCCGTGCCCAGGCAAACCGCGCCAGCGTCAGCAGGTCTTCGGCATGCGGCAACATGCCGGCATCTTGCCCGGTCAGGTTCACGGCAATGCGCTCGGCATAGCCCCAACCCGTGCCCGCGCCAAACCACTCCCCGCTGCTATCCGCCGGCAACGCCGCCACTTCTGGCGGCAACACGGCTTCATTGCCCACCAGGCGCATCTCTCCCGCCGTTTCGCGGTAGCAACCCCAATACACTTCATCCATCCGTGCATCGATGGCGGACGCCACCTGGCTCACACCGTGTTCGCGGTACGCACGTTGCGCCAGCACGGCCAGGTTCGATACCGGCAACACCGGGCGATCCAGAGCAAACGCCAAGCCCTGCACCACACCAATGGCAATCCGCACGCCGGTAAACGCGCCTGGCCCACGGCCAAACGCGATGGCATCGACCGCTTGCAGTGTGGTGCCGGCGTCGGCGAGCAATTGCTGGATCATCGGTAACAGCTTCTGCGCATGCAGGCGCGGGATCACCTCGTAATGGCTCGTGACTTTGCCGTCATGCAGCAAGGCAACGGAGCAAGCTTCAGTCGCGGTGTCCAGGGCCAGCAAGGTGCTCATCGATGTATCCGTAAGAGAGGTCAGAAAAAGTGCGCCAGTATAAACAACTACGGCCCGCAAGCGGGCCGTAGAAGATGAAGCGTTTTTTAGCTCAGTGCTTCAAGCACTTTGCCAGTGATCGCTTCAACCGAGCCAACACCTTCAACGTGGCTGTACTTCGGTTTGCCTTGAGCGGCGGACAGCTCCTGGTAAAACTTCACCAGAGGCTCGGTCTGGGCGTGATAGACGGACAGGCGATGACGCACGGTTTCTTCAGTGTCGTCTTTGCGCTGTACCAGCTCGTCGCCGGTGATGTCGTCTTTACCGGCAATTTTCGGCGGGTTGTAGACGATGTGGTACACGCGGCCGCTGGCCTCGTGAACACGACGCCCGGCGATACGCTGGACGATGTCTTCGTCTTTGACGTCGATTTCCAACACGTGGTCCAGCTCGACGCCAGCCTTCACCAGGGCTTCAGCCTGAGGAATGGTGCGCGGAAAACCGTCGAACAGGAAACCGTTGGCGCAATCAGCCTGGCTGATGCGTTCCTTGACCAGGTTGATGATCAGGTCATCGGAGACCAGACCGCCGCTGTCCATGACGCTCTTGGCGATCAGGCCCAGCTCGGTGCCGGCCTTGACGGCTGCACGCAACATGTCGCCAGTGGAGATTTGCGGAATGCCGAATTTCTCGGTGATGAACTTAGCCTGAGTACCTTTACCGGCCCCGGGAGCTCCCAGCAGAATGACGCGCATCGATGTGCTCCTCAATTTTTTATATGGATAACGTCAGATTCGCCTCGTGGGGCCAATCTCAAAAATAGGGTCGTGGCCGCCCAAACGGCCAAAGGCTGATCAAGATACACAGCAGGCCCGGACCACACAAGCCGCCGAAAGTCGGAGAAACCGCTGCCTGACGTGACCTTTTGATGGAGTGCCCCAAGTCGCAACCCCATCATTAACTGTCGCCTGACCGACCTTTTCCAGCCCTCGCCCACAGGCACCCGACGCCTGCGCCGAGTGCCTCGCCCCACGGCAAAA
>Ga0302169_10000216_pt1 | contig 18989 bp, 18 predicted proteins | sample I_Fen_N1_3_FD_193493 | JGI IMG/M metagenome (GOLD analysis project Ga0302169, IMG submission 193493) | Peat permafrost microbial communities from Stordalen Mire near Abisko, Sweden - I_Fen_N1_3 | ecosystem: Environmental > Terrestrial > Soil > Wetlands > Permafrost | place: Sweden: Abisko...
AAAACATGAAACAGTTGCTCAAGGTTTTCTCGGCGATCGCCATGGCAGCCAGTCTGCTGGGTTGCATCGCGGCCCCTATCGAAATGACGCCGCAGACTGAACAACGTCTGCGCACTCAACCTCCCATCCGCTTTCTGCTGACCTTCGATGACGGTCCCAGCGCGTCGAGTTTCTGGAACCCGAGCGAAACCGTGCTCGATAGCCTGGCGCGCAATCCGTTGCAACCGGACATCAAGGCCGTGTTCTTTGTGCAGACCCGCGCCTCACGGGCCGGCGGCAGTGACATAGGGCGCGCGGTCATGCACCGCGAGCGCGATGCCGGGCACATTCTGGGCTTTCATACCGCCACGCCTTCGCACACCAACCATCGCTCCCTCGACCCGCAAGAGCTGGAACAGGCACTCACCAATGGCAGCGCCGACATCGCCGCGATCACCGGCGCCCCGCCGACGCTGCTGCGTCCGCCATTCTGGAACTACGACAAGCGCACCTTCGCCGCGTATCAGCAGCATGGCATGCATGTGCTGCTGACCGACTTGAGTGCCAATGACGGCAAGATCTGGGGCTTTAATGCCAGCCCCCGCCGGCGTGCTCATTTCCTGCGCTCGATGTCCGAAGTGCGCGAGCGCATCGCCCGGGGAGAGTTGCCGGTGGTGGATGGGGTGATTCCGGTGGTGGTGACGTTCCACGATCTCAATCGCTACACCGCGCGGCACACCCGCGAGTACCTGCAAATCCTGCTCGACAGCGCCCAGGCGACGGGGGTGAGCACCGCAGAACAGCCGTTTTACAGTGACACCGCAGCGCTGCAACGGGCGGCGATGGCGCGTACCGTGCGCGACAGTTCGCAGCCGGTTGAATTGCCCGGCTTCTGGAACTGGATCTGGGGCGGGAACGCTCATTGAAAAAGTGCTCGAAATTGAGAGGCAGCTAACACTTTTTGCTGGCGCAGGATCGGCAAAGTTTATCTATCCTGAGTGGGATCCAATCCGATCAATTGCCGTGCGAGGCAGCGGCCATGGTTCCCATTTCAGTTCTTTGCAACATTGTCGAGTCCGGTTTTGTGCCGTTGGCCTGCGAATGCACGGAGAACGGCGGCTTGCTCCGTATCGAGATCTACGAACCCGCGAGCGGGCGAGTCGAGCTGTTGATCAGCGGTGTCTCGACCGAACACCTGACCAGCGTGCGTGCCATCTGCGAATTCATTGGCGAGTTGCGCACCGAGATGAGCGCCGGACGCCGGGCGTTTGCCGGCTGATACTGCGCGCCATGTGAAGCGAACACGAAACCTGTGGCGAGCGAGCCAGTGCTCATTGGTCGCCGCCACATTGCCCCGGGGCAGTATTAATGCCTTGCCGGTCCGGGAACCCTACAGCCCAAAATCCACTGCGCTCACAACCGCTCGGCGGGAAAGCACCGAATAACTCACTTCGGCCAATTATTTTTATGGATCCAACTACTCTCGATGATGGCGCCCTAGTGGCGCTCTGAAAGCTTGTGCCATTTCTGGCAGCCAGTTTGCGCAACCTTGTAAAAATCATTCTTGATTCCAACCAGGTAAATAATCATGGCGACTTTAACCTTATCGAGCAGTTTCAGTTTTCTGGCGGATCAGGATTGGAATTGGATTGTCACTGCCGCGAATAGCACCTCGCTGACGATCAGTGACGGGATTCACACCCAGAATTTTACCGGAAACTTCACGTATCCCTCTCCGGGCGTAGTCGCCGGTACCGTAACCGGTAGCACCTACATCGAAAATGGCGTGCCCATTTACACCCTCACCGGTATATCCAAAAGTGCGGCGCAGTTGGCCCAATTTGCGAAGACGCCGGGCGACACCCAGGCGACCTATGCCTTTATCCTCAATGGCAATGACACCATCACAGGCAGTTCGGGCGATGACACGTTGCTGGGCTATGCCGGCAATGACCTGCTCGATGGCGGGGCGGGTGCCGATAGGCTTGATGGCGGCTCCGGTAATGACACTTACATCATTGACAACGTGGGGGATGTCGTCAGTGAAACCGGAGTGGGTGCGGCGGGGGGGATCGATACGGTCAACTCGTCGGTCACTACCGTGCTCGGGGACAACATTGAAAACCTGACATTTACCGGTACCGGCAATATCAAGGCCGACGGTAATGCCCTTGACAACTTGATGATCGGCAACTCTGGTAACAATTTTTTTGACGGCTTTGGCGGTGCGGACACCTATAGGGGCGGCGAAGGCGACGATGGCTATGTCATCGAACTGACCGACGACAACAAGGTCGTCGACGTCATTATCGAGAAAGCCGGCGAAGGCTCCGATTTTGTCGAGATCTGGGCTGGCAATGCCGCGCTTGGACCGGTAAACATCACCATGGCGGCGAACCTTGAAGATGCCGATGCCAGCTTCAGCAACAGCGGCGTGCGGATAAACATCAAGGGTAACGCGCTGGACAACAACATCATTGGCAACGACGCAGCCAATACCCTCGATGGTGGTGCTGGGGCCGATACATTGAGTGGTGGGGCAGGTGACGACACCTATATCGTCGACAACCTGGACGATGTGATCAATGAAGGCGTCGATCAGGGCATCGATACTGTCAAAGTGGCCATCCCGACGGCTGGCGGCACCTATATTCTGGGTGACAACCTGGAGAACGCCACGCTGACCAACACGGTGGCCTTCAACCTTACCGGTAATGCGCTCAACAACGTACTGACCGGCAATGCCGCAGCCAACCGCATCGATGGGGGGGCAGGTGCCGATACCATGAACGGCGGTGCGGGCAACGACACTTATGTGGTCGATGATGTCGGCGACACGATCACCGATACTGCCGGCATCGATACCGTGGAAACCGTCGTCGGTTTCACCCTGGCAGACAAGCCAAGCCTGGAAAACATCACGCTGACCGGCAGTGCCGCCGTCAATGCAACGGGCAATGCGCTGGCCAATATCCTGGACGGTTCGCAAAACAGTGCCGCCAATGAGTTGAGCGGCCTGGGCGGCAACGACACCTATATTGTCGGTGCCGGTGACACCGTGGTCGAAGGCCTGAACGGCGGTGTCGATCTGGTCAAGTCGGACCAGGACTTTTTACTGGGCGACAACCTGGAAAACCTTACGCTCATCGGCATTGGCAACACCATTGGCAAGGGCAATGAGCTGGCCAACATCATCACGGGCAATGATGGCAACAATAAACTCGACGGTGTGGAGGGTGTGGACACGCTGATCGGCGGCAAAGGCAACGACCAGTATGTCATCGACCTGACGGCCACCAACCAACTGCAAGACAAGGTTGTCGAGAAGGCCGGTGAAGGCATCGATACGCTGACGCTGACCACCACGTTTGTTAACACCACGGTCACGACGCTGGTTCTGGATGCCAACGTGGAAAACATCGATGCCCGTGATACCGGCACGCTGTCGCTGAACCTCACAGGTAACGCTTCGGCCAACATCCTTCAGGGCAATGCCGGCAAAAACACCCTCAATGGGGGACTTGGCGCCGATACCATGAGCGGTGGCCTGGGAGACGACACCTACGTCGTCGACAACGTCGGCGACACCGTCACCGAGGATCTCGACGCCGGCAAAGACACCGTCAACGTGGCCATTGCCGTGGCGGGTGGTACGTACGCCCTGGGGGCGAATCTGGAAAACGCCACGCTGACCAACACGGTGGCCTTCAACCTTACCGGTAATGCGCTCAACAACGTACTGACCGGCAATGCTGCAGCCAACCGTATCGATGGTGGTGCCGGTGCCGACACCATGAACGGTGGTGCGGGCAACGACACTTATGTGGTCGATGATGTCGGCGACACGATCACCGACACTGCCGGCATCGATACCGTGGAGACCGTCCTCGGTTACACACTGGCAGACAAGCCAACCCTGGAAAACATCACGCTGACGGGCAGTGCCGCTGTCAATGCAACGGGCAATGCGCTGGCCAATATCCTGGACGGTTCGCAAAACAGTGCCGCCAATGAGTTGAGCGGCCTGGGCGGCAACGACACCTATATTGTCGGCGCCGGTGACACCGTGGTCGAAGGCGTGAACGGCGGTGTCGACCTGGTCAAGTCGGCCTTGAGCACATCGCTTGGCGCCAACGTCGAAAACCTGACATTGCTGGGTAGCGCCAATATCTCCGGCTTTGGCAATAGTCTGGCCAATATCATCACGGGCAATGATGGCAGCAACCTGTTGTCAGGCGGCAGTGGCGTCGACACCGTCCAGGGCGGAAAGGGCGATGACTTTTATGTGGTTGAACTGGGCCAGACCAATGTCATCGTGGACAATGTCGTTGAAAAGGCCAACGAGGGGAGTGACTGGCTCTTCCTGTATGGCGGGAATTCCGCGCTCGCCACTACCGTTACGGTGGGGCTGGCGGCAAATACCGAGAACCTCAACGCCGTACAAGCGGTCGGGGTCAAGCTCAACCTCAACGGCAACGCCGTCGCCAACAGGCTGGAGGGCAATGACGTTGCCAACGTCATCAATGGCGGTGCCGGTGCCGACTTCATGCTCGGTCACGAGGGCAACGACACCTATGTGATCGATAACCTGGGGGACCTCGTCGAAGAGTCGGCCGCTGAAGGTACCGACCAGCTCAACATCGCTATCGCTGCGGCCGGCGGGTTGTACACCTTGAGTGACAACGTGGAAAACGCCCGTTTGACCAATACGGTGACCTTCAACCTGACCGGCAACGCGCTGGCCAACACCCTGATCGGTAACGCCGCAGCCAACCGCATCGATGGTGGTGCCGGTGTCGACGACATGCAAGGGGGTGCGGGCAACGATACCTATGTGGTCGATAACCTGGCGGACAAAATCACCGATACCGCCGGCATCGATACCGTGGAAACCAGCCTTGATTACACCCTGGCGGACAAGCCAGCGCTGGAGAACATCACGCTGACCGGCAGTGACGTTGTCAATGCAACCGGTAATACGCTGGCCAATACCCTGGACGGTTCGCAGAACAGCGCGGCCAACACACTGACGGGTGCAAAGGGTAATGACACCTACATTGTGGGGGCGGGTGACATTGTGGTCGAACTGGCCGCCGAGGGCACCGATACGGTCCGGTCGGCAATCAGCTATACCCTGACGGACAACGTTGAAAACCTGACGCTGATCGGCAGCGCCGACATCAACGCCACGGGTAATGCCCTGGGCAACACGTTGATCGGCAACAGCAAAAACAACGAGCTTTACGGTGGCCTGGGAATCGACATTCTCAAGGGTGGCGTCGGCGATGACCTGTACCGGGTTGATCTCAATGCCAAGAACCAGTTGGAAGACACCCTGACCGAGAATGCCGGCGAAGGCGTTGATACCGTACGTTTGCAGGGTGGTACAGCGCTGGCGGCCTACAGCCTGTTGACGCTGGGCGCCAACCTGGAAAATCTTGACGCCAGTGCCACTGGCACCTTGTTGCTCAACCTCACGGGTAACGCGCTGAACAACGTATTGATCGGCAATGATGCGAGCAACACCCTCAATGGTGGGGCCGGCGCCGATACACTCAATGGCGGTGCGGGCAATGACACGCTCATTGGCGGCATCGGCAGCGATTTAATGATCGGCGGGGTGGGTGACGATCTATACACAGTCGACAACGTGGGCGACATCGTCAGTGAACTCAGCGGGGAGGGTAGTGACCTGGTGAGGGTCACCATTGCGACTGCCGGAGGCACTTACACCCTGGGCTCCAATGTGGAAAACGCGACGCTTTTGAACACCGTGGCATTCAACCTGACCGGCAACGACCTGGACAATGTGCTGACTGGCAACGCCGCGAACAACACCCTTGATGGTGGGGCGGGCGCCGACGTCATGTCTGGTGGAGCCGGTAATGACACCTACATTGTCGACAGCATCGACGACGTGATTGTCGATACCGCCGGGGTGGATACAGTGCTGGCCAGCGACAGTTACGACCTGGACGGTACCGGTGTGGAGAACATCACGCTGATCGGCAACGCTAATATCAATGCCAACGGTAACGAATTGGCCAACATCGTGACCGGCAATAGCGGCAACAACATACTCGATGGCTGGGCGGGCGTTGACACGCTGATAGGGCGCGCGGGCAATGATCAGTACAACGTCGATCTGACCAGCACCAATGGGTTGCAGGACAAACTGGTCGAGCTGGCCGGCGAGGGTAACGACACCGTGATGGTTTTCGGAGGGGTTTCGACTCCGAATGCAGTCAACATTACCCTGGCGGCCAACTTCGAGAACCTCAATCTCAGTAATACCAACGCCACCGTCAAGTTCAACCTGATCGGCAACGCCCTGGATAATGTGCTGACGGGCAATGCCTCGCAAAACGTCTTTACCGGGGGATTAGGCAGCGATACGTTCAAGTTCGACAACCTGGGCCAGATGGGCACCACCAGTGCGAACTGGGACATTATCAGCGACTTCACGTCGGGTACTGATCGTATTGATCTGTCGGGGCTGGGCACTTTCCAACTGCTCGACAGCAATGCGGCCTTTACCGATGCCGGGCAATTGAAGTTGATCGATGGTGTGCTGTACGGGACGACCGACACTGGCGTCGATGCAGACTTTGCGATCAAGCTCACCGGGGTCACCAGTGTGACGCAGGCGGATTTCGTCTGAGTTCAGGCGTAATGATCCGGGGCGAGTCTTCAGTACTTGCCCCGGTTTGTTTCAACCCTCGCGTGGCAACAGTTCATCAATCATCCGCAAGCAATGGTTCAGCCCTGGTGAAACATCGCCCACCCGACGACTGAGAATGATCGGCGAGGTTGCGTTGTCTTCCAGCAGCGGGGTAAAACCGATGTCATCGCGGTGCAGCAACTGCACCGAGGCCGGCACCAGCGTCACTCCGATCCCGGCTCCCACCAGTCCTATCGCCGTTTGCAGTTCGTTGGTCCACTGCGCCACATGGATACTCACGCCGTAGGATTCGAAGAGTGCGATCACGTGGTCGGCGTAACTTGGCCGTGGATTGCCCGGGTACAGCACGAAGGGTTCTTTTGCCAGGTCGCGCAGGCTGATGGGACCTGCGAGCAAGGGGTGGCCGGCGGGCAGGGCGGCGACCAGGCGATCTTCGGTGAGGACGGTCTGGATGATCGCCGGATCGTCAATCCGGATACGCCCGAAGCCGATGTCGATACGCCCGGCCTTTAGCGCCTGCACCTGTTGCAGGGTGGTCATTTCCGACAACCCCAGCTCCAGCTCCAGCGGTTCGCCGCTGCGCAAGCGACGAATCAGTTCCGGCAACACGCCATAAAGCGTCGATGGCGCAAAACCGATGCCCAGCCAGGTCTTTTCCCCCAGGCCGATACGCCGCGTGTTGTCACAGACCTTGTTCAGTTGTTCGAGCAGGGCGGTGCAGTGTTCGTGGAAAAACCGCCCGGCGTCGGTCAGTTTCAGTGGTCGTCCGCGTTCGAGCAGGATCACGCCGAGTTCGTCTTCCAGTTGCTGGATCTGCCGGCTCAAGGGGGGTTGGGCGATGTGCAGCAACTCGGCGGCGCGGGTGAAGTTGAGGGTTTGGGCCAAGACCTGAAAATAACGCAAGTGACGCAGTTCCATGGAGCCTCCAGTCGACCAGCAGTTGCATACCTTTAAGGTATCAAGTCAGACCAATTCTATATTGGCTTCCAGAAAAAAGCCGTACGAGAATCGATTCCAGAACTTCAAGAACCTGACGGGTATCGAAATGCTTGCAACAGCCATTGAGTCGATCGAGACGATCATCGTCGATCTGCCGACCATCCGCCCGCACAAGCTGGCAATGCACACCATGCAGAACCAGACCCTGGTGATCATCCGGGTGCGTTGCGCCGATGGCATCGAAGGCATTGGCGAATCCACCACCATCGGTGGCCTGGCCTACGGCAACGAAAGCCCCGACAGCATCAAGACCAACATCGACACGCACTTCGCGCCACTGTTGATCGGCCAGGACAGCGCCAACGTCAATGCCGCGATGCTGCGCCTGGAGCGCAGCATCCGTGGCAATACCTTCGCCAAGTCCGGGATCGAAACTGCGTTGCTCGACGCCCAGGGCAAGCGCCTCGGCCTGCCGGTCAGCGAGTTGCTCGGCGGACGCGTGCGCGATGCCCTGCCGGTGGCGTGGACCCTGGCCAGTGGCGACACCGCGAAAGACATCGCCGAAGCGGAAAAAATGCTCGATCTGCGCCGCCACCGCATCTTCAAACTGAAAATCGGTGCAGGTGAAGTCAACCGTGACCTGGCTCACGTGATTGCGATCAAGAAAGCCTTGGGCGAGCGCGCCAGCGTGCGGGTCGACGTCAACCAGGCGTGGGACGAAGCGGTCGCGTTGCGCGCTTGCCGGGTCCTGGGCAGCAATGGCATCGACCTGATCGAGCAGCCGATTTCGCGCAACAACCGCGCCGGCATGGTGCGCCTGAATGCCATGAGCCCGGCGCCGATCATGGCTGACGAATCCATCGAGTGTGTGGAAGACGCGTTCAACCTGGCCCGTGAAGGTGCGGCTTCGGTGTTCGCCTTGAAAATCGCCAAGAACGGTGGCCCGCGAGCGGTGCTGCGTACCGCATCGATCGCCGAAGCGGCGGGCGTCGGCCTGTACGGCGGCACCATGCTCGAAGGCGGGATCGGCACCCTGGCGTCGGCCCATGCCTTTGTCACCTTGAACAAACTGGCGTGGGACACCGAACTGTTCGGCCCGCTGCTGCTGACCCAAGACATTCTCAGCGAACCGCTGGTTTATCGCGATTTCGAGCTGCATGTACCGAACACCCCGGGGCTGGGCCTGAGCCTGGATGAAGAGCGCCTGGCGTTTTTCCGCCGCGACAAAACCTCCACCGCCATTCATCAAGCCTGAGGAGAGCATTATGCTGTTCCACGTAAAAATGACCGTGAACCTGCCGGTCGATATGAATCAGGAAGCAGCCGCCAGACTGAAAGCTGACGAGAAAGCCCTGGCCCAGCGCCTGCAAGAGCAAGGCAAGTGGCGTCACCTGTGGCGCATCGCCGGGCACTACGCTAACTACAGCGTGTTCGATGTCGACAGCGTTCAGGAACTGCACGACCTGCTCATGCAATTGCCGTTGTTCCCGTACATGGCCATCGAGATCGACGCGATGTGCCGGCACCCTTCTTCCATTCGTGATGATGACCGCTGAACCCGCCTGTTCAGCTCGCAACGCTTATAATTACAAGATGAGGAACCCAGCAAAATGAACGTCAAGATTTCCAATACTGCCGAAGTCCAGAAGTTTCTCGAAGAGGCCAGCGGCCTGCACAACGATGCCGGCAACCCGCGAGTCAAAGCCCTGATGTACCGCATCCTGCGTGATTCGGTGAACATCATCGAAGACCTCGCCGTGACCCCGGAAGAGTTCTGGAAAGCCGTCAACTACCTCAACGTACTGGGCGCGCGCCAAGAGGCCGGGCTGGTGGTGGCCGGGCTCGGCCTGGAGCATTACCTCGACCTGTTGATGGATGCTGAAGACGAACAGGCCGGTAAATCCGGCGGCACGCCGCGCACCATCGAAGGCCCGTTGTATGTAGCCGGCGCGCCGCTGTCGCAAGGTGAAGCACGCCTAGATGATGGTGTCGATCCCGGTGTGACGCTGTTCATGCAAGGCCGCGTGTTCAACACCGCTGGCCAACCGCTGGCTGGTGCCGTGGTGGACGTGTGGCACGCCAACACCGGCGGCACCTACTCGTACTTCGATACCACGCAGTCGGAATTCAACCTGCGTCGTCGCATCGTCACCGATGCCGAAGGCCGCTACCGTTTTCGCAGCATCGTGCCGTCGGGCTACGGTTGCCCGCCGGACGGTCCGACCCAGCAACTGCTCGATCAACTGGGTCGCCATGGTCAGCGCCCGGCACACATCCACTTCTTCATTTCCGCGCCGGACCATCGTCACCTGACCACGCAGATCAACCTCGATGGCGATCAATACCTGCACGATGATTTCGCCTACGCCACCCGTGACGAGTTGATCGCCAGGATCACCTTCAGCGATGACCAGGCGCGTGCAGCGGCCCACGGTGTCAGCGGTCGGTTCGCTGAAATCGAGTTCGACTTCACCCTGCAGTCGTCCGCCCAGCCGGAGGAGCAACAACGCCACGAGCGTGTGCGTGCACTCGAAGACTGACAGCGCGAGTTGATCGACCCCGGCCACGAGATAAACGACCGTTTATCTCGTGGCTTTCTGCGTATCGACCCAAGGCCCCTAGAATGGCCAGTGACAACCAATAACAACAACGAGAGTGAGCCGATTATGCAAGCGCAACTGTTGAGTCCGCGCAGCAGAGTGTTCGACCAAGCCGACCCTTATGCGGTATCCGGCTACGTCAATCAGCACGTCGGTAACCATTGCATCCTGATGCCCCGTGCCGGCCGACCACTGGCCAGCCTTGACCATCGCAAGTTCGCCAGCCTTGATCTGTGCCGCATCAGCTACGGTGCCAGTGTGCGGGTGACCTCGGGCGCTCTGGAGGACATCTATCACCTGCAAGTATTGCTGCGTGGCAACTGCCTGTGGCGCGGGCACGGCCAGGAGCATCACTTCGCCCCCGGCGAATTGCTGCTGATCAACCCCGACGATCCGGTCGATCTGACGTACTCGGCCGATTGCGAAAAATTCATTCTCAAGGTCCCCACCCGGTTGTTCGAGTCGGTCTGCGATGAGCAGCGCTGGCGTTATCCGGGGCAGGGCGTGCGTTTTCTGGAGAACCGTTATCAGCTCAATGAGCTGGAAGGTTTCGTCAACTTGCTGGCGATGATTTGCCAGGAGGCCGAGGCCACCGAGCAGATTCCCAGGGTGCAGGAGCATTACGCGCAGATCATTGTCAGCAAGATGCTCGGCTTGATGAAAACCAATGTCTGCCGCACCCAACTCGGTTCACCTGCAGCCACCTTCGAAGCGATCGCCGATTACATCGCGCGCAACCTCAAGCAGGACATCGACAGCGAAGAACTGGCACGCCAGGCCAGCATGAGCCTGCGCTCGTTGTATGGCCTGTTTGAGCGCAATGCCGGCCTCACACCGAAAAACTACATCCGCCAAAAACGCCTGGAACGCATCAATGCCTGCCTGAGCGACCCGACCTGCAATGTGCGCAACGTCACCGAAGTGGCGATGGATTACGGTTTCCTGCATCTGGGACGGTTTTCCGACAGCTACCGCAAGCAGTTCGGCGAGCTGCCCTCCGACACCCTCAAGCGCAGGCATTGAACCCGCAAACACCACGGCCTCCTACGCAGAGTTGGTACAGAGAGCTGCACTAAACGGATACAGGTCTGCACCCCGCGGATAGTCCGTTGAAGCCCCCCGTTCTAGCATGACCCTGCCTGAACAAAAACAATGGAGGCGGCGGCCATGACCCTGCGACCCGAATACCTTCACTCCCTGCTTGAAGATGACAAAGAGCAGGGCATCTATCGCTGCAAGCGTGAGATGTTTACCGATCCGCGCTTGTTCGACCTGGAGATGGAGCACATCTTCGAAGGCAACTGGTTGTATCTGGCTCACGAAAGCCAGATCCCCAATATCAATGACTTCTACACCACCACCATGGGGCGCCAGTCGATCTTCATCGCGCGCAACAAGGACGGTGTGCTCAACGCCTTCATCAATGCCTGCAGTCACCGCGGCGCGATGCTTTGCCGGCACAAGTCCGGCAACAAGAGTTCGTACACCTGCCCGTTCCACGGCTGGACGTTCAACAACTCCGGCAAACTGCTCAAGGTCAAGGACCCGGCCAATGCCGGCTACCCGTCGAGCTTCAATTGCGAAGGCTCCCATGACCTGACCAAGGTCGCACGTTTCGAATCCTATCGCGGTTTCCTGTTCGGCAGTCTCAAGGCCGATGTGCTGCCGCTGGTGGAGCATTTGGGCGAATCGGCGAAGATCATCGACATGATCGTCGATCAATCCGTCGATGGCCTGGAAGTATTGCGTGGTTCTTCCTCCTACATCTATGAAGGCAACTGGAAACTCACCGCTGAAAACGGTGCTGACGGTTATCACGTCAGCTCGGTGCACTGGAACTACGCGGCGACCCAGAACCAACGCAAACAGCGCGAATGCGGTGACGAGAACCCGACCATGAGCGCTGGCACCTGGGCCAAGCAGGGCGGAGGTTTCTATTCCTTCGACAAGGGCCACATGCTGCTCTGGACCCGCTGGTCCAACCCAGAAGACCGTCCGTTGTACGAGCGTCGCGATGAACTCGCCCAGGACTTCGGCAAGGCTCGTGCCGACTGGATGATCGAGAACTCGCGCAACCTGTGCCTGTACCCGAACGTGTACCTGATGGATCAGTTCAGCTCGCAGATTCGTATTGCCCGGCCGATTTCGGTCAACCGTACGGAAATCACCATTTACTGCATCGCCCCCAAAGGCGAAAGCGACCACGCGCGTTCCAGTCGGATTCGCCAGTACGAGGATTTCTTCAACGTCAGCGGCATGGCCACCCCGGACGATCTCGAAGAGTTCCGCTCCTGCCAGACCAGCTATCAAGGCAGTGTCACGACGTGGAACGACATGTCCCGTGGTGCCGAGCACTGGATCGAAGGTGCTGATGACGCCGCCAAGGAAATCGATCTGCATCCGCTGCTCAGCGGTGTGCGCACCGAAGACGAAGGCCTGTTCGTGCTGCAACACAAATATTGGCAGCAGACCATGCTCAAGGCACTGGCCGCCGAACAGTCGAAACTGATCGCCGTGGAGGATGTGCAATGACCATTTCCCATGATCAGGTTCGCGACTTTCTCTACCGCGAAGCCCGTTACCTCGACGACCGGCAATGGGACGAATGGCTGGAGCTGTACGCCCCGGACGCGACGTTCTGGATGCCGTCGTGGGACGACAACGACGAATTGACCGAAGATCCGCAGCGAGAAATCTCGCTGATCTGGTACGGCAACCGCACCGGCCTGGAAGACCGCGTCTTCCGTATCAAGACCGAGCGCTCCAGTGCCACGCTGCCGGACACCCGGACCTCGCACAATATCAGCAACATCGAGCTGCTCGAACAAGCCGACGGACTGTGCAAGGTGCGCTTCAACTGGCACACCCTGAGCTTTCGCTACAAGACCGTCGACAGCTATTTCGGCAGCAGTTTCTACACCCTCGATGTCCGCGGTGAAAGCCCGCTGATCAAGGCCAAGAAAGTGATCCTGAAGAACGACTATGTTCGTCAGGTCATCGATGTCTATCACCTGTGAGGCGGCCGTCATGACCCATTCCATTGCGTTCAACTTTGAAGACGGCGTCACTCGGTTCATCGACGCCAATGTCGGCGAAACCGTGGCCGATGCCGCGTACCGTCAGGGCATCAATATTCCGCTGGACTGCCGCGACGGCGCCTGCGGGACCTGCAAGTGTTTCGCCGAGGCCGGTCGCTACGACCTGGGCGAGGAGTACATCGAAGACGCCCTCAGTGCCGATGAAGCCGAGAAGGGGTTTGTCCTCACCTGCCAGATGCGCGCCCAGAGCGATTGCGTGGTGCGGGTGCCGGTGTCGTCGGACGTCTGCCGCACCCGTCAGGCCAGCTACGACGCCACTATCAGCGCCGTGCGCCAGTTGTCCGACAGCACCATCGCGCTGTCGATCAAGGGCGAGGCCCTGAACAAGCTGGCGTTCCTGCCGGGGCAATACGTGAACCTGGGGATTCCCGGCAGCGGGCAGACCCGCGCCTATTCGTTCAGCTCGTTGCAGCGCGACGGCGAAGTCAGTTTCCTGATTCGCAACGTGCCGGGCGGCTTGATGAGCAGCTTCCTCACCGGCATGGCCAAGGCCGGCGACAGCATGAGCCTGGCAGGTCCCCTGGGCAGTTTTTACCTGCGCGACATCCGTCGGCCGTTGTTGTTGCTGGCAGGCGGCACCGGGCTGGCGCCGTTCACCGCGATGCTGGAGAAAATCGCCGAGCAGGGTAGTGAGCATCCGCTGCACTTGATCTATGGCGTGACCCACGATTTCGACCTGGTGGAACTCGATCGCCTGGATGCCTTCGCCGCGAGCATCCCGAACTTCAGCTATAGCGCTTGCGTGGCCAGCCCCGACAGTCAGCACCCGCTCAAGGGTTACGTGACCCAGCACATCGAACCCGGGCATTTGAACGATGGCGACGTCGATGTCTATCTGTGCGGTCCGCCACCGATGGTGGAAGCGGTCAGCAAGTACATCGGCGAGCAGGGCATCAAGCCTGTGAACTTCTACTACGAAAAATTCGCCGCCAGCGCGGCGTGAATTGCGCGCAAATCCCGCGCACGACACTGAGCCAATGTGGGAGCGAGCCTGCTCGCGAAGAGGGCAGAACATTCGACATCGATGTCGCCTGTGAGTCAGCTATCGCGAGCAGGCTCGCTCCCACAGGACTGTGTTTCGTGCGCTACTTCTTCATTGACCTGCATCCTTAGTCATGGGGTACACATGAACAGATTTCACGAAAAAGTCGCGCTGATCACCGGCGCTGCCCAGGGCATCGGGCGCCGGGTTGCCGAACGCATGGCCGCCGAAGGCGCGAAGCTGATCCTGGTCGATCGCTCCGACCTGGTGTTCGAGGTGCAGAAGGCGTTGGCGCAGACCAGCCAGGTCCTGGCCCTGACGGCCGACCTTGAGCAGTACGATGAATGCAACCGGGTGATGCAAACGGCCGTCGAACGCTTTGATCGGCTCGACGTGCTGGTCAACAACGTTGGCGGCACGATTTGGGCCAAGCCGTTCGAGCACTACGAGGCGTCGCAGATCGAGGCCGAAGTTCGCCGTTCGCTATTTCCGACGCTGTGGTGCTGCCATGCCGCGTTGCCGTTCATGCTGGAACAGGGCAGCGGGGCGATCGTCAACGTGTCGTCCATCGCCACCCGCAGTGTCAACCGCGTGCCGTATGGCGCGGCAAAGGGTGGCGTGAATGCACTGACCGCTTGCCTGGCATTCGAAACCGCCGGGCGCGGCGTGCGGGTCAATGCCACCGCGCCTGGCGGCACCGAAGCGCCGCCGCGAGTCATCCCGCGCAACAGCGCCGAGCAGAGCGAGCAAGAGAAAACCTGGTATCAGCAGATCGTCGATCAAACGCTCGACAGCAGTTTGATGAAGCGCTACGGCACGCTGGATGAGCAGGCTGGGGCGATTCTGTTCCTGGCCAGCGACGAAGCGTCCTATATCACCGGCATGGTCATGCCGGTCGGTGGTGGCGATCAGGGCTGACGCGTCGGCAACTACAGCCGACGCTGATACGCTTTGATGATGCGCAGCGTGGCATCGCTGGTGCTCAGGTTCTGTACGGCATCGAGCGGAAACCAGATGCAATCGACAATTTCATTTTGCGCTCGGACCTCATCCAGATTCACCACGGATGCTTCGTAGACGTGGTGTCGGGTGTCGCCGCTTTCCAGTTCCATCATGTACAGCATCTGGTCGGCATAAAGGCCGGTTTCCTCCTGCAGTTCGCGTATGGCAGCGTCAGCCCTGGTTTCGCCGGGCTCGACTTTTCCACCGGGCAGCGCCCAGCGACATCTCGCCTTGCGCACCAGGAGAATGTGCCGGTCCTGCTCGCAAATCACGGTTGCGCGTACTTTCATGTGTTACCTGATTGCCTGCTGTCATTAAACAGTAACAAAAATGCAATATTTGCGCCGCGTCGCGTTTTTTCGGTGTTTGGGCAGTTCGATGTGAGAAGTACCTGAAAGTGCCATCGAATACAGTCGTGGTGATACGACGTCTGGTCGGCTTGCGGGCAAAAGTGGGTGTAAGGTAGGCACGTCAACCTTGGAAATCACTGCCGAAAAGGAGCTGACCATGAGTGTTTCGATGTTGAACAAAATGCACATGAACGGCTATGACGTACTGAGCGTGAACAACGGCCCCTGGCGGGTCTGCACCAAAGGCGATCGACTTGCCTCCTTTGGCAGCCGCGAAGAAGCACTGGCGTTTGCCGCGTCGCTTCCTGGTTACAAGGCACGGTCAAGCAGGCAGGCGCGCAGCCAGTCAGCCAGTTGATGACACTGTAGGAGCGAGCTTGCTCGCGATGGTCGTTAACGATAACGCGCGCGTACTGGCTAACCGCGGCGCTCTTAAGTCCATCGTCGGAACACCGCCCGGAGCGAGCTCGCTCCAACAATTTCCTTAACTGGACAGCATTGCGCCATGCCGGGGCTTTTTGATGTTGGCGCGGCGCTCAGTAGCCTCCGCCACCGGAATGCGAAGGCTCCCTGGCTTTTTGCTGTGCGCGACTCCACTCGGCACAGGTCATGAAGCTGGTGTGGTCGACCTTGCCCCGGCTGTCGAAACTGACGTTGTACGGCTGCTGTTGGCCAGACTGGGTCAGCCGGTAATCAAAGCAGGTGCCCGGCTCAACGCTGCGGTCCGTGATCGACAGCGGCGGGCCGCCGATTTGTTGGACTTGTTCCTTGCTCATGCCGGTTTCGACTTTGGCCACCAGCGGCTGATGGCCGAACACTTGAGAGTCGCTGTTGCAGCCACCCAACGTCGTCAGCAACACGACCAGCGTGTACAGGGGCCTGTTCATGGCAGCGCTGCGCTCAGTTGGTCCTGGTGGTTCGACTGATGGCCCGGGCCTTGACTTCTTCGGCGTAACCGGCCAATCGTCCTTCATTGTTCTGGAATACATCGCAAAGCCTGAGGGCGGCCTGTGCGTCTACATCATTGCCGGCCTGGCGCAGTTGTTCGGCGATGCGCAGCAGTTCGACGGCGGACCATCTGAGGTCCGACGCAACGCTCTGCAAGTCGCGGCGAAGTTCTTGTTCCGACTCGTTAAGCCACATGATGACCTCCTGAATGTCTGCGCTAACAAATTTTAGACCCATTTCGCGCCCCGGGCGTTGTGTTCGTCTGATCCTGCGCAGCTTCCTTTGGTCGGGAAGTTTGCGCGAACGGGCAAATTCGCGGTCGTATTGACGTATCGATTTTCCAGGTGGGGGCATTTCAAATGACGACGACCGATGACTTCAGGGCGCAGGCGCACGATCTGATCGTGGATCTGGATGCGGCTACCAACGAAATGATGAGTCTGATTTGCGCACACCAGCTCAGCGGGCCGGAATGGGAGCGGGTCACGCGATGGCAGCATGAGGCCTATGAGCGATGGACGGCCTATCTCAATACGCGTTCCTATCCCGGCTCCGGTGATGACAATGCCAGCTGCTGAGATCTTTTTTTACCTGTTCGGGTGTAAGAAATGGATGTAGGGACGGCGACACGTTACATTTCACCTTTTTAGATTAAGGACGCTTTATGCAGAGTCGGATGTTGATGGGGGGAGTGGTATTGGCATTACTGGCGGGTTGTTCGTTGCCGGCGTCATTGGTTCCCGGTGAGCCGAATGTCAGCAAGTACAGTGCAAAGGTGCCGAAAGAGGTGGCAGCATGTGTGTTGCCGGCGTGGCAGAAGGAAATTTCCCACACCACTCAAATTTCGATCTCCAACGGCTACAGGATTACCGCACCGAGTATCGTCACCGCCGATGAAATTCTGGACATTGTGAAGTACAAGGAAGGCAGCCGCGTATCGCTTTATCAGGGGCCGCCTTGGGCAAAGTCAGGAGCTCTGCGCAAGTCAGTGCGTGATTGCCTGTAGGATTCAGCCGCAAATATCAGTGACCGGGATGAGCGGGTCGTCGCTGGCCTGGGCACTGGTGGTGCCTTTCTTTTCCCGACGATCATTCATCCAGTTGTCTACCTGGGCGTTGAACGCTGCGGGAGCCTTGCGTCCGACCTTTCTGGCGATGTCCAGAATGGTCTGCTGGGCGAGGGCCTCTTCCATGCGCTTCTGCGCCGTCATCATTGCGCCATGTACCGAACAGTGACCGTCGAGCGCCCAGGCGGGAGCTTCGCCTTCGAATAGTGCGCAGCGACCGCGAATCTCCCGGCATTCGAAAATGGACTTGCGCCCGTCGATGGCGTTGACGATATCCAGCAACGTGATTTCGTCAGCCGGCCGCGCCAGCTTGAACCCTCCGCGCACGCCCTCGGTGGCGACCACCAGTTTTGCCTTGGCCAGCTTGGTGAAAATCTTTGCCAGGTAGTCCAGGGGCACACCTTGCAGTTCAGCCAGGTCGCGCACGCTCGCTTCGCGCGTATCGCCGCTATTACCCACCAGAAAAATCAGGCAGTGAATGCCGTATTCGACGCCTGCACTGTAAAGAGACATCTCGATCTCCGACTAATATTGTCGCAAATATTAACAGTTGACCGTGAACGCGACAATGCACGGAGCGGTTTTTTCCGTGTGTCGTCCGGGCCTTTTGGGTCAGGGTTTCTGAACGGTTTTCCAGGGGTATCTGTTTGATCGATGGCAAGCATTGAAAAAAATCAATTGCGGTGAGCAACTACGACCAATATAGTCGCCGTTATCGAGTCGGCGATGACAGGCGTTCATCGGGAGAGAACGAACGCCGGCCGCTTGGCCCTTTGACGAAATTCAATGCCTGGTTTTCCCCTGGAGATAAAAATGAAGCAACACATCTTGGTAATCGGCGCAGGTTTCGCTGGCATGTGGACGGCTTTGAGCGCCACGCGTCTGTTCGATATTCACGCTCACAAGGACTTCGATGTGACGGTGCTGGCGCCGCAGGCCGAACTGCGTGTGCGTCCGCGTTTCTACGAGCCGAACGCCCATCTGTTGGCCGCGCCCCTCGGCGAACTGTTCGATGCCGTCGGCGTCAATTTCATCAAGGGTGCCGCCCAGACCATCGACGTTGCGCAAAAACGCGTGGCTTACATTGATGAGTCGGGCAACCAGCAAGTCTGCATCTACGACAAACTCGTTCTGGCCACCGGCAGCCGTCTGGCCGCGTCAGGCACCCCGGGCGTCACCGAGCATGCGTTCGACGTCGATCAGATCGAACAAGCCGTGCGCCTGGAGAATCACCTCAAAGCCCTGGTCAACCAGCCAGAAAGCAATGCTCGCAACACCGTGGTCATTGCCGGCGGTGGTTTCACCGGGATCGAAACGGCGACTGAAATGCCGACGCGTCTGCG
>Ga0302169_10000220_pt1 | contig 18675 bp, 18 predicted proteins | sample I_Fen_N1_3_FD_193493 | JGI IMG/M metagenome (GOLD analysis project Ga0302169, IMG submission 193493) | Peat permafrost microbial communities from Stordalen Mire near Abisko, Sweden - I_Fen_N1_3 | ecosystem: Environmental > Terrestrial > Soil > Wetlands > Permafrost | place: Sweden: Abisko...
GCAAGTGAAATGGATGGACCAGGCCGAGAAGGACTGGCTGACCGGCGAGCTGAAAAAAGACCTCGCCGAATATGGCCAGACCCGCCACGGCAACCCGTTGCATGCGCTCAAAGACAAACGCGTGTTGCTGCTGGCGCTGTTCTATCTGCCGGTGACGTTGAGCATCTATGGCCTGGGTTTGTGGTTGCCGACACTGATCAAACAATTCGGCGGGACGGATCTGGTGACCGGTTTCGTGTCCTCGGTGCCGTACATTTTCGGGATCATCGGTTTGTTGATCGTGCCGCGCAGTTCCGACCGCTTGAATGATCGCTACGGCCATTTAGCGGTGCTCTATGTATTGGGGGCGATTGGCCTGTTCCTCAGCGCCTGGCTGACGCTGCCGGTGGCGCAACTGGCGGCGTTGTGCCTGGTGGCGTTCGCGCTGTTTTCCTGCACGGCGGTGTTCTGGACCTTGCCGGGGCGATTCTTTGCCGGTGCCAGCGCAGCGGCGGGGATTGCGTTGATCAACTCGGTGGGCAACCTCGGCGGCTACATCGGCCCATTCGTGATTGGCGCGTTGAAGGAATACACCGGCAACCTGGCGTCGGGGTTGTACTTCCTGTCCGGCGTGATGGTGTTTGGACTGGTGCTGACCGGCGTGGTTTATCGCCTGCTGGAGCGCAAGCACGTGCTGCCCGCCGATCAGTTCGCGGCCAGTGCCCGTGGTGCAACCCGGAGCTGAGTCACCACACAAATCCCCTGTGGGAGCGGGCTTGCTCGCGAAGGGGCCAGCACATTCAACAACTATGGCAACTGACCCCCCGCTTTCGCGAGCACGCCCGCTCCCACAGGGGGGTGGCGGTGTATTCAAGATTTGTTTACAGGAGAAAATCATGCGTTTAGTTCAGTTCGAATTGATTAACGGCGAGCGCCGGGTTGGTGTGGTCGAAGAGGGGCTGATCCGTGAAATCCAGGATGCGCGCACGGTCCGCGACCTGGCGCTGGCGGCGATTGAGGCAGGCGTCAATCTTGAGCAGCAAGTGCAAACCCTTGGCCTGGGCATCAGCCACGATTATTCAGAGCTGCTGGCCAACCTGCGTATCCTGCCGCCACTGGATCACCCGGACCCGGCGCACATGCTGGTCAGCGGCACCGGCCTGACCCACCTGGGCAGCGCCTCGGCCCGGGACAAAATGCACCAGCAGGTCGGCGATGAAGCGGCGATGACTGACACCCTGCGCATCTTCAAGTGGGGCGTGGAAGGCGGCAAACCGGCCAGCGGCGTGGCCGGCGTGCAACCGGAATGGTTCTACAAGGGCGACGGCAGCATTGTCGTTCGACCGGGGCAGCCGTTCCCGTTGCCGCCGTTTGCTGAAGACGCCGGGGAAGAACCGGAGCTCAGCGGCCTCTACGTCATCGGCCACGACGGCAAGCCGTATCGCCTCGGTTATGCGCTGGGCAACGAGTTCTCCGACCACGTGATGGAGCGCAAGAATTACCTCTACCTTGCGCATTCGAAACTGCGCAGTTGCAGCTATGGCCCGGAACTTCGGGTCGGTGAATTGCCGCAACACCTGGCCGGCACCAGCCGCATCCTGCGCGACGGCGAAGTGTTGTGGCAGAACGAGTTCCTCAGCGGCGAGGCCAACATGTGCCACAGCCTGGAAAACCTCGAATACCACCATTTCAAATACAGCCAGTTCCTGCGGCCGGGGGACGTGCACATTCACTTCTTCGGCACCGCGACGCTGTCCTTCGCCGATGGCATCCGCACGCAACCGGGTGACGTGTTTGAACTCAGCCTGGCCGAATTCGGCGCGCCGTTGATCAATGGTATTGCGCCGGTAGAAGCGGCGTTCGAACCCGGCACTGTCGGCACCCTTTAAGGAGAAACGCATGACCCAGATCCTTGGTCACAACTACATCGGCGGCCAGCGCAGCGCGGCCGGCATCGTCAAACTGCAGAGTATCGACGCCACGACTGGCGAGCAATTGTCCGGCGATTTCTACCAGGCGACCCCGGAAGAAGTGGACGCCGCCGCGAAGGCTGCCTCGTCCGCTTACCCGGCTTATCGAAGCCTGAGTGCCGAGCGCCGGGCGCAGTTTCTGGACGCCATCGCCGATGAACTGGACGCACTCGGCGACGACTTCGTTGCCGTGGTCTGTCGCGAAACCGCGTTGCCCGCCGGCCGTATCCAGGGCGAGCGCGGTCGCACCAGCGGCCAGATGCGGTTGTTCGCCAAAGTCCTGCGGCGCGGTGATTTCTATGGTGCGCGGATCGACCAGGCCTTGCCCGAACGCCAACCGTTACCACGCCCGGACCTGCGGCAGTACCGCATCGGTCTCGGCCCGGTGGCGGTGTTTGGCGCCAGCAACTTTCCATTGGCGTTCTCCACCGCGGGTGGCGATACCGCCTCGGCACTGGCCGCCGGTTGTCCGGTGGTATTCAAGGCTCACAGCGGTCACATGGCGACAGCGGAACACGTTGCTGAGGCGATAATCCGTGCAGCGGAAAAAACCGCGATGCCGGCCGGGGTGTTCAACATGATTTACGGCGGCGGAGTCGGCGAAGCACTGGTTAAGCACCCGGCGATTCAGGCGGTCGGTTTTACCGGTTCGCTCAAGGGCGGCCGGGCCCTATGCGACATGGCTGCCTCGCGTGCACAACCGATTCCGGTGTTTGCGGAGATGTCGAGCATCAACCCGGTGATCGTGTTGCCCGAGGCGCTGGCGGCGCGGGCCGAGACCGTCGCCCGTGAACTGACGGCGTCGGTGGTGCAGGGCTGTGGTCAGTTCTGTACCAACCCGGGGTTGGTGATCGGTATTCGTTCGCCTCAGTTCAGCGGGTTTGTGCAGCAGGTCGCCGCGCTGATTGCGGATCAACCGGCGCAAACCATGCTCAATGCCGGAACGTTGGGCAGCTATGGCAAGGGGCTGAAAAAGCTGCTGGCGCACCCTGGCATCGAGCATCTGGCCGGACGTGAGCAACAAGGCCATCAGGCCCAGCCGCAGTTGTTCAAGGCCGATGTCAGCCTGTTGATCGAAGGTGATGAAGTCTTGCAGGAAGAAGTGTTCGGCCCGACCACGGTGTTCGTCGAAGTCGCGGATCAGGCGCAACTCAGCGCTGCATTGAACGTCCTGCACGGTCAGTTGACGGCGACGATCATTGGCGAGCCGGCGGACTTTGAACAGTTCGGCGAGCTGACGGCGTTGCTGGAACAGAAGGTTGGGCGAATCCTGCTCAACGGTTATCCGACGGGCGTGGAAGTCTGTGATTCGATGGTGCATGGCGGGCCGTATCCGGCGACCTCGGATGCGCGCGGCACCTCGGTGGGCACCTTGGCCATCGACCGTTTCCTGCGCCCGGTGTGCTTTCAGAACTACCCCGACCATTTGCTGCCGGAACCGTTGAAGAACGGCAACCCGCTGCGAATCCAGCGCCTGGTGGACGGCAAACCTTCCCGCGACGCGCTCTAACGACCGACCACAATCCCCCCGTAGGAGCTGCCGGAGGCTGCGATCTTTTGATCTTGATCTTAAAAATCAAAGTCAAAAGATCGCAGCCTTCGGCAGCTCCTACGGGGAAGAGCAGCTATCATTGCGTCTTTCCAATTGAATGACTGATCGCCATGACTGCCGTTACCGACACCTTGCTCAACGCCCTCGAAACCTGCGACATGCTGGAAATCGACGGCTTGCACGCCTCTGATTTCTACCTCGGTGAAGAGGATGACAGCCTGAACATCGAATGCATGGACGGCCGCGCGCTGAAGCATTGGGAATTCAGCAAGGCGCAAATTGAAGCCGCCACCTTCGATCCAACCCTGCAGAGCTGGCTGGTTACCGGTGATAGCGGCGAGCACCGGCTGGTGTGCATGAGTGCCTTCGGCGGTGCGGACGACGAGGAACAAGAGCATGAAGATGCGTAATTTCTGGCCCCTGCTGATGGCCGGCAGCGTCGGCGCCATGGGCGTTCAAGCCGCCGCAGCCGACGACTACCAACTGCTGGTCGGCTCTTACACTGCCGGTCAAAGCCAGGGGATTTATCGCCTGAACTTCGACAGCGCTACCGGGCAGATCGCCGCCAAGCCGCTGCAAGTGGTCAAGAGCGAAAACCCGTCCTGGCTGACGATTTCCAAGGATCAGCATCGACTGTTCGTGGTTAATGAAAATGGCCCAGGGCAAGCCGACCCGGTCGGCAAGGTCAGCAGCTACGCGATCGACCCCAAGACCTTTGAGTTGAAGCTGATCAGCCAGGTCCAGAGCCTGGGCAACGAGCCGACCCATTCGAGCCTGAGTGGCGACGGCAGCCACTTGTTTGTCAGCAACTACTCGGTGCTCGAAGATCCGGGCGGCACCCTGGCGGTGTTGCCGGTGGGCGCTGATGGCAAGCTCAAGCCCGTGGTGCAGATGAGCAGTCATCCGTCGAGCCGGGTCAATCCGGAGCGGCAGATGTCGGCGCATGTGCATTCGACGATTTCCTCGCCGGATGGCAACTACGTGTTCTCCAATGACTTGGGGGCGGACAAGATTTTTGTCTACCACTTCAACCCCAAGGCCAACCCGCAACTGCCGCTGACGCCCGCCACCCCGGCGTCGGTGCAACTGCCAGCAGGCAGCGGACCGCGTCATTTGCTGTTCAGCGCCGATGGCAAGCACGCCTGGCTGACCATGGAAATGAGCGCCCAGGTCGCGGTGTTCGATTACCAGGACGGCACGCTCAAGCAAACCCAGATGGTCGATCTGGCGGCGGGGCAACCCACGTCCGACAAGGCTGGGGCTGCGCTTCACGCGTCAAAGGATGGCAAGTTCCTCTACGTCAGCAACCGTGGTACCGCCAATCAGTTGCTGGTGTTTACGATTGATCCGGCCAGCGGCCAGCTCAAGGAGCTGCAACGCCGATCGGTGGAAGGGGATCACCCTCGCGAGTTCAGCCTCGACCCGAGTGGCAAGTTCCTGCTGATCGCCAATCAGAAAAGTAACGAGATTGTCGTCGTCGAGCGCGATGCCAAGACCGGTCTGCTGGGCAAAACCGTGCAGAAACTGCCGATGGATGCCCCCAGCGACCTCAAGTTCCTGGTGCGTCAATAGGCCGCAGGCCCCGGTTGATGGGGCCTGCATCCTTGTATTAATGAGACTGATATCGGCTAATGCTACAAAGCATTTCAAGGCGCCAACCCTCGGGGAGTAAGTTTGCTTCACGGCCTAACCAGGCAAGCAAGCCAACTGACTCCGAGGAACACCGCCATGAACTTCAATATCTTCTCCATCATCGCTGCATCCGCTATCTCTGCCACCGTTGCCCTGCCAGCCAGCGCCAACGTTGAAATCAACAGCAAAAAATCCCACACCCAGAGCTACACCCAGAAATACCTGCAACAAAGCGCCAACTTCTACGCCGCACTGGATCACAAAACCCAAGCCTGAAATCCGCGAACTTCATCGCGCTCCCCGTAGGAGCTGCCGAAGGCTGCGATCTTTTGATCTTGATCTTAAAAATCAAAGTCAAAAGATCGCAGCCTTCGGCAGCTCCTACTGGTGTTTCTAAGGGTTTATAGGCGGATTTAATGATCAACCAGGCTGATGGTTACTATGGGAAACCCTGAGTGGTTGCTCCGGATTTTTTGATTGATCCTGTGGGCACTGAAACATGCCCACGGAGAACACCATGGCCCGCGCAATCCTCACTTCCGCCAAACACGGCGCCTACCTGGCCATTGGTCTTTACGTGGCCTTGGTGCTGGTGGTGAGCCTCTCGGCTCAATCGCAACATGACCTTCAAGCGCCGATTCAAGTCGCCTATCCCGCCGTCCAATTCGAACATCGCGCTCAGCAGAGTGTGGTGGTTGAGCATGGCGACGTATTGGGAGCCGTCGGCGCATGAAAGGACACAGACTCTGGGTCATCGCCTTTCTGGCGTTCATGACCAATGGTGCTTCGCTGTTGGGGATTGGGCAGGGCTCGGCCGGGTCGGTGGCGCGGGCCATCGAATGCAATCACAGCATCGCCCACAGCATCCAGACCGCCAAAGGCGCGGGGCTGTTGGTGGGTAATCCACCATTGAAGGCCCGGGCCGGGTTCTTCGGACCGTTCCAAGTGGATTGCTCGGCGCTGGGGATGTGCTCGGTGTTGGCTTGACGCGGATCTCCGTAGGAGCTGCCGAAGGCTGCGATCTTTTGATGTTGCTTTTTAAAGATCGCAGCCTTCGGCAGCTCCTACGTGGGTTGGGGCGTTCGGGAATGATAAGGGCCCCAGGCCCCGAGTTTTTTGGGAGGTCTGCGGTTATTGCGCGCTGTGGGTGCTGTGTTTCGGGCCGGCCAGTGCCCAGGCGATCAGGCCGATCAGGGGCACGAACACGATGACGACGATCCACACGCCTTTGTTGTCGACCTTGCTGGCGCTTTTGATCACTTTGTTGATCGCCCACAATTCAATCACCACCAGTACTGCCGCGAGTGCGATCCAGACGTATTCGATTTGCATTAGCCACCTCCTGAAAGTCATTTCTTTAGGGGGGTGGTGGTGGGGAGGGTTCATTTAATTTGAAGTTGGGCAGAGCATTAACCTGTGGCGAGGGGGCAAGCTCCATCGCCACAAGGTGTTTGTGTGACTTGAAATCTTTGTTAGCGGCCAGTCAGCGCCGGCGTACGCGGCGGAATCATCCGCTTGTTCCCGGTGGACTCAAACGCCGACGCCAACCGCAGCAACGTCGAATCGTCATAGGCGCGACCGGCAAACGTCAGCCCGACCGGCATGCCGATATCCGCCATCACCCCCATCGGCACCGTCACCGTCGGCACACCCAAATGCCGGATGGCGAGGTTGCCGTTAGCCACCCAAACCCCATTGCTCCAGGCGATGTCCGCCGACGCAGGGTTCACATCCGCATCCGCCGGCCCAACGTCGGCGACGGTCGGGAACAGTACGGCATCGAGCCCAAGCCGATCCATCCAGTGCTCAAGGTCGAGTCGACGGGTCTGCTCAAGTCCGCGCAGGCCGTCGGGCACGGTAGGGATCTGGTTCCACGGGGTGATGCCGCGCTCGGCCATGCGCACGTATTCGTCCATGCCGGCGGCGAGGTCGCCTTCGCGGTTAGGCAGGGTGCCGGGGTCGTGGGGGAAGATCAGCGGGCCGTCGACATCGGCCAGGCGATTCAATTTCGGATCGCCGTTGGCTTGCAGGAAATCATCAAAAGCCCAAGCCGTCAGGTCCCACAATTCGTGGTGCAGAAACTCTTTAGAGACGATGCCGCGATTGAACACGGTCGGTGCACCGGGGCGATCACCTTCGCAATTGGAGACCAGCGGGAAATCGACTTCGATCACTTCGGCGCCGGCCGCTTCGAGTGCCTGGCGCGCCTGCTTCCAAAGCTCGATCACCGAATCGCGGGTGTTGATCCGTTGCCCGGTCGGGCCACCGATGCCCGGTGCTTCGCAGGTGCCGGCCTCGGGGTCGGCGTTGATGTACATCTTTGGAATGCCGAGGCGTTTGCCGGCGAGTGCTTCGGGGGTGGCGGCAAGGTCGGCGTAGGACGCGGGACGCACCGAGGCGACGCTCGGAATTGGCACCCAGGGTTGCATGCGCCACAGGTCGCCACGGGTGTCGGGGTCTTCGGCGACCACGATGTCGAGCACTTCAAGCAGGTCGGCCATGGTCCGGGCGAACGGCACGACCACATCCATGGTCGGGGTCAGCGGCCAGTTGCCGCGCACCGAGATGACGCCGCGCGACGGCGTGTAGGCGCACAGGCCATTGTTCGAGGCCGGGCCGCGACCACTGGACCAGGTTTCTTCCGCCAGACCGAATGCGGCGAAACTGGCCGCAGTGGCCGTGCCCGCGCCATTGGATGAGCCGGAGGCAAAAGGCGCGGTGAGGTAGTCGGCGTTGTACGGGCTCTCGGCCCGGCCATAGACCCCACGCTGCATGCCGCCGTTGGCCATCGGCGGCATGTTGGTTTTACCCAGGCAGATGGCCCCGGCGCCGCGCAGCCGTTCGATGGTGAACGCATCGCGATAGGCGACGAGGTTGGCGAACGCGGGACTGCCGGACGCAGCGGTCAGGCCCTTCACCAGATAGCTGTCCTTGGCTGTGTAGGGGATGCCATCGAGCGGGCCGAGGGTTTCGCCCTTGGCCCGACGGGCATCGGACGCCTGCGCCTCGTTCAGCGCCTCGGGGTTGCGCACCACGACCGCGTTGAGCGCGGTGGGCGTGTCGGCGCCGTCGTAGGCGTCGATTCGGGCGAGATACGCCTGGACCAACTCAACCGATGTGGTCTGGCCCGATTCGAGCGCAGCGCGCAGCTCGGCAATGGAAACCTCGGTGACCTCGATCATGCTGTTCTCTCAAAATGGCTGTTCATGGTTGTTCTCGTTGTGCGGTATCGCGCAAATGGTCGCTATTTAACACCAAGCGCAAAGTCGGGGCATCGTTGAAACGGCTTATCGGCCATGGGCCGCATCGGCCAATTGCCCGGTATCGACCCGAACGAAAATCGAGTCGCCAATCGCGGTGAGCACGTCACCCGCGTAGATTTCGCAGACCACCCGGGATTTGCGTCCGACCTCGCCCTCGACTTTCGCCCGCAGGGTCAGCGTGACACCCATGGGCGTCGGTTTGATGAACTTGATCCCGAGGTTGCCGGTGACGCAATCGATGCGCGGCAGGCTTCCCGGTTCACGCTGTTCGGCCCGGTAGTGATAGGCCATCGCCGTCCAGTTCGAATGGCAATCGACCAGCATTGCGATCAAACCGCCGTAGACCAGGTCCGGCCAGCCGCAGTATTTGGCGTCGGGAATGTGCTCGGCGACCACATGTACGCCGTCCTCATCCCAGACACTCTTGATGTGCAGCCCATGGGGATTGCGCCCGCCGCAGCCGTAACACACGCCTTCGGGCGCGGCGATGTCTTGCAGGGGCATTTCGAGATTAGGCATGACGGGGCTTCCTGAACAATGTGAGCCAGACGTTGGCGGATTTTAGCGCTGAACGCGGTCGGGAATGGGTTCGCCACTGGCCGCTGTCCGGTCAATCAGACGAAGGCTGTCGCGGCCGCCACGTTTGGAGGCATAGAGCGCGGCATCGCCTTGTTCGATCAATGTCGCAAGGCTGGCGGGTGGCTGGTCGAAGAGGCTGGCGCCGATGCTCAGCGTCACCGGTTCGGGCGTGGCGAATGTTTGTGAGGCGATCTGTTGAAATTGCTCGCGCAAGGCGTTGCCCAGGCTGATGACCCGCTCGTTCGTGGCGTTGTTCAGCAGGATCACGAACTCGTCACCGCCCAGTCGCGCCGCCAGCGCATCGCTGGGCAACACCGCGCGAATCATCTCGCTCAGTGCCACGAGCAAGCGGTCGCCAGCGGTATGGCCGTACAGGTCGTTGACCGGTTTGAAGTGGTCGATATCGATCAGCAGCAGGGCGCCGGGGCGAGTCGGTGAAACACTTTCCAGCAGACGCGGTGCCCGCACTTCGAGGGCGCGACGGTTGTAGAGGGCGGTCAACGGGTCCCGTGCGGCCAGTCGGGCGATCTGTTGCTCGCGCCGGTAGCGTTCGGTGCCCGTCATCGACAAGGCAATCAGCATGATCGCCATCGCGCCTTCGACCAGGGAAATCTGAATAATCTCGCCACGCAACGCCGCCAGATCGATCAACGTGCCCGGAATCACCGCCGTCAGTGCCTTGGCCACATAGAAGACGCCGTGGACCAGCAGCACATAACGCAACTGCACCGCGCCAACGCTCAACGACTTGCCATGGGGACGCAGGAGAAAACTGGCCCTGAGCGTCGCCAGCGCGACCAACAGCGAGTTGGCCAGAAACATGACCTTTGACCAGGTCGGCCCGTCCGGCAACAGCAGCAGGGCCAGCCACACGATGAAGATCAGCGACCAGCCACGGGACAGGCGCGTCTGTGTGAAGCGCGCGACACCCAGCAGGAACAGGAAGTGGGCGATCACCAGCAGGCCGTTGGCGAACCAGATGCCGATCAGCAAAAAGCCGTTGCTGCGCAGCAACGCGAGGGTGGAGCCCACGGTGATCGTCGCAAACCCCGCGCTCCAGAACAGCAGCGAAGGCTCGCGAACGCTGCGCCATTCGATCGCCAGGTACAGCGCTGCGGCCGCGGCAAGGGCGACCGAGAGTGTCAACATCGTGAGCGGGTCGAGCGGCATTTCCTGAGGGGCCTGTCTGATTGGCGAAGAGTGACGGCGATTGTAAGCGTTTGGCCCTGATTTTCGCAGGGGGACATCGCTACCGCCACGCTTCGACAATTCGTCGATCCCGCTCTTCTCAGTCGGCCATGCCCGACACTTGCGCCCGCGCCATGAGTTCCTACAAGTCGTAGGTGGCCATGTCCAGGTAGCGTTTTACCCAACCCCGTTCATAAGCCGCGCTGTGGATGCCGTCCAGAACCAGCCAGAAAATGAACAGCGCGGCCAGGCCCAGCATCAAAATGACCCAGCCCTTGCCCAAGGTGAAGTAAGGCGTGGCTTTGATGACTTCGGCGCCAAGGGTGACCATGAAGGCGATGAACGTGGCAAAGGCCAGGTTCTGCGACAGCGCGGGCTTCGACGGTTTGCCGGTCAGATCCGCATAAGCTGACAATTCCCGCAGCTTGGGGGCCGTATAGCCCTCATTGCGCAGCGCTTCGAGAAAGAACGCATAGCACAGAATGTTTTCCTTCCCCAGTGAGGACTGGCGGTCGATGGCATGCTTGGCAAATTGCTGCGGATAAACCGTGCGCAGGGCGTTGAGGCGAGTGAAGTAGAGCGCGAGCGCCCAAGGCAGGAGCGCCAGGTAGGCGTATGGAATGAGTGTCGGGTTCTTGATGCCGAAGCCTGCAAAGATGCAGAGCACTACCGTTGAAGCTGCCGCCGTCCACATGGGCCACAATCGGCGGGCGTTTTCGCGCTTGAACAAGAGTTTGTTGGGTTGTCTGCGACTGCGTTTGTACAGGACCATGAGGTCCGCCCATTCCTTGAGTTTCATGATCAATCCTTATCCTTAGGGTCGAAGGCGAAGCGATAAAGCGCCGGTCATCCTACGTGAATCAATTCGCGTATGCAGCCCAATGCCCAACGGTCATGTGTCACTTGATTACAAGTGCCTGGCGCCACGGACTCAACGCCGATGCATCCAGTGCTTGCCATGCGTGGGCATTGCCCCGTTGATCGTTCTCCAGCCACAGCCCTGCGCTCGGGCTCAAGGCCTCGGCGGGGAGTTTCAGCAAGTCGCTCAACGTCATCACGGTGATGGAGCCGCGATCTCTGTCATCTTCAGCTTCCCAGTCGCGCTGAAACAGGCGCACCTTCAAAACCCCGGCGTTAAATCCTGCAAACTGCGGTCGGTTGCGCAACCATTGAGGTGAAGGCCTCAAGGTTCGCTCCTGGACATCCAACAGTAAGATTTGCCATGCCATTCGACTTCCATGGTCATCGTCGATGTCGCTGTGCAGTCGAGTCAGCGCGAGATAACGGGCGTCCTCGGACCAGATCATCGAGGGCGCCAGATTGCCGATGGCGCAGCCGGACGCTGTCAGCAAATGCCCGCCCAGACGAGGGCTTTGGACACGTATCCAGCTGTCGGCGTATTCAGTTTCACAACCGAACAGCCAGGCGGCGTCTTTGTCCTTCGGGGCGGGCTGGATGAAGTTTCCATCGGCCGTCGCGGATTGTGGCTGTTTGACCAAGCGCCAGTCGGGGAGGGTGGTCAGGTTGTGTTGGCCAACGTTCAGCTCACACCACTCGTAGTAAAGCCGCGAGTCCTGGCGATATTGGCAAAATTCAGCGGCCTCGACGGCCTCGGGCGGCGCTTGATTGAAACGTTGCAACGGGGTGCTTTGGCGATCCTGAGCCTGGCGGCCGCGAATCACGGCGACGCTCAGTCTCGACCCACGAAAATCCAGCAATCGGGCGACCAACAGAGGTGGACTGTTCAACAACTGTCGTTTTTGTGCATCAGCCACCGCCACATAACCTGCGGCGGCGGGCGGCAGGGTGAACGGTATCAACGCGATGTAACGCCCGGTGTCTGACACGCGATGATCGAGCAGCCATACCCCCGGTAAATCCCAGTCGCCAATCCGGCAGGTATAACCGCCGAGCCCCAGGTTGTTGTCTTGCTGCCAGCTGAATTGAGCCCGGTTTTTACCGCTTATGGGGGCCGACTCGACTATCGTTGCGCCGCGCTGTCCATCACCGGCCAGTGGCACGGCCAATTGCACGCGCGTCAGCAACCGCTCCGCGACCTGAATTCGACCGTTCGAGTCGTGGCCGATCTGGGAATCACAGTCGCTGTGGACGCTGTGCAAGCCGTAACCATAGCGACCGTGATCCGGCTGCGGGTAGTCGAAGTAGGACGATATCCGCAGGCAGTGATCATCCAGCGCCAGCGGTTCGCTCCAACCCATCGAAGGTTCGCCGTCAGCGGGTAGCCACGGGCACGGCAATGTTTGCCAGCCTCGGTCGATATGCCAGAGCCAGTAGTCGAGGGCTTGCGGCGGCTCGGCAGCCATCCGTGCGCGGCAAGCGAAAGAGCGGCCATCGGGATTCCAGAGGATGGCGGTATCAGCCGTGATCAGTAATGAAGTGGGTTCACCGTTAATGTTTACGCGGTATTCCGGGTTCATCAGCGGCGCGCAAGGCTGGGGCAATTCGCGCAGGCTGGCCGGCAGTGCAAGGCTGGCGTCCAGGCGTTGCTGGCCATCGGGGGATGTATGCCGAAGCGTTTCAAGTTCAAGGTTTTTTTGCCAGTGACCGGGCTCAAGCCAAAGATCAACGATGGGCACCAGGCTGATCTTTTCAGCCGTCGTCAGCAAATGCTCCAGGCTGATTTCCCGCGCGCCGTTGTCGACCAGCGGGCTGTAGCGGCCACTCAATGTGCCGTCATTAAAGGCATCCAGTTCCCAAAATTCATCGCACGAACACTGGTAGAGCTGATGCAGCTGTCGATCCAGAATCACCAAGCCCCACGCCTGGCGCGAGGGTAACGGTGCGGCGAAATAACGCCCGTCATTCGAGAACCGGGCCGACGACCCAAGGCTCTGGAGCAGCACTCCATCAGGGAACAGGTAATCGCACAGGACCGGCCCGCCCATGGCTATTTCGCTGTAGTTGAACACCCGGATCGGCTCGCCCTCGGGTGTCTGTCGGGGTTCGTCCCCACCCCAGGCGCTGGCGCCGCCCGAGGACTGATCGCCCGATCGCGGTGACGACTTGGTCTGCGCTTTATCGACCAGGCCGAAACGTCGCTCCAGATGACTGACGCAGGCTAGTCCGAAAAACATCACGACCGCTGCCCCCGCGATGTCCCAGTACGGCGGCAACGCCCGGCCCAGGTTAAAACCCAGGCCTATTGCGGCGGAGGTCATCAGCCTGGCGACCCCACGCCCGGTTTTGACCCAACCGGCCCGCGCCGCCAGCCACATCAAGGCTGCACAAACCAGCACGACACCAAGCGCCCACAGCAACGGGATGACCGTGACGAGGAAAATCGGGATCAACAGCACCGCGATTTGCCAAAGCAGATCGAGCAGTAATCGAGGCAGGCTTTTTTCGTCAGTGCTTTGATCGGAAGAGTGGGGCACCGTTACCTCGGCAGCAGATGGGTGGTTTAAAGAACAGGCTGGATTGTCTATCGACCGACCACTGGGTAATGCTGGATACGACACGCATAGTCATTGCCATCGCCTTTACAGATGCCATCCAGGTATCGGTAGTTAATCTGAACTGACTGTCCTTTCCCGGGCCACTGTCGTCGTGGGAGCGGGGCTTGGTAGTCAGGCGTTTCCGGGGTGAAGGTGATAGTCGCCCCGACCTCTGGACATTCGGTTGTGGTCGAGGCCGGACTGACTTTCAGTACCCGCGCCTGAAGCTGCGTAACGGGTTGTCTCACGACTTCAGTGATCTGCAGCGCCATATTGCAAATTTGCCACGCTGATGCTCGCACGGGTTCGCACAGTACCGAGAGGGTCAAAACCAATAGCACGTAGCGCGTCGCATGATTTTTCATCGTTGCCCTTCCCTGGAATCCTGACTTTTGAAGCACTTGCCGCCACCGCTGTTTACTCAGGCAAGGCAACGCTTGCCGGCCAGATGATGGCCTGCGCGACGATCACACGTTCCCCGTTAAACGTGACGGCGGGTGAACCATGAAGCACGTAGCCCATTTTCAGGGCATCGCTGACACGGTGGCAGAATGCGGCATCATCGGGTCCCGTCAGTACTCGGTAGATGGGAAGTCCTTCAGGGGGTGAACTCATATGCCAATGTCCTCGGAAGTTTCAGGGGGCGGATTATTTGGGGGGCTGACGTGGTGTTTGGCGTCAGGTGATTTTGGCAGCAACTCTGAAACAAATGGTTTTATTTTTGTGCCCTGAGGGCTGTGCCATCGGTCTCAACGTGATTCGGCAAGGCTTGCCGACTGTCATTGCCTAACGATTGGATTTACGGATGAAACCAACGATGCAACTCCACGCAAAGCAAATCACTGCCATCACCACGCTATTGCTGTTCCTCTCTGGTTGTGTCGGCGTAGTGGTTTCTGTGCCGGAAGAGCACAAGATCTACACGCCGTTGACCGACCAGAAAACCGACAGCGACCTGACCACGCGGGCGTGGTGCGGGGTAACGCTTTGGGCGGTGGTGGTGCCGATTCCCCTGAAATTGCCGGTGTGCAAGCTTCACGTCGGGCAATCTTTGACATCGCCGTTTTATGCCTGCGGCCCTCTTATGATCCTGGGCCCCATCGCTCATGGCTATCAAGGGAATGCACTGTGTGGCGTGTTTCCCAAGTAGTCATCATCTGCGACACCCTTTGCCCATTTGGGCTTTGGTCAGCGGAGGACTGCAAGTCACACGCTATTGACCCGAGCAAGGCACCTCAAGACTCACTTTCACACTGTCCAGCGTCACCATGGTCTTGAACCATTTGACGTTCGGGTTCTCGGCGAACAGGCGCCGCGCCAGTGCCTGGTAGTCCTGCATGGTGGCCACGTTGACGATCAGCACGAAGTCGGCTTCACCGGTGACGTAGTAGCACTGCTGGATTTCCGGTACCGCGAAATGCTTTTTCATGGCCTCCAGCGCGTCAATGCTGGTGCGCTCGGTCATGACCTCCACGACGATGGTGATCGGCTTGCCGACGAGCACGGGATCGACGACCGCCACATTGCGGGTGATAACGCCGCTTTCTTCCATGCGCTTGATGCGCCGTTGCACCGAAGCCGATGAAAGATTGACCCGCTCGGCCAGCGTGCGAAGGGGCGTGGTGTTGTCGTACTGCACGATGTCCAGAATGGCGCGATCAAAGGCATCCAGCACGTAAGGCGTGTAAGCGGAGGGTTTTGGCATGACGGCTCGATGAGAAAATTTCCCGAAAACTAGCATGATTCAGCGAAAAATTATCCGGGCGAAAGAAATATTATCTCGCTCGCTCTTGCTGCTCAGGAGAGGTCGAGAAATTTCAAAGGATACTGTTGGCATGGCGAATCTGGTGCACCTTTCCCCCGTATTGTTGGTGATGTTTACGCTGATGGTGTTGCGCCGTCCGCCGGTGCAAGCGGCGATTGCCGGGACGGCGCTGGTCGTGATTTTGTGGCTGGCCGGTGCGGCGGATGCCTGGCAGGCCGGTACGTTGATCGCCGCAGGCCAGGACACTGCCGTGCTGTTTCTCAGCACCGCGTTTGTCATCGTGCCGGGCATGGCGTTCGTGATTCTCATCGAACGCTTGGGCGTCAATCTGGTGCTGAGCCGATGGGTCCAGTCCCTCGGGCTGGACCGCACTCAGCAAGTGGTGTTTATCGTGCTGGGACTGGCGCCGTTGCTGGAAGCGATGACCGGTTTTGGCGTGTCGCTGATCGCCACGGTGCCGCTGCTGCTAAGCCTGTTCGAGCGCCGCGTGGCCCTGCGCATGGCGTTGACCGGGATGGCGATCATGCCTTGGGGCACGTTGGGGCTCGCCACGGTTATCGGTGCTTCGTTGGCTCATCTGGATGCTGCCGCGCTGGCGTCCACGTCGGCGCTGACCAGCTCGTTTGTGTTTCTGGCGCTCGGTGCCGTGGCGCTGTATCTGGCCGGTGTGCGCGAGATCAAGGCGTTGGGCGTACTGGGGACTTTCTGGCTGGTCTTCATCGGCGTGCTGTATGGCGCGAGTCGCTGGCTCGGGCCGGAAGTGGCCGGTGTGGCGTCGGGGTTTGTGGTCGCGTTTTCGGTGTTGCTGTGGGCGTTGTTGCGGGGGCGGCAGAGCACCGGTCTGCAATGGCCGAGGGAGGCATGGCCGTATCTGGCGCTGATCGTCTGCATCGTCGCCTTGAAGCTGTTGAGCGCGTTCACCCATTGGGAGAATCTTTGGGTGGTTCAAGGCGCACAAGTGCTCTGGAAACCGCTGGCGTCACCGGGCGTGGCACTGACGCTGGTCTTGATCGGCCTGCTGCTGGGCACCCGTCACAGTGAACCGAGTGACAGCGGTTTGCTTCTCGGCTTGGCCCTTCGGGTGAAGCGCCCGCTGCTGACGATTTTCTTTTTTCTCGCCATGTCGCAACTGATGGTCAAGGCCGGTTTCCTGGCGGGGCTGGTGCAGATGCTGACGGGGTTGGCGCCCTCGGCGGTGATGCCGTTGATTGCCGGGTTTGGCGCGCTCTCGGGCTACATGACCGGTTCCAATGTTGGTGGCAACGCGATCTTCATGCCCGCGATTGCGCTGTTGCCTGAAACGTCACGGTTGTTGCTGGCGGCGGTGCAGAACAGCGCCGCCGGCCATGCGGCGCTCGGCTCTTTGTCGATTGTGATGCTGGTGCTCGGGCTGGCCAAAACGAGCGCGCAGGAAGAAGGTGAACTGGTGCGATTCGGTTTCGGCCTGGTTTGCCTCAACACTCTGATGGTCGTGCTCGCGGCGTGGGTGTGGATGTTTTAACGCTTCATACAGGCATAGAAAAACCCGCATCGCTGCGGGTTTTTTCGTTTTTAGACGGCGCCCACCAGTTTCCCGCTCGACAACCGACGTTTGTAAGCACTGTCCCGACTCGCCAGCCACCAGTACAGCGGCGTCGTAATCAGCAAACCCACGACCCAGGATAAGTCCGCGCCATCAATGTGTGCCGAGATCGGCCCGACATACAGCGGCGTATTCATGAACGGAATCTGCACCGCGATGCCAATCGCATAGGCCAGCAGCGCCTGCGGGTTGTAGCGCCCGTAGATCCCGCCATCGACGTGGAAGATCGAATCGATGTCGTACTGACCTTTGTGAATGGCGTAGAAGTCGATCAGGTTGATCGCGGTCCACGGCACCAGGACCACCAGCAGCACCAGCACCATATCGACGAAGTGCCCGATAAAGTCCGCCGAGGCGCCGACTGCCGCAAAGCAGCACGCGCCGAGGACGATGATCGAGAGGACGGCGCGGCTCTTGGCCGTCGGAATCCAGCGATACGCGAAGGTCTGCACCAAAGTGATCAGCGACAGCACCGCGCCGTAGAGGTTGAGGGCGTTGTGGCTGATGACGCTGAGCAGGAACAGCACCAGCATCAACGGGCCGATGGAGCCGGTGGCGAGTTTGACCGCGTCCATGGTGTCCATGCCCACGGGCGTGGCGAGCACTGCGACGGCGCCGAAGATGAACGAAAGGCTGGAACCGAGCACGGTGCCCAGGTACGTGGTCCAGAACGTCGAGGCCACGGGCACATCCGCCGGCAAGTAACGCGAGTAGTCGGAGACGTAAGGCGCGAAGGCAATCTGCCAAAGCGCCGCCAGGGATACGGTGGCCAGCCAACCGGAGATGTTGAAGCTGCCGCGAGTCAAGAAATCAGCGGTTTGCACATGGGTGAAGATATAGCCGAAACCCAGCACGATCCCGGCGCCCAGCACCCAGGTGCCGATGCGGTTGAGCACGTGGATAAAGCGGTAACCGATGATGCCGATGATCCCCGAACCGAGCGCACCGATGACGATGCCCACCGGCACCGGAATGCTGTCGACCACGCCATGCAAGGATTTGCCGGCGAGGACGATGTTGGAGGCGAAGAAGCCGATGTACATGATGCCGGCGATCAGCACCACCAGCAGCGCGCCGAGGGAGCCGAACTGGGCGCGGCTCTGGATCATTTGCGGAATGCCCATTTGCGGGCCTTGCGCCGAGTGCAGCGCCATCAGCACGCCGCCGACCAGGTGTCCGACGAGAATGGCGACGATGCCCCACACCAGATTCAGGTGAAACATTTGCACGCCCAGGGCGCCGGTGACGATGGGCAACGGCGCGATGTTACCGCCGAACCAGAGGGTGAACAGGTCTCTTACCTTTCCATGGCGATCTTGCGGGGGCACGTATCCGATGGTGTGCTTTTCGATGAGCGGGGCGGAGGTTGTTGCAGAGGTGACCATGACGAACTCCAAGGCAAAAATGAGTACGTGGACGTACTTCGGTGAGCGCCGCGCGAACGACGCTTTTCTTGTTGGAGTGATGATGTGCAAAGCCCGGGGATAGATAAATTAGTAAGTTTGTTGCCTCAGGCCTTAAAAAAAATATGCCCGGGGTTTGGGTGGGTCCGGTATGTTCAGGGTTGATCGCGGGCCTCTCCGATATCCCGTAAACGGCGCAGCCCGATCCCCGTAGGAGCTGCCGAAGGCTGCGATCTTTTGATCTTGATCTTAAAAAACAAAGTCAAAAGATCGCAGCCTTCGGCAGCTCCTACGGGGGTTGTGTGTG
>Ga0302169_10000223_pt1 | contig 18611 bp, 14 predicted proteins | sample I_Fen_N1_3_FD_193493 | JGI IMG/M metagenome (GOLD analysis project Ga0302169, IMG submission 193493) | Peat permafrost microbial communities from Stordalen Mire near Abisko, Sweden - I_Fen_N1_3 | ecosystem: Environmental > Terrestrial > Soil > Wetlands > Permafrost | place: Sweden: Abisko...
GTTCCTGGTGCTCGCGGCGCAGTACGAAAGCTGGAGCCTGCCACTGGCGGTGATCCTGATCGTACCGATGACCCTGCTGTCGGCCATCACCGGGGTGATTGTGTCCGGTGGCGACAACAACATCTTTACCCAGATCGGCTTGATCGTGCTGGTGGGCCTGGCTTGCAAGAACGCGATCCTGATCGTCGAGTTTGCCAAGGATAAACAGCTGGAAGGTCTCAACCCGCTGGCCGCGGTACTGGAAGCCTGCCGCCTGCGCCTGCGGCCGATCCTGATGACCTCCTTCGCGTTCATCATGGGTGTGGTGCCACTGGTGTTCTCCAGCGGTGCCGGTGCCGAAATGCGTCATGCGATGGGTGTGGCGGTGTTCTCCGGGATGCTCGGGGTGACCTTCTTCGGTCTGTTGCTGACGCCGGTGTTCTACGTACTGATTCGCAACTTTGTCGAGCGCGGTGAAGCGCGCAAAGCGGCCAAGGCCCTCAAGCTTGAGTCGCAACTGGAGTCGCATCAATGAGCCTGAAAGCCTTCCTGCCGAGCCTCCTGGTACTGGCGCTTAGCGCCTGTGCCGTGGGCCCGGACTACAAGACCCCGGCCACAGAGGCGGCCAATATCACCACCGCCACCGATGGCGCGGCCGGTCAGAAGAACTTCGACCGCTCCCGTTTCGAAGGCATCTGGTGGCAGCAGTTCGAGGACCCGACGCTCAACCAGTTGGTGACCGAGTCCCTGAAAGGCAACCGCGACTTGCGCGTCGCCTTCGCCCGCTGGAAAGCGGCGCGGGCGATTCGCGATGACGTCAGCAATAACGCCATGCCGACCGTCACCAGCCGGGTCAGCAGTGAGCTGGGCAAGGCGCAGATTCCTGGCCAGACCACCGACCGAGTCAACATCGAAAGTTACGACCTGGGTCTGGACATGGCCTGGGAGATTGACCTGTTTGGGCGCATCCAGCGCAACCTGGAATCGGCCAATGCCGAACAACAAGCAATCGAGGCTGATCTGTACCAGTTGCAAGTCACCATGATTGCCGAACTGGTGGACTCCTACGGGCAACTGCGCGGTGCGCAGCTGCGGGAAAAAATCGCCCTGGCCAACCTGCAAAACCAGCAAGAGTCGCGCAAGATCACCGTCAGCCTGCGTGATGCCGGCGTCGGCGATCAGCTCGACGTGGAACGCGCCGATGCACGCCTTGCGTCTGTAGAAGCCAGCGTGCCGCAACTGCAGGCCGAGCAGGTTCGGCAGAAAAACCGCATCGCCACCCTGTTGGGTGAGCGCCCGGACAAGCTGACCGTGGACCTGAGCCCGAAAAACTTGCCGGCCATCGCCAAGGCATTGCCGATTGGCGATCCGGGCGAACTGCTGCAACGTCGCCCGGACATACTCAGTGCCGAACGTAAACTGGCTTCGGCCACCGCGCGTATTGGCGTGGCCAAGGCTGATTTGTTCCCTCGGGTCAGCCTCAGCGGCTTCCTCGGCTTTACCGCCGGACGCGGTTCGCAGATTGGTTCTTCGGCAGCCAACGCCTGGTCGCTTGGCCCGAGCATTACCTGGGCGGCGTTCGATCTGGGTAGCGTAAAGGCCCGTTTGCGTGGTGCCGACGCTGATGCCGAAGGCGCCCTGGCGAGCTACGAACAGCAAGTCTTGCTGGCCCTGGAAGAGTCGGAGAACGCCTTCAGCGATTACGGCAAACGCCAACAACGCCTGATCTCGCTGATTCGCCAGAGCGAGTCCAGCCGCGCGGCGGCGGACCTGGCGCAAATCCGCTACCGCGAAGGCACCGTGGACTTCCTCGTCCTGCTCGATGCCCAGCGTGAGCGTCTGGCGGCCGAAGATACCCAGGCTCAGGCCGAAGTCGACCTGTACCGCGGCATCGTCGCGATCTACAAGGCACTCGGCGGTGGCTGGCAGCCGGAAACGGTCGCCCGCAACTAACCGTTCTAAAGCGCTCCTTTGGTTGGCCGCAACCAACCAATTCCTTTGCCCTGCGCCTCATTCGGTCGCGGGGCTTTTTTTTCCCTGGCACATCGTTGAATTCATCACAATCCCTGTGGGAGCGGGCTTGCCTGCTCCCACAGGGTTAATGCTGATCCCGCGATTGATGGTTTTCCTGCACGGTCACCGTTGCCGTCGTCCCCGCCCGCAGGTTGTTTTTTGCGGCGTAGCCCTCATCGATCTTGATCCGCACCGGTACCCGTTGCGCCAGCTTGACCCAGGTGTAGCTGGGGTTGATGTTGGCCAGTAGCCGCCCCCCGGGCAGGTTTTCCCGGTCGGCAATGGCGAAGGCAATGCTTTGCACGGTGCCGGCGAATTTTTCACCGCTCATCAATTCAATGTCGACCCGGTCGCCCTCGCCGATTCGCGGCAACTTGGTTTCCTCGAAGTAGCCGCTGACATAAAAGCTTTCGCTGTCCACTAGCGCCAACAGCGGACCACCCACCGTTGCATAGTCACCCTGGCGGGTCAGCAGGTTGGTGACGTAGCCACTGACGGGCGACTCGACCCGCGTGCGCTGCAAGTCCAGCTCAGCCTGGGTCAATGCCGCAATCGCCAGTTGCACGTTGGCCTGCGCCAGCCCCAGATTGGCCTGGTTACGCAGCAAGTCAGCCTGCGCCACCGAGACTTCGGTGTTGGACTTTTCCCATTCCTCGCCGGAAATCGCCGAGCGCTCCTTGAGCGTACGCCGGCGCCGCTCTTCGCTCTGGCGCTGGCGCAGCAACGCCTGGCTGGAGACGATGGTCGCTTCAGACTGCCCCAGTGACGCTTTCGCCACCTCCACCGAGCGTTTGGCATGTTCGACCGCCAGGGCATAACGCGCCGGATCGATCTCCAGCAGCAACTGACCTTTGTCAACGTGCTGGTTGTCCTGCACGCCGAGGCTGACGATGCGCCCCGAGACATCAGCGGACAAGGTCACCACATCGGCACGCACCCGGGCGTCCCGCGTCCAGGGGGCACGGGTGTAATGCTCCCAGGCGAACCAACCAAGGACGAACGCCAGCACGACCACGGCCAGAGTCGTCAGGTGCGAAAGCATCTTCTTCAAGGCATCAGGCTCCCATCAGCAAAATCAGCGTCGCACACACGCAGGCGTACAACGCGCCTTCGAACAACGCTTCATGCCAGACAAAGCGCAGCACGCCCAGGCGCCGCAGGACCCAGTCCAGCGCCAGGAAAACCGGCAAGCCCAGCAGCAGCGCCTGGGCGATTGGCGGCAGGTAGACACCGCCTATTTCCAGATCAATGGGCAAGTGCAGGTACTCCTTGCGGGGTGACGGGTTCAAAGTGCCGGCGATGGCGTTCCAGGAATGACACCACGATCAACAGCGCCACGCGCATGCGAAAGACCGACCACAGATGTTCATGGACGCTTGAATGCAGGGTGTCCAGTTCATCGCCCAAAGCATGCAGGCTGTCGATCACGCGATCCGCTTCAATGCCGGGGCGGCCGGCGACCAGCCTCCCGGTTTCACGGACCGTGGCAAATACCTGGTCTTGCACAGCCGGCGTGAGCAATGCGTTGCCCTGTCCCTGTTGCCGTAGCTGGTTCAAGGCGATGCCCAGCGCCATACAACCGAGGCTGACTTCAAACAGGTCTTGCGATGCCTGATCCTGGGCCGCCGGCAACAAGCCCAGCATCATGGTCAGGCGATCAACCATGCGGCTCTCGAAGGCAAACTGGTTTTCATCCGTGGCCGCAACCTTCAACAACGCATACACCTGCTCGCAGTTCTCCTTGTAAAGCCGGCGTATCCGCAATGCCGGCCTGAACGGAAAAATCAGCGCGTAGACACTCAACCCCAGCACCGTTGCGCACGTGTAGGCGCCGGCAAACTCGAACCACTGGATGGCGGTATTTTGTCCCAGCCCCACATTCAACGGGCCCAACAGCAAAAATGTCGTCAGCCCCAAACCGATACCGGTGCCGGTGGTCGGCGGACTGGACAGCCCCACCGCGACGGCGTAAAGCAGGGGCGTCAGCAACAAGGCGAACATTTCGAAGTTGCTGATCATCGGAACGAACATGAACTCCAGCAGCGCCGACACCAGCAACGCCAGGCCAAACCCTCGGGCATAGCTTTGAACGACCAGCAGCGGCCGTGGAAACGTCGACATCAGCGAACAGAGAATACCCAGCAGCACCATGCCGGCCCGCGCCCCGTCCCAGCCGGTTTCGATCCAGATCAGGCCGGCTACCAATAGCGCACAGAATGCGCGGATGGCGTTCATGGTCGCCAGGGTGAAATCCAGGTGCAGCGGGTTCTCCTGCCCGCGAAAGACGCTGCTGGCTGGCCGCCCGCTCTGGATGGCATCGCTGAGCTCCAGGATCTGTTCAAGTTGCTGCAGCAGGCGTGCCTGCTCCCAGCGCAGTGACCAGGCCAGCGAGCGCAAGGTGGCCGGCATCGACTCAGTCAATTGCTCGGCCCTGTAGGCCAGTTCGTCGAAGCGTTGGCGCAGCGAGCTGAATTGGTGGCGCTTTGCGCTGGACAGCGAGCGCCCCTGTTGTCCCAATTCATCGAGAAAGGCTAGTTCTTCCTCGCGTAACCTCTGGATTTCCTCGGGCAATACCCCTTCCCAACGCTCCGTCAGCAATTGCCGCTGGTGACGCAGTGCGGTCAGCCTCGCAGTCAGCAGCACCAACTGATTGCCCAGCAATTGCACCAGGCCGTTGGCGCTGCGCAAGCGAGGTGCGTCGAAGTACAGATGTCGGCGCACCCCCTCCAGGGCGCTGATCTGCCCCAGCAGTTGCATTTGCCGGCGTTGAAAGTCCGCCTCGCTTTCTTCGGTGCGGATAACCGCACTGGCATGAATCGCCAGCAGTTTGCTGATCTGATCGATTTTGGTGAAGTAATCCCGGGCCACGGCTTCGGGTCGCGCGGTGAGCAGGCTGACCACGCACACGCAGGCGACAGCCAACAATGTCTCGGTGACTCGGGTGACCGCCAGCAGGAATGTGCCATCCTGATCGGGGATCGCCAGTAGCGCGATAACCACGGCGGTGTAGCCACTGAGGACGAACGCCTGCGAGCTGGTGTAGCGCAACAGGGTGCCACCGGCGGTACACAGCGCGAGCCACAAGGCCAGGGTGGTAATGAAAGGCAGGGGCGCCTGGGGAAAGATCGCCATGATGGCCACCGCTACCACCGCCCCCAGGGTCGTGCCGATGACCTGGCCAAAACTGCGGGCCAGTACCATGCCGCCCAGTGGCTGGCTGATAATGACCACGGCCATGACCGACCACTTGGGCTGATCGAGGTCGAACAGGAAGGCCAGGTACAGTGTCAGCAGCCCCGCGACGATGGTTCTCAAGGCAAACAGCAGCACCCCGGGGCCGGGGTAGAGGATCGCCTTGAAGTACTGCAGCAGCGCTTGCATCGTAACGCCTGTTGACCCTTTAACCAGCAAGCTTAGTCACAGCTGCGCGGCCTCGACAGTTTTCCATTTCGACCTTGACCGCCGCTCTCAAGGTCAGCCAGGGTTTGACTCAGAGCCGCGCCTGACCGAAGCTGCTGACTTTGCAACAGCTTGCCAGCTCCCGGATTCTGCATGCCCCAGTCTCGCCGTTATCTGCTTATCAGCCTCTGTGCCTTGTTTGTCGCCGGCCTCGCATGGGTATACCTGCGCAGCACGACCCCCGTGGTGCCCGAAGCGATCAAGCGCGGATACAGCGAAGCGCTGACCCAGGCCCGCGCAGGCCATCCGGGTGCCGCTCGGGTGCTGTACCAACAACTGGGCCGCCCCGATTTATCGCCCAAACGGCGCATCTGGCTGCTTGCCGAACTGCCTAACTACCCCAGTTCAGTGGCCCTGAAACTGGCCGACGCCGACTTGCAACATGAATCGCCGGACGTACGCATCGCCGCGATCAAGAGCATCAGCGGGTTGGTGCCCAACGGCCAGCGCAGTTTGTTGCTCGGGCCTTTACTGGAGGACAGCGACCAGAATGTGCGGTTTGCCGCCGTCAACGCGTTGCTGGGCTTGTCACCGGATGACCTTGGCTTGTATTTCGGGCCACTGGAACAGGCCATCGATGCCTGGGAGCAGGTACTCAAGAGTGCGCCGCAAAGCGCCGAGAATCACTATCAACTGGCTCGACTGCATTTGCACAACGCCGAATTCAAGGAGGCCCAGCAGGCGCTTGAAAACACCCTGCGCCTGGCCCCCGACAACCTGCCGGCGCTGGTCATGCAGATTGAGCTGCTCGATAAGCTGGGACAAAGCGATGCGGCTCGGCAGTTGTTGGCCAGGCAATTGAAGGCACAGCCAGATTCCGCCTATTTGCAGCATGCCCTGGGGCTTTGGCTGCTCAATCATGGCCAGAGTGAGTTCGCCCTGTTGGGCCTGTCCAAAGCCGTGGAGCTTGAGCCGGACAACAAGGACTATCGCTATGACCTGGCCACCACGCTGCATGGTCAACAGGAGTTGGAAGCGGCGCAGAAGCAATTGCAAGAGATCGTCCAGCGCCACCCGAACGATCGCAAGGCGCGCGTGCTGTTGATCAACTATTGGAAGGAAAGCGGACAACTGCAGAACGTGCAGATCCTGTCGGCGCAACTCGAACAGATGAATCCGGACGATCCGGCCCTGCAGCAAGGTCTCTGAAATCCCACTGTAAATTTTGTTGAACGCTCGTCTCGACCAAAGGTCAAGTGAACAGGCAGACCATTGTGGCACTCAGCGCCCACTGCCTCGTTCCCCTAGTCAAGAGAGGGCATTTTTTGTCTATATCCAACGAGTTGATCAGTGTAAAAGCGGCCACCGGTATCGAAGGGCTGGATGACATCCTCGATGGCGGACTCTCTCGCGGCCACGTGTTTTTGCTGGAGGGTGAGCCGGGCACCGGAAAGACCACCGTTGCCCTGCATTTTTTGTTGGCCGGCGCCCGGGCCGGCGAACGATCGTTGTACATCACCCTGTCCGAAACCGAGCGCGAACTGCGCCAGGGAGCCCGGTCCCACGGTTGGGAACTGGGTCAAAACGTGCATATTTTCGAACTGACGCCGCCGGAAAGCCTGCTCAATGCCCAACACCAGCAGTCGCTGCTGTACTCGTCTGACCTGGAGTTGGGCGAAGCAACCAAGCAGATCTTCGAAGTGGTTGAACGGTTCAAGCCAACCCGCGTGGTGCTCGACAGCCTGTCCGAGATCCGTCTGCTGGCACAAAGCTCATTGCGCTACCGTCGGCAGATCCTCGCGATAAAGCACTACTTCGTGCGCTACGACGCCACCGTGTTGTTGCTCGACGACCTGACCACCGAATCCCTCGACAAAACCGTACACAGCGTGGCCCACGGCGTGATTCGCCTGGAGGAACTGACCCCCAGCTACGGCGCCGAACGGCGACGTATCCGGGTGGTCAAGTACCGAGGCCAGAAATACCGTGGCGGCTACCATGACTTCACCATCATGGGCGATGGCGTGCATGTGTTTCCGCGCCTTGTGGCCGCCGAGCACCGTGGGCGCTACCTGCGCCAGCAATTGACCAGCGGTATCGCGCAAATGGACGCCCTGCTCGGCGGCGGCATTGAAACCGGCTCCAGCACGCTGATTCTCGGTCCGGCCGGTACCGGCAAATCGCTGATCGCCATGGTCTTTGCCGCTGCTGCGGTGGCCCGGGGCGAAAAAGCCGCGCTGTTCATCTTCGATGAAGAACTCGGGCTGCTGCTCGAGCGCATGAAGAACATCGGCATCGACCTGAAGGTGCTGCAAGCGTCCGGCAACCTGCTGATCGAGCAAGTCGATGCCGCCGAACTGTCTCCCGGCGAGTTCTCCCATCGGGTTCGTCGCTGCGTTGACGAGGGCGACATCAAGACCGTGGTCATCGACAGCATCAACGGCTATCAGGCTGCCATGCCGGAAGAGAACGCCCTGGTCCTGCACATGCACGAGTTGCTGCTTTACCTCAATCGCCAGGGCGCCGCGACCTTCATGACCGTCGCCCAGCATGGACTGGTCGGCGATATGCAGGCCCCGGTGGACATCACTTATCTGGCGGACACGGTGATTCTGCTGCGTTACTTCGAAGCCGTGGGCAAGGTGCGACGGGCGATTTCGGTGATCAAGAAACGCACCGGCAGCCATGAATCAACCATTCGTGAGTACCGCATCAGCAGCCAAGGCATGACCATCGGTGAGCCGCTGGAAACATTCCAGGGCGTCTTGCGCGGCGTCCCGACTTATCTCGGCGCGAGCAACCCGCTGCTCGGGGATGAAAGCCGGTGACGGCGGTTGAAGCCACCTCCGAGCGCGCGATCATCCTCGCGCCGCTGGGACGTGACGGACAGATCGCCTTGATGCTGCTCCGTGAAGCGGGTTTCGACGGGGTTGTCAGCACCGGTCTGGTCGAACTCTGCAGCGAACTGGAACAGGGCGCGGGTATGTTGCTGATTTCCGCCGAGGCCTTGTTGGGCATTGAGCTGGAACCATTGCTGGGCCAAATCGAGCAGCAGCCGGCCTGGTCGGACTTGCCGATCGTATTGTTGACCCATCATGGCGGCCCGGAACAAAACCCCGCCTCACGTTTTGGCCCGCAATTGGGCAATGTCACTTTCCTGGAGCGGCCCTTTCATCCGGAGACATTGATCAGCCTGGTGACCACTGCCCTGCGCGGACGTCGGCGACAGTATGAGGCCAGGGACCGGCTGATCGACTTGAGCCAAAGTGAACTGCGCCTGCAGAACACCCTCGAAACCCTCGAGCAGCAAGTCGAAGAACGCACCGCACAGTTGCGTGACAACGAAGAAGTGTTGCGCCAGTCGCAGAAAATGGAAGCGGTCGGTCAACTCACTGGCGGCATCGCCCATGACTTCAACAACATGCTGACCGGCATCATTGGCAGCCTGGAGTTGCTGCGCCGGCGCCTGGCCCGTGGCCGCACCGAGGATCTGGACAGCCTGATCGACCTTGGCGTGACATCGGCCAATCGCGCGGCGGGCCTGACTCACCGCCTGCTGGCGTTCTCCCGTCGCCAATCGCTGGACTCCAAACCGGTGGAGATGAACAACCTGGTGATCTCCATGGGCGAGTTGCTGCAACGCAGCATCAACGAAAGCATCCGCCTTGATATGCAATTGAGCGAACAGCTGTGGGTGGCCGAGGCCGATCCCAATCAACTGGAAAGCGCCCTGCTCAACCTGGTCATCAACGCCCGCGATGCCATGCCCGATGGCGGCAAGCTGGTGGTGCGAACCGCGAACCAGCGATTGGACCCCGGCTTCACCGAAGCCCACAGCAACCTCGATCCGGGTGATTACGTGGTACTCAGTGTCACCGACAATGGCTGCGGCATGCCGCAAGGCACCATCAGCCGCGCTCTTGATCCATTCTTCACCACCAAGCCTATCGGCCAGGGCACCGGCCTGGGTTTGTCGATGATCTATGGCTTCAGCAAACAATCGCGGGGCCACGTCGCCATTCAAAGCGAGGTGGGCATAGGCACGACGGTGAGCCTGTTCCTGCCACGCTTCGGTGGCGACCTGCCCCAGGACAGTCCGGTCGATCGCCAGCATCCGCTCTTCGCGCAGAACGGCGAAACGGTACTGATCGTCGAGGATGACCCGGCAGTTCGCGTGTTGGTCAGTACCGTGTTGAGCGAGCTGGGCTATGCCTTCGTCGAGGCCGGCGACGCGGACGGTGCGATGCCGATTCTTGATTCGGGGCAGCGTATCGACCTGATGATCAGCGACGTCGGCTTGCCCGGCATGAACGGCCGGCAACTGGCGGAGATCGGCCGGCAGTACCGGCCCGGGCTCAAGGTCTTGTTCATCACCGGTTACGCAGAGCACGCGGCGGTACGCGGTGGTTTTCTTGACCCGGGCATGCAGATGATCACCAAACCGTTCACCTTCGATTTGCTGACGGCGAAGGTGCGGGAGATGATCAGCGTGTGAAGCACTCAACCTTGCAGGCGTTGCCAAAGGCCGCTCCTGCTACGATCAGGACAGCATGTCCTGCATGATTTCCTGCAGCACATCCAGATCGAACGGCTTGGCCAGGATAGGCGCGGTACGCGTGATCGGGCTGTCGGTTTCACGGATTTCCTGCGGATAACCACTGATGAATATCACCTTCAGCTCCGGTCGCAGTTTTACCGCGGGCTCGGCGATCTGCACGCCGGAGATTCCGCCTGGCAGGCGGAAGTCGGTAATCATCATGTCCAGGTGTGGCTTGCTGGCGAGGATCTCGAAGGCCTGCTCTCCGTTTTCGGCCTGCAGTACCCGGTAGCCCTCCCCCGACAGGTAGGCCGTCAGCACCATCAGAATCGAGGGGTCATCTTCGACGATCAATACGACGTCTTGTGCATCTTCACTCATGGGAAGCCTTTGTTCGGTCAATAGCTGCTGATACGACCGTGAGGTCGATCAGAGGTTGCGTTTATCGGGCTGTTTTCCTACAGCGGCAGACAAACGCGAAACAGGGCGCCTTCGCCAATCCGGCTTTGGACGGTGATGGTACCGCCATGGGCGGTGACAATCTGTTCGGAAATAAACAATCCCAGCCCGAGTCCGGCGACGGCGTGCTTGGCCGTGACGCGCTCGAACTGCTGAAATATCCTGTGCTGGTTCTCTTCACTGATGCCGATCCCGAAATCACGGACTTCCACCCGCGCTTCACCGTTCTCACTGTACACCTTCACGGTGATCGGACTCTTGGCCCCGTAACGCAGGGCGTTGGTCAGAAGATTGGAAATGACCTGTTCGATACGAAACTCATCCCAGTTGCCGACAAGCGGTTGCTCGGCCACCAGGGTCACCGACGACTCGGCGGCCTCGATCTGCGCGGCGAAGTTCTGCAACAGGTTGCGAACCCGTTCCGACAGATCGAAGCGTGTCGGTCGGATCGACAGCTTGCCGGTGCGAATGCGTGACACATCGAGCATGTCTTCGATCAGGCGGATCAGGCTTTTGATTTGCCGCTCGTCGCGGTCGACCATGGCGTGCATCTTGTCCAGGGTAAAAGCGCCAGCGTTATCCCGGGCCAGGTGCATCTTGCGCAACTGGGTTTCGAGGATCAAGCCATTGAGCGGCGTGCGCACTTCGTGGGCGACGATGGACATGAAGTCGTCGCGCATCCGCACCGCCTGCTCCAACTCCAGTTGGGTGCTTTGCAGGCGATTGAGCAACGCTTGCTGCTCACGCCGGCTCTGTTCCAGCTCCTCGACCTGCTGCTTCATCGCCTTGCTCTGACGAAACAGCTCGACGAACACATTGACCTTGCTCTTGACCGCATGAATGTCCAGCGGTTTGTGCAGGAAATCCACGGCACCGCTTTCATAGCCCTTGAACGCGTAATTGAGCTCGCGTCCGGCGGCACTGACGAACACGATCGGAATGTTCTTGGTCTTTTCCGTGCCACGCATCAACTCGGCCAGTTCAAACCCATTCATGCCCGGCATCTGCACGTCGAGAATGGCCATGGCAAATTCGTGCTGCAACAACAATGACAAGGCTTCGTCGGCAGACAGCGCCTTGTAGACGATGCGGTCTTCACGCTTGATCAGCGCTTCGAGCGCCAACAGATTCTCCGGCAGATCGTCGACGATCAGCAGTTTGGCCTGAATATTACTTAGCATGCGATTTGTTCCAGCTCGACGAGCAGACGGCCGATGCCGTCAATAGTAAGAATGTGGTCCGGCTGGTGAATGTCCAGCGCAGCGCGGGGCATGGTCGCGACCTGCGCTTCGTCCGGGTCCTGCACGACAGTCAGTCCGCCACGCCGCTTGACTTGCGCCAGGCCGTGGGCGCCGTCGCGATTGGCGCCAGTCAGCAGCACGGCGGCCAATGCCGGTCCATAGGCATCGGCGGCCGATTCGAACAGGTAGTCGATGGCGGGCCGCGAATAATGCACGCGGTCTTCAAGGCTCAAGGAAAAGCTGCGGTCCTGTTCCACGGACAAGTGATAACCGGGCGCGGCGAAATACAGGGTGCCGGCTTCGACATGGGTTTTGTCGCTGGCCTCCAGCACCGGCAGGGCCACCCGTCGGGCGAAGACCTCCGCCAGATGGCTGCGTCGCTGATCCGGCAGGTGCAGCACCACAATGATCGGCAACACGAAGCCTTCGCGCAGTGGGGTGAGGATATTGAGCAACGCTTCAACCCCGCCTGCCGACGCGCCGATCACGATCGCTTCTATAGAAGGCAAGCCTTTGGCGTTATTCATGATTTACGGTAGATCCGTTCCTGTTTGACCAACGGCTCGAACTGATTGCCATAGGCCGAAAAATCCGGGGTTTCCTTGCTCCCCAACACCAGGAATCCACGGTGGCACAGTGACTCGTGAAACAAACCGAAAGCGCGATCCTGAAGTTTTTTGTTAAAGTAAATCAATACGTTACGACACGAAATTAATTGAGTCTCTGAAAACACACTGTCAGTCGCCAGGCTGTGATCGGCGAACGTCACGTTCTCGCACAGCGACTTGTCGAATATCGCGTAGCCATAGGCTGCCGTGTAGTAGTCGGCGAAGGAGCGCTGACCACCCGCGTGCTGGTAGTTAGAAGTGTAGGCCCGGACATTCTCCATCGAGAAAATGCCTTGCTTGGCTTTTTCCAGCGAACGCGGATTGATGTCGGTGGCGTAGATAATGGTGCGATCGAGCAGGCCTTCTTCACGCAGCAAAATTGCCATCGAATAGACCTCTTCGCCCGTGCTGCAGCCGGCGATCCAGATCTTGATCGACGGGTAAGTCTTGAGCAGCGGCACCACTTCCTTGCGAATGGCCAGAAAGTGCGAGGGGTCCCGGAACATTTCACTGACCGGGATCGTCAGCAACTGCAGCAACTGCATGAACGCCTTCGGATCATGCAGGACCTTTTCCTGCAGGGCTGAAATGGTATTGCACTCGAACTGGCTCAGCGCGTGAGTCACCCGACGCTTGATCGAAGCGCCGGAGTAATCGCGAAAATCGTAGCTGTACTTCAGGTAGATCGCCTCGATCAACAAGCGCAATTCGATTTCGCTGTTTCGCGCCCCTGAATAATTACGCTCCACTAGATACGTTCCATTTTCGGTAACCACACACGAATCAGCGAAAACAGGCGATCCAGGTCGATGGGTTTGGCCAGGTAATCGTTGGCACCCGCCTGCAGGCAGCGCTCCTGATCGTCCTTCATGGCCTTGGCCGTCACCGCAATGATCGGCAGTTTGCGCCAGCGCGGGTCCTTGCGAATCTCGATGGTGGCTTCGAAGCCATCCATCTCCGGCATCATCACGTCCATCAACACCAGATCGATGTCCTCGACTTCATTCAACCGATCAATCGCCTCAAGGCCGTTGCGGCCGATGATCACGACTGCTCCCTTTTGCTCCAGCGCGCTGGTGAGGGCGAAGATGTTGCGTACATCGTCGTCCACCAGCAGCACTTTGCGCCCCTCGAACACCTTGTCGCGGCTGCGGGCGGTCTTGAGCATTGTCTGTCGTTCATGGGACAACCGGGATTCGACTTTGTGCAGAAAAAGTGTGACCTCATCCAGCAAACGCTCGGGCGATCGCGCGCCCTTGATGATGATCGAGCGCGAATACTTGCGCAGTTCGGTTTCTTCGTCCCGGGTCAGGTTGCGACCGGTATAGACGATCACCGGCGGAAACGAGCAGATGTCTTCGGTGGACATGCGCTTGAGCAGGTCATTACCGAGCATGTCCGGCAACTTGAGGTCGATGATCATGCAATCGAAGAGCGTGCTGCGCAACTGGTCCAATGCGTCTTGCGCCAGGCCGACGGCGGTGATTTCGATGTCATCGTCGCCGATCAGGCGGGAAATGCTGTCGCGCTGCAGATCATCGTCTTCCACCAGCAACACGCGTTTGACTTTCTGGGTCAGCTTGGCTTCCAGGCGCGCAAATACGTCCTTGAGCTCTTCGCGAGTGGTCGGCTTGAGCGCATAACCGATGGCGCCCATGTGCATCGCCGCCTCGACCCGGTCTTCGACGGAAATAACGTGCACGGGTATATGGCGGGTTTGCGCGTGCTCCTTCAGGCGTTGCAGGACGGTCAAGCCGGAATGATCGGGCAGGCGCATGTCGAGCAGGATCGCGTCGGGGCTGAACTCTCGGGCCAGGTCGTAGCCTTCATCGGCACCGTGGGCCACCAGGCACTGATAACCCAGCTCATGGGCGAGATCGTAGAGAATGTGCGCAAAGTTCGGCTCGTCCTCGACCACCAGAATACAGCGCGAAGCGAACGGCGCTCTGTTGCGGTCATCGTCGAAGCGCGGGATCTCTTCGGCCACCAGCGGTGCTACCGCGGCCGGCGCCACAGGCAGGGCTGTGGCTAGCGCCACTGGACGCATCGGTTCGACCGGGGTTTCGCCTGGTTCGACGTATTGTTGCGGCAGGACCAGGGTGAATACACTGCCCTGCTCCGGCGTGCTGGTGACACTGATGGAACCGCCAAGCAAGGCGGCCAGGTCGCGGGAAATCGACAGGCCCAGCCCGGTGCCACCGTAACGGCGGTTGGTCGTGCCATCGGCCTGGCGAAAGGCTTCGAAAATGCTTTCCCGCTGATCCTCGGCAATGCCGATCCCGGTATCGCGGACAATAAAGGCAATTGCGTGGTTGGGCGCCGAGGCAACGCTGAGGCTGACACTGCCCTTTTCGGTGAACTTCACCGCGTTGGACAGCAGGTTCTTGATCACCTGCTCCAGGCGCTGGCGGTCGGTAAAGATCAACGCCGGAGCGCTGTCTTCCAACGTGACGTGGAACTCCAGTTGCTTGTCCGCGGCCAATGCCTGGAACATCCCGCGCAAGCCGTCCACCAAACGTGCGACGCTGGTGTTTTCCGGGCGGATTTCCAGCTTGCCGGCCTCGACCTTGGAAATATCGAGAATGTCGTTGATCAGGTTGAGCAAGTCATTACCGGCGTTATAGATCGATTCGGCAAACTTGACCTGTTCGGCGCTGAGGTTCTGCTGAGGGTTTTCCGCCAGCAACTTGGCCAGGATCAACGAGCTGTTGAGCGGTGTGCGCAGTTCGTGGGACATGTTGGCGAGAAATTCCGACTTGTACTTGCTGGAACGCTGCAGCTCCTCGGCGCGCTCTTCGAGTTGGCGCTGGACCTGATTGAGCTCGGTGTTCTTCAGGTCCATGGCGTCGCGCTGCTCGGCCAGAATCGTTGCCTGTTCGGCGAGTTGTTCGTTGGTCTGCTCCAACTCCACTTGCTGGGTTTCCAGGTGTGCCTGGGACTCCTTGAGGATCCGTGACTGTTCTTCGAGTTCTTCGTTGGCGGTCTTGAGCTCTTCTTGCTGGACCTGCAATTCTTCGTTGAGTTGCTGGGTTTGGGCCAGCACTTCCTGCAGGCGCTGGCGATAACGCGCGGCCTCGATGGAGGTGCCGATATTGGCCGCTATCAGCTCAAGCAGTTCGATGTCGCGGTCGCTCAGTGGACGCAGGAAACCCAGTTCGATGACGCCGTTGACCCGGTCGTCGTCGCTGGTCGGCACCACCAGCACGCTGTGCGGCAAGCCCTGGCCGAGGCCGGAACTGACCTTGAAATAGTCGCTCGGCACGTTGTCGAGGCGAATCAGGCGCGCCTGTTGCGCCACTTGGCCGACAAGGCCTTCGTCACCGTAAATCTGCTGGTCAATGGCTTCCTGCTCGCGCGAAAAGCCATAGGACGCTACGCGCCTGAGGCCGCCATGGTCCTCGCGGACATACAGCGCGGCCACGACGCTGCCCAGGTACTGCGCACAGAACTGCAGAATGTTGCGCCCGAGCAAATTCAGGCTGAGTTGCCCCAGCACTTGCTCGGCCAGTTCGGTCTGGCCATTGCGCAGCCAGGCTTGCTGCTCGAGACGATGAGCGCTGGCCTGCTGCGCGGCAAGGTTGGCGCTGTAACTGTTGGACAGGTTGAGCAGGTCGCGCCGGCCGATGTAAGCCAGTAAACCACTGATGCCGGCGATGAAAACCAGGTAAAGACCGATGCTCCAGACCGTCGTGCGCCGCACCTCGTCATTGCGGGTGGTGCGCAGTTGCTGCTCCATGTCGATCACGTCTTCGAATTGCCTGCGGATCTCATCGGTCAAGCGTTTGCCTTTGCCAGCCCGCACCGCACTGCGGTAATCGCCGCTGGATCGCTGCAAATCGATCATGCTTTGCGCATAACCGGCCCATTCCTGCTGCAAGGCCTGCAGCCGGTGCAAGCGGTCGGTCTGGGCCGGGTTGTCGCTCGTCAAATCAAGCAAGGTCGTGAGTACAACCTCGATTCTCGGCTTTGCCGTTTCGTAGGGCTCGAGAAATTTTTCGTCACCGCTGAGCAGGAAACCACGCATGCCGGTTTCCAGGTCGACCGTCAGCTTCAGCGCTTCATTGGCGTTATTGATCACCCTGTCTGTGTGTTCGACCCACTGGATCGTCGACAGCAGGTACATGATCAACGTAACGAAAAACACCGCACTGGCAACGCCAACACCCAGCGGCAGGCTGATGTTGCGGCTCAGGAGCTTACGGAACCGTTGTTCATCAACTGAAGACTCAGAGGTCATAGTCAAGCCTTGTCCAACCGGTGAAAACCAAGGAGTTTGCCCCATAACCGGCGCATTGATCCAATTTTCTGATGCATTTTCGCGCAATTTCCTACTTCTCAGCTGCTCTGGCTTCATAGGAGCGGTTATCCTTGCAGCTGCCGTGTCGCTACTCTTTTTATAGCTCGTCGGGAACTTGTCGGCAGTCTCCATTTACTCAGGCAAGAGGCCGGCGATTTCGATCGACTGGCCACACTCACCACTTTTTCGAGATATCCGCCATGTCCGCCAACGCCTCCATCATTCTGGTCGTCGAAGACGATGCCATCGTGCGCATGCTGATTGTCGACGTGCTGGAGGAGCTGGAGTTCAAGGTTCTTGAGGCCGATGGCTGTGAGCAGGCACTGGATTTTCTCAATGACGAAGACCAGCACATCGACTTGATGATGACCGATATCGGCCTGCCGGTGATGGATGGTCGGGAGCTGGCCGTTCAGGCGCGCATGCTGCGCCAGCAATTGCCGGTCCTGTTTGCCAGCGGTTATGCCGAAAGCATCGAAGTGCCCGAAGGCATGCATGTGATTGGCAAACCCTTCTCAATCGATCAGTTGCGGGACAAGGTCAAGAGCATTCTTCAATGAACCTGCTATCCGCCATGGTGTAATGCCCCACCCCCCTCTTTTACTTGCCTGCCCCTGCACGCTTCAAGGAAACCCCGTACATGAGTCAACCTCGCGCAACCAGAGTCCTGGTCATTGGTTACGTCTGGCCCGAGCCTCGCTCCTCCGCAGCCGGCAGTCACATGATGCAAATTCTTCAATCCTTCCTGCAGCAGGGTTGGGACATCACCTTCAGCAGCCCCGCCGGCAGCGGTGAACACCGGGCCGACCTGACGGCACTGGGCATTCGTGAGGTGCCCATCGAGTTGAACAACAGCAGCTTCGACACGTTCATCCGCGAGCTGGCCCCCGATGTAGTGCTGTTCGATCGCTTCATGATGGAAGAACAGTTCGGCTGGCGCGTCGAGAAACATTGCCCTGATGCGCTGCGCGTGCTTGAAACCTCCGACCTGCAAAGTCTGCGTGATGCGCGACATCAGCGACTCAAGGCGCGTTTGAAGGCCCGTGACGACGCCAGTGACTTCGCCGACCTGTTCGCACCGGCGTTACGCGAAGAGTTCGAGTTCATGGCCGATACTGATCTGGCCCAACGGGAAATCGCAGCGATTTACCGTTGCGACTTGAGCCTGATGATCTCCGAAGTGGAAATCGAGTTGCTGGTCGAGCAATTCAATCTTGCGCCAAGCCTGCTGCACTGGTGTCCGCTGATGGTTGATCTGCCGAACCAGCCGCCGGTACCGTTCGAAGACCGCGCGCATTTCCTGCACATTGGCAACTTTCGGCATGCGCCCAACTGGGATGCGGTGCTCTGGTTGAAAAGCGTCATTTGGCCAATGATCCGTGAGCAGTTACCTGGCGCGCAGTTGCACATCTATGGCGCTTACACCCCGCCCAAAGCGACCGCTCTGCACAATGCGGCCCAAGGCTTTCACGTCATGAACTGGGCGCAAGACGCGTTGCAAGTCATGTCGGCGGCACGGGTAAGCCTGGCGCCGCTGCGTTTTGGCGCGGGAATCAAAGGCAAAATCGTTGATGCCATGCTCTGCGGCACGCCTACCGTGACCACGCCAGTGGGCGCCGAAGCCATGCACGGCGAGCAAGCGTGGCCTGGAGCCGTGACCCGAACCGCCCGCGAGTTTGCCGACAACGCGGTGCGGTTGCACACCGACAAGGCTCGTTGGCAGCAAGCCCAGCACCAGGCACAGGCACTGCTCGCCAGCCGATACCAGCAGTCCAGCCACGGTCCGGCCCTGATTGAAAAACTGCTGTATTGCCAACAGCATCTGGCGCGGATCCGCCGGGATAATTTTACCGGCAGCATGTTGCGCCACCACCAACACAAGAGCACCCAGTACATGGCGCAATGGATTGAGGCGAAGAATCGCAACCCGGAAAAGGTCATGTAACTGCCAAACTCAGGCGTTGGCAGCGGCCGCTTCTGAACAGGCCTGCGAACGCTATCGACAGCATGTCGCAACCCTTTAAAGAGCGAACAACTATGTATCTGGTGTGTGGCGAAGCGCTGTTCGATTTCTTCAG
>Ga0302169_10000225_pt1 | contig 18578 bp, 6 predicted proteins | sample I_Fen_N1_3_FD_193493 | JGI IMG/M metagenome (GOLD analysis project Ga0302169, IMG submission 193493) | Peat permafrost microbial communities from Stordalen Mire near Abisko, Sweden - I_Fen_N1_3 | ecosystem: Environmental > Terrestrial > Soil > Wetlands > Permafrost | place: Sweden: Abisko...
AGGCTGCGATCTTTTGATCTTGATCTTTAAAGGCAAGATCAAAAGATCGCAGCCTCGTTTCACTCGTCAGCTCCTACAGGGAAGTTCAGCCGCGCTTGAGGATCTGGTCCATCACCCAATCGGTCTTCAACGCCTCCCCGGCCAGCGCCGGGTGCTGGGTTTCACCACGGATGTGGGCGTTCATGCCCAACACGTGATGCCACTGGATGTGTTCGTGATGCTCGATGTGCAGGCTGATTTTTTCATCGGCATCAAGCATTACAGGCTGTTCATCGAACACCGAGAAACTGATCCGGCCTTGGCTGCCGATCACCTCGACCCGGTCCTCACGCCGATCCGCCACGAAGTTCCAGCACCCCATCCCCATCGCGCCCGACGCAAAACGCCAACTGGCGCTGACGGCGTCTTCAGCCGCATACAACCCGGCTTGACGCCCGGTGAAACCGGCGACTTCAACAATGTCGCCAAGCAGATACTGGAACAAGTCAAACCCATGGCTGGCCAGATCGGCAAAGTAGCCGCCACCGGCAATCACCGGGTCGGTGCGCCAGTTTTCGGCGCCACTCAAGTCGTTCGGTGACGGGGCTTTGGTCAGCGTCCAGGTCAAATGCCGGACCTCGCCGATCCGCCCTTCTTCCAGCCATTGCCGCACTTGCTGGAAGCGTGGCAACGAACGTCGGTAGTAGGAAACGAACAGTTGCAAACCGGCAGCGCTGAACACCTGCTGCATCTCACGACTTTGCCCGGCATTCAGCGACATCGGTTTTTCGACACAACAATGTTTGCCGGCAGCGGCGACCAGCAGGGCATAAGCGTGGTGACTGTCGGGTGGCGTGGCGATGTACACCGCGTCCACCTCGGGGTCGTTGATCAGCGATTGGGCATCGGTGTAGACCCGGGCGATGCCATGGCGCGCAGCGTAATCGGTCACCGCTTCCAGGCGTCGGCCCATGACCGCCACCAGCGCCGAACCGGGCGCCTTATAGAAGGCCGGCCCGCTTTTACGCTCAGCGACGCTGCCACAACCGATCATGCCCCAGCGCACCACGCTCATATTCACTCCTTGAGATTCAGCCGATGCGCAATGCGCGCAGGTCCAGATGACCGTCCTTGAGCGGCGGGCACCAGTAATAGCCGCCGGTAATCGGGCGACTCATGCGGTACAAACCATCGGTGATGCCGTCTTCCAGCCCGCTCATGCGCCGCAGTTGCGCTTCGAATGCGTCGAGGGAAAAACCGAACGCCAGGAACATCAAACCGGCGCGGTCGCCTTCGATCCACGGCATCGAACGGCGGACCACGAAGGCTTCGGGGGCGAAGCTTTCCTGGGCGGTGCGTTTGACATGGGCGGAGATCGGCGCGTCGTCGAGTTCTTCGTTGTCGCTCAGGCGACGGCCCATGATGTTGTCCTTCTCATGGGACGGCATCGCGTTGAAGCCCTTGAGGTCGTGCTGCCACTGCTGGATCGCGGCGAAGCTGCCACCAACCGTGCCGTCAGCGCCATGGCCCACCAGCGCGGCGGTTACGGCGGCTTCGTCGTGGGGGTTTTCAGTGCCGTCTTCGTAACCGGTCAGGTCGTGGCCGGTGAGGTGGCGGAAGGTTTCGTTCATCTGCACCAGGCGAAACGCCGGGGCCAGCGCAGCTTCGAGGGCAGTGCTGCGATTGAGCAATTCACCACGGTCCACGCCGTGCAACCAGCACCACAGGGCGTGTTGGGTCGAGGGGTTGTCGACGCCGACGCCGGTCATGGCCGGGAATGCGCGCAGGCCTTCGATCTGACCGTGCAACGCCTTGACCAGGGACTCGCCAAAACCGACCACCACCGACTGGCCGTCCACCAGGTGCAACAATTTGTCGAGCGCAGCCGGCAGCGCGGCGGCGGATTCGAGGGCGAAGAACATATGACGGGCTTGAGGCGGAACGGGGGTGGCGAGAATGCCCGGCTGGTAGTAACTCATATGAACTCCTTGGGAAAGAAGCGCGGAGTTTAACCGTTGCAGGGCAGTGAGCGGTAACGAAAGGCAGAACACAGCCCCTGTAGGAGCGAGGCTTGCCCGCGAAAGCGTCGGCACATTCAACATTGATATTGACTGACACAATGTCTTCGCGGGCAAGCCTCGCTCCTACAGGGGTGGCGGCGCGCAGTCTATGAGCTGACACGAAACGCCGTCGGGCTCATCCCGGTCCAGCGCTTGAACGCCCGGCGAAAACTGCGCACGTCGCTGTAGCCGACTTCTTCGGTGATCCGTTCGATGGACATCTCGGGGTTGGCCAGCAGGCTCAATGTGCGGGCCTGACGCACCTGTTCCAACAGCGTTTCGAAGGTCAGGGCATGTTCGGTCAGGCGCCGGCGCAAGGTGCGGCTGCTCATGTTCAGGTCGCCGGCGATCTTTTCGATGTGGCTGCCCTGGGTCAGGTCCCGGGCAATCGCTCGTTCCACAGCCTGGATCAGGTCGATTTTCTGGTGCACCTGCGCCGCTTCCAGCTCCAACAACTTGACCGCCTGACGCAACGCCAGCGAGTGGTGATTGGGCAGTCGCACATCCAGCCAATGCGCGGCGATCACCATGCGATTTTGCAGACAGCCGAAACGCACGTCCGGCCCGAGCAAACGCGTGTATTCAGCGAGGTAATCCGGCGCGGCGTGGACGAACTCCACGGCCATCGGTTTGAAGTCAGCCCCGACCAGTGCCCGGCCATACACCAGCAGGCTGGCGAAAAATTCCTCCACGGCAAACAACTGCACATCGGCAAACGGCAGCCGGCATTCGATATCGACAAACACCCGGTCCCCGGCCTCCTCCACGCTCGACACCACGATGCCGCCGGAGGTGTGCTGGTGGCGGATGCCCAGTTCAAACGCATCGCGCAGGGTTTTGCACAGCGACAACACATGCCCGAGCAGGCCGAGGGTGCCGAGCACATTCTGCGCGCCGACCCACAAACCGAGCCCGCGATTGGGCAGGACCTTGAGCGCACGCTGGATCATCGCCACGGCTTGCCGATAGGAGATGCGCTGCGCCGGGTCTTGCAAATCTTCCAGGGTGAAACCCAGCCCACGACAAAGACTCTCGGGGTTGATCCCTTTGAGTTCGGCGACTTCGGCCAGGGTTTGCAGGAGGAATGGCGAGACGAGCGCCAGCTCGTAGGTAGGGTCGACGACTTTCATTTGCATGGGGCAAGACATCCCGGATCAAGCTGAATTCTTATTTTTTGTTACCGGTTATGTCGATGGAAGTTAGCACAGGGTTTGACGGCTGTCCGCAGAAGTCCCCCTACGTGGCCGCCAATACCCTGCCCGCCAAGGCCTGAACCGCTTATTTCTATGCAACGGCCCGCGCGGCCGGCGGTGCGTCCCTAACAATAATAATGAGTACACCCATGAACCCGACCCGCACGACATTCTGCTTGCGCTTGGCTGTCAGCCTCGCCGGCGTGTTTGCCATTCACTTGCCGGCCCTGGCCACCGAGGCCGGCGTGGACAATATCGGCCCCGGCACCGATGGCTTCTTCATGTTGCCGCTGGAGGTCGACAGCCTCCCGGACAACATGGTGGCCTTCAACCTCTACTACAACCATTACAAATCGACCCGATTCAACATCAGCTCCCTTGGCGGCAAAGTGCCGAAGGTCGATATCGAATCCACCGCCGTGATCCCGCGCCTGGATTACCTGAGCCCGTTGCACATTTTCGGCGGGCGCCTGGCCGGCTACATCGCCCAGCCCTGGCTCAAGCAGGAAGTCTCGGTGTTCGGCCTGCACGACACCCGAGAAGGTATGGGCGACACCACGATTGCGCCGATCATTCTCTGGGACATGGGCAAGAACCTGACCCTCGGCGCCGCCGTGGAAATCACCGTGCCGACCGGCGAATACAGCGTCGATCGCATCGCCAACACCAGCAACAATTTCTACACCTACAAGCCGCTGTTCTCCTTCACCTGGCTGCCGACGGACAAGACCGAGGTGTCGATGAAGACCACGTACAGCTTCAACGAAAAGAACAAAGACACCGACTACAAGTCCGGGCAGATTTTCCACTTCGATTATTCCGCCAGCTACAAGATCACCGACGATGTGATGCTCGGGATCAACGGCTATTACCTCAAGCAAACCACCGACGACAAACAGTTCGGCCGCACCGTGCAGTTCAATGGCCAGGACGTCAACGACGGGGTGCGCGGCCAGGTGTTTGCCATCGGCCCGGCGCTGCACCTGACCTTCCTCAAATACGCCAGCGCGGAGATTCGCTGGGCCCGGGAATTCGACGTCGAAAACCGCCCCGAAGGCGACATGCTGTGGGCCAAGGTCAGCATTCCGTATGCGTTTTGATGAACGCCACAGCAACAACTGTGGGAGCGGGCTTACTCGCGAATAGGCCGCCTCAGTCAACATAGATGCTGGCTGACACAGCGCATTCGCGAGCAAGCCCGCTCCCACAGGAGGGCTTCGGTGATTGCAGAATCTGTGTTCGACAGTTCTATAACGTCAGTTGGCTGCGCTCCTCCTCGGTCAACTGCTGCCGGGCCCGTTCATCCAGCGCTCCGGCGCCCAGCACCTGCACCGGGCTGTCGGGGTTGTAGCCCTTGGTCGGTGCCAGGCTCGCGCCATCGCGGGACGGTGCCAACTGTTCCGAGCCAAAGCTCAGCACCTGCACGGTAAACACCGACGCCTGATTTTGCCGCGCCGTCGCTTGCTGCTGGCGGGCCACGTCTTCCGCCGCTTGGGTGGCCGAGGTCGCCGCCGAACTGGCCGAGGTCATCGCCCCGGTATTGACCGAGGCCGTCACCGGCACCCCGGACGATTTGCCCTGGGTCTGAATGTTCGCCGCGTTCACCACCGTCAGCGCGGCGATGTTGACGTTGCCCGACACCCGAATCCCCGCCTCGCCGGCATCGATAGTGCCCAACGGCGCGATCAGGTCGATGTCCCCCGGCGCCACTTCCGCAATCGGGTTGAGCGTGGCGATCCCCGCGCCAGTGCTCGGCACCGACGGCGACAGGCTGACGTTGCCCCAGGTGTCGTAGACCCGTTTCGGTGGCGTGTAGACCACGGTGGTTTTCGAGCCGCGACCGGCGTTGATGTCGCCCTGGGCCGACCAGCCGAAAATCGAGCCGCCGAAGGTGGTCATGATCCGGCTCTGGCCGAGCAAAATGCTGCCCTGGGAATACAGCTGAATATCGCCGGAGCCCTGAGTGATTACCCCCGCCGTGGACGGTGGCGCCGCGCCTTCGATGCCGTAGACCTGGCGTCCGCCCGGGGTCAGCACCTGGATGTCGCCACCGAAATCGGTGTGAATGCCCGCGCCGCCATAGAGCGTTACGTCGCCGTTGTAGTTGATCGTATTGCCCGCCACGTCCTTGGTCGGGAACAGTGCGGCAATCGCCTCGCGTCCTCGCACATAGCTGCCGCTGCGGGGGGCGCCGACGGTGTTGTATTCACGGCCACCGGCCTTCAGTTCGGCGAAGTAGATCTTGCGTGCAAAGACCCGTTGCTGCTCGGCCGGCAACCCTGCGAAATACGCCGCCGCTTGCTGTTCATCACCGTTGAAACCAAAGCGCTCGCGCAGCCACTGGTTCAGGTCGTTGCTGTAGTTCTTGATCGCGCCCGGCCCCAGGTAACGGTTCAGCAACCCCTGATAATTCGGTCCCTGGGCACCGGCGCCGACAATCAGCGAAATCGAGGCGCCAGCGTCGTTGACCGACGCGCGTGAATCGACATTGCCGATACTGGTAAAACCGCCCTCCTGATACACCTGCCCCACGCCTGAACCGGCGCCGTACAGGTTGCGTCCGGCGGTGACTTCCAGCAGGCCCGGCCCGGCCACGTTGAAGGTGCTCAGGCGAATATCGCGCCCGGCTGACACCACGGAAATATCATCGGCCCGGCTGTGGATGATCAGGTTGCCGGTGGACAGCCCTCCCGCCGTACCATTGACCTCCGTCGGCACGAAGGTAGTTGTGCCCAGCGGCACGCCCGCGTTGACGATGTCACGCCCGGCCATGACGCGTAGCGGACCACTGCCCTCATAGCGAACTTCGTTGCCCGCGTTTCCATAACGCAGGATTTCCCCGGTACGCAAGCCAACGATGTCACCGTCAAGGGCATAGAAGCGCACCGGTTGGCGTTCCGGCCAAGCCATGGTGCTGAAACCATCGGCGCCGAAGGTGAACAACGAAAATTTGTTGGCCTCTTTGTAAATGTCCGCACTCAGGTTGCTATAGAGAATGGCCCCGTACTGATTGGTGCCCGCAAAGGCCGGGTTGAACGGCGTCGGGATTCGCGCCGGATCGGCACCGGACTGCGTCACCGCATAACCGCCAGCGTAAATCGAGTCACCCGCCATCAGTTGTAGTTCGGCATTGGCCGACGGCGCGGTGATGAGTGAATACGTCGATGACTCACCGCTGCGCCCCGATGCCGAAGCACCGTAATAGAGACTGCCATTGGCCGCCACCGCACGCAGGATCGAGGGATAGAACATCCGTCCCCCGACGGCGGGTGTGTTGAGGCTGGGTTTATTTTCAGTGTTCAGAAATGGCGTCAGATTGCCGCCCGCGCTGAACAGGTCGATCGCGGTGTTCGGGGTCCACAGCGAGAAGCCGCTGTAACCGAAACCGTCATGGTCAGTGCCGGATGCATCCTTGAAGCCCGTGGCGTTTTTCATTTCCAGACGTCCAGGGTCACCCACCCCATCGAGCACCAGGTCACCTCGGCTGTTCAACTGCACACCGGCATCACCGGCCACCACCGTCACGCCCCCTTGAGCCTTGGCCAGGGTGGCGACATAAGCGTCATAGGCGCGGGACTCTTTGGGGTCCTGGTAAGCGCTGTAACTGCCGTAGCTCAGATCCAGCGCACCGATGGCACCGGCCTGCAGTTGCAGGGAGCCACGCAGGTTGACCAGGGTGCCTTTGAGGTCGGCGGTTGAGCCGTTGGCGGCTGCACGGGCGGTGGCCGACGCGTTGAGTTGCCCGCCGATGTGCACCTGCAGGTCGCCCCCACCGGTCAGCACCAGGCTGCCATCGCTGGCCACTCGACCGCTGCTGCCCACGGCCAGGTTAATGCCCTGGCTGCGCTGCACCGTCGCATCACCGGTCGCGCCGCTGTACCCCAACAACCCCGCGTCACCGGCAGCGCTCACCTGCAGATTACCGCCGCCCAGCGTGCCGATACCGGTAAAGCCCACCAGCGCCGGGTCACCCGTGGGTTGCCCGACAAACGTACCAAAGTTGATCCACCAGGCTGTCGGGATGTCCGAGCCATTGCCCATGCCCTGGCGCCACAGCCAATTGCCGACGGCGGCCGAGCCCACCTGCGCACGCACGCCATTGGGATCAGCCTTATGCCCCAGCGTATCGCCGCGCAGTTGGCCCCCGGCATTCAATCGCAGGTTACCGCCCTGTTCCGGGTACCACGCTTGATAAGCGGCCCCCTGCGTCAGCGCCTCGTAAGCGCTGGCGTCGGTCCCCAATACGGTGCCGTCGGAACCGCGACCACGGGCTTGTTGCCAGGGATCGCTGCTGTCGCTGGCAAGCGAGGCCGATTGAGTGCCCGCCGTGTACACGCCGAACAACGATTGCAGGCTGAAGTCACCGGCGCTGAGCAGGTCAAGATCACCGGTGCCGGTGCGCAAGACGCTGAACAGCTGAGTGCTCGGCGTGACGACGGTGCGAACGGGCTCCTGGGGCGCCGGAACTTCAACGCACCAGCTCGGGAAGAGCGAACAGAACTGAATCTGATCTTCAGGCACGGGCGTTCCCGGGTCCGCGATGGGGTTATCGGGGCTCCACATCCAGACCGTTTTAACCGGCGCCTTTACACACCAATTGGGAAACAGGTCGCATAGCATCAACTGATCCTCAGGCACCGGCGTACCTGGATCGGCAACGCCGTTTTCGTCACTCCACAGCCAGCCCGTGCCCGGGTCTTCGCCCGTGGTTTCGCGCTTGGCCATGTAATGCCCATCCGCCAGGCGCAAGTGTCCTTCGCTGCCCTCCACCCGCGTCAGACGAGTATCCGCCGCCTCGGTATCCGCCCCGGCTACCAGGCGCATCGACCACGACAGTGAGCCATCCGGCAACAACGTTGCCACCGCCCAGTTGCGGCCCTGTTGGCCGTTGACGCTGGGGCGCAACTCAATCAGGTCGGTGCCTTCGGCCAGTTTCACATCGGTTTCGGCCGGGATCAGCCCCCCTATAGGCAAGGCGTTGACTCCCGACTGCACCAGCCCGGTATCCGGCAGCGCAACGCCCTTGGGCCAGACGCCGGCCTGCACGGCCACCGCGACATTGAAGCGGCTGCCAGCGTCCAGGCGGGAACCGGACGGCAAGGTCACCGCGTCCTTCAACAACGTGCCGGCCGCAAACAGCACGTCGCCATTGACGTCGCGCACGGCAGCGCTGAGCAAGGTCCCGGCGGCCAGGTTCAACGGCGTGTCCAGCACCAAGGCATTGGGCAACAGGGTGCCGGCATTGAGGGTCATTGCCTTGAACGGCACGTCATAGTTGAGCACGCTGCCCGCCGGGTATTGCGTGCCGTCGGCCAGTTCAACACCACCGCGCGGCACCACCACATCCGCGCCGAAGGGTTGCTTGCCGGGGATCAGCAACCAACCGTTGCCGTCCGTGCGCCCGACGGCGTCCGATGGGTCCGGCGGCATAAAGCCGTCGGTAACGCTGCCGAAAATATCCAGGTTGCCACCGGCGCGAATCACCAGGCTGCCCGGCTCGCCGGAACCATAGACCGAGGTTTTCTGACTGTGGGGGTTGAGGCTGGCGTAGCGGTAACCCGACAGATCGACGTCACCGGAAATCACCATGTCGCCGTTCACCGTTGCGCTGGCAATCTGCACGCCGGGACGCAGGTGGAACGCGTCGGCGTAGGTGCCGTTGTTCAGTCCGGCGAGCTTACCGTTGAGCAACGCGGTGTTGGCCAGTGCCGCGTCGATAAACGCGACGCTTTCGGTGTGCTTGCCATCGAGGTAGGCCTGATCGATCACCTGATACGGACGGCCCTCGGCATTGTTGCCGCTTCCGGTCGGGGCATCGGTATAACGCTGAACCGCATTGAGCGTGATTGAACGCGCACCTTGAATCGCTAGCGGGCCACGGGCATCGATGTCGATGTCATCCGCGCCCAGACGTCGGGTATTGAGTTCAAGGGTGCCGCGCTGGCGGCCATCGTTTTGACCGGCGGCATTGCCCGTCGGCGCGTCAGTACCATGACGCAAATCGATCCTTGAACCTTGTGCCAGAACCAACGTGCCGTCCCCGGCCGTCAACTCGATCACGGCGCGGTTCGGCGCATCGATGATTTTGCCGTAGCTGTCCACCCGCAATTGCGCACCGTGGGCGTCCAGCAGCGCTGTGCTGGCCAGGGTCAATCCCGTGTTGCCCGCCAGACGAATGCTGCCCACCTGACGCCCACTGGCGTCCACCGTGCCGAGCACCGTCAGGCTGCCGTTGTCCACCGACACATTGATCTGATTGGCCTTCAGTTCATTGCCGATCACCAGATCGCCGCGCTTGAGCTGAAAGCTGCGCGAGCCGAACACATGGTCGCGGTTCAGTCGCTGGTTAAGCGCGGCAAAATCACCGACGCTTTGCGCACGAATATCCACCCCGCCCGCCGCATAAGGCACCTGCGTGCCACCCGCGTTGTAGTCACCGCTGGCACTGCCGAGGATCTGCCCTTGCAAATCCACCAGGCCAGCCGTCTCATCCAGCGCGTAGGCGCTCAGCGAACCGGCGTGGTTGTTGCGGGCACTCACGTCGATGAGCGACCCGCCCGCCTGGCGAATACTGCCGGTTTGGCTCTTGAGGATCAGGTCACCGCCCCAGCTGTATTTACGCACGTCATTGAGCAGCAATTCGCGGCCGGCCAAATCAATCAACCCGGCGTCACCCAGGGTCAGGTCGCCCGTGGCGGTCAGGCTCAGCTTGCCGCTGGGCAAACGCACGGTGCTGTCGAGCAACACGTTGCGACCTTCGAGGGCCAGTTCCGCACCCAGCGCTGAAGCGTCAACCACCCCGGCGCTCAGGCCTGCCATGCCGGACACGGTAATGGCGCCCCCGGCCTTGATCCGGTTGATCGAACCCGCCTCGCCGGTCCACAACGGCGTGCTGACCCGCAGGTCGCCACCGCTGTAGGTGAAGCCGCTGCCCGCCACGTAATCGCCTTGCGCCTGATAGACCCGCAAGCCACCAGTATGGTTGGCGGTGATGCGCTGGCTCGCCGTGAGACTGACTTGATTGAAGCCCAGGGCCAGGCGCTGACTGTCGTTGTTGCTGGCCTGACTCTGCGGCCCGTAACCGAACTCCAGGGTATCGACCGCAATATCCAGCAAGCCGCTGCCGGTGCCCGCGCCATTGGCAATCGGCGCGGCGGCCGGAGTGCTGGTGCCGTTCCACACCAGGGTGCCGGTGCGAATCGTCGCCCGATCACTCGCGGCGCCGTAACCGTAGATAGCCGGGGTGCCGAGCACCAGGCGTTGCAAGCGCGACTGGCCATTTGAGTCGAGGGTGCTGAGTTCGGCGCTGCCATAAAAGTTCACCGAATCCCGGGCGTTGAGCACCAGGTTTTCCAGGGCCGGCGCGCCTTTGGCCGGGTCGCCGCGCAACAGCCGATCCAGCACTGGCTGATTGAGGGTCAGCCCTTGGGGCAAGGCATTGCGTTGCTGCGCGGCGGCCAAGGCCTGGGCCGAACCGATGTTGACCCCGCCCACCGCCAGGATCAGGTTTCGCGTGCCGAAACGTACCGAGTCATCCAGGCTGAAGGTGTTGTCGGTGGCCACGGTGATCGAGCCTTCGGAGTACAACTCTGTCGTACCGGTGCAGGCCAGCGCGTTACACAGGCCGATGCGCACCGGGCTGGCGCCGCTGACCCCGGCCGCCGAAGCGGTGGGTGGCAACACATCGAGCCAGCCATTGGACACCGCTAACAAGCCATTCTGGCCCGGATCAAAAATGAAGCCACTGCGCGAATCGTAAGGTGCCTTACCCTGCCCGAGGGTATTGAGGCTCGCGCCTTGCTCGATGACGATGCCGTCGCTGTTTTTCCCGTTCGCCACCAGGAACACTTCGCCGGCCCGCAGCGTTGCCCCCTGGCGCACGTAAACATCGCGCACTTGCGCATCAAACGTCACCAGGTTGCCGCCCTGGCCATAGAGCACGCCCGGTAGCGCACCGAGGGACAGCCTCGGGGCCTTGAGCGCATTCAGATCGCTGTCGTACACCGACGGCCCGGTCAGGCCCGGCGTGGCGGACTGGCCGGCCGCCAACACTTCCAATGCGCTGCCGCCGATAACGCCGACGCTGCCGCCTAATCCTTCGCTGGCCGGCGTAAACGCTGCCTGGCCCTTGAAGCTGAAGGTGTGCTCGGGATTGCCGGTGCCGGTGAAGTTCAGCAAAAGCGTCTTGCCGTCCGCCTCGATCATTGGGCGTGGCACACCCTTGAGCGCAGCGTCGGCCTTGGCAAACGTGGCGTAACCGGTTTCGTTGTACTGCGAGTAGCGGCGCAGCACATCGCCCGAGGTCACGATCAACTGGCTGGACAACGGATCACTTATCCCGGTGTTGGCAATCGACAATCGGCCCGACGTCGCCCACGACCCATTGCGCATGGCCAGGCTTTTGCTCAAGGTGCCGGCACGGGCCAGGCCATTGAGCTCAACCCGGAATGCGCCGGGCAGAAAGGCGTAGCTGGCCGGCATCAAGGTGTAGGTTCCGGCCGGCAACCCCGGCACACCGGCGTCCAGGGTGATGCGCTGGCCGATCGCCGGGTCGCGCACCCCGCTCTCGCCCGCCAGCGGCGCGTAAGCCGACGCACTGCCCGGCACAATGGCGTACACCGGATTGGTCGAAAGCCCCGGCAACGTGAAGCGCCCGTCCGCGCCGTTTTGCACCAGCGGGTTGTAACGAGCGTCCGTGGAGCCACCGCGCCCGGCGATAAACCCGGCACCGCTCAACTCGCCACCGCCGGACAGGTCCAGTACTGCGTCGGGTTGCACGTCAACCCGGGGGGATTTGATTGCAATACCCACGCTCAGTACGCTTTTGCCCACGCTGCCGCCCGCACCCAGCAACTCGACGGTTTTGCCGTTGTATTGATAAGCCAGGCCATCGACGGTACCGCCGTAGGGCATCCGCAAACCTTCGCCACTGACCGAGGTCAGGCTGCCCGGCAGGAATGAGAGTTTTTGCAGGACGTCTTGCTCGAGGCCAAAGCTCAACAGGCCAAACGGCGCACGAATCCACCCGCCTTGCTCAATGACCCCGCCGTCCAACGTCAACTGGCCGAATGCCGAATACGGCACGGCCGGCGCAGTGTCGGTCGTGCGGCCGATGCTCAGGGTTGATTGGGTGGTGGTCAGGACTTTCGCCCTGGCCCCGGTGACCGGGTAAAGCTGAGCGGCCAGCAAGTTGAGGTCGGCATTGCTTTGCAGCACGGTCTCGCCACCGGCATTGGCTGCCGAGGCCCCCAGGAAGCGCAAATCTCCCGAACTGCGCAGGCGGGTCTGGGCGAAACCGCGACGATCCACCAGAAGGTCCGGCCCTTGATTTTGTTTCAGCGAACCATGGGCACCAAAGGTGACCTGATCGCGCACATCGAGCAGGTCAGCGCTTAACAGCAATTGCGCCGCTGAATCGCGGGTGGACAAGCCCCCCTTCACCGTTGGACGGGTGGCGATATCCGTGCTGCTGGCCGTGGCGCCCGCCAACCGCAGGTACGGCGCGTGCAACGACACACGGCTGGTATCCGCGGCGTTTTCCGACAGTGCCAGCGAACCGGCATACAGGCTCAGGCTTTGTTTGAGGCTGAGGTTCACGTCGCCGTCAAACGCCAGGATGCCGTTGCTCAGCAGCGACAGATTGTCGAAGCCGCCCGCGACAATGCGTTGCACATCCAGACGCCCCTGACCATAGGCCAGCGGCGCCGAGGGATCGGCCACCACGCCGGGCCCCTGGGACAGTATCAACTCCCGTGGCGAACGCACCGCGCTGTCGATCGAGCGATTCAGGTACAACCCGCTCTCCAGCGCCACCGACAGACTCCCGCCCGCCGCGCCCGCGCCACCCGCCGTCGCGCTGAGCTGGCCGTCTATCAGCAGGCCATTGTTGGAACTCAGGGCAATCTTGCCGCCCGCGCCCGCCATCAAACGCGCGCCCTGGTCGCGGATGTCCAGTTCGGCCTGGGCACCGTTGGCCAGCAGTCGCGAACCCTGTTCCAGTACCACAAACAGGTCCGGCGCAGTGGCCGAGCCCTGATCGGCGTTGATCTCACTGCCGATGATGATGCTGCCGCCCGAACCCGCTGTTCCGTAACGCCGCCCCTGTGCGTCGATCGCCGTCACTGCCCGCGCCGAGACATCGATCAGGCCGCTGCTGCCGAGCCGAATTGAACGCTGATGCGCCGCCTCATCCAGACCGGTCTCAATAATCACCGGGTTGATCTGGCTCAGGCTCACGGCGCCACCCCAGGCGTTGAGCTGCCCGTTGACGGTCAACTGGCCAATACTGCCGAGGTTGATGGCCTGGCCCGGATCGACATTCAGCACCGCACCGTCTTCGACGATCAGGCTGACGTCAGGCCGTTCAGTCAGGGCCGACAGCCGCGTACCGGCGTTCAAACTCAGGCCTGCGCCACCGCGCTGGGTCAGCACGCCCTTGATCGCGTCTTGCTGGTACAGCCCGGGGGTCCAGACTTCCAACAACTGCTGCGCCGATGTACCGGCGCGACCCCGCAGATCAGGGCGCAGGCGGTAAACCGGGCGAGTGACATCGACCTGGGTGTCTGCCAGCACCGTCAAGCCCCGGTTGCCGGTCACCTTGTACTGGCCGAAGCCCTTGTTGAAGAAGTCCGCCGCCAGTACCAGCGTACCGTCCTCCAGCGTGCCGGTCGGGTTGCCGATCTGCACCTTGCCGGCTTGGATATCCAGGAGGCCGGCCCCTTCGACGCCATAACCCGCCAGTTCAGCGCCGAGCAGCAACTGACCTACGGCGTCCGTGCTGTCCGGGGCGCTGCCGGCGGTGGCATTGGCGGCCAGGGTCACGTCGCCGCCGCGACCGCCCAGCAGCGTGTTATTGCTGAGCAAGGTTGCGCCCGATGACACATCGATCCGGCTGCCCTGCTGCACGTTCAGATCATCACTGCTGCGCAGCGACACCGTGCCCCCGGAGCGCCAGGCCACGCCGTCGCTGTCCACAGCGTTCCGGGATTGATCGCGCCACAAGCCACTGGCATCCAGGGTGACGCCTTGGGCGACCACCACCTTCGCCGGGGTGCCTGACGGTGCGGCGATCAGCGTGTCTTCGACTTTGCTGTCGTTCAGTTGGTTGAGCACGTTGCCGACGCGGAGGCTGCCGCTGTGGGCGGTCAGGTCGGCATTCACGTCAATATGGGGGCCGTACAGGGTGATGTCGCCACCGGGGCTCACCTGCAACGCACCATCGACCACGATCCGGTCCCTGGCGGCGATGCGGATCGCGCCCAGTTCAAAGTCATTGAGCAAGCGACTGTTCAAGGACAGGTTGCCCTTGCGTTCGCCCGCGACCGCGTCATCGAGGCTGATGGTTTCGCTGGCCGCGATGGGCGCTTCACTGAGGGTGACCTGGTCCAGCACGGCGCCGAGTTGCTGGGTCAGGCCGCCGGCACCTGGCAGATAGCGCGGCACGTAACTGCCGATAATCAGTTGCGCCCCCCGGGCGACGCTGCTTTGGGTTTGCTGGTAACCGTCGAGCCCGGCCTGGGGCGCCTGGGTTTGCCGATCGCCCTGGAAGGTCTTGCCCAGCAGCTCACCTTCGAGCACCGCGTTGTTGGTCGCCACCACCAGTTGCCCGGCGTCACGACCGACGCTGTAGCCTTCTTCATAACGCTGACGCGGCGCAATCAGCGGGTTGTAGAAATAATCGGTCTGGCCCCAGCGCTCGCTGTGGTTTTCATAACCCTTGTAGACGCCGGTATACAGCAGGTCACCGGGGGCTTTCGACACCTCATACAAACGCCCGTCAGCCCCCTTGAGCCAACTCTGCTGGACATAGCCGCTCTGCACATCGAGGGTGCCGCCCGACAGGTTGATCTGCGAACCCTGTCGGGTCACCAGGTCGTTGCCGGTAAAGGTCAGGCTGCCGCCCTGGGCCATCCACTCACCGAGGCTGTGGTTGCGCGTGCCGAGGTAACCGCCGACTTCCAGCAAACCGCCAGCGGTGTACCAACGGTCCGTGGCGTAGCCGTTGACGCCAGCGGCCACGTGCACCAGATCACGCACATCAACCCACACATCGGTGCTGTTGAGGCTGCCCTTGTCGCGATTGCCCGAGGCATCGCGCTGTTCGTTGCCCTGAATGTTGACCTTGATGCTGTTGGCTTCCATCGCCACTTTGACGCCCACCGCGCCGGCCACATCGATGATCGCCCCTTCCCGCACCAGGCTGCGCTTGCCGGCGCTGACCGCGACCTGGCCGCCGGTGGCCAGGATGATCGAGCCGCTCTGGAAATCCACGGTGCCGCCACTGACGATTTCTACCCGGGACTGATCGGTGCGGTCACTGACTTTGCTCAAATTGTCGAAGCGCCCGGTGGCGTTGTTCGGCAGCAGCCCATTGAGGTTGTTGATCGCGGCCTGACGCTGGCTGTCCAGGGCCGACGTGTCTTGTTCGAGCAGGATCGTGCTGACGCTGCCCTGCCCCAGCGTAACGCTGCCCGTGGCATCGCTGGTGGCATTGAGCAAATGGATCGTGCCGCGTGTATCCACCGACGTGCTGGTCAGCAACACGCCGTTTTGCCGGACCTGATGCCCGGTCAGCGTAATGTCGCCGGTCGATGCCTGAATCATCCCGCTGTTGATCACCGTGCCAGCGCTGCTCCCCACATTGAGGCTGGCCGCGACTTCATTGCCACGGGTGGTCGATTGCTGGTTGCCCTCGGTGCCTGCGCCACGGCGAATGTAAAAACTGTCGCCGGCAGCCAGGGTGGCCTGGCCCTTGGGCGTGACGATGCTCCCGTCGTTCTGCACCTCATTGCCGAGCAACAAGGCATAACCACCGGATTGCGTCGATGCGCCGGCCGGCAGGGTTTGCAGCACCGCGCCCCGTTGCACTTCAACCTTGCCGAACGCATCGCTGAAGGTCGGCTGAGTACCGTTCTGATCGACGTACAGTCCGTTCTTGCTGAATTGGTCATCACTGATTGTCGCGGCAGCCGCCACCAGGTTGCGCACGTTGACCTGGCTACCGCCGCTGAACAGGATGCCGTTGCGGTTGACCAGCATCACCGTGCCCGGCGCGTTGATCTGGCCGGCAATCACACTGGCGCGGGCGTTGGGGTCGTTGACCCGGTTAAGCACCGCCCAGTTCGATTGCTGGGCGAATTCCACCGTGGTGTCGCGCCCGACGTTGAAGGTTTCCCAGTTCAGGATCGCCTTGTCGGCAGTTTGCTGGATGCGCACCGTGGTCTTGCCGTCAACCTGGGTCTGTTGCGGCCCGTTGGCGTTGATCCAGCCCTTGGTCAGCGCATTGTCATCGACCTTCAGGCCGCCCTCGCCCAAGCCGTTGGGAATGCTTTGCGGCTGCCCGAGGGCAAACTGGCGTCCGGCCGCTTGGGCCGCCTGTTGCGCGGCAATCGCCGCCACGGTGTTGTTCAGGTTATCCAGCGAACGCTGCAACTGCTGAGTGACCCGCTGCTGCTGGGCCAGCGGTGGCGGCGCGCCGGGCACCTGGGCACCGGGTCGTGCGGCACCGCTGGCCTGGGCCGCACCCTTGGCCGCAAACCAACCGGAACTGAACGCCGTGGCCGCGTCGGCACTGCCGGCGATCATCAGCAACGCGATGGCTTGCGCCAGCGGTTTCAAGCGCAGCAACGGGTGCTCCATCGAGCGCACAGGGACATTCAGATCAGGCGTGGTTTTACCGCGAGGCATCACTACTCTTCCTTTTGCAATTCTCGAAAACGGGCTGCTGCAACGGCAGGCGCTGCTGATATGGGATAAGGCAGTTGGCGCGGGCCGGGACCGAACGCTTGTCATGCAAAGTTCATATGGCTGGGGTAAAGCCGCGCGCGCCCACGCAAAAAATCGGCAGCGCCCTGTTGGCCGCTGCCGATCGTTATTGCCTTCGCCAGACCGGCGCGAAGTGACGTCAGACGCTTGGCTTACGGACGACCTACACCGTTGCAAACGCTGATGTTGGCGATGTCCAGACCGTCGCCGTAGGTGTTGTCGAGGAAGGTTTTCTTGACTTCAGCCGCGAACGCGCTTGGCAGGCTGACAAACGAGTGCACCAGGATCGTGGTGGACTTGGTGCCGGTGTACAGGTCGTTCAGGAAAGTACGTACAGCGGTGGCATCGGCGGCGGTGGCGTAGCACTGACCGACGAGGAAGTTGGTGTAGCCCACGATTGGGTAGCCAGAGGTTGGGACAGGCTTGTCGCCGGCAGCGGTGTTGCTGCCGAAGGTCGGTACCCATTTCAGCGGGTTGGCGCGATCCGCTGCGGTGGCCGGTGCCAGGGCAGTGCCCAGGGCGGTGCTGGTGTTGGTAGCGTTTGGCAGCGGTGCGGCAACGCCAGCGGCCGGCGCGACTTTGCTGACGCGTGCAACCACGGCTGCGCTGTTGGCGTTGACGTAGTCAGGGCTGACATAACCGATGGCACCGTCGTTGGCGTTGACAGCGGCGACCACGTCGGCGCTGGTGGCCACGGCTTGCCAGTTGGCAGGTTCGGCACCGATGTTGGCGGTGATGAACGTGCCGCTCACGCCGAACTTGGTAGGGCAGGAATCGTTCAGGAAGCGCGACAGCAGTTCAGTGGTGCCACTGCTGCCGGAACGGTAGATCACTTTGATGGCCGTGGTGTCAGCCGTGCCCAGCAATTGACCCCAGGTGGTCTTGGTGCCGGAGAACACGTCACACAGTTGCGCGCCGGTCAGTTGCAGGGAGGTCACACCGGTGCGTTTGTACGGGATGGTCACCGACGTACCGACCGCTGGAATCTGGATCAGCTTGCCGAACGTCGCCAGTTTGGCGGTGTTGTAGTTGGTCAGTTCAGTCGAAGTCAGCGCCGAATCGCTGCCAGCGAAATCAACCGGAGTACCGGCAGGCTGGTTGATCGAAGCCGGGGCGTTGGTCAGGAAAGCTGTCTTGCCGGCACCGCTGCCGACACCGGTGTAGCTGAAGTCGGTAGGCAACAGGCGAGGCAGGGTCGAGGTGCCGTTGTAGAGGTTTTCCGGCAGGGTGGCGCCGCCGCCAACGACGGCTGCCATGGATTGGGCCGAGGCCAGTGCGGCAACAGCCAACGAGGCTGCGATCATAGTGCGCTTAAACATGAAGAAGCTCCTTTCGTCGTGTTCGTACGTGGGGGTGATGTGCTCGCTAATGACGCCATGGCGCTCAAATCCTCGCCTTGCTCTGAAGGTCGTCCGGGGTGAGGCCATGGGGTAGAAGTTCGCAGCTTCCAGTGACAGATAAAGGAAAAAACCTCGGGTGCCGGGCGTTGATTTTCCGGGGATTTCTCGGGTGTTTGCGGGGGTTGCAGCGGGGGGTTACGGCGGTCGTTTTTGACCGGGCTCCGTCTGGTTGACTGGAGCCC